>JAABUX010006248.1_pt1 | contig 14278 bp, 13 predicted proteins | sample 5561851 | NCBI WGS metagenome assembly JAABUX01 (sample SAMN10711883, study PRJNA513361) | rock metagenome | isolation source: Antarctica rocks | place: Antarctica: Victoria Land, Richard Nunatak red sandstone | collected 2016-01-03 | reverse complement strand
ATCACCTTTCCTGTATATGAAATCAGATGTGAACTCAGCACCTTAATAATGGCCCCGCCTGACCTGAGAAAGGGTTCTGGAACTTGTTCTACTTTGAGTGATGTTCCTAGTTCGTAAAGACGTGCAGCTTTCATAGATTTATCCTCTCGTCAATGTAAATGTAGCTCTCGGCATTGCCGTATTCACGCGCGGTGTAAAGTCCAGTCCACGCCTGACTCACACCTCGCTGCCCCTTGTTCGGTAGCTGTTGGTGGCGAATGGATGCCTTTACTCATGGCGAAGCTGGCAGGATTCACAATTTGCGCCGAGCCAAATTGCTACAAAACTAGCAAGTCCCTTTTACCGAGCAGGGTCTCGTGCACCGCGAACACCTGTAAGCTGCTCACTGAGTTCCCGCAGTTGTCGCCGCGCGTCGGCGTCGTAAGCTTGGGATTCCGCACGGGCCTCGCGCGTTCCGTTGAAATAACGTCCCGTGACGCCGTCGAGTTCAGGGTTGGTGATCAGGCGGACGGTAGCAGCGACGCCCTGCTCAACGCTGCTCATGCCTCCCCCGAACGCCTCAATGGTCATTTTCGTGGGCATAAGGGTGGCAGGGTGCAGGCAGTTAACCGTCAGATCGCGGTCGCGCAACTCTTCGGCAAGATCGAAGGTGAACATAATCTCCGCCAGCTTGCTCTGACTGTAGGCTCTGATGCCGCTGTAGCCTTGCTCAAGCATGACATCATCGAAGTCGATTGCCTCTTGTCCGACAGAGGCGACGTTCACAATACGGGCAGGGGCTGACTGCACGAGTCGGTTCAGCAGTTGCCGGGTGAGGAGAAACGGCGCAAGGTAGTTGACCGCGAAGCGCAACTCGTGGCCGTCCCGGCTGAGTTCGCGGCGGTCGTTCCGGGTTCCGGCTCCAATGCCCGCGTTGTTCACAAGTACGTCCAAGCGACCATGGTCGACGAGGACTCGCTCCGCTAGCCCGCGCACCTCTTCGAGCGAGGAGAAGTCGGCTTGATAGTAGACGAGATTGTTGTTGCCTGTAGCATCTCGGATTTCGCGCACAGTGCGTTCGCCGCGTGCATGGTCGCGACCATGCAATAGGAGCGTCGCCCCCTTTTCGGCAAGGTCACGCGCCGTCTGTTTGCCGAGGCCGTCAGTCGAACCGGTAATCAGGATAATTTGCTCGTTAATAGCTTTCATAATTGCCGTTATTTGTCATTGATTGACCTGCTGGAGAGTGCAAATCTTCTTAGGCAGCGGTGATGCCGTCCGCGCCGGGATTGATACCGTTGGGTGATACATGATCTGAACGACTCACGCTGTCATCATCAATCACAAACAACGCTCGTGCGCTGGTGCCTTTGTTCTCGTTGTATAGTTCTCTTTAATTCATGAATTCATGCGTGAATACTAACAGTGTGAGTCTAGCGAAGGCAGCAGGTTGGTTTCTATCAAGTTCCTGACTAGAATTGTCATAATCTTGACTTTATTGTGAGCGGGTCGGGGAACAAACGTTGTGGCGAGAGTGGAAGTCGAATTCCACAGTCTTCTCAACCAAGAGTTAATGCTTTTGCGAGACAAGTTCCCTGATGTCCTACGAGGGATACCTCCCTACAAAGAGGTAGTTTGACATGCTGTACAGTAGAGATCAGAGCGAGACGGCTTGGCGGTACACCTTCGGCGTTGTTCCGGTTAGTTTATGAAAGCAGGCAGTAAAGTGACTCTGACTGGAGAAGCCGGTACGGTAAGCGATCTCAATGATTAGTAAATCTGTTTCAGCCAAGAACTGCTTTGCCCGCTTGACTCGCTGTTCGATGATGTACTGATGCGGAGTCCGACCGGTTGCTTGCTTAAACGTGCGCGTGAAGTAGTACGGATTCATTTCGACGGCTGTCGCAATCTCGGCAAGCGACACATCTCGTTCAAGATTCTTATTGATGAAATCAGTTGCAAGCCGCAGCTTGTGCGAGGCTAGTCTGCCGATGTAGTTGCGAAGAGTTGGCTCAGATGCAGAATACTTCCTCAACAACTGGATAGCCAGCGCGGTGGCCAGCGATTCGCCGTAGAGACGACCTGCCACGCATCCCGTTTCAAGTTCTGCTTTTAGTGCTAATCCAATGTGCTGCGTTTGCGGGTCGCAGACACCAAGATGGTTCACAATCTCGATCTGATCTGGATTTATATCGCCTGCTTCAGCAGCAACCTTGCTTAAAAGTGTAGGCTTAAGGTAGATTTGGAGGTTTTCGGCTTCCTCCTGCCCCGTCCAACGCCACTCAGTCGGTACGCCTGCGGGAACAATCGTCACGTCGCCCGTGTTCAAACATTTCTCGTAAACACATCCGTCTATCTTTTCAGTTAAGTGAATTGACGGCTCAAGGGTGATGAGGACAAGGTGGCTTGAGAAGGCGGGCGCAGCAATCTCCTTAAGAGTATGACGAAAATGTACAATTTCGATACCGTCCCATATCTGCTCTGTACTCGCTAGAACGCGCGAGTCGGCAATAACCTGCGACACCTTATCTATCATGCCTAAACGGTTTGAAGAATTGCTCTGTTCAGATACCGCTTTCACCTTGCCTAATATACCTTTGGCGTTCATTGTCGTGCGCCTACAAAAACAGTCTCGTTAAGTAATATTAATCATACAAGTGGACGTTATTGGGGTGAATAAGCGCGAAGAGACAATAGTAGTCGCCTGAGCATCTGTTGGATTGAGGCGGCTACACCAGCCATCAAATTCCTGGTTTTTGAGTATATTGACTCTATCAGATGCTAACGACTCATACCAGGCTTTTGGTTGGTTTTTGAACGAGCGGTAAGATTATGGGTTAAACGAGGGTACAAAGAACGCGAACGTGCCACGGAATAATGGCCATTCCAGCCGACTCTCTGTAACTTAAAGGATAAGATGACAACAGCCAGTGATTCAGCAGCGTCACCGTCCTGGCATCGGCATCAAATCAGCTCTAGTTTTTCAAATGAACCGGCCAGACACCGAAGGCTACTAGCCGAGCTGGGAGGTGGCGTAGGAGCGGTAGGCGCAACAAAGCTGGTAGCTTGAACGGCTGATCTGGATTGAGTGCAGGGGCAAGAACCTGCTTCTGGATTAAGGACTGAAATGCCTGTATGAGCCGTGTTGGCCACTCGCGCTGTCGCTGTACTCTGGCTAGGTCGCCCAACTGCAGCCGACTGGCCTTCAGCGGACCGGATAGCACGTTCGCCGCCACTACCGCATCCTGAATTGCGTAGTTAATACCTACCCCGCCGACAGGTGACATTATATGGGCGGCGTCACCAATCAAAAGCAACCCAGGACGATACCAACGGGGGAGGCGACTAGACTCAACCGAGAGAAAAGCAACTTGAGACCAATCTTTCAGTTGCTCCACGCGTTCGCTAAACTCCGGTACCACCTCAGCGACAGACTGTCGTAGCTTCTCCAAGCCAGCGGCGTGGATCTGCTGGTAGCCGCCCTTAGGAATGATGTAGCCAACCTGCCAGCAATCAGAGCGGTCGAGCAAAACCAAGATGTGACCGCGACCCATGCGACCCATCCCACCTTCAGGATCTTCTGGCATCCGGGGCAGACGGAACCAGAGGACATCCATTGGTTTTGAGTACAAACCACAACATCAGGAATCCGGAATGAATCCTCCTCGGTTCGGACTCCGGCTGAGGTTGTTGCCACTAATGGTAGATTTGCAGTAGCAAATAACCATGTTCTAGAAATCGTCACTGTCTGTCCGTATGAATCTTTCAAGCAGCTACACGAAACCGACCCAAAGGCATACAAAGCCAAAAAACGCGAAGTTTACCAGGAAGTCATGAGCAGTTTGCGGGATTTGATTCCAGACGTGGATAAATATATTCGCATGAAAGTCTACGGAACTCCCACAACAAGTGAATTTTATCTAGGACAACCGCAAGGCAATATCTATGGCGCTAAATTGATGCCCAGACAGGTGGGCCTGAATCGCTTAGAGTATTATACAGAATTGCCGAACCTTTTCCTAGTGGGAGCATCGGCAGGCTACCCCAGCGTCCCTGGCGTAATTGATAATGGAATGGATGTTTTCGAAATCATTACTAACCAATCTGTTTGGACTAAGGCTCAAACGCCTAAGCCTTCCGAACTCAGTCCAGCCTTGGTTGATCGCTAAGCACGTATTCGAACAGGTACTCAACATTTTCGAGTTGATAAACGGTGATGGTAGGCTGTTTGGATGAACCAATGAGGCGTAAGAACCATGACACGGGAAGAAGAAAGATTGGCAGAAAACCATGATCGCAAAGCTTATTGGCGGCGGTGGGGTCCCTACTTGAGTGAACGACAATGGGGAACGGTGCGAGAAGATTATAGTCCAGATGGTTCAGCTTGGGACTATTTTCCTCACGATCAAGCCCGCTCTCGCGCTTATCGCTGGGGAGAAGATGGCCTAGCTGGAATTTCTGATAACCATCAGCGACTTTGTTTTGCGATCGCACTCTGGAATGGTGAAGATCCGATTCTTAAAGAAAGGATTTTTGGTTTAACAAGCAATGAGGGCAACCATGGAGAAGATGTCAAAGAGTATTACTTTTACCTTGATAACACTCCCTCCCACTCATACATGAAATGCCTCTACAAATATCCGCAAAAAGCATTTCCCTATACTCAATTGGTGGAAGAAAACCAACGCCGAAGTTATGGCGACCCAGAATTTGAACTACTCGATACTGGAGTGTTTGCTGAGGACCGCTACTTTGATGTTTTTGTCGAGTATGCCAAGAATTCAGCAGAGGATATTTTAATTAAAATTAGTGTGTGTAACCGGGGACCGGAGGAGAAAACACTGCATCTTCTACCAACTCTCTGGTTCCGAAACTACTGGTCTTGGGATGATGAAAAAACTAAGCCCAGTTTGAAAAAGCTCAAATTTGACAATAACTTGAGCATTGTAGAAGCTGAACATAAACTCCTGGGAGAACGATGGCTATATTGTGAGGGGCTAACAGAACTATTGTTCACAGAAAACGAAACCAATAATGAAAGATTATTTGGTGTGAGCAATACTTCTCCCTATGTAAAAGATGCAATCAACGATTACATTATTCATGGTAAGAAAGACGCTGTAAATCCCGAGCAAATTGGCACTAAGGTTGCCGCTCACTATTTATTAAATATTGGTGCAGGCGAAACCAAAACTGTTCAGTTGCGACTGAGCGAATCCTCCGATTTAGCAGCACCGTTTGGCCCTGACTTTGAAACCATCTTCCAAAGTCGCCAACGCGAAGCTGATGAATTTTACGAGCGCGTCTGTCCTCCCGGCTCATTAACAGAGGAGCAGCGCAATGTGCAGCGATTGGCTTTCGCTGGCCTATTGTGGAGTAAGCAATTCTATTACTACGTTGTGTATGAGTGGCTAAAAGGCGATCCCGCTGGTCCGCAGCCACCAGAGTCGCGCCAAGGCGTCAGGAACTCCGAATGGATTCATATGTTCAACAATGACGTTATCTCCATGCCAGATAAATGGGAATATCCCTGGTATGCAGCCTGGGATTTAGCATTTCACGTTATTCCCCTGGCAATGATTGACCCTGAGTTTGCTAAGCGGCAACTACAGCGATTGACGCGGGAATGGTACATGCACCCCAATGGTCAAATGCCAGCCTATGAATGGAATTTCAGTGATGTCAATCCACCCGTTCATGCTTGGGCAGCGTTGCGTGTTTACAAGATTGAGCAAAAAATTTATGGTCGCGCTGATAGAGGTTTTCTGGAGCGAGTCTTTCAGAAGCTGCTGCTCAATTTTACCTGGTGGGTAAACCGTGAAGATGCAGAAGGGAAAAACGTATTTCAGGGAGGATTTCTAGGATTAGATAACATTGGCGTCTTTGATCGCAGTTCTAAACTGCCCACGGGTGGATATCTAAACCAGTCCGATGGCACGAGTTGGATGGGAATGTACTCCCTGAATATGCTAGGCATCGCGCTGGAACTAGCCAAAGAAAATTCCTCATACGAAGATATCGCCAGCAAGTTTTTTGAACACTTCCTTTACATTGCCGATGCGATGAACCGGGTTGGCGAACGAGAAATAGCGCTTTGGGATGAGGCTGATGGCTTTTACTATGATGTGCTGCATTTTCCTGATGACAAGCAAGTTTCCTTGAAAGTGCGATCGCTAGTAGGGCTAATTCCACTGTTGGCAGTTCAGCCTGTGGAGCCAGAAATTTTAGAGCAGTTCCCAGGCTTTAAACGGCGGATGGAATGGTTTGTGCAAAATCGCTCAGATTTGAGACAAAATGTCGCCTGCATGGAAACAGAAGGTGCTGGTGCTAGAAGACTGCTGGCGATTTGCTTCAAACCGCCTGGAGGAACAGAGGAGCAAAATAAACTCCGGCATATCTTGCAAAAGATGCTAGATGAAAACGAGTTTCTTAGCCCTTATGGCATCCGCTCTGTTTCCAAATTTCATGGTGAGCAACCGTATATATTTGAGGCCAATGGCGAACGTTATCAGGTAGACTACGAACCGGCAGAGTCTACCTCTGCCCTATTCGGTGGCAATTCCAACTGGCGCGGACCAATTTGGTTTCCGATAAATTACCTGATTATCGAGGCACTCCAAAGGTTTCATCACTACCTAGGCGACGATTTCAAAGTCGAGTGTCCAACTGGTTCTGGCAAACAGATGAATCTCTTGGAAGTTTCAATAGAGTTGTCGCAAAGGCTGACCCGGATTTTTCTGAAGGATAAGTCAGGTCATAGGCCCGTCTTTGGCGATATGGAAACGTTCCAAACAGACCCCCATTGGCGCGATCTCATTCTTTTCCATGAATATTTCCATGGCGATAACGGTGCCGGACTCGGTGCCAGCCATCAAACCGGCTGGACGGGTTTGGTCGCAGAACTGATCCAGCGGTGCGGCGAACATAGGGAACAAAACAAAGCAAAAAAATAAGTTCAAGCTCAGGTCGTACAGTAAGCAGCCCCAGTTAATCAGCTTAAAAACCTTGTCACTACCCACATCTCCTGAGCGCGTTGCACGGCAGGACACTTGACACAATTCGTTATCATCTATCTGCCTTTATTGATAACCAGCTACGAAAGTATCAGGGCTCTGGAGCCTAAATTTTAGGCGAGGGCTAATGTCCCAGCAATGTGGGTAATGACAAGACCTAAAGATGTGGAAGTGCCAACGTATTTAACAATATATACTCCATGACAGTGAGGACGTAAAACTAGTTGTCAAATCATTGTCGCTTCTAGATGAAATTTGCCCAACAATTTTCTAAATAAAAATTAGTAAATCAATAGCTCTGAATACTTCCACAGTTCAGGTTTAATGACGTACGATAATAAATATAACAATTGCCTCTGTTTACCAATAAAATCTTGCATGAATTATTTATGGATTCCACAGAATCTTCTATAAAATTTCAGCAATACTGGCTAATGCTGAAGCGGCATCGGTTGCCTGTTTCAGCTGTTTTCCTGTCTGTTTTTGCGCTTACAGCCTTGAGTTTGTTATTGCAAAAGCCCGTTTATGTAGCAGAAGGAGAGCTTCTATTTAAAAAAACAAGTACTACCTCTTCTCTAACAGGGCTAGGAAAAGAAATCGGACAGTTGTCTCCCTTGCAGGATCAGACTAGTCCTTTGGATACAGAAGCAGAGATTGTCCGTTCTGTGCCAATTACACAAAAGACTATTACTACACTAGCCCTAAAAAATACAGACGGCACTCCCCTAACACGTAAGCAATTCCTGAAACAACTCCAGGTGAGTCATGTTAAAGGAACGGATGTGCTGCAAGTCTCCTACAAAGACACAGACCCTCATATGGCCGCAGCGGTTGTTAATGCCGTGATGGCTGTCTATCTAGAGAACGTTTTACTTGCCAACCGGGCCGAAACTGTATCTGCCGGGGAGTTTATTGAGCAACAGTTGCCTCAGGCTGAAGTCACTGTGCGTAAAGCAGAAGTTGCTCTACGCAAGTTTAAAGAGGAGAATGAAGTTGTAAACCTAGAAGAAGAAGCAAAATCAGCAGTAGCGGTTATTGCAGACCTGCAAAGACAAATTAATGTAGCCCAGGGTGGACTTGCAGATGCAAACGCCCAATCTGCAGAGTCACAAAAACAGTTAGGGATGGATTTACAGGAGGCAGCAACTATGACTTCCATCAGCCAGTCTCCTGCAGTGCAGGAGGTACTTAAAGAAGTCCAACAGGTAGAATCTCAGTTGGCTATTGATCGGAGCCGCTTCCAGGAAAACCATCCGACGATAGCCACCCTCAAAAATAGGAAAGCGGAACTGCAGGGCTTACTACAAGAGCGACTAAAACGAGTTCTTGAAGGGAAGAGACAAAAGTCAAATGAGAATTCGCAGATTAGCGAGTTTGAACAAAAACTCAGCGAAGATTTTGTTAGATTAGAGACAAGACGCATAGGTTTGGCTAATCAGGTTGCTGCTTTATCTACCGTGGAAGCTGCTTACAGGCAGAGGGTAAATAACGTGCCCAGACTGGAGCAACAACAGCGTGGGCTAGAAAGTCAACTACAAGCGGCACAAACTACTTATTCACTTCTGCTGCAGAAGCTGCAGGAGAGTAAGATAGCAGCAAATCAGAATGTAGGTAACGCCCGCGTTATTTCACCAGCCTTGGTTCCTGGAGAGCCTGTTGCTCCTCGTAAAGCTTTATCCCTAGTTACAGGTGTCTTGCTGGGTAGCCTGTTTGGTGTAGTTACTGCTCGGATTTTAGAAGCCAAAGATCAATCTATCAGAACCGTAGATGAGGCAAGGAAACTGTTTGGATTCACCTTACTGGGACTGATTCCTTGCTTTAAAAAGTCTGAAAAACTTCATCTTCACAATGGAAATCTAGAGCAGTCTAGTTTAGAGCGGTCTACTCCAGAGATTGTTGTTAGGGATTCCCCTCGCTCCCCCCTCAGCGCAGCGTACCGGATGCTTCAGACTAACCTGAAGTCTTTGCCCGATAAAGATAAAAAGGTGATTGTGGTGACTAGTTCGGTACCTAAAGAGGGTAAGTCGACGGTGTCTGCCAATTTGGCTGTGACCATGGCTCAGCTAGGGCGTAAGGTCTTGCTAGTGGATGCGGATATGCACTGTCCCCTGCAACATCAAATATGGAAACTGCCCAATCAGCTGGGCTTAAGCAATCTCTTACTTGGCCAAGCCGAACTTAGGACAACGGTTAAACCAGTAGTAGATAACTTGGATGTCCTTACTTCTGGAGTAATGGTTCCCAACCCGACGAGCCTCCTTGACTCCCAGCAGATGGCTTTATTGATTGACATGTTCTCAGCCAGTTACGATTTTACGATTATCGACACTCCTGCCTTGAACGTTGATGCTGATGCGCCAATTTTGGGTAAAATGGCTGGTGGTGTTTTGTTAGTAGTCCGGCCAGGGGTAGTCGATTCTGCTAGTGCCACTTTTGCCAAAGAGTTTTTGGAGCAATCAGGTCAGAATGTTTTGGGTCAGGTGATCAATGGCGTAATTCCCAAGAATGAGCCACACAGCTACTACTATTTCGCCCAGGAACATGACACCTCTTTTGCCAAACCGGGAAAAGCCAAATGGTTGAAAGGCTTATCCTGAAAAAAGTGCGACTACGATAATGTTTCAGCGAGTTTGTACAGTGCCACACCGAAATTCGGTGATGGCATGGATTACTCGCTCTAGGTCTTCAGGCGTCAGATTAGAGCCAGAAGGTAAGCAAAGGCCATGCTCAAATAAATCTTCAGCGATCGCACCCTGAATACATTCACAACCAGCAAATACCGGCTGTAGGTGCAGAGGTTTCCAAACAGGACGAGCTTCAATTTGCTGTTTGGCAAGTGCCACGCGAACTTGTTCTCGATCCGCGCCAAAGGCAGCAGGATTGATTGTGATGCAGGTAAGCCAGCGAGTAGCGCGTCCAAACCAGGCTTCAGGCATGAATTCTACTCCTGGCAGGTCTCCCAAAGCCCGTTGGTAAACCTCAAAGTTATGTCGTCTGGCTGCTACCCTAAGATCAAGAACGCGCAATTGACCGCGACCAATTCCAGCCAAAACGTTGCTAAGGCGATAGTTGTAGCCAATTTCTGAGTGCTGGTAATGAGGAGCCGGATCACGTGCCTGCGTTGCCAGAAAACGGGCTTTGCTCACCAAGTCTAGATCGTCCGAAGCCAACATCCCACCGCCAGAAGTCGTAATGATTTTATTGCCGTTGAACGAGTAAATGCCGATTCGTCCAAAAGTTCCAGGCGATCGCTCTTTGTAGGTAGCCCCTAAGGATTCGGCAGCGTCCTCGATTAACGGCAGTTCATAGCGATCGCAAGCTTCTAGAATCGGATCAATATCAGCGCTTTGACCGTAGAGATGTACAAGAACGACCGCTTTGGGCAATCTGCCAAGTCGAGCCCGGCGATCCAGGGTTTCCCGCAACAAGTCGGGATTCATATTCCACGAGGTGCGATCGCTATCGATAAAGACTGGTTTTGCCCCCAAATAGGTAATCGGGCTAGCAGTGGCAATGAAGGTAAAGGTGGAGCAAAAGACTTCATCCCCAGACTCGACGCCAACTAATTGTAGGGCTAGATGCAGAGCCGCCGTGCCAGAGCTGACGGCGGCAGCATGGCGCGCACCGACTACTTGGGCGAATTCTTGTTCAAAAGCGTCCACATGGGGGCCAACGGGTGCAATCCAATTCGTATCAAAAGCTGCTTTGACGAACTCTAATTCTTGATCTCCCATATGAGGCGTCGAGAGCAGAATTGGTTTTGTCATTTGCACCTGATTGAGCCTTGCTCCTTTCATACAGCCCATCGCAGTAGTGTCGCTCCCCATGAATAGCCGACACCAAAACCAACAAGCATCACTTGATGCCCTGGTTGAAGCATACCTTCTTCCAAGGCATGCTTGAGAGCAATCGGGATAGTAGCGGAAACGGTATTTCCGCAATGTCGCATTGCTATATAGAATTTTTCCTCTGGTATTTTTAACTTTTTGCGTAGATGCTCAAGCATGTACTGATTCGCTTGATGGAATACAAACAGGTCAATTTCCTCAAGGCATTTTCCAGTCTGAGACAGTAGGTGTTTGACTGCCTGCGGCACGACACGCAAGGTAAAGGTGAAAATCTCAGTGCCGTTCATGTAAAGGTTGTCGTTAGTACGCAAATTGCCGTACTCATCTAGTGTAGCTTTCTCGTCGCCTCTGGGGTAGCGATGGCGCATACCGCCTATAGGTACGATCAGATTTTGTGCACCACTGCCATCAGTTCCAAACACAAATGGTCCAATCCAGGGGTCTTTTCGGCTGGCGTCAGGAGCTACACCTTGCACTAAAGTAGCGGCAGCTGCATCACCAAAGAGAGTCCGAACGCTCTTGTCACCACGATGGATGAACTTGCTTAACGTCTCTGCCGTAATCAACAGCACATTGCGGGCTTGACCTGTTTCGATCAATCCTTTGGCAAGTCCTAACCCGTACACAAACCCGGAACAACCCAAGTTAAAGTCAAGCGCCCCAGCAGTTGTGGGAATGCCAAGGCGGTTTTGCATAATACACGCAGTTGTTGGCAGAAAGTAGTCAGGGGTTTGCGTACATAGCAAAAGGTAGTCTATTTCACTAGGCTGGCAAACTCCACTGACGAAGAGTTTCTGTGCAGCTGCCACACCCAAATCAGAAGAACACTCTTCCTCAGCTGCGATGTGGCGCTCAATAATTCCTGTCTTTTCTTCAATCTTCCCAACAGTCCATTCAGGAAATTCGGCTACTAATTGGCTGTTTGTCAAAACATGGTCGGGAAGATAATACTCGATTGCCTTTACACCTGCTGCTTGCATATTGCCTTTACACCTGCTGCTTGCATGAGGTTTGTCTCAATACCTAGAGCGTAAACTTTCATTACTTCTCAAAGCCGTATACTTGCTTGGCTGGAACTCCCATCACGGTAGAATGAGCGCGTACCTTGCGTAAGACAACGCTACCAGCTCCAACCACCGCATAGTCGCCAACAGTTGCGCCTTGCAGTACGCATGCATGACTGCCCATAAAAACTCCTTCGCCTAGGACAACGCTCCCACTTACACTAGAATGTCCGTTCAAAATACAACCGTCACCAATTACAGCATCCTCGCCTACCGTAGCGTATAGGTTCACAGTAACAAAATTGCCCAGAGTCGCGTTAGTACTAATGATCGCACCAGGGCAAAGTATACATCCATTACCAATACGGCAATAAGAGCTGATAACAACGGTAGGATGTATAAGCGTGATAAACTGTCCGCCACGAGCTTGTAAGTCCCTACACAAACTTAACTTTGTTGCTGGATTACCAATCGCACAAACTAGTCGGTCGTTTTCTGAGGGTATGAAGGTCAGTGGCTCCCCAACAATACTAAATGGACATGTAAAATTATCTAAGGCCATTGGATTCGCGTCTAGGAATCCACCAACCTCCCAATCGCGCTCTCGACTATCTACATGCAGAGCCCAGCCCAAGACTGCACGACCAAAGTTGCCTGCACCAATAATCAATAATCGCTGCATGAAGGGTTCTCTCCTATCCTCACTGTGCGTTCATACGGTGATTTGGTTATCTAGCAGCGCAATCAGATCATCCACTGTCTTAGACTTAGCAATTTTATGAGGAGATAGAATAATACCAAACTGCTCATCTACCAAGGCAATAAAGCCAACAACTGTGAGGGAATTCCAGCTATCCATGCCTTGAAGCATCTCTGCACCGGTCAAGGTACCTGGTTCCGCTTCAATTAGTTCATCAAGCGAGAGAAGAAAGTCTTTTTTCTTAAACATTACGTTCATGGGTTAATCGCTATTTTCAAGTGAGAGTTATGCGTAGATTACTATTTTATCACAATAAATGACATATTTATTTACTCACTTTTCTAGATATTGATAAATTATAAATCAAGCATGGTCAAACACGACATTACACGGACGCAACAGATAATACCAATTCTCTAAAGTCCAGCTACAGATAAAGCATCTAGAATGGATTGTCTTCCGGTGATGGAAGCAATGACTTCTGGAGTCAGTTCAACCAGTTTTTCTTTCAGCAGTTGGCGTAACTGTTCCAAATTCTTCGGCAGTTGCCAACGGAACTTGCGCTCTTTGATACTGCCACACCTGTTCGATGGGGTTTGATTCAGGACAATGTGGTGGCTGGAATAGCAAAATGATATTCTTTGGAACTTGTAATCGCTTTGCTTTGTGGAAGCCGCCATTGTCGAGTTGAATAATCAGGACATCATCCTTAAACTGTTGCGAAACAAGATTGAGAAATACTTGAAAACAATCCGTGTTGAGGTGAGTAAACTCGTAGAAGAAGGACTCACCCGTTTGTGGTTCAACGATGCCGTAAAAGTAGGTTGCTTGAAATTGCCATTGCACGGGTCCGACTGGCTTCACCCCAAAGCCCGTGATTTTTCGTCCTCCCACTGTCTTCAGCCCCAACCGCGTCTCGTCACCACAGAAAAATCGGACTTTGCCACTCCCACCCAACACTGAAAGTGCTACCCAAGCCAGCATTGTCAAGTTCTCGGCTAAGTTTTTTTATATGCCTCTAACTGCTCCGATGATTGCTTAATGCTCAAAGGTCGTGGCACTTTGGGGCCTGCGTTCAGCCGATAATGCACGAGCTTATGCACCGTCTTGTAGGGCGCTTGTATCCCTAACTGAGTCTTTAACCACTCCCCGATTGCCCCGTAGCTCTCAAACCCCTGGGGGTCTTGCAACCGTTTTTCCAGTGCCCGCTCTGCCCAAACTGGAATCGCTCGCGTTCGACCGGAGGGCAGTTTTGTTTCTAACAGCGACTTAATGCCGCCCTGGCGATAGCGACGTAACCAATCTTGAACCGTGACTCGGTGACGACCTAACAGTTGGGCCGCAGATTGTACCGTTGCCGCCTGAGTCGTTTTGAGTAGATAGAGCAGTTGCACCCGCTCTTTCCCTTGCGCCGTTTTTTGCGCTTTGAGCAACTGTTTAAGTTCGTCCTCACTCTCTTGGATATCTAGCTTGTACACCCCTGCCATTGCTTCATCCTCAACTCACTTAATCTGTTCTATCATCTGTAGCCTGTTCCTGGAGAATTGGTATAAGGCACAAAAAAACTTTTTCACCGTCAACTATCAAAATCGTTTCTGGAGTCGCTTTGACTCTTCTTAACTCTAAAGCAACATACTTAGGCAAATGATAAAAATTATGGCGTAGTTTTTGCAGTGTTTGCAACCACAAAGGGGTTGATAAATCAATTACTTGAACATTCATTACATTTTCCTT
>JAABUX010006245.1_pt1 | contig 14280 bp, 12 predicted proteins | sample 5561851 | NCBI WGS metagenome assembly JAABUX01 (sample SAMN10711883, study PRJNA513361) | rock metagenome | isolation source: Antarctica rocks | place: Antarctica: Victoria Land, Richard Nunatak red sandstone | collected 2016-01-03 | reverse complement strand
CGACCGTTGAAGCTGATTTGCACTTTAAGTCCTAGGCGCTCAGCTAGCTCAGTTTCCGCTGTAGCTAAGTTCGGGTCAGAACGTCGTGGAGAACGTTCAGGAACGTTTGTATGATTTACCTGCGGGACTTTTGTGCAGAGCTCCTCTGCCTGCCGGACACTCAGACCTCGTGACAGGACAATTTCAGCCATTGCCTCCGGATCGTTGCTGGACAAAATGGCGCGGGCATGCCCGGCGGAGAGTTGACGGTTTTCTATAAGCGTAAGTACCGTAGCTGGAAGTTGCAACAAGCGAAGCTGGTTGGCTATGTGGCTTCGAGACTTTCCAAGGGCTGTTCCAAGCTCCTCTTGGGTAAGATCAAATTCCTGAATCAGTCGCTTGAAGCCTTCCGCCTCCTCAATGGGATTGAGATCTTGCCGTTGTAGATTTTCCACCAAAGCGGCAGCCATGGCATCTTTGTCCGACAAGGCACGGACGAGACATGGTACCTCTGTGAGTCCAGCGGCATGAGCAGCACGCCATCGCCGTTCGCCTGCTACAATTTGGAAGTGGCCGAATAAACTATCGTGAGGACGGACAAGTATCGGCTGAAGAATACCCTGCCGCGCAACGGAGGCCGTCAACTCATCAAGAGCGACAGGGTCGATGTTACCTCGAGGCTGAAAAGGCCCAGGTTCGATAAGAACTAACTTTATGGCAGAACCTGTGTTGACCTGTTCCGCCATGGGTAGGTCACCCATGAGAGACGCTAAGCCGCGTCCCAGGCGTCCAGAGCCGCGGTTAGTCACGGCGAAGCGCTAGCGTTGACTCGTGCCAGAAACTCGCTTGCAAAACGCATGTAGGCTTGAGCTCCAGGCGACCTGGGATCGTATGTCAGAACAGGCATGCCGTGGCTCGGAGCCTCTGAAATTCGAACATTCCGAGGTATAACGGTGTCGTAAACTTTGCCGCCAAAGAAACTTCGGGCGTCAGCGGCGACCATCTCTGACAAATTGTTTCTTTTATCAAACATTGTTAGAAGAATGCCTTGTAGTACGAGCCGACCATTCAGGCGCTGTTGAACACGGTCAATGGTTCGTACGAGTTGGCTTAGGCCTTCTAGGGCAAAGAACTCGCATTGCAGGGGAACGAGAACGGCATCAGCGGCAACGAGACCATTTAGGGTGAGTAGACCTAGGCTTGGTGGGCAGTCGATCATGACGAAGGTCGGCTTGGATGCAGCTTGAAGCGCTTGCGACAAGCGGTACTCGCGCTGGTTTTCAGCCACAAGCTCAATTTCAGCGCCGGCCAAATCTGAGTCGGCTGGAATAAGATCAACTCCGGACACCTGAGTCGATATAGCGTGATGTATCGTATTACGTCCAAGCAAGAGTTTATAGCTGCCATCGCCTCGTTCTGGAACGCTGACACCGAATCCAGTGGACGCGTTGCCTTGCGGGTCAAGATCGATCACCAAAACACTTTCACCCATAGTAGCTAGCGCGCTGGCAAGGTTGATGACGGTCGTAGTTTTGCCGACTCCGCCTTTTTGATTTGCGATAGCGACGACGAACGGTTTCAAAGCACGAGATGCCACTAGGCGCTGTAACCCCCCTGAAAAGTGACAGCAAGGATGGCCGCTTCGGGGTCAGTGGCACTAGGGAATATATCGATAGTGGTTGAGGAGTCGGAACGCATCGTGGCAATCTCCGCTAGATGATAACGTCCTTTGGGGAACAAAGCAGTTCCTGTGGGTAGCATCAGTGGCCGGCATAGATTTATGAGTTTTTTGAGAGGTGCTACGGCGCGCGCCGTACAAAGTGGTTGCTGCGGCATTGAGACAGTTTCCGCTCGATTGTTCCATATGTGAGCTGGCAATTTCAACTCCGAAACAGCGACTTCAAGAAACGCGGCTTTCCTGCTGTCTGCTTCTATGAAATGCCCGTACATGCCCGACACGAGCGCAAGGGGTATTCCAGGAAATCCAGCCCCACTACCGACGTCCACAAAAGATGTTGTTCCGGCTGGCACATATGCCTGGAGTTGTAAGCTATCCTCAATGTGTCGCTCCCAGACTTCGGCGTAATCGGGCCGACCAATCAGATTTAAAACCGGCGACCACTCTCTTAGAAGCTGAACATACTTATCGAGCTTCCAGAGTGTTCCACGTGAAACATAAGGGCGCATGCTCGAAAATTGTCACCCGACGGTATCGTCAGTAAGCCTTAAACGCCCCGGAATGCCCCCATCTACAAGACAGCTAGAGATGAACTCATCCACATCGGATCGAGTCCCAAGCCTTACCCAAACCTCCTTGGGGTAGACTACGACACACGGGCCTTTCTCACATCTATCTAGGCACCCCGCTGAATTTATTCGAACACCCGTCAACTCAAGCTCTTTAACACGAACTTTCATGTAGTTTCGCAAATCCTCAGAGCCTTTCGCCCCACAGGAACCACGGATATGGTCAGGAGACCGATGGTTGGTGCATACAAAAACATGTGAGCGGTAATACGACATACTCTTTCTACCCAATTTCACAGTTAGCTGAAACATTCGACATAGTTAGATCTTGGACCGTCCGGCGTCCATGGCAATGACTTGCCATCACAGTGCGTAAGGCACGGCTGGTCCATTACCATTACACCCTCTAACCTGATTCTAGACAGGACTACCGACGCTATCGCATCGTGGTCAAATCGCGCAGTGTCTGTTTGGTGATTGTATACGTCCCCCGCGGCAGATGGAGCATCTAGAATGGCCAAGGCTATCCGAATCCACGCCCATGGCGGCCCCGAAGTTATGCTGTGGGAAGACATCCCTACTGAAGACCCTGGATCCGGTGAGGCACTCGTTCGTCATACGGCTGTCGGCCTCAACTACATCGACGTGTATTTTCGGTCCGGCCTCTACAAAGCGCCAAGTCTTCCGGCCACCCTCGGCATGGAAGCCGCAGGAGAGGTTATCGCCATCGGACCAGATGTGACTGAGGTGCAGGTTGGAGATAGAGTAGCGTATGCGACAGGTCCGATCGGGGCCTACGCAACCCAACGCGTCATTGCCGCCAACCGGCTCCTCAAGCTTCCTTCTGACATCGATGACAAAACTGGAGCAGCAATGATGCTTCAGGGTCTAACGGCGCAATACTTGCTGCGACGTACTCACCGGATTGTCGCAGGTGAGACCATAGTGATCCATGCCGCTGCCGGGGGTGTCGGGTTGATCGCATGCCAATGGGCAAATGCTCTCGGCGCCGTTGTCATAGGTGTTGTCTCAACCCAAGAAAAAGCCGAACTCGCCCACGCGCATGGAGCAACGCACGTTGTCGTCGGTCATCGCAATCTCGCTTCCGACGTCAAACGTTTGACGGGCGGGGCCATGGTTCCCGTAGTCTATGACAGCGTTGGGCGAGATACCTACGCAGCCAGCATCGATAGTCTTGCCCCACTTGGAATGATGGTCAGCTTCGGAAGCGCGTCCGGTCCCGTGCCGCCCGTGGATCTTGCGACACTTAGCGCCAAGGGAAGTTTGTTCATCACCCGTCCGACACTGGCAACCTATACCGCCAAACGTAACGATCTTGAGCGCGCAGCTACCGATCTGTTCGACGTCGTGAGAAGCGGTGCCGTGAAGATTCAGGTGAACCAGACTTTTCCGCTTCAGGATGCGGCTGCCGCCCACCAAGCGTTGGAGGCCCGTCAAACAACCGGCAGCACAGTGCTCATTCCGTAGTGCCAACCCTAAGTAGCCACATCGACCCCGAGGATTCTACATTACCAGATGCGACTCCCAGTAATTACAGGGTGCGTCTGACCTCTGTCATCGTAGCGTGCGCTCTCTTTATGCAAAGCCTTGACTCGACCGCGATCTCAACCGCGCTTCCCGACATGGCTCGCAGCTTCGGTGCTGATCCAGTGCAGATGAGCATGGCGTTGACCTCATACCTTCTCAGCCTTGCCGTGTTCATCCCCGCAAGCGGCTGGATGGCCGACCGATACGGCACCCAAACCATATTCCGGGCTGCAATCGTCATCTTCACACTCGGGTCTGTCTTATGCGGGCGGACAAGTAATCTGCCAGAGTTGATCGCGGCCCGTATCCTACAAGGGGCGGGGGGCGCCATGATGGTCCCGGTGGGACGGTTGGTTCTGCTTCGCACCGCCGCCAAGTCGGAGCTCGTGGGAGCTATGGCGTGGCTGAGCATCCCAGCACTGATCGGTCCTGTCGTTGGCCCTCCACTCGGCGGCTTCATCGTTACGTATTTGTCCTGGCGATGGATATTCGACATCAATCTCCCGATTGGCATCCTCGGGGTCGCTCTCGTCACCCGATATGTTGCTAACATACGCGAATCGACGCGGCGGCCCTTTGATGTTGTCGGCCTTTTGCTGACCGCGTCTGCCCTGTCAGGAATGATGCTCGGTCTGGAGTCGATTGGACGGGGAATGATATCCCTGCCGACTACATTCGCGCTGATCAGCTTGGGTGCGCTCGCTGCTGTTGCCTACAGCGTCCATGCCCGTCATCAGCCAGCGCCCTTGCTCGACCTCGCGCTCATGCGCCTCCCGACGTTCGCTGTGTCGGTGTATGCCGGTTTCCTTTTTCGGATCGGTGTAGGAGCAATCCCATTCCTGCTTCCCCTTATGCTACAGATCGGCTTCGGATGGTCTGCTGCGAGCAGCGGCATCGTGACATTCGCCAGTTCCGCCGGAGCGATCATCATGAAGCCTGGCGCTCGATGGATCCTGCGCCGCTTTGGCTTTCGCACGATCTTAATATGGAATGCTGCCATCTCCGCCATTTTCATTGCCGCGTGCGCGATGTTTCGGCCCACTTGGCCATTGACCGGTATCTACGCCGTCTTGCTCGCTGGCGGATTTTTTCGGTCGCTCCAATTTACCGCTTATAATACCATCGCCTATGCAGAGGTCCCTGCATCCCGCATGAGTGCCGCCACGAGCCTTTATGCCACCCTTCAGCAGCTTTCCTTGACGTTGGGCATCACCATTGGTGCGGGTTGCCTAGGAGGCGTATCGCATCTCTCCGGTCATGCACAGCCCAGCCTGGCAGATTTCTCCTGGGCCTTTGTAGGCGTGGCAACCTTCACCCTGTTCGCCGGCCCGCTCTCGCAGCATTTATCGGAAGACGCCGGAAGTGAGCTCAGCGGAAACCAACGTGGCAAACAGCCCCAGACGGCAAGCAGCCAATAGGATTGCTCACCTCTGAGGAATGGCAGGCAGTCACGTTGACACTCGAAGTCTCCAGTTGCGCTGTCCTGTTCGGGCTGCCTTTCGCTTTGGTGGCAGCATGGGTTTTGTCTCGCAGTCGTTTGCCTGGTCGAGGCGCGCTCGACGTCTTGGTCCACTTGCCTCTGGTGTTGCCCCCGGTCGTCACAGGCTGGTTGTTGCTGTTGTCGTTTGGTGTGCGCGGTCCTTTTGGCGCTTGGTTGCTGACATGGTTTGGCATTCGCCTCGTATTCACTACGGCCGGAGCTGCCCTTGCATGTGGCGTAATGGTATTCCCTTTGATGGTGCGATCCATCCGCCTGTCGCTCGACCTGGTCGACCCTGGTCTGGAGGACGCTGCACAAACGTTGGGTGCCGGGCGAATCGACCGGTTTGTGTCGATTACCCTGCCACTTGCCGCGCCGGGTCTTCTGGTCGGAACGATTACGGCTTTTGCGGCTAGCCTGGGCGAGTTCGGCGCCGTCATAACCTTTGCGGCCAATATTCCAGGCCAAACGCAAACGTTGCCGCTGGCAATCTATGCCGCCCTTCAGACTGTTGGTGGCGAGTCGACGGCGGCCCGGCTATCGCTGATCTCGCTTAGCTTGGCCCTAGGTGGCCTGCTCACCGCTGATGTCCTCGGTAGACGTATGCGGCATGTGATCGGGCGGTGAGTCTGAAGGTCAAGCTTCAGCATGATTTTCCGGCGTTCACCCTCGATGTTGAGTTCCAAGCACCCGCTTCCGGTGTCACCGCGCTGTTTGGACCATCAGGCGCGGGCAAAAGTACGATTATTTCGTCGATTGCGGGCCTACTTCGGGCCGACCACACCCAGGTCGTTTTGAATGGCGTTACCCTGGCCGACAACGATTTTCATCTGCCGCCCGAGCGGCGTCGAATTGGGATCGTCTTTCAGGACCCTCGCCTGTTTCCCCATCTGAACGTAGCTGCCAATCTCCGCTACGGCCTTCGCCGCGCTCCTCCCGGACCGATTGCGTTCGACGACGTGGTTGAGCTGCTTGGGCTCAAATCCTTCCTCTTCCGCAGCCCACGCGATCTATCGGGAGGCGAGCGTGGCCGTGTCGCGATTGGGCGGGCCCTGCTATCCCAACCGCAGCTACTCCTGATGGATGAACCACTCGTTGGCCTCGACCGGTCACGAAGGCTCGAAATCCTGCCATACCTCGCCAAACTGAAAAGCCGCTTGGACGTGCCGATCCTTTATGTCACCCATGAGCTGGAGGAAGTGGTCCGCCTCGCCGATAAGCTGGTCCTGTTGGACGCTGGCCGCATCACCGCCGCCGGGCCGACAGGAGCCGTGCTGGCTCGAGCGGATTTGCCGCTCGCTCACCGTGACGATGCAGCCGCCATCCTGCTAGGAACCGTCATCCGGCACGATATTGTCCGACGACTCACCTGCGTCGAAGCTGCTGGCCGCACCATTGCCCTGGCCCAATTCAACGTGAGTGTAGGAACGTCCGTTCGTCTTCGCATTCCTGCCCGTGAAGTCGCGCTCGCCATGCAGGTGCCTCAAGCGATCAGCTTCCAAAACTGCATTGCCGCGAAGGTCGGCGCGCTCGTTGAGGAGAGCTCCTCCAACACTGTCGTCGTGGAACTGGCCCTCGACGGCGCCACTCTGCTTGCCCGCATCACCCCGGACGCGGTTGACCGGTTGGCGCTGCATCCGGGCGCATCTGTGCTGGCTTTATTCAAAGCCACCAGCGTCGAGCCGATTGTTTGACGGCCGATCACTTGCCGACGCTGAGTGCGATTGGGTCGATCAGCCGTCCTTGGGAAATCGTTGCGTTATTTTGCTTCTCGTCATTAGCGACGATAGATCGTCAGCCAGACGGATTTTCCGCGAGAGTAGTTGAACCCACCGACGTGCCCAACAGGGACGGGTGCCAAGTCGAGCCGAGCAGCTTCGGCCTGGAATGCCGCTTCGTCACCAACGCTCACAATCAAGGCGGCGATCTCTCCAGCTTCGAGAGCGTCTGCCCCGGCAGCGCCGGTGCCCAGCAGTTCCGTGCGTGTTCCCGCCAGAAACATCAGGCTCGGCTCATGGAAGCCCACGGCGCCCAGCGTACGGCCGGCAAGACCTGCGCCGACCAGCACGTGCTCGATGCGCGGTGCGATCCATAATGGATCCAAGCCCGGCAGCTCCATGCCCAGCAATGCCCCCGTGACCAGCGGCATCGCCGCCAGTGCGAGTACCGGCCGACCAGGCTGCAAGGCGAGCCATCCAGCTAAAATCGCCGCTGCTGCCGCTGGCACGCTCACCCAAGGCGAGGCATGTAACGCAAATGGCAGGCTGACAGCGGCCAAGCCGATCAACACCGCTGCCGTCGCCGTCAACAAGTTGGACCCCGTTGCCCACAAACGGGGCAGGGCGCATTCAGCTGGATCGGTTGTCGCCCGTGCGGCCAGCAAGAACAGGGCTGGATAGAGCGGAAGGGCGTAATGGGGCAGCTTCGTCGGCACCATCTCGAACACCGCCCAACTCGGCACGACCCAGGCGACCAGGAATCGGGTCGCATCATCCCTCCGCCGCCAGAGATCCGGCAACGCGCGCAGCACCAGGAGCGACGACGGAAACGCGAGCAACGGCAACAGCAGAAGATGCAACCCGGGCGGCCCTCCATGGGCATCGTCGCCGGAGGACAGCTTGCGGCCGAGGTCGCCGCCGACCGCATCGTGGAAAAAGGCGCCGTGTGTCGCAACCCCGATCGCCGCAAACCACGGCACGACGACCAGTGACATCAGTGCTAGCCCCCAGCTCGGCCGCAACGCCCGCATCCATCCCATTTGCCGGTCCCAAAGCGTCAAGGTGATGCAGGCCAGCGCCGCCACCATCGGGGTGATCGGCCCTTTCAGTAGAATCCCAATTCCCATTGCCAGCCAGAATGTGGCCGCATGCCGCCATCCGAACGTCGCCGGACCACGATAGGCCCAGCCGAGCAGCCCCATGGCGGCCGTGGTCGCCCCTACCAGGGCCGCGTCGGTCTTCGCAAGATGCGCCTCCACCGTCAGCAGCACGCACGCCGCCAGCATTCCCGCCGCGAGCAGTGCCGCCGGCCGGCCAACCAGACGCTGTCCCAACCCGAACGTCGCCAGCACGGCCACGAGCGCCCCAAACAGCGAGGGCAGGCGATACGGCCAAACCGGATTTTCGGTGGCGAGCCCGGCCGCCTCCGCCACGGCGGCGAACGGGACCTGCATCCAATGAATGCCGATCGGCTTGCGATTCCGCGGCTCCGTCCCATTCATGATGCGCACGCCGTCGCCGGTCTCGATCATCTGCTTGCTCGCCTGGGCGAACCGGCTCTCGTCGCGGTCGGTCGGCGGCAGGGTGAACAGGCCCGGCAACCACAGCAGCAGGCAGAAGGCCATCAATACGGCGTAGGGCCGTCGCGACGCGAGCAGCCCGGCGTCGCCAACGAGCGCATCTGGATCAATCATCACGACGGCCCCTAGCACGCGCGCGCCTTCCGCGCCATGAAACCCCATGTCCGACCCGACCCGCCAAGCCGCCTTCGACCTCCTCACCGCCGTGCTGGACCGGTATCGCCCGCTCGAAGAAGCGCTCGACGCCCTCCCGTCGATCGAGCCGCGCGACCGTGCCGCCGCTCACCGCATCGCGGCGTCGGTGCTGCGCCGCGCCGGCTCCCTGGACGCCGTGCTGGAGCCGTTCCTGCGCCGGGCCCCACCCGACCCTGTGCGCCATATCCTGCGGCTCGGGGCGGCGCAGCTCGTCCTGTTGGACACGCCGGCCCACGCCGCCGTCACGACCTCCGTCGCGCTTGCCCGGGCGCGGGGGCTCGCACCGTTCGCGGGCCTGATCAACGCAGTGCTGCGCCGGGTGGCCGAAACGGGACCGGCTGCGCTCGACGACCTGGACGGACCAAGGCTGGATACCCCGCCCTGGCTTTGGGCGAGTTGGGGCGCCGACGCCCGCGCAATTGCCCAAGCCCATGGCAGCGAGGCGCCGCTAGATCTTACCTTGCGAGCCGGTGCGTCGGTGCCGGGTGGCGAGTTGCTTCCCACCGGATCGGTCCGTCTGCCGGCCGGCACGCGCTTGACCGAATTGCCGGGCTTTACGGAGGGCGCGTTCTGGGTCCAGGACGCGGCGGCCGCCCTTCCCGCAGCCCTGCTGAACGTGCGGGCCGGCGAGCGTGTCGCCGATCTATGCGCGGCTCCCGGTGGCAAGGCCGCGCAACTCGCGATGTCCGGCGCCACCGTCGCCGCCGTCGAGCGCGACCCTGTGCGCCTCCAACGCCTGGCTGAGAACTTCGCCCGGCTCCGTTGCCCGGCGATCCCGGTCCTGGCCGACGCGCTGACATGGCAGCCGGACGCGTCCCTGGATGCGGTGTTGCTGGACGCGCCATGCAGCGCCACGGGCACTATCCGCCGCCATCCCGACGTGCCGTTCCTCAAGCGCCCCCGCGACATCGAGACGCTGGTGGTTCAGCAAGCGATGCTGATCGCCGCCGCCGCCGCCATGCTGCGGCCCGGCGGGCGTTTGGTTTACGCGGTCTGCTCGTTGCAGCCGGAGGAAGGACCCGGGCAGATGGAGGCCGCCGCACGCGCCGGATTGCGCCATGACCCGCTCCGGCCGAGCGAACTTGCGCCGCTTCCGCAAGCGCTGACCGCGGATGGCTGCCTGCGCACCCACCCCGGTTTGTGGCCGGAGCGAGGAGGAATGGACGGATTCTTTGCCGCAAGATTTATCAGGCCCTGAGCCTCGCTTGTGCTGCCATCAAGGCACACTCTAGAACCAAGCCATGGCGCATGAACCATCCCGTCCCACCATCGTCGCGCCCAGCCTGCTGGCCGCGGATTTCGGCCGGTTGCGCGAGGAGGCGATGGCGGTCGAGGCTGCCGGGGCCGACTGGCTGCATCTCGACATCATGGACGGGCACTTCGTGCCGAACCTCAGCTTCGGCCCCGCCGTACTGAGCGCGCTACGGCCGCACTGCCGGATGCCGTTCGACGTCCATTTGATGATCGCTCCCGTCGATCCCTACATCGCGGCCTTTGCCGAAGCAGGGGCCGATCATATCAGCATCCACGCCGAGGCCGGGCCGCATCTGCACCGCTCGCTTCAACAGGTCCGCGCGCTCGGCAAGGCGGCCGGCGTCGCAATCGACCCGGCGACTCCCGCTGCGGTGGTGGCCGAGGTGCTGGACTTGGTCGAGGTGATCCTGGTGATGACGGTCAATCCCGGCTTTGGCGGCCAGTCGTTTATTGAGAGCCAGTTGACTAAAATCGCGGTTTTGCGCCAAATGGTCACTGCAAGTGGCCGGCGCATCCATATTGCGGCCGATGGTGGGGTTTCGCCTGCCACGGCGCCGCGCATCCTTGCCGCTGGATGCGACGTCCTGATCGCCGGCACGTCCATCTTCGGAGCACACGATTACAACAAGGCGATATCCGCCATGCGGCTGACGGTCTGATGGCGTTGCCCTGGATGCGCGGCGTCCGGCACGCGATGTCGCGGCTTCCTGATCTGCGGATGGGCCGGGTGCCGGACGCCCCCGCGCTCCCGCTTCGCAATCCATGGCCCGGCGACCCCGGCCGCGGCGCCCGCCTGCTCATGGGTGAGTTCGAGCTTTCAGGCGTCACCATGGTGCTGGCGCCAGGCAACTGGGGCGACAACGCAGCGCCGTTGCTGCGCGCCTCCGCTCATGGCTTTACCTGGTTGCGGGACTTGCGCGCCCTCGGCACGGACGCTGCCCGAATGCGGGCGCGCCTGCTGATCGCCGACTGGATCGCCAATGCCGGATCGTCGGATTCGTTGGTCCGCCGGCCCGACGTCGCCGGCGCCCGGCTGACGTCCTGGCTCGGCCACTACGATTTCTTCGCTGCGTCGGCCGACGACCCATTTCGCCAGAAGCTGATGACTCGCTTGGTCGCAGAGGCCCGGAGCCTCGCCGCCATGCTGCCCGCGGAGGAGTTGGACGCTCGCGCCTTGACCGCGCTGAAAGGCTTGGTCGCCGCCGCCGTGGCGCTGCCGGACAATGCCGCGTTCTTGACTCGCGCGTTGCGTTTCCTGCCCCAGGAGATCAACCGTCAGGTGCTGCCCGACGGCTGCCACGCCGAGCGCAGCCCGGCCGCGCAACTCGCCGTGCTGCAGGACCTGGTTGAAATCCGGGCCTTGCTGCAGGCCGGCCAGGTGCAAGCCCCCGTCGCCCTGGGCAGCGCGATCGAGCGGATGGCGCCTACCCTGCGTGCCCTGCGGCATGGCGACGGCGGCCTCTCGCTGTTCAACGGCGCCAAGGAGGACAACTCGCAGCTGATCGACCTGGTCCTTGCCCAGGCCGGCCGGGGCGGGCGTCCGCCGCTGAGTCTGCTGGACGGCGGTTTCCAGCGCTTGCAGGCCGGACGCAGCGTGTTGATCGTCGATTGCGGACGCCCGCCACCGCCCGGCATCGATCGGCAATCCCACGCCGGCACCCTTTCGATGGAGCTGTCGGTCGGGCGCGAGCGGCTGATCGTGAACTGCGGCGCAGCGCCGGGCGCCGGGCCCGAGTGGCAGGACGCCGCCCGCGCTACGGCAGCGCATTCCACGCTGGTGATCGCCGATACCAACAGCTCCGAACTGAAAGGCGCCGGTCTCGGCCGCCAGCCCGAACACGTCGAAGCGCAGCGACAGGAGGCCAACGGCGCGCATTGGCTGGAGGCAAGCCACGATGGCTACACCAAGCCGTTCGGCGCCCTGCACCGCCGCCGCCTTTATCTCGCCGAAAGCGGCGAGGATCTCCGTGGGGAGGACGCCGTGGAAGCGCCGACGCCACAGCCGTACTCGCTGCGGTTCCACCTGCATCCAACCGTTACCGCCAGCTTGCAGCAGGATGGCGAGGCCGTTCTGCTTCGCCTGCCCAGCGGTGGCGGCTGGCGCTTGCGGGCCGAGGGCGCGCGCATGACGCTCGAAGATAGCATCTATCTCGGCCAGGCCGAGCCGAAACGCTGCGAGCAGGTCGTGCTGACCGGCTACGCCGACGGCCCGCAACAAATCAAATGGGCGATCACCAAGGTCGGCTAAGCAGGACTCCTCTCCCGTCTGGCAGGGGAGGGCGTCAGAACGCGCCTTGAAAATCATCGAAGTCACCAACGTCGATTTCTCGATGCGTCATTTCCTGCTGCCTCTGATGCGAGGCATCCGGGCGCGTGGGCACGAGGTGGTCGGCGTTTCCGCGGAGGGTTCGCTGCTCGCCGACCTTCGCGCCGAAGCGTTCCGCATCGAACCGCTCCCGTTCGCGCGCACCCTGTCCCTCCGGGCGCTATGGCGGGCGTTCCGCGCTCTGGTCGCGCTATTCCGCCGAGAACGGCCGGACCTCGTGCACGGCCACATGCCCATCAGCGGCTTGCTTGCCCGCGTGGCCGCCCGCGTCGCCGGTGTGCCGCGCGTCGCCTACACTTGCCACGGCTTTCTGTTCAACCAGCCCGGGTCGTGGCGACGCCAGGGAGCATCGCTGCTGCTGGAGTGGGTCGGCGGACGGTTGACGGACGTGTTCCTGACCGTCTCGACCGAGGAAGCGACGGATGCGCGCCGCCTGCTCATTGCGCGCGAGGCGACGGCGGTGGGCAACGGGCGCGATCCCGCCCTGTTCCGGCCCGACCCGGCAGCCCGCGCCCGCATCCGCGCCGAACTCGGCACACCGCCCGACCGGGTCGCGATCGTCGCCGTTTCCCGCCTCGTGCGCCACAAGGGCTATCCCGAACTGCTGGCCGCCATGCGCGATGTGCCCGGCGCCGAACTATGGGTGGTCGGCGAACGCTTGCCGTCCGATCATGGCGACGATCTGGAACAGGTATTCGCCTGCTCAAACCTCGGCGACCGTTTGCGGCGTCTCGGCTACCGCACCGACGTCGCGAGCGTGCTGGCCGCGGCCGACATCTTCACCTTGCCGAGCCTGTTCGAAGGCCTGCCGATGTCCGTGATCGAAGCCATGCTGACCGGCCTGCCCGTGGTGGCCACCGCGATCCGTGGCCCGCGCGAGCAGGTCGTCGACGGCCAGACAGGGCTGCTGGTTCCGCCTGCGACTGTCGCTCCTCTCGCCGCCGCCCTGAATCGCTTGGCCCGTAATTCGGCGGAGCGCGCCGCCATGGGCGCAGCCGGACGGGTCCGGGCGCTCGCGCTCTACACAGAGGAGCGGGTGGTGGAGCGGACGCTCGACCTGCTCGGCCTATGACGGAACAGGCTGGCCGGACAGGAACGCGGTAAGCATCGCGTTCACCCGCTCCGGCGCTTCCTGCTGCACCCAGTGCGACACGCCGGGCAGGCGGCGCAGGGTGAGGTCGCGCACGTAGCGCCCGGTGCCGTCGAGGGTGATGAGGTCGAGCGCCACGTCCTCCTCGCCCCAGATCAGCAGGGTGGGCGTGTCGATCGGCTGCGCGAGCCGCCGGTCCCGCAGCGCTCCGTCGCGCCAGGCAGCCCGGTACCAGTTCAGCATCGCGGTCGCGGCGCCCGGTTCGGCGGCGTTGCGGCATAGCGTGTCGAGCACGGCGGGCGGGAAGCGCGCCGGGTCGCGGGCGGAGCCGAGCACCATTCGCCGCACCAACTCCCCGCCGCGCCGGCTGAGCAGGGCGTCCGGCAGTCCCGGAAGCTGGAAGAACGCCGCGTACCAGGATTTGCGTGCCTGCCGCCAGTGCCGTATCGCCGCGTTGAAGCATACCGGGTGCGGCACGTTCATGATGATCAGCCGCTCCAGCTTGCGCACCTTCCGGGCGGCGAAGCACCACGCGACCAATGCGCCCCAGTCATGCCCGATCAACACCGTCGAGGTCGCGCCGGACGCATCGATCAACCCGGCGACATCGTCCAGCAACCGGTCCATTCCATAGGCCGCGACGCCCTGGGGACGGGAGCTCCCGGCATAGCCGCGCTGGTTCGGCGCCCAGGCGCGATAGCCCAGTTGCGCCAGCACCGGCATTTGGTGACGCCAGGCGATCGCATCGTCGGGAAAGCCGTGCAGGCACAGCGCGAGCCGGTCGCCCTCGCCGCACGCCTGCACGGCAAAGCTCAATCCGTTTGCGGACACCTGGAGGCGGGTGATGGGCGCATCCGTCATGC
>JAABUX010006244.1_pt1 | contig 14281 bp, 13 predicted proteins | sample 5561851 | NCBI WGS metagenome assembly JAABUX01 (sample SAMN10711883, study PRJNA513361) | rock metagenome | isolation source: Antarctica rocks | place: Antarctica: Victoria Land, Richard Nunatak red sandstone | collected 2016-01-03 | reverse complement strand
AAGCGTGCGAGGTCGGCCGTGGGCATAGGGCTTCCTGGACCGGTGCCGGTGTGAGCGACAATTCCAGGACGGCCAGATTACCCATTGTCTGACTCTCATTCAATCTTCAGCGGACACCACCGGGCCTTCGACTGCATGATATTCAAGAGATGGCCGACCAGCTCGTATTTGCCCGCCTCGGCATCCTCCTCGGCGGTCAGCGTCCCCGCACGTGCTTTAGCCGACAGCTCCCGCATCCGCTCCTTGTCGGCTTGGTCGAAGTCCAGAGCCAGGATATCCCGTGCAGCCTCGGGCGAAAACGTCGGGGCACCCGGCCGCAGGATGCGGTTCAGGATGGATACCTCGCTCGTATCGGTGTGGGTGGCTGGCATGGCGATCCCTTTCTGTACGTGGCCTTGTCAGGGACGATGATAACACCCTAACTGTTTGCTCGGCAATAAGTAGAGTAAAATCTATCGACGAGGCCATTTAGCGTCCGGCGGGCGAAACTACGGGCCAGTCGTGAGGCAGCGTTGCCATCTCCTGGGGAGCGGCAGCGGCTACTTCGAAGGCTGGCCGGGCACCTTGCGTTACACACCCGTCCACCGCGAAACAGAATAAGCCACATTGGCTCATGAGGCAAGATCGGTGGAAAGGGTCGGATGCTCTCGAGGCGGGCCCCGACCACTATCCTTAACTTTACGCCCTTCATTAACTTACGAGACAGGCGGGGTCCGCCCTCCGAGAGCAAGATGGGCCCGCACCTCTTTCGCCCCATGAGCCATCCCGGCTTTCCGGGCGGATTGAGAGGACAGGCCGGTCGTCGAAAACGCCCTTCCTCCTGACCGACCCGCGTCGGGTCGCGTCAACGACCCCCCGCTCACCCAGGTCGGAGAGAGAAACACCGATGCGACAATTCGCGCTTCTCGCCTGTTCCACGATGCTCCTGGCCCCGGCCCCGGAGGCCCGCTCCCAGGAGCCGACGGCCGCCCTGGCGAAGGTCCACAAGGTCACGGTCGGCGGCGAGGGCGGCTGGGATTATCTCACGGTGGACCCCGACGCGCGACGGCTCTACGTCTCGCGGGGCGATCGGGTCGTCGTCCTCGACCTCGACAAGGAGACCGTCGCCGGCGAGCTGGCCGACACGCCGGGGGTCCACGGGATCGCGGTCGTGCCCGACCTGGGGAAGGGTTTCACCAGCAACGGCAGGGACTCGACCCTGACGGTCTTCGACCTGAAGACCTTGAAGGCGACCAACAGGATCAAGGTCAGCGGCACCCCCGACGCGATCCTCCACGACCCGGCCAGCGGCCGCGTCTTCACCTTCAACCACGGCACCGACGACACGACCGCCGTCGACCCGAAGGGCGAGTCGGTGGTTGGCACGATCGCCCTGGGCGGCGAGCCCGAGGGGGCCGTCTCCGACGGCAAGGGTCACATCTTCGTCAACTTGAGGAGCACGAGCGAGGTCGCCGAGTTCGACGCCCGGACCCTCAAGGTGCTCAACCGCTGGCCGCTCGCGCCCGGCACGCGCCCGACCGGCCTGGCGTTCGACAAGGAGCACCGGCGGCTGTTCAGCGTCTGCGGCAACCAGAAGATGGTCGTGATGGACGCCGACAAGGGGACGGTCATCGCCGCGGCGGAGATCGGCCGCGGTTCGGACGGTTGCGCGTTCGACCCGTCGAAGGGCCTGGCCTACAGCTCCAACGGCGGCGACGGGACGGTGACCGTGGTCGGCGAGGGGGAGCCGGGCCGGTTCAAGGTCGTCTCGACCATCGCGACCCAGGCGAGCGCGCGGACGATGGCCCTCGATCCGATGACGCACCGCCTCTACCTCTCGGCCGCCACCGCGGGGCCGACGCCCGCCGCACCCGCCGGCACCCAGCCCCAGACCAAGGGCCGGCGAAGCTACGTCCCGGGCTCGTTCGTCATCGTCGTCGTCGGCGACTGACGGATCGATCCGATCTCGTCCCGTCGACCTGTCATCCGCCCCGGCTCAGAATCCTTCGCCGCTCGTGAAACCGCCCCCCGACGACGAGCCCGACCGCCCGGGCGATGCGGTCGGGCCGGACGGCCGCCGGGACGGACCTGGAGGCGGGGAGGGCGACGGATTCTCGTCCCCTCGGCGCCGGACCCCCCGATGGGCCGCCGCGTGCATCGAGGCGGCGGCGACGTCGAGGATCGCCCCGAGGAGCATCCGGCCCGAGGGGCTGGCGATCGCCCGGCCCGCGCCGGTGACGCCCTGCTCGGCCCAACTGGGGCGGAACCGCTGCGAGGTGCGCATCGCCCGCCAGAAGCCCTCGGCGTCGAGCGTGCCGCCCTCGAACTGGGCGCAGACCCGGCGGAAGTCGAGGGCGTCGTCGAAGAAGGAGCGGCGCGAGTCGAAGTTCGCCTGCCGGTAGCGGCGGATGACGGATTCGAGGCCCTCGTGGGTCCGCTCGGCGGCCTCGCGGCGGCGGCCCAGCTCGGCGAGCCGCGGCGCCAACCCGTCGATCTGGAGGTCGAGCCGGGCGACCTCGGCGACGACCTCGTCGTCCTCCGGCCCCGGGGTCTGGCCGGCCCGCTGCGCGAGCAGGGCGAGCTTGGTCTGGCCGAGGAACGCCCGGAACCGCTCGATCGCCTGGTTGTGGAACTGGTTCTGCGATCGCTCGAGCGCGGCGAGGTCGTGCTGGACCTCCTGCGCCCGCCGTCGGAGCCGGTCGGACTCCCCGACGAGGCGGTCGCGATCGGCCCCCAGGGCCTCCCCTTCTTGGAGCACGGCGGTGAGGCCGAGCTTGTCGGCCTCGGCGCGCTGGATCGCCTCGATCTGCTGCATCAGCTCGGCGAACCGGTCGCGACGGCGGGCGACCTCGGAGGCGACGAGCTCGGGGGTCTTGCTGAGGAATTCGCGGCCGTTGCGGGCGTTGGAGAAGTCGATCAGGCGGGCGACCCGGCGGTCGATCGATCGGGTCCAGCCGACGCCCCGGTACTCGGCCGTCCCGAACCCGCGGTCGTAGAGGTAGCAGAACAGCCGGCTCCGGCGGTATCCGGGCAGCTTCTCGGCGGCCTCGCGGGCCATGTCGGAGGCCCGCTCCTCGTCGCGATGGAGCCGCTCCTCGGCCTGGAGCGCGAGCCCGGATCGCGCCTTGAAGTCGGGGTCCGCCTTGAGGGCCTCGGTGACCGCGGATTCGAGCCGCTCGCGGAGGGCGACCTTCTCGTCGAGGCGATGGGTGACGCCGTCGATCTCGGCGTCGAGGCGGCCGATCTCCTCGCCGGCCCGGCGGCCCTCGCCCTGCAACTCCTCGAGCTTCGCCTCCTGCCGGGCGAGGATCGTCAGGAGGTCCCCCCGGATGCCTTCGAAGGTGGACTCGATGGCGGGCCGCGACACCTCGGGCAGGAAGAGCCGCGCCAGCTTCAGGAGCGCCTCGCCCCGGCGCGACAGCAGTTCCTTCATCTGCCCGTCGAGCTCCGCGGCGACGACCTGACACTCGGAGAGGTTGCCCTTGGCCCCTCCGAGCGCGGCTTGCAGGGCTTCGAAGACGGCCACCCCTTCGTATTGTTCCGTCACCATTCTGTGATCCGTCCCATGCGTTCGAGGGGCTTCCCGCCGGGGCCCGACATCGTGATCTCCTCGTCGGCGAGGCCGCGACGCTTGGCGGCGAACGCGGTCTCGTTGAGGATGCCGTCCTCGGCCTTGTCCCGCTTGAGCCGGTCGTAGACGGCCTCGGGGACGCGCTCGCCCCAGGTGGCGACCTCCCGATCGCGCCCCGTCTCGTCGTCGCGGACCCGGCGACGGACGACCGTCCCATCGGGCCGCCTCGCCTCGACGATCAAGTAGTAGCCGGAGACCTTCCGGCCGCCGTCGTGGTATCGGTCGACCGCGCTCTGGCGACCGGACCCGGCGACGACGGAGACGGTGTATTCCTCGCGGAGGCGGGCTTCGAGCCCGGCGAGGTCGTCGCGGACCGCCTGGAGGCCCTGTGGGTCGCCGTTGCGGCGGGACGCCTCGGCCTCGGCGGCGAGCCCGGCGACCCTGGCCGCGACGGACCCGTCGCGGGCGAGGCCGCGGATCGCCTCGCCCCGGCCCGCGATTTCCGCGGCCAGCCGCTCCACCCGCTTCCGGGCCCGGCCCGTGATCGTCAGGGGGCCGGAGGGCGAGAGGAACAGCCACCACCCCAGCGCGACCGACGCCAGCGCCACCCCGCCCCGCCCCGCCGGAGCAGGGTCCGCCGGAGGACCCAGAGGTGGGCCAGGGCGACCGAGGGCCCCGGGGGCGGCTCGCGGAACGTGTGGAGTCGCGCATAGTACTGGTCGATGGCCGCGTCCACCTCCTCAGGCGTGACGGCCTCGCCCGTGACGCCCGAGGCGGCGAGCATCCGCTCCTTCAGGCGTTGCTTGAGCGTCCCGCGGTCCAACTGCTCCTCGACCACCTCGCGGTCTTGCCGGAGCGCGGTCGCGACGTCCATGATCCGCAGCATCTCCATCACGCTCAGCGCGTCGGGGCGGTCGCGGTCGGATGGGTCCATTGGTGGCGACTTCTCGGGAATGACTATCCTTCGGCCCGGGGCATGGTTAACTTATCAAGGCCGGACAGACGCGAGTCGTCATCGTATCCGCGCCCGGGGGGCGGGTCGACCCCCCGCTCCCGGGCTTTCCGACCCGATCCAATCTCGAAATTCGGGGAGGTCTTCGGCCATGAATCCCACCGCGATGGGCGCCGTCCCGGCGCCCATCGGCACGACGCCCCCGACCTCGATGCAGAAGTACCTGGACAGGGCCGTCAAGGTGCTCGGCCAGTTCAAGGCCGCGCAGGGGGAGGACACCAACGCCGAACTGATCCGCCTGCTCGACGACATCAAGCACCTCGACGAGCCCAAGGTGCTGGCGATCTCGCGGACGATCGGCTACATGAGCCGCTTCAACCAGCTCGTGCGCGACAACGTCGAAGACATCAACGTGGGCAACCGCTACCTCGAGATCGCGCAGATGTTCGACTCGATCCGGGAGGATTCCAAGACCCTGATCAACCAGCTCCAGGACGGCCGGATCAGCGTCCCCGAGAAGGTGCAGAACCTCTGGATGAGGCTCCGGCGGGGGACGCCCTCGGCGAGGTTCGAGCAGATCGCCGGCGTGTACAAGTCGGTGGCGCGCGACACCAAGGATCAGCTCGACCGCGAACAGAAGATCATGGACGCCTACATCGACTTCCGCTTCGCCCTGAAGGAGGCCGAGGTGCTCTCCCAGGAGCTGCTCGAGCAGCAGCACGTCCCGCTCGAAGCGGCGCGGACGCTCCTCGCCGAGGCCCAGGAGAAGACCGCCGCGCCCGCCGCCGGCGCGGCCGAGAAGTCGCGGCTGGAACTGGCCCGCGACGAGGCGCTGGACCGGTTCGGCAAGCAAGACCGGGACTACCAGCTCCTCAAGGACATCACCGAGAACCTCTCGGTCGGCTACGACGTCGGCGACACTCTGATCACGAAGCTCAAGCAGACCCACGACGTCAAGGAGCGCGTCTTCCGCCGCTCCGTCACGTTCTTCACCACCAACGAGCATGTCTTCACCATCCTGGGCACCGTCTACACCTCGCAGCACGGCCTGCACGAGGCGACGCAGGCCCACGAGGCGATGAAGGAGGGCCTGAACAAGGGGCTCGAAGACGTCGCTGACCTCGGCCGCGAGCTGGAGAAGGCCGCGATCAAGGCCGGATACGGCACGACGATCCGGCCCGAGTCCGTCGAGAAGCTGGTCCACGCGATCTCGGACTACCAGGTCGAGTCGCTCAACATGATCGCCGCCCTCCGCGAGGAGAGCGAGCAGAACTCGCGGGAGATCCGCCGCGTCGTCGAGGAAGGCAAGAAGAAGTTCCAGGAGACCGTCGCCAAGTTCGCGATCCGAGGCGCGGTGGGTCGGGCTTCATGAAGAACGGCGGCGGACCCGGACGGTCGGGCGGCGCGGCGATCGGAGCGGGGGCCTCGCGCCGAGATCCGGGGGGACGGCCGACGGGGCCGCGAGGACCCCTTTGCGTCCCTGCGTGAGAATCCATTAAGCTGATCTTCGAGCCATCGACTCGGCCGGACGCCGGCCGGATCGACGTGGCCATGGTCGGAAGCAGGAGGCCTCATGCTCTTCCTTGATCGTCCGCCGTCCCCGCGTCCCGGGCGAGTCGACCGGCGCCGGGCCCGGCACCTGGCCGAGCCGCTCGAATCGCGCCGGCTGCTCTCCTTGTCGCCGTCCTTGGCGATCGTGGTCCTCCCCGTCGCGGTCGCCGCCCCGGTGCCGGGCCTGGTCTCCGGCATCGGCCTGGCGGCCTCGGCCTCGAGCCAGCCCTCGGCGACGGTCAGCGTCTCGCCGACGCCTTCGGCCGCGCCGGCCATGGCCGCCGGCTCGTCCCCGACCGGGCCGTCGACGACCTTGTCCCCGCTCCCGACGGAGGCCGAGACCGCCGCCGCGGCCTCGTCCGAGGTCGCCCGGCCGACCCCGGGCCGGTCCGATCGGATCGCGTCCTTCCTGCCGACGCCCGAAGTCTTGGAGACGTCCGGTCTCCGCTCACCCGACCCGGCCGAAGCGATGGTCCCCGAGCCCAGCCTGCCGGAGGGGCCGGCCGCCCCGCCTGGCGACCGGCCGCCGGCCCCGGCGGACGTCCCCCGGGCGGACCCGCCGGCCGAGCCCGCCCCGCCGCCCCGACAACTCGCCCCGCCCGCGCCCGAGCTGGCTCCGGCCACGCCGAAGGACCCGGTGACGCTCGAAGTTTGGGACGCCGCGCTGCTGGAGGTCGTGACGGCGGACCGGATCGGGGCCCAGGCCGATTCGACGGCCTGGCAGGTCGACGGCCGCCTGGCGGCCGGCGCCGCGCTGGCCTTCTGGGGCGGCCGGGAATTCGTCGCCCGGCGTCAGGGTCGATCACGCCGCCGCCCGATCCTCGTCGCCAGCGGCGTCGATGCCGGCCGGGCCTGAGAGCCGGTCGATTGACCGGGCCTCCCGGATCAGATCGCCACATCCATCCCCCCGAAATCGCCGACGGCCCGCTCCCGGATGGGGCGGGCCGTCGGCTTCGAGGTCCGCGAGCCGGCGAGGCGAGGCCGGACGACCCGGCCTCAGTCCCGAGAAGTCCCCTTCGAGGTGGCCTCGGGGGCGATGGCCAGGTAAGGGTTGAGTGTCCGGGCGCGAGCCAGGAGCGTCTCGGCCCGGCCCTTGTCCCCGGCGGCGCGGGCGATCATCCCGGCGTGGTGGTAGAGCGAGGCATCCTGGGTCCCGCGCGACTGGGCCTGCTCGATCAACCGCCCGGCCTCCGCGATCAGGCCCTTCTTGAAGCAGACCCAGGCCAGGGTGTCGTAGGCGTGGATGTCACGGCGTAGCTCCAGGTCCTTGCGGGCCAGGGCGAGCGCCTCGTCGAGGTTGCGGTCGTTGTCGGCGCAGAAGAGGGCCCAGTGGCGGTCGTAGATCCGCGGGAAGGAGTGAGCCAGGGTTTCGAGGAGCCGGTATTGTTCCTCGGCCTCGGCGGGCTTCTTCTGGGCGGCGTAGGCGTCGCCGATGAGCCGCAGGGCCTCCGGGTTCTGCGGGGCGATCCCGATCGCCTTCCGGGCCCAGGCGATGGCGTTGTCGTGGTCGCCGCGCCAGGTGGCGGCCTCGGCCATGCCGGTCATCGCCCGGTAGTCGCGGGGGAAGATCTCCAGGGCCCGGCGGCAGGCCCGCTCCCCCTCTTCGAGCTTGCCCGAGTCGATGAGCATGTGGCCGACCATGGTGTGATACCAGGCGACGGCCTCGGCGGGCATGTCGGGCCGGTCGTCGGTGATCCGGGCCGCCTCGCGCATCAGCCGGAGGGCGCGGTCGGGGTTGCCGTCGATGTCCTCGAACCGGGCGCGGAGGGCCTTGTAGTTGAGGTCTTCCGACTCGGACGGGGCCGGGCCCAGGGCCCGCAGCGCCGCGTCGTAATCGCCCAACTCGAGCTGGATGTCGGCGACCAGTCGCATCGCCTGGGGGTCGGTCGCGGCGGCCGCGAGGGCGATCTCCAGCGCCTCGGGGAAGCGGTGCTGGGCCAGGAAGGCCCGGGCGAGCCGAATCCCCGCGACGTTGTTGCCGCGCCGGAGGATCTTGATCGAGCGGCGGGCGGCATCCTCGGCGCGGACGGCGTCGGCGATGTCGCCGGACTCGCGTTGCCGCGCCAGGTAGGCGCCGGCCAGCTCGCGGAGCGCGATTGCCCCCTGCGGGTCGCGGCGGGCACCCGCTTCCCAGAAGGCCACCGTCTGCCGGGCGAGGTCGGGGTCGTAAGGCATCCGCTCGTTCGAGGGCTGCTCGGCCTCGGCCTTCTGAGGCGCCGGCGCCTGGCCGAGGAGCGGGGTCCGGCCGATCCATCCGAGCGAGGCGACACCGACGGCGCATAATCCCCAGGATCGGAGCCGGCGCTGATCCCATCGTCGCAAATTCATCGGAGGTTCCTCATGGGGAAAGCCCCCCGGCGTGGTCGGACCTACCGACCGCACCGGGGGGCTCGTCTCTCAGGGTCCCGACCCGGCCGAGATCAGTGCGGGTTGCCGAGGTAGGGGAAGGTGTTCATGTAATCGGTGTGCGGCCCGACGTTGTCGGTCGCGAACTGCGGGAGTTCCTTGTGATCATCCGGGGCCAGCCCCAGCGCGGGGATGACGTTGCCGAAGATGGCACCCAGGTCGATGTCGATGACGTCGTCGCGGAGGTCACGGCCGCCGAACGTCCCGCCGGTAAAGCCGCCGGTCTCGACGCCGAGGTAGGACGCCTTGCCGGGCTTCGACAGATCGGCCACCATCACGTCGGGCGTCAGGACCGACGCCAAGGCGTTGGCGATGGCGGGCGAGCGGCCGGCGGGGAAGTTCATGAAGGTCAGGATGTCGGTCTTGATCTGACTGCCGTCCTGGGTGGGGCTGACCTTGTTGTTGGCCTCATGACGGCGGGCCGTGACGGTGGCCAGCGCCTCGTTGACGGCGGGACGCGCCAGGCGGTCCTGCTGGATGAAGTTGAAGGCGGGGGCGCCGGTGGGGACGCTGGTGGTCTCCCAGAGGCGGATCATGCCGCCGCCCAAGGCGGACCGGGGCAGCTCGACGACGATCGACAGCACGTTGAGGGTGGCCAGGATGTCCATCGCGGGCGAGGTGTCATAGCCCATGTTGTTGGGCGCGAAGCCCCGGAAGCCGTTCACCTGGGGGGTGTCGGCGGCCATGATGCTGGGGAAGTCGACCTGGTGCCCGGTGCCGGGGGTCGCCCGATCGGGCAGGATCTGGAAGAAGCGGTCGAGGTCGAAGAAGAACGGGTCGGACCGGGCCCCGGCGAAGACCTGCATCACGCCGCCCTTGTTGGGCAGGGGGATGGAGAACGGCCTGTTGATCAGCCCGGTCGTGGGGGAGGGATTGGCGAAGACCGAGGTCGTCCCGGTGATATAGGGCCGCGTCGGGCCGGAGATCACCACGCGCTGGCTCGGGCCGACCCCGGAGAATCGGGCCTGGATCACCAGGTCTTCGACGTAGTCGCCGCTGAGGTCCATCTTGAACTGGTAGAGGACGCCGGGGTCGAACGAGACCTTGTCGCCCTGCCCCGCCGGGATCAGGGGATGGACGTCCATCGCCAGGACCACGTTGAGGGGGTTGGTCGGGCTCGGGAAGATGAACACATCGGCCAGGTCGGCACCGCTCCGGTTATAATTCTCGGCGGTGTCGGCGTGGTCGGACGCCTGGACCCGGGGGGAACGGACGGAATAAGCCGCCACCGGGATCGCGAGCAACCCGGCTGCCAGCAGGAGTTTCGCACGAAGCTTCATCAAACAAGTCCTTGGCGGTGGAATGGTCGAGGAGGAAAGGCCGCGATGCGTGGGCGACGACAAGGGTTAGGCTCGTCCGGGTCGCATCGCGACCGCAAGGCACCGCCGACGATGCGGCGTCTCACGTGGTTGGCCGAGATCCGGGGACATCCCGAGACCCCGGCAATTGGGATTGGGCATTGGCGGGAGATCAGACCGACCGCTTCCGCGCCGACCGGGCAATCAGCCCGAAACCGCCGATGGCCCCGAGGGCGCACATCACCAGGCTCGACGGCTCGGGGACGGTCGCCGCGCCCGTCACCATCCCGGCGAGGCTCACCGGGGAGGAGGCGGACGAGTCGAAGCCCTGGATCGACTCCGAGACCTGCCCCGGCTCGTAGCTGCTCACGAAGGAGAACGTCCCGCTCGTCCCGGGGGCGATCCCGGCATCGAAGGCGGTGAAGGAGAGGAGCGAGTCGGTCGGGGAATAGAAGGTGAAGAAGTTGCCCGGGGCGGTGATCGAGCCGGTCACGTTCGGGTCTTTCACCGTGACGTCGAATTCCGTGATGGAGGCGGTGCTGCTGGCCGCGTCCGAGACGACGTAAGTATAGAGATACAGGCCGCCGTCGATCCGGGTGGCACTGGACTGGACGTCGCCGGAGAAGCCGGCCCGGGCGGGGGCGACCGCGCAGAGCAGGCCGACGACCGCGACAACGAGGGCATGGCCGAGGATTCCGAGCCTTCTCATCAAAGATCGCTTCTTTCTTGGTAGGTATCGAGCCGTCGACGGCCGCGAGGGAGGGAACGGGCGAAACAGCGAGAACGGGGCCGCCTAACGGCAGGCGGCGTCGAGGAGCCTGGCCAGTTTCGCCGAGGCGGCGATCACCTCGGATTGGGCGGCCTTGACTTGCCAGGCCATGCCGACCACGCCGATCGCCACGGCCGCGACGACCGCGAGGCCGAACGGGATCGGCCCACGACCCCGGGCGATCCCGGGGAGCCGGGAAGTTCGCGCCAGGTCGGTCGCCCGCGGGAACCGGGCTTCAAGCGTCGCGATCTCGCCCGACGCGGCCAGTCGCATCGCCAGGACGGTGGATGCCCCCAGGGCTTCGGGCGGCGCAGCCCCCGCCGGGCGGCGTAAGAACAATAAGAGCAAGGCGATGCCCAAGGCGACGCCCCGCCGGTCGAGCCGATCGCGGAGGAGGCGGCGGGCGCGGACCACTCGGGTCTTGACCGTCCCGACCGGGCAGCCGATCCGGCCGGCGGCCTGCTCGCAGCTCAGCCCCTCCAGATAGCAGAGCGTCAGGGCCTGGCGGTACCGCTCCGGGAGCTGGCCGAGTTCTTCGCGGACCAGCCCCTCGATCTCGAAGGCCGGCCGCTCCGGCTCCCGATTCGTCGGTTGCATCGAGGCCCAGCGCCTTTCCCGATCGGATTGCCGGGCGCTCCGACGCCGTGATCGCGCCGCGACGCGGCGTGCGACGCCGGTGAGCCAACGGCCCAGCGTCTCCGGGTCGCGGATCGACGGGGCTCGACGGATGAAGATCAAGAAGGTCGCCTGGAAGGCATCCTCGGCGGCGTGGTCGTCGTGCAGGAGGGCGCGGCAGGTCCGGTAGACGGCGGGGCCGTGGCGGGCGACCAGGTCGTCGAAGGCTCCCGTGTCATGCCCGGCGACATAGCGTTCCAGGAGCAGGCTGTCGATCATTCCCTGATGCTCTCCTCCGGAAGCCCCCGAGGCACTTGGTTCGGCCTGCGGGTGGCTCCGGTCGTCCCGTTGTAAACTGAACTGCACTTTGAAGACCAGGAGGTTTCAACTTTTCCTGGGGCTTTCCTCCGAGATCGCGAGGGGGATGTTTCAATTCTTCACCAGGGCACCACTTGAACGCGGTGTTTTGCCTCGCCCGGGCCACGATTGCATGGCCGGGGCTTGCCGGCGGGCCCGGGTTCGTGGCAAATTCAGAGTCAGGCCGACCGGGGCGGGACTTCGTCTTCGATCACGGGACCTCGAGGATGTCTCCCCGGAGGATTCGCCGATGAGGACGGGCCGCGGCTTCACCCTGATCGAGATGCTGGTCTCGGCCGCGATCATCGCCGTGCTGCTCGCCCTGCTGTTGCCGGCGATCCAATCGGCCCGGGAGGCGGCCCGGCGGGCCCGCTGCGCGTCCAATCTCAAGCAGATCGCGCTGGCCATGACCCAGTATCACGACGTCCACGGCTCCTTGCCCCCGGGCAAGAAGGGATGTTGCTGGGGGACCTGGCTCGTCTTCATCCTCCCCCAGGTCGAGCAGCAGTCGCTCTACAACGCCTGGAATTGCTCGGGGAACAACGCCCCGGGCCTGCCCCCCGGCTATGACCTGGACCTGCGTTATTTCGGCGTGGCCAACCAGACGGTCACGTCGACCCGGCTCGACGTCTACCTCTGCCCGAGCGACGGCACGAATGCGCCGCTGACGGCCGTCTCCGGGGGGGTGACCCGGGCGTGTACGTCGCAGAACTACGCGGCGAACTTCGGCAACACCTTGCAATTGCAGGACGACCTGCCGGGCCTCCCCTTCGGCGGGGCCCCGTTCTCGGACGCCGGGTCGCCGGTGGGCGACCGCTCGCGGCCGGGGCGGCCGACCGTCAACCTCCGCGAGTTCTGCGACGGGTCGAGCACGACGATGCTCGCCGCCGAGGTGGTCGTCGGCCAGGGGTCGGACCTCCGGGGCTTCTCCTGGTGGGGGGATGCCGCGGGGTTCGAGACGTACCTCTCGCCGAACAGCGGGTCGCCCGACGTCCTCTCGAACGCCGGGTTCTGCCTGGATCGCCCGCCGAACCCCCCTTGCATCGCCGCGAGTCCCGCGCGGCCGGACCAATACGCCGCGCGGAGCCGGCACCCGGGCGGGGTGACGGTCGCCCTCGCCGACGGCTCGGTCCGCCAGGTCAAGGATTCGGTCCAGATCCGGGTCTGGCGGGCCTTGAGCACCCTCCGCGGCGGCGAGGTCATCGGGTCGGAAGAATACTGACGCCGAGTCGCCCGATCCGGCCGCTCAGCCTTCGCGTTCGAGCCCGGCCTTTTTGAACGCCTTGAAATCGACGCGGGCCCGGTCGGCGAAGCGGACGGCGGAGGCGAGCACGGCGTCGAGCCCGGGCCCGGCCGCCCATCGGACGAGTTCGGGCGTCCGGTCCCCCTCGTCGAGCCCGGCGCCCCGGAGGTGCGAGCGGGCGGTGATCCGGCCGGCGACCTCGACCGCCCGCCGCAGCTTCGCCGGCTTCCGGCGGAGCTGGTCGAGCCTCGATCGGTTCTCGTCGGGGATCATCTCGCGGGACCGGAAAGCCCGGCCGTCGACGTCCAGGAGGACCAGGCCCGCCGTCGGCCGCTCCTGGAGCCGCCGCTGGGCGTCGACCACCCGGCGGGCGTCGTCGGCCCAGGCCTGCGGCCGGGGCCCGTCGGAGCAGCCGGCCAGCGACGACGGGCCGGCTTCCTTGATGTCGAGGAGCCGATCGCCGTCCGGCGACCCGTCTCCCACCACCAGGGCGATGTAGCGGCGGACGCCCAGGCTGCCGATCCCCGCGATCCGGCCGGCGACGTCGAGCACCCGGAATGCGTCCTGATCGTCCCGAGCCCGGCCGTGCTCCTCGACGGCGCGGGCGATCAGCTCGGCCTTGGCCCGGCCGATCGGCGGGAACTTGCCCGAACTCCGCTGGATCGTCCGGTTGCCCGACTTGTCGACCCGGGTCAGGTGGTCGAGCAGCTCGGCCTGGGTCCCCAGCGCGCACCGGCCGACGAGGTCCTCCAGCGGCCCGGAGTCGGCGGGGGCGGCCTCGGGGGCGAGGGCGGCCTCGGCGATCGTCGCCCGGTAGCGGTCGACGTATCCCAGGACGGTCCGCATCGCCTGGATCGGCGTGAGCCCCCAGACCTGCGCCGCCAGGAGGATGCTGGTCGCGCACCGGACCAGGTCGATCGAGCAGGGGGCGACCGTCGCCTCGTCGAAGTCGTTGATGTCGAAGGCGAACGAGCCGTCGTCGGAGCGGAAGGCGCCGAAGTTCTCCAGGTGGAGGTCGCCGCAGATCAGGATCGACGGCCCCGGGTCGACCGGCCGGAGCGCCGGCCACTCCGCGGCGAAGAGGTGGTCCGTCCCGCGGAAGAAGGCGAACATGTCCGCGCCCATCCGCGCGTATTTCATCCGCAGAAGCTCGGGCTTGCGGCCCCGGTTCCAATCGACGATCGCATCCACGACCGGGCGGCCCGCGGCGGCGGCTGATCCCACGCCCATGACTCCCCTCCCACCCGCTCGGCGAAGTTCACGAAACCTTCTCGATCATCATGACCGCGAGATCGCCCGACCCGCAAGGCCGGATCGACGTCGCCGGCCATTCCGGCCCGGAACCGCCAACTCGATTCGCAGAATCCGCGGCCGGAACCCGACTAGTACTACAGTTGTAACTAGCCCTCCGCGTATGTAGTCTGGCCGTGGAACCACCCTGGGAGGGTCGTCATGGCCAGCACCGGCTCCGCCGTCCGGCTTGAAGACGTGCGACAGTGGGGGCAACAGCTCGAGGCGGTCGCCCGACGGATCGGGGCGC
>JAABUX010006242.1_pt1 | contig 14282 bp, 11 predicted proteins | sample 5561851 | NCBI WGS metagenome assembly JAABUX01 (sample SAMN10711883, study PRJNA513361) | rock metagenome | isolation source: Antarctica rocks | place: Antarctica: Victoria Land, Richard Nunatak red sandstone | collected 2016-01-03 | reverse complement strand
CGTACTCGCGGCACAGCGCGGCCACCGTCCGCCGAATGCGGTACAGCGGCGCGGCGGACGTGCAGAGAAACGAGAACAGGCACTCGGCCGGGTCCTGCCGAATGACGCGCAGGCCGGCGAAATCAGCCATGGCGGGCCGGATATGGTAGTCGGCTTCAATAAACCGCTGGGCCAGGGCCGGCAAGTCCACGTCCAAACGGAAGTAGTCCCGCACCAGCCCTAAGTTCCGCGCTTTTGGGCTGGTCTCGTAATAGACCGCTTCGTCATCCTGCCAGAGCCGGACGAGCTGCTGCGAAGTCGCGCCGGTCTCGGGATTGGTCACCGGCAGGAGGCAGGCCCACCAGCCGGCTTTGTCCAGCCGCCACCGAAACGTCTGGCCGCAGATGACGGTGTACGCGATCTGAAACTCATCAATTGGGCAGAGAAAAGTGGAATGCGCCATGCAGTTATTGTACGGCACCGGCGAGGCGTTGTCAAGGCAAGCCAAGCTCCGCCGCCGCCTGAGACGCAATTGTCAGCGCGTGGTCCGGCGCGTCTCCGTCACTTAGCATCCAGACTGCGGATAACCCGGACCAGGCCAGCACCCACATTAACAGCCGCCGCCGGTCTAGGCCGGACGCCGACGCGACAACGTCCGCCCGCCGGGCCAGCCTGCCGGGAGCCGCCGCCGTTTGGCCATCGGGGTTGCAGAAGAGGTTGGCGTAGTCAAACCCGCGTTCGCCGCGTAGACTTTTGGGGTCTATCGCCAGCCATCCGCGTCCCCCAAAGTCCAGAATATTGCCGTGGTGAATGTCGCCGTGCAGCACAGTCTCATCCTGCGGCTGGGCAAGAAGTTCCTGGGCCGTTTCCGTGCACAGCGTCAGGATGCCACCGTGCAATTCTGCCGCAGGCGTCAGCTCTCGGAACCATTCGGTAAGAGGTGTCACCGGCGGGGCAATCAGTTGTCTTGGGGAATGGAGCGTGGCGACAACTTTGCAGATAATCCGGCAGGCTTCATCGTCGCGCCCATCCTGGGCCATCTCCAACAGCGACTGGGTTCTCACCGCCCGTTCCAGCAGCACGGCATCGCCCTCAAGCGCCAGCACCCCGGCTGCGCCGTCGCCGTTCCACCACGCCATCAGCCCCGCGCCGAACTTTTCTTCCAAGCCGGTGGCGACTTTGAGCATTGCGGGCGCATCTTTGTCGAGCACCGGCAAAAGCTGGCTGGTAGAGGTGATGATCGGTTCGCCGTCGGGCGTCAACTGCCAGCGGGTTAAGTAGTCTTGGAACATAGGTTTAATGTTGGGGAGATTAGGAACCATGCGTTGAAACGCACGGCTAGTCAGCGAAGACGCTGCAAAACACCGCTTCGCGGGGTTAGGATGAAGAAAAAAAGATTAGATCTGAGTGCCGCGAAGCGGTACTTCTCAGCGTCCGCGCTGACTAGCCGTGCGTTTCAACGCATGGTTCCTGACTTCCCGGAAATCCCAGACTAAAACAAGAAGCCACAGAAAAAACACTGACGCCACAAAACCTAGGTGCGCGTGGTAGAAAACAGGGTGGTTTCGGACCAGAGCCAGCAGGCTGAGCAGGAGGACATTGCCCCAGGGAACCCAAAAGCTACTGGGCAAAATTTCAACATTGCGCTGCCTGATGTAACGGATAAGCATCGCGGCGATTGGCAATAGTGCCCAACCGGCTAGGAAAGTGAGGACGATCTTGTCAAATGATGTCATGGCTTCACCACATAACATGAAAATTGGGAGGATTTGAAAAAGAAGCAGCGAGGCTGTACGCAGTCTTCCTTGTGGTTGATCTGCGAAACACCTCGCTGCTTCTGCTAGTTCTGAAGAATGCGGCCCGAAGGCCGAACACGACGAAACGAGACTTCTGGGGTGGGCTGGTGGCAAAGGTAGCCAGTCATGACCCGCAGTTGAATTTCACCCGTAGGTTATAAGCCGCCCCGAAGGTTAAAATGGCTAACCTTCGCCACCGCCCTGTAAACTATGGTCCAATATAAAATCCTCCTTCTATGTTGAGATGACCTATTATACCACCAATCGGGCGAAAACATTCCAACTATTTTGAGCATTTCTTTTCGGCGACTTTTAGGCCGCCTCCTGCTCGGACTGAGCCAGCGGAACGGCGCTTTTGGTCCACGTCGGCAGGAACGGGATGAAGAAAACGGCCAGTGCCGTGAAGCCGAGGCCGAAGCCGAGGGCAAAGTACCAGCCGTGGGTGATTGAGTGGCCGTGCGCCGGACCGAAGTAGTCATAGAGCGTGCTGCCGAACTTGTCGCAGAGGACTAAACTCAGCGCCAGGGCCGCCTGCATCAGCCCGTACACCGTGCCTTCAATCTTTGGCGGGCAGGCCCGCGCGGCCAGGGTGTTCAGGCAGACCGCCAGAAACAGCGCCATGAAGCTTGAGCCGAACGTCGCGTAGCGGACGGACGGGGCGTTGTGCATCGTCATCATGCACAAATACACCGCGCAGTCCGACACGACCGCGCCCCAGACCAGCACCCGCACCGGCAGCCTGCGCGAAACCGCGCCGAACGCGAGCAGCCCGGCAAGCGCTCCCGCCGCACCCCATTTGTCCAGCTTGCCGATGAAGTCTTTGGACAAGTGCAGCACATCGGTTTGGTAGTAGATAGAAGCCGTCATCAGAAGCGGCGTGACATACAGGTAAAACAAAAACGCCGTGATCACCCATAGGCCCGGTGTCCGGGCCGCCTCCCGCAGCGCCGCCCGCGTCTGCTCCCGCTCGGCGTTCTTTGCCGCAAGCCGCGCCGCCGCTTCTTCCGCCGTCGCCCGGCCTGACGCGACCCGCCGGTCGTCCAGCAGCAGGGACAGCGGCACGAACGCCAGCGACAGCAGCGCCGCGACGCCGAATGTGTGCGGATAGGTCCAGTTCTGCGTGACGTAGCCGTCCAAGTTGCCGGTATAGATCAGGCTGAGAGCCAGCGGCGTGAACTGCGACAGCGCCTGCAGCGGCCCGAACGTGCCGGTCCGGTTGCCGACCGAGACCATCACCGCATTAATCAGAACGCTCGCCATTGCGCCGCCGGACCCAGCAATGAGGAGCAGGCAGACCAGAGCCGCGTAATGGTAATGGTGCAGGGACATCAGCCCGGCATAACCGGCGGCCTGCACCACCGCCGCCGCGGCGAAATAGGTCCGCCGGTGCCAGCCGAAGAGGGGATACAAATCCGAGAGGCCACCCAGGAACGGCTGCAAATATGCCGGAATATTGATCAGGAGCGCGAGTGTTCCCACTTCACCCGCGCTCAGCCCCAGCACATCTTTGTACAAAAAGAGCTGCTTGTTCGCCGTAATCGCGCCCAGCACCCTACCCAGCGCCGCCGTAGCCGCGATTAAAAACACCGTCCGCCAGAGCACGTCCCGCGAGACATCGCCCTGTACGGACAATGGCCGTTCTACAACCGTCATCCCGCTGCCCCCAGTTTTGTCGTCAGTGTTTGCGAGCTTCTGGCCCAGGCGGGCATCAGCGGGATCAGGCCGGCGGCAAGCACGGTCAGCCCAAAGCCCCACCAGTTCAGCGCGTACCAGCCGTGAACCGCGCTGTGATGCGGGACGCCGTAATACTCGTACAGCATCCCGCCGATTTTGTTGCTGAGTGTTCCGGCGAGGCCCATCGCGGCAACAAACAAGCCATAAATTGTTCCTTCGACTTTCGGCGGGCAGGCCCGCGCCGACAATGTCAGCAGACTGAGGCTTGCCATGATGCCAAAGTAGGAAGTCACGAAAAAGATGATCTTGGCGGACGTTTCATCGTGCAAAGCGAAGTTCAGCAGGTACGCCAGTGTGCCGATGGCCCAGCCGCTCCAGACCAAAGCCCGGACAGTGATACGCCGAGAAATGGCAATGACCGTCAGAATTCCCAGAATAACTCCTGCTGAGGACCACTGGCCCAGGTCACCAATAAACTGCTTGGAAAAATGCAGCGTGTCTACCTCAAAGTAGAACTGAGCCGTGGAACCGGATGGAGTCAGCGTGAAATAAAAGACATAAGCAATGACGGCCCACAGGCCGGGCGACTTGGCGGCCAGCCGCATGGCGGCCAGCGATTCCGCGTGGTCCCGCGCTTTAACTTCCGCTCGCTGCGCGTGTTCTTCTAAAGTCTCGTGTGCCTGCTGACGGCGGCTGACGCGCTTTTCGTCAATCAGCAGCGTCAGCGGCAGGGCCAGCAGCGCCATCACAGCCGCCGTGCGGAAGTAGGACGCATAAGACCAGCGCTGCGTGACAAACCCGCTGAGATGCGCCAGTGCAATAAACGACAGCCCATACGGAACAAACTGCTGAATGCTTTGAAGGCGCGGCACGGTGCCGGTTTGGTTACCGACCGAGACCATAACGGCATCCGCCATGATCATCAGGGTCGCGCCCCCGGCGACGGTGACAATGACCAGCAGCGCCGTGGTCCAGTAGGAAGGATGCGTCAGAAAAGAAAGGGCAAAAAATCCGAGCGAGTCAAGCAGTACGGCCAGCGCATAATACGAGCGCCAGTGGTAACCAAGCAGAGGGAACAAGTCGGAGCCGGCTCCGATAAAGGGACGGAAGTACGTCGGTAATGCCAGCAAAATAAGCAAGGATGCCACGGCGCTGGCAGAAAGATGGAGCTGTTCTTTGTAAAAGAATAACAGTTTCTCACCGGAAAACGTCACGACAAGGGTGAGAACGGAGACGGTTCCCGCCATCAAGAGGGCAACGCGCCAGAAGGCGGCGCTCTGCGACGGAGCGGCTGTTTCGTGTGTCACGACTTGGGTTGCCAACAAAGCCTGCTTTCTGGAAGGAATTTCCGAAAAGAACGCGCCTGCGGCAGTGGAGGCAGCGTCAGTATACAAGAGGCTGCGCGGATTGTCAACAAGGGAGCAGGAACGGGCAGAAACGAGTGCCTAAAGTCACTCGCTGGAAGGCATTCGGAAGTGCCACCTGTCCAGGGGACAGAATACAGAATAAGCCGTAGTTATCTTGTCTGAACTCTTCTGTCCCCTGGACAGGCGGTGTTTCTGAATGCCTTCCAGCGAGTGACTTTAGGCACTCGTGACATCAACCGTCACTGGCTGCGCGGCCCAATCGGAAGCGTGAACGCGGACGGCATGGAGCTGAGCAGGCCGGCAAGCGCGGTGTACCAGGCGGCAAGCGCAGTCGCAAGCCCGAAATAGCCGCCAATCTGGGTCGTGCCGCCGCCCAGAGCGCCAATCGTTAACAAGAGGAATGTCACGAATAGCAGGGCGAAAACGGAGATCAGGGCGAGATTGGTTTTCAGGCTTGCGAGAAGCATCGGGCCGGTAAAGATCGTCCAGCCGAGCAGGAAGAATCCGAAAGCGGTTTCGCTGGGAATCAGCTTGAGCTGAAGCGACGCGGCCACAGCCAGCCAGAACGCGCCGTAGGAGCTGAAGGCCGTCGCGCCAAACGTGTTTCCGGTCTTGAACTCCCACATTCCCGCGAGAAGCTGGGCCAGGCCGCCGTAAAAGAGCGCCAGTCCGATGACGACTTCCGCGCCCGTAAACAGCTTGGCATTCGCCGCGCTTAACACAAACGTCGTCAGCGCGAACGCGCAAAGGCCGAGTGGGGCCGGGTTGGCCGTTGCGGGAGCAAGGGACGTGGGGGCAGAGAAGTGGGCGGCGGGTCTGTCTTGTACGCTTTGAGCCATGTTATTCTCCTTAAGCTGCCGCTGAAGCGGCAACTGTTGTGATTATAACATGGGTGTCAATATGTCTTTCAATCCATGAAACAGGACGTAAAACTGCATGTCGCTAAACTTACGCTGTTTGTCGGCAGAGCCGGCGTCGCGTTCGCTCGCCGGGAAGTGGCGATAGAACGTCGAAAGGCCGACTTGCAGCAGCTTCGCCACTTTGGGCGGTTTGTCGCCGGCGGCGAGCATCTTGCGCTCCGTATCGAGCTTGTCAGGCGTCATGGCTGACTTACGGCCTCCTCCCAACCCGCCCCTCGTGCGAGCTGCTTCTAGACCGGCAATCGTCCGTTCCTTCACCCACTCGCGTTCCATTTCAGCCACTGGCGAGAGGATGTGAAACAGGAGCCGGCCAGAGGCCTTAGACGTGTCAAAGCCGTCCGTCAGGGATCGTAAATCGACCTTTCGCGCGGACAGATCCGCTGCCAGTGCAACAAGACCTTGGATCGATCGGCCAAGCCGATCGAGCTTCCAAATCACGAGGCAGTCGCCAGCCCGCGCGAATTGCAGGGCTTCCGCCAGCCCCGGCCGATCGGCCTTTGCGCCGCTCGCCTTGTCAGTGAACACCTTCTCACAGCCGGCTTTCGTCAGCGCATCCATTTGCAGCGCCAAATCCTGATCGGCCGTCGAGACGCGCGCATATCCGATCAGCATCTTCCCGATTGCCCGTCGAAATTCGTAGTTTCGAGAATTGGAGTTCGGAAACAGGTTTTAGGAAAGGGAAACCTGCCTGCGACTTCTCCGCTAGCGACAAGTCAGGCTTCCCGTTGGACGATCGTTTAAGGGAAGCGGGATCGGCCGCTTGAGTTCAATCTCGGGCATGCGCCATCTCGACCGCCGCGCGTACATGTAATTCGGTTGTGTCGAATACCGGGAAGTCCGGAAGATCGCCCTGCGATATTAGGAGGAAAATTTCGGTGCAGCCAAGAATAACCCCCTCTGCGCCGCGTCCACGCAGGCTGTTCACAACCCTTAGATATTCCTGCTTCGACTCCTCTCTCAGCTCCCCGCGCACCAGCTCGTTGAAAATGATACGGTCAATGATCTCCCTGTCTTTCTCGGACGGCGCGATGATTTCGACTCCAAACTTGTCTCGATAGCGGTCACGTAGCTCAATCGAGTTCATCACCGGCATCGTTCCCAACAGGCCTGCGTGAACAATCCCAGCCTTGCGGATCGCCTTTCCAGTCGGATCAGCGATGTGTATAAACGGAATGTTCCGCTCTGCCATGATTGGCTCCACAACACGGTGCATTGTGTTGGACACGCAGATTACTACGTCGGCACCCGCGCGTTCAAGCCGATCGACTTTACCGGTCAGATAGGCTTGTGCCTCCTCCCACCGGTTATTACGGACGAAAAACTCGATGTTCCCAAAGTTGACGGAGACTATGACGATTTCGCCATTATCCCACCCGCCGAGAATCTCGTTAAGCTGTTTATTGAGCAAACGATAGTATTCGCCCGTGGCTTGGTTACTCATGCCGCCAAGGACGCCGATCGTCTTTTGCGGCAGCGGGCGCAGTTTTTCGGAGTGCATGAGATCATCCTTCTAAGTTGTTAATGTTCCAAGACCTAGTGTTCCAAAAAGTACCGGACATTGGTGACAATTACGTCGCGGCGGTTCAGCAGCGCAAGCTTCAGCAGCGGGCCAGCCTGATTGTGCAGCAGGGCGTGCCAGAGCTTGTGAGAGACCAGTTCCGGCAGGACAATCGTGACCACGTCGTCGGTGCGCTCTTTCTGGACGGCGTCAATGTAGCGCAGCAGCGGCCCGATCAAAGAGCGGTACGGCGACTCCATGATCACCAGCGGGATGTCGGTGCCGTAGGCGTTCCAGTCCTGCTTGAGCCGGGGTGTGCGCTCCGGGTCGGTCTCAATATATACGGCCCGGACATCGTCGGACGTCAGGCGGGCGTAGTTCAGCGCCTCCACAATTCCCCGGTGCATCCGGGGCAGCAGCACCAGAACCGTGTTGTGCCTCGGCGGAGTCATCTCCAGCCCATCTACCGCAAGTTCCGCGCTCATCTCTTTGTAATGCAGATTGATCCGCAGAAAAAACATGACCATCAGCGGCATGAGAATCAGCACGATCCAGGTGCCGTAGCGCAGGGGCAGGAACGGTACGATTTTGTCGCCGTCGTCAAACTTGGACACGGCGATAATCAGCGTCACCGCGCCGGTCGCAACCGCACCGAGAGCATTAAAGAACAGCGAGTGCTGCCAGCCTTTCTCCCGTGTCCGCAGCCAGCGCCGGACCATGCCGTACTGGGCGATGGTGAACGACGTGAAGACGCCGATGGCGTACAAGTTGAGGAGATTGGAGACAATGCCGTGGAAGATCAGCAGCAGCGCAATCGCGGCGGCGGACAGCAGCAAAATGCCGTTGGAATAGGAGAGCCTGTCGCCGATGTTGGCAAGCTGCCGGGGCAGGAAGCTGTCACGGGCCAGCATGGAGGCAAGCTGCGGAAAACCGGCAAACGCGGCATTGGCGGCAATGACAAGCACCAGCGCCGTCGCATACTGCACGACATAAAACATGAAATGCAGCGCGGGCGGCCAGGCCGCGTTTGCCACCTGCCCAACAACGCTCTGGTAGCCGGGTGCGGTAGAGTCCTGGAAGTTATGCTGAATGCCAAAGCGGTTCGCCAGAAACGTCAGGCCCAGGAACATCGTTGTTGCCAGGCCACCCATCCAGGCCATTGTCAGGGCGGCGTTCCTGTCCTGCGGGGCCTTGAAGACGGGAGTCGTGTTGGAAATCGCTTCCACGCCTGTCAGCGCCGTGCAGCCCTGCGAGAACGCCTGCAAAACCAGGTACAGCCCAATCGCGTGCAGGCCGAGCTTGGCCCCGTTCAGCGCCGCCCCCGCCGATGCCGCCGGGGCTGTGTAGGCAGGATGGAGCGCAAGGCTAATTAACCCGGCCACAATGGTTGCCAGAATAGAAAAAATGAACAAGTACGCCGGACCGGCAAAGGCCCAGCCTGCCTCTTTGATGCCGCGCAGGTTCAAAATGGTGACAAGCAGAGTGGCGACAACGCACAGCGGCACCAGATGCGGCTGCAAGACGGGATACGCTGTGATCATGGCCGCAACGCCTGCGGCCACAGAAACGGCTACCGTCAAGACGTAGTCAATCAGCAGCGATGCCGCCGCGACCAGTGACGGCACCGTTCCGAGATTGTCTCGCGAGACCGGGTACGCGCCGCCGCCTTCCGGGTAGGCGAAAATGATCTGCCGGTACGACAAAACCACCGTAATCAGCAGCGCGGCGATGCCGAGCGCAATGGCCCAGGCAAAATGCAGCGCCCCGGTTCCCGCCAAAATCAGAACGCCAAGAATTGCCTCGGTCGCGTACGCGTTGGACGAAAGCGCGTCCGACGAAAAAATTGGCAGAGCTAAAAAGTTCGGCAGCTTGCCGTGTCCGAGGCCGGACGTCGGCAGGGCGCGTCCAAACAGGATGCGCCTCAGCCGCCCAAGCGCACTGTCGTACTTGTGCGGCGGCGGCAGTGCGTTCGGCTCAGTCGGCGACGCTGATTTCCCAGATTGCGGCGATAGGGTTGGAATGGACATGGGGAGGCTTTCAATAAACGGGCTGCCGGCACGGGGCTAAGAGCAGCAGAGTCATCTGCCGCTATTGTACCCGGAAAAAATCTTTGATGCCACTTGACATAAAAGGGCGCAGCGTGATACAATGCTTTTATAGTTTAGCGTTACACCTATTTGAGAATCTTAGAGATGCAAAGAACATCCAAGTCAACAATCAAAGACGTTGCCCAGGCCTGCGGCGTGTCGCTGATGACGGTCTCTCATGTTATCAATGAGAAGCCTGGCAAAACCAGTACGGAAACCCGTGATCGTGTCCTCAAGGCCATGCGCGAGCTGGATTACCAGCCGAGCGCCATCGCGCGTGGATTGACCCGCCGGAAAATGGAGGCGATAGGCGTCGTGTTTTACACGCACAGCACGACTCCTCTGGTTACGGCGGCTTATTTTGGGGACATTTTGGGCGGCCTTCTCCACACTGCCATGCTGGCCCGGCAAAGCATCACTTTGTTTACTGAACTTAACTGCACGGACGCTCGGGAAAACCTCAACACCTATTGTGACGGCCGCTGTGACGGGCTGATTTTCGCTGGGCCGCCCTCCAGCGATGAAATGGTCGAGGCGCTGCGCCGAAAGCACACGCCTTTTGTCTTCCTGGGCGATCTGCCGCTGGCCTCCGATGTTTCCTGCGTTGACGTTGACAACGTCGCAAGTGCCATGCGTGCCGTTGAATTTCTCGTTGAGCAAGGACATCGGCGCATCGCGTTTTTGGGCGGCGACCCGGAGGTGACCAGTTCTCGGCAGCGGGAACAGGGCTACCGACAGGCGCTTTCCAACGCAGCCTTGGCATTGGATGAGGGCTTGATTCTGCCTGGCCGCTATTCCTCGGAATCAGGCCATCGGCGTACCTTTCGGCTGATACAGAATCTTATCGTGCAGGATTTTGAAGAACCTCCGACAGCGTTTTTCTGCGCGAATGATGAAATCGCGGTCGGTGCCATGTCCGCGCTGAGCGACATGGGGCTTCGCGTGCCGGAAGATGTCTCAATCATCGGGTTTGACGACAGCCGCGCGGCTTCGGTTGTGCGGCCTGCCTTGACCACGATCCGTCAGCCGTTTCAGGAGCTTGCCCGCCATGCGGTAGAACTGCTTCTCGCACAAATCCAGGACCGTGAAACTGTTGAAAAAAGGATTCTGCTGCCAACTTCTTTGGTCATTCGAGATACCGTCTCGATGTCTAATCTTTTTCTCTCGTCCACTCTCCGTTCTCTTACCGTCCCAATCCAGAAAGGATTACGTTCATGATTCGCAGAGACTCTTTTCGCGGCTTCACGCTCATCGAGCTTCTTGTCGTAATTGCGATTATCGCAATACTCGCTGCCATTTTGTTTCCGGTCTTCCAGAAGGTGCGTGAGAACGCCCGCCGCACCGCCTGCCTGTCCAACCTCAAGCAGATCGGCCTCGGCGTCGTTCAGTATAACCAGGACTTCGACGAAAGGGAGCCGAACAGCATCAGCCAGTATGGCTCTGCGTCCGGCTGGGCATGGCAGGTCTACCCCTACATCAAAAGCGTGGGCGCTTTTCAATGCCCGGACGACAGCAGCCTCGGCTCGCGGGCGTCTTCCTATGCTTACAACTCGAACTTTGTCATCAATCCCTACAACACTGCGGCTGGCGGCCCTTGCGGTGGTGGAGCGAGTGGTATCCCCGGTTCATGCAATGGCAATTCGCTTGCAGACTTTACTGCGCCGGCAAAAACGGTCATGCTTTTTGAGGTCGCCAACAGCGCTAGCTACGACCTTTCCAATGCCACCAGCGCTTCAAGCGGCGGCTTTGACTCAGACAATGAAAATGTCGGCGGCTCCCCAGCGGGAAGAGGCATCGGCGATACCACGAATGTTGATCCGAACGGCTACAATGCTGGTACTGGATCTGGCAACTTGAAGTATGCGACCGGCTATATGCGTTACAGCGAACAAAACCCTTCTCAATTCACTGCGCCGACCGGACGCCACACCGACGGGTCGAATTTTCTGATGGCCGACACTCATGCCAAGTTTCTGCGTGGAATGCAGGTTTGCGCCGGCCAGAATTACCCGCCGACCAACCCGTACTACCTTTGCGGCAGTACATACACCGGAGGCGCGAACGCGGCGACGACGGAATGCGCTGATAACACCATTGCCGCCACGTTCAATATTCAGTAGTTGAGCCGTTCAGCGCCCGATGATTTCCCGACACGGAGCAGCAGGGGCCGAGGCGTACCGCTTTGGCCCCGTCACTCTTAGCCTCGTCACTTAAACGATTGCACGACGAAAGGACACACGATGCCCCACAAAAAACATTACGCTGCCGCTCTTATTGCTTTGAGCGTTCTAGCCCTCGCCGGATGCGGCCACTCGTCGGACAGCAGCGGTGGTGCCCCTGGACCGAATGCGGCGGACCAGGCCGCCGCCGCCCGAATGCAGTCGCAAGGCGGTCCGAACGCCGGGCAGCAAGCCGCCGCTCAGGCTGCCGCCGCACGAGCCGCAAGCCAAAAAGGTACGCCGCAGAACACGCCGAAATAAACCCTGGCGCTTTGCTCCCGCACTCATACAGCAGGCGTGACGCTGTTGCGCCTGCCTGCACCTGCACCCAATATCGAGGCTTCACGATGCACTACCCGCGCTTGCTTCTTCCCATCCTCCTCGCCCTCGCCGCGCTGCCTGCCGCCGCGCAAGCGCCCGCTGCGCCGCTTCCAGCAAACGCAAGTGAGGTCAAGATGTTTCCGTTCGTCATTCCGTGGGACGATGCTTCGCCCGGCACAATGACCGATGTCTCGTTTCTGAACGCAAAGCCTGCCGGGATGCACGGCTATGTTGTCGCCCGGAACGGTCACTTTGTTGAAACTCGCACTGGAAACAGAGTGCGGTTTCTGGGCGTGAACTTCGCCGCGAAAGACGCTTTTCCTAGCCACGCCGACGCGGAAAAAGTGGCGGCCCGCATTGCAAAGCTGGGCGTCAATATCGTGCGCCTGCACCACATGGACAACAGCGATTGGGGCCAGGACGCTTCCATCTGGGACTATGCCTACCCAGACCGGCAGCATCTAAGCGCCGTTCAACTCGATAAGCTGGATTACTTCATCGCGCAGCTCAAAAAGAACGGCGTCTACGCGAACATCAACCTCCACGTCAGCCGCCAGTTTTCGCAGGCTGACGGCTTCCCGCCAAGCGTCTCCCAAATCCCGACCAGCTTTGACAAGCGTGTAGACGAGTTCGACCCGCGCATGATCCAGCTTCAGAAGAACTACGCCCATGACCTGCTCATGCATGTCAACCCGTACACGCATCTGTCCTACGCGGCAGACCCGGCGGTGGCCGTCGTCGAGATTAACAACGAGAACTCGCTTGTCGGCGATCCGTGGGCCACGCTCGGCGCGGGTCTGGACACCCTGCCGGAGCCGTTTCGCGGAGAATTAGCAGGGCTGTGGAACGACTGGCTGACGCACAAGTATGGCACCGATGCCAAGTTGCAGGAGGCGTGGACGGCAGGCGTGACGCCGACTGGTCCCGGCCTGCTGTCCGCGTCATCCCGGTGGACAATTGAGCACCAAGGCACCTCGCAGGCTGATCTCGCGCCTCTGGGTAGCATTTTTCGCTCTCGTACCGGGTATTTCCCAAACATCCAAATCAGTGTCACCCAAATAGATGGCACGGACTGGCATGTTCAGGTGCATCCAACCGGGCTGGACCTCAAAAACGACGCCACTTATACCGTCACGTTCCGGGCCAAAGCCGCCGCTAATCGCACCGTTCCCGTTGCCGCGAGTTTAGACCAGGCCGACTGGCACAACGTCGGCCTCGACGCAAGCGCCGCGCTCACGACCGACTGGAAACCGTTTTCCTATGTCTTCACGGCCCACGACGCTGTCCCCAGCCATTGCCGACTCGCGTTCACGCTTGGCGGCCAGACCGGGACTGTCTGGATAGACGACCTGCAAATCCATCCTGGCATTGACTTTGCGGGTGTTTTGCCCGGCCAGTCGCTGACGACCCGCACCGTCGCCATTCCCGTTTCCGCCTCTAAAGCCGAGCATGACGACTGGATTGCGTTCCTTGCCGCCACCGAACTGCGCTATGCCGACACCATGCGCGGCTATTTGAGAAGTACGCTCCACGTTCATGCCAATCTCATCTGCTCCCAAATCTCCTGGGGCGGCCTAACGGGCCTGAGCCGCGAAGCCGGCAGCGACTTCGCCGACAACCACGCCTACTGGCAGCACCCGGCGTTCCCGCACAAGCAATGGGACCCCAAAGACTGGACTATTCCCAACACGCCGATGGTCTCCGATTTGGCGGACGGCAAAGGCGGCACCCTGCGCGACTTGGCCGAGTACCGCGTCGCCGGCAAGCCGTACAGCGTCTCCGAGTACAACCATCCCGCGCCCAACGACTACCGGGCCGAAACCCTGCCTGAACTCGCCACTTTCGCCGCCTTTCAAGACTGGGACGCTCTCTACTTATTTGACTACGGCGCATATGGCACCGGCGCACCCAACGACAAAATCAACAACTACTTCGGCATCGGCAGCGACCCCGCCAAAGCCGCTTTTTTGCCTGCCGCCGCGATGATCTTTCGGGCCAGGGAATCACCCGCAACCGACATAAATCCAACTCTGGAACTGTTGCCTCGACAACTCCAGAGCAGTTCTGCTTCTGCTACTTGGCGAAAAGCAGGCTATGACACAGAGCCGAACATTTTTGGACAGCGGCTTGCGGTCGATGTCGAGACATCATATGAGCGGGCAACCAAAATGCCTGGACCGCCACCGATAATCGTATATCAGTTCATGGGGAAAGGTCTTGGAATCGAATGCTCTGCATACGGCTCAGGAACGCTGCCGAGATACACTGTCATCAGCCCTGCCGCGCAGTCATTAGTCGGTTATATCGGCGGTCAGACGGTGACGCTAGGAGATGACACGCTGACGTTTCCGGCGTTCGGCAACAACTTCGCGGCGGTGACGCTAACGGCAATGGACCAGAAGCCGACAGCGCAGTCGGCGC
>JAABUX010006241.1_pt1 | contig 14282 bp, 13 predicted proteins | sample 5561851 | NCBI WGS metagenome assembly JAABUX01 (sample SAMN10711883, study PRJNA513361) | rock metagenome | isolation source: Antarctica rocks | place: Antarctica: Victoria Land, Richard Nunatak red sandstone | collected 2016-01-03 | reverse complement strand
GGGCATGACATACCGTCAGGCCAACGCAAGTCTCGGACGGTTTGATAGCACTTGGCGTCGTCGATGAGGTCGCGAATGTTGACCATGCTTGGACCCTTCGGCCCAACGCGGCGATGAGCCGGTGAGCCGGTGCGAAGTTCAGGAAGTCGGACCATCGTAGCCGACTGGAGGCCATAGCGAAATCACCACCCCGCAATCCGTCATGAGCCTAAAGGATTAGCCGAATCCTAGGGTAACGAGGTGAGGCGATCAAGAGGACTCGATCGACCAACCTTCGGTTGTCGCTTCCGAATCGGGAGACTCGGATTGCAGATCGCAGGATCGCAAATTGCAAACAATCCAGAAACCAAGATTTTTCCTCCTTTGCGATTTGCAATTCTGCGATCTGCAATTCTTGATCCCGAAGAATCTCCCGATTCGGAAGCGACACCCCCAACCTTCGATCGACGCGAGCGGGAGGCAGAGTCCGGCTGTTCGGCGGGCGGGGGATCGCTTAAACTGGTTGGTGGCGACTTCGCCGCCCGATGACTGGGTGCTTCGACTGGGCCTGATGGAGGTTGACTTGGCGATGGAGATCATCCTGGCGAACCCCCGAGGCTTCTGCGCGGGCGTGAACATGGCGATCGAGAGCCTCGAACGGTCGTTGGACTTCTTCGGGGCGCCGGTCTACGTCTACCACGAGATCGTCCACAACAAATACGTGGTCGAGCGGTTCAAGAGCCGGGGGGTGGTCTTCGTCGAGTCGCTCGACGAGGTTCCCGTCGGCGCCCCTCTGCTCTACAGCGCCCACGGCGTCTCGCCCCAGGTCCGCGACGAGGCCAGAGGGCGGAACCTCCGGGCGATCGACGCGACCTGCCCGCTCGTCACCAAGGTCCATCTCGAAGCCGTCAAGTACGCCAAGGAAGGGTACACGATCATCCTGATCGGCCACGAAGGGCACGACGAGGTGATCGGGACGATGGGCGAGGCCCCCGAGCGGATGATCCTGGTCGAGACCGCCGCCGACGTCGAGGCGCTCGGCCTCCCCGAAGCCGCCAAGGTCGCCTACCTGACCCAAACGACCTTGAGCGTCGACGACGCCAACACCGTGATCAGGGCGCTTCGGGCCAAGTTCCCTCAGATCAACAACCCGCCGAAAGACGACATCTGCTACGCCACCCAGAACCGCCAGGAAGCGGTCCGAGAACTCGCCACCCGGGCCGACGTGGTCCTCGTCCTGGGGAGCCAGAACAGCTCCAACAGCAAGAGGCTGGCCGAGATCGCCCAGTCGCTCGGCCCGAGAGGCCACCTGATCGACGGCGTGTCCGACCTCCAGGACGACTGGTTCGACGACGCCAACACCGTCCTGATCACCGCAGGCGCCAGCGCCCCCGAGGACGTCGTGCAGGAGGCGATCGCCTACCTGCAATCTCGCTTCGGCGCGACGATCCGGGAAGAGTGGGTCCGCGAGGAAAGCGTCCACTTCCCCCTGCCCAAGTCGCTTCGCGAACTCCTCCCGGCGTCTTGAAGAATCGGAGATCCCAGAGTCGCAAATCGCCGGCGGGCATCGTATGGTTGAGTCGTGCCGCAGTTGATTTTTAGCCACGGATGGAACACCGATGAAACACGGATAAGAGGCTGAAAAAAAGTCTGATCGGTGTTTCATCCGTGGCTCATTTTGAATTGATTAATGGGAATGGCGGTCGTTGTCTTTCTTGTGATACTCGTTCCAGCCGATCTCCGACCGGGAGAGGAACGACTCGTTGTGCAGTTCCTCGGCGTTGATCGCCCGGATGGCTCGGCTACAGGTTCGCCCCGCGTACAAGCAGAGCAGGGTGACCTGGACCAGGACGAGCGTCGAGATGAAGAGGCAGCCGATTCCGATCAAGAACAAGCGGAGGTCGAACGGATTTTGGCGGAGCGGCCAGATCGGCGGGTTCCAGTCGGTCCGGACGAAGAAGTAGATGAACCAGGCCGAGGCGCCGACGGTCGCCAGCGACCGGGCGGCCCGGCCGAGGTCAAGGGCCCTCGGCTCGCCGAGGTGCGCCGCCATCCCGCTCGAAAGACTGGCGATCAAGGCGAACTCGGACCAGCCCAGGGCCTGGCCCAAGGATCGTCGGAGGTATTCGTGGCCGATTTCTACGTCGGAGAGGCCGAGCCTGGGAGCGTGGTCGATCGACCAGAGGACGAGGTCGATCAGGCACATGAAGAGGAGCAAACCCGAGCGTCGCCGCCAACTTTCGTCGGGCCAGTGGCCCCAGAGCAGGCCGACCCCGATGAACGACGAGCCGACGACCACGGTTTCTTCATAGAACTCCCACCCCTGGATCGCCATCCGCATCTGGCGGAGATCGAGGAAGAAGGTGAGCAACTGCCCGATGCCGAACATGCTGGCGACCACGAGCGCCAGGCTCAAGGCCGCAAAGCCCGCCTGATAGCGGCGAAGCTGGCGACGCTCCCTGGCCCGGAAGTCGGCCGGGTCGCCCCAAGGGTCGTTGAAGTCGGCGGTCGGTGGCTCGTACCAGCGATGGAAGTCTTCTCCGTCCCGGCTTGGCGAAGGGTTATCGGCCATGAGCGCTCATCATCCCTCGAAGGACCCTTTGGCGGAAGGGCATGTCATCACCAGTCGTTGCCTTGGACCCATGATAATCCAAGCCGACGCTCGCTGTCACGCACCCGAGACCAACCAACCGGTTCGCAGTTGCTTCGAGGTCAACCTCAACTCGAAAAGGCCGTGGGTTCCGGGCTTCTTCGTGCGGGGAAGAAGCCGGAGCCTCGGCCTGTGGGTTTGGTTCGATTTGATCAATTCGCCCAAGGAGCCGGATCAATAAGCGTCGGCCGAGATCACCTCGCCGCCGGCTCGGGTGCCCAAGGCCCACCAGGTTTGGGCGGCGATCGTGCTCTTGATGAACTTGACGCTGCCGTCGGCCATCATCGTGTTGACTCCGCCAGGGTGGTTGCTGGTGGCCGTGGCGAAGGTCGCCTGGTCGGGCCATCCCCCCCTTTGGTCTCGGCAAGTTCCCCAGGTGTAGAGCGAGGAATTTGGAGTGGTGACCGTGTTGAACCAGGTCATCCCGTTGGCACCGACTTCCCAGTAGATCCCTCGGAACTTGTTGAGGTTCGCCCCCGGCGTCTGGAACGTCGCCTGGCACGCCTGCAATGCGGTCAAGACCGGGCCGGTCCCATAGAGTCCAAGCGGCGAGATCGTGGCGGGATCGTAAGCGTTGGCGGCCTTGCAAGCGCCGACGCCCATAATCGATGTGCCGCGATAGCCCTTGGATGCCACGGACGGGTTACCCACCAGCGCCTCGGAAAAGGCGATCGTGTTCGACGAGCCGTCGGTCGTATCGCGCAATCCGTAGCTAACATAGTAATAAAACAAGCCGTTGGACCCGGACCCCGCGTTTTGCTGCGGGGTCATCGTCGTCGTCCCCTGGCTGCCGACGTAACTGTTGTCGTTGCTGTTGGTCGCATTCCCCGAGTTGGTCGCACCAGCCCCGGCGTTGGCGTCGGACGGGCACAGGAAGCCGGCGACTCGCGTCAAGGTCACCGTACTATTCATGTAAAAGTAGAGTGAGTTCGGCCCTTCGTTGTTGCCGACGCTGAAATTGGCCGCATTGTAGAGCGATGATTGCTCGAGGTAGCCGAGCATCAAGGCATGGCAACTCCAATTGTCCCAATTGAATCTGTTGTTTCGGGTCGCCCCGGTCGCAGCCTGGCCGTACTCCGAAGCCCCCAACGGAAAGGTGTCGTGAGTCGAGTGGTAGTTGTGCAGCGCCAGGCCAATCTGCTTGAGATTGTTGACGCACTGGGTTCGCCGGGCGGCCTCGCGGGCCGCTTGCACCGCCGGAAGGAGCAATGCGATTAAGACCGCGATGATGGCGATCACGACCAGAAGCTCGATCAAAGTGAACCCGGCGCGCCGGGTTGTCGGCGTTTGTCTCGGTTGAAGAGAGAGGGTCTTCATGCGATCATCCTTCTCGATCATCAAGATCGTCGAGGGGTGACGGAGTCCAAGGGCGATCGCGGTCCACGTCGCGACGAAAGTGCAACGGAGACGCGGACGGCGATCGCTGGCGACCAAATCGTCACTAGAACCAAACTGAGCAAGGCTGGGATTGGCTGGACAGACGTGGACGCGAACTTCGCCCTTCAAAACGGCGGACTATTCGCGTCGAACTATCCTGGACCGGTTGAAGTCTGCTGTCAAGCACTTTAAGGCTCATTGCGACAATTTTCATCAGTATTCATGCATGCATCCCGCTCTTGATGCGAGCGATCCCAATCGCCGCGTCGAGTGGTTTTCGGCGAAGCTGGAGGACCGACTTGGTGCGATTGGCCGATCCGCTCTGGTTGCTTTTCGTGGTTTTCGGGACTTTGCCGTGGTTTGCTCACCGGCGACGGCCTCGGTTGAGCTGGCCGTCGCTCGACGTGTTTTTTCGGCATCAACCTTCAACCTGGGCGGCTCGGTTCGGGTTCTTGCCCTTGCTCGTGCGTGGCCTGGCGATCATCTGCATGGTGGTTGGGCTAGCCCGGCCGCAAACGGCGGGGGAGCAGATCCGGATCTCCGGGCGAGGCTTGGCGATCGCGCTGGTGGTCGACCGGAGTTCGAGCATGAAGACGGCCGACTTCCCCTCGGAGGGGGGGCTGATCAGCCGGCTGGATGCAACCAAGCGAACCCTGGTTCGCTTCCTGGAGGCTCGGACCGACGACCTGATCGGCGTGGTCGCTTTCGCCAACTTCCCCGACACGATCGCGCCGCCGATCTTGAATCGCCGGTTGACCTGGGACGCGATCCGGGGGGTCCGGCCGGCGGGCGCGGGGGATGATGGGACCGACATCGGCGGGGCGATCGCCTGGGGCCTGGAGATGGTCCGGCGCGCACCCGCCAAGCGAAAGGTCGTGATCCTCTTGACCGACGGTCGCCACGCGCCGGGGGCGACCCGGTCGCTCGACCCGACGGTCGCCGCCGAGGTGGCCCGGGGGATGGGCGTGACCTTGCACACCGTCGCCGTCGGTCGCCCAAGCAAGCCTCCGTCATCGCCCCAGCCTCCGGAAGCGACGGTTCCGACCGACCCTGCCGCGAAGGGTGGTTCGCCCAAATCCGAGATTCCGGTCGACCCTCCACCCGAAGTCGAGGGGCCGGACCTCGACCTCCTCCGAGCGTTGGCGGATCGGGGCAATGGCCAGGCGTTCGTCGCCGCCGACCTCGAAGCGCTCGACCGGATCTTCGAGGCGATCGACGCGTTGGAAACGTCGCCGATCGAGGGTACGATTCGAACCGTCTACCGCGAACGGTTCGCCCCCTGGGTCCTGGCGGCCCTGGCCCTGGTCGCGGCGGACCTCGGTTTGAGTTCGGGACGGCTCCGTCGGCTCCCTTGACGCGATGGTCAGCAAAGAGGCTCCGAGTGTCGCAAGTTTTCGCCGAACCCGCCTGGTTAGCCCTCCTGGTCGCGTCGCTGATCGCGGCGATCGGGATCGCTCGCGGCTCGGCCCGGCGACGGGTCCATTGGCGGTCGCTCGGGATGGCAGCCGATCCGCCTCCGACCGGGGTTTGGTCCTGGTGGTTCGCCTCGTTGTTCCTGATCCTGGCCCTGGCGGCGCCGAGGTGGGGCCGGGTCCCCGGCTCCGAGTTGCCTCCGGGGCATGACGTGGTGTTCCTGGTCGACGTCAGCCGGAGCATGGCCGCCGAGGACGCGGTGCCCGACCGCCTGGGCCTGGCCAAAGTCGCCGCCCGGAGCCTGATCGACCAGCTCCGCCAGGAGCCTGGGGATCGAGCGGCCCTGGTGGCGTTCAGCGGTCGGGCCGTCGCCCGATGCCCTTTGACCGAGGACCTCGACGCCGTGCTCGACTGCCTCCTCGAACTCCGACCGGGGATGATCGAGCCGGGAGGGACCGACCTCGGCGCGGGCCTGGCGGCGGCCCTCGACGTGTTCGACGCCCAGGAGCACGCCGAGGGGCGGTCGATCGTCGTCTTCTCCGATGGCGAAGACCATGCCAACGCCTGGGCCGAGATGGTGGGTCGCCTCGTCGCCGCCGAGGTGGTCGTCCACGTCGTCGCGATCGGTGATCTCGACAAGGACCACCCGGTCCCTTCGCCTTCGTCCGGATCGCCATCGTCATCGTCCGTCAACCCCGTGATGACTCGTCGGAACGACGCCGCGTTGACGCAATTGGCCCACGCCACCGGGGGCGCCATCGTCCCGCTCGGAGTGGCGTCGGGCGATCTCGGGGCGCTCTACCGCGACCAGATCGAGCCGACCTCGCGCGGTCAACGACCCGAGCCCCGGTTCTCGGAGCGGGCCGAGCGCTACTCGGTCTGCTTGACGGCGGCCCTGGTCGCGGGCCTGCTCGGGACCTGGCCCCCGAGTCGTCGCCATCGAGGCCGATCGTTCCTCGGTGCCCGACGCGATCGAGGCTGGGGACGCTTGCTCCTCGTGGTCGCGGTCACGATCCTCCTGATCTTCGGATCGCTCGCGGCGGCCCCCGGACCCCCTCGAATCCAAGCCCAGGCCGCTTCGAATCGGGGCCTGCAAGCTTTCCAAGAAGGGCGATTCGCCGATGCCCTGGCGGCCTTCGAGGACGCGATCACCGCCCGGCCGGATAACCCGATCGGTCGCTTCAACGCGGGCTCGGCCCTGTTCTCGATGGGCTGCTACCTCGAAGCGAGCGCCCGCTATGCGGAGGCTCGGGGGCTGGCAGATCGCGCCTTGATGGTGAAGGTCGACTACGCCCTGGGCAACTGCGAGGCCATGACCGGCGACTTCCCCGGGGCCGTACGCCACTACGACGCTTGCTTGGCCTCGACCGATCCCCGAGCGGCCTTCGTCGCCGTTCGCCGCGACGCCGCGATCAACCGGGCGTTCGCGCTCGAGCAGATCACCCCTCCGCCCGACGACCCGAACGGGGACGACCCCGGGAACTCCGGGAAGGGTCCGGGCGGCAAGTCGGGCGAGGGCAAACCACCCAACCCGGACCCGAATCGAACCGGCGGCGATCCGCCCTCAAATCCCGATGGTCCCAGGGCCTCGACCGACGGCGGGTCCTCGGGCCGAAGGGGTCCGGGAGGCGCGGGGGGAAGCGGCGCCGCCTTGCCGGAGTCGGGCTCACCCGAAGGCCGCCTCGATGCCGCCCTCCGTCGGATTCGAGCCGCCAAAGAACGGCGATCGAACGACTCGCCTCCCATCCCGAGGCCACCCGCTGGCGGCGGATCGGGCAAGGACTGGTGAGCGGTCCCCGCCATCGGTCGGGCCTTCAGCGGGCGATCAGGCCGAAGGTCCGGTGGACCTCGGTGGCGTCCTGGTTCGCGTTGGAAGTCGCCACGGCGACCCGGAACAGGCGGGCCAACGACAAGACGTGGCCGAGGTCCCGGTCGACCTCGGCGGCGGGTCGCCCCGACCGATTGGCGAGGTCCCGGACGATCAGGTTCCGCGATCTCAGGACGGCTTCGACCAGCCGAGGGAGGTCGAAGACGGTGAAGGTCTCGGAGTCCGCCGCGTACTTTTCCCGGATAGCGGCCAGGCGCGAGGTGGAAGTCGAGAAGCCGGTCGACTCGGCAAACTCGCCGACGGCTTCCGGGCTGTTGCCCACGATCAAGTGGTCGGAGGTCGACTGATAAGCCAGGACCGACAAGCTGCCGGGGCCTAATTTCATGATGGGGCGACCGTTCTTCTCCTCGGTTCCGACCCGGACGTGGAACGACCGGCGATAGGGGCGAAGCGCGAACGATGCCATCGCGGTCTTGAAGGCGTTGTCCACCGCGACCCAGGCGGGTCGCGGCTTGTTGGAGTCGACCCAGGCGGCGGCTCCCACCAACCCGCACCAATCCCAGGGGTTGGGGCTGGTCTTCGGCCCGATGGAGAGCAGGACGTGCGGCTCAACCTGGGGCAGGAGGTCGTCGAGCGGTTGCCCCAGCGCCAGACCCTGCGCGGCCTGCTCGGCGGTTTCCCAGAGGTCTCGGTCTTCGTCTTCGACCAGGAGGCGGACCACCCCGAGCGCCTTGGCGAAGTCGAACCGTGCCGAAACGACCCCGATTGCCGAAGCGGGAATCAACCCGAGGAGCGGAGACGGCTTCGAGGGCCGGGCCATCCAGCTCCGCAGCCAGTCGGGTAGCTCGGAGGGGTCGAGGACCTCGTGCGAGTGGAAGACAAACCCGTCGCGATATTCGACCGCGAAGCCAATCTTCCGGGCGGCTCCGAGGTACTTCGATGCGATGGCATTGATGTGGCGCCGCGTCGAGGACGAAGCGAGTCGCGAGGTCCCCAGGGCCTCGGCAATGACGCTCGGGTCGATGAAGAGGCTGGCCAGCGCCTTGTCGGGCAATCCGGCTCGGAGCGCGGCGACTCCGGGTGAAGTGCCGAAACCGGGTCGGGTTCCGGCCCGCCGGTCGATCACTTCGAGGATGGATGCTTCCGAGTTCGACCAGGCGAAAGTCCCATCCTCGAAAGAAACAGAGTGATCGTCCGGTCGAACGCCCGGCTTGAACGAGCGGGTCTGATAGGAGTACGCCCCTTGGCGGTGGGTTGTAATTTGAATCAAAATACCCTGCCTCGTCAGGGCGGCGTTCCTCGTCGCGATCAACCGCTCCAAGAGCTTCGGCCCCCGAGGTTTGATCAGGACCAGGCCCGAGGAGCGGTCGACGGCTCCCCCCGGGTCGGTTTGCAGGACCACGACGAATGCATCGCCGAGGATCTCGTCGTCGACGGTCCGAAAAGGCACGCCCAGGCCTGCTTCGATGTGGGTCGTCGAGCGTCGGAACTGGTCGAACCGGGTTGAACCGAGCCAGGAAGCGACCAGGGGGAGACGCTTCAGGTCGTCATCGAGCGTCGAAGCCTCGACCCGCTTCGCTCGGGTCCTCAGGTCTTCGACCGCCAGGACCACGCTCGAATCGGGGGCGACCAGGCCGAGCAAGGGGTCCGCCGGGCCGCCCGCCATCGCCCTACCGCCGCTTCCCAGCAGAAGCGAGCCGATCACCAGCCACCCGCCGACTTGAAGCCGGTGGCGGTGCTGGACGATCGGGCGGGCGAAGTGGTTATTCATCAGCAATGGGCTCGTGGTCAAAAAGAGAGGGAAACGTATCACGAGCGACCCCGGCTCGGGATTACCTGCGTGGGGATCTTGGGGGTGATGAAGTTGCCGTTGCCGTCGGCCTTCGCGTTGCCGATCGATTTCAAGGATCTGCCCCGGACGCGACCGGCCTCGCCCGGTCGCCCCATCCGGTCGAGGAGGTCGGCGTAGCGCTTGAGCCCTTCGTTGAGCCTGGGTTCCTGGACGGGGCCGAGCTTTTCGTAGATTGCGATCAGGCGGAGATACTTGGCTTCGGCGGCGGGCAGGTTGTTCTGCTCGGCGTCGATCCGAGCCAACCCGTCGAGCGTCCGAGCGACCGAGGGGTCTTGCACCCCTCGGCTTTGTTCGAGGATGTCGAGCGACTTCTCCATCGACGGGCGAGCTTCGGCCAGCTTCCCTTGTTCGAGTCGAGCCCAGGCGAGGTTGTTCAGCTCGTCGCCGGTTTCGGGGTGCCTCGACCCTTGCGACGCCTCGCGGAGGGCGACGGCCCGGGCGAAGTCGGCTTCGGCCTCCGCGTATCGCCGTTGGGTGACGTAGCCCAGCCCGAGCAGGCTTTCGCTCTGGGCCTGCTCCTGGATCATGGTGAGGGACTTCGAAGCGTCCATCGGGATGACCCCGCCCAGGCTGATCGTGGTCGACGCCACTTTGTCCATCGCCAGGACCCGCCGCAGGAGCGGTTCCGCTTGGTTGAATCGGTCGAGGGCGAGGTAGATCGTCGCCACCTGATTCAAGCTCCGGGCGACCGGCTCGGCATTCGCCCCGAACCTCGCTTCTCTCGTTTCGAGCGCCCAGCGGGCCAGCGGCTCGGCCTCGGCGTTTCTCCCTTGTTTTTGCAAGGCCCAGGCCAGCGACGAGTAGCTCCGGGCCAGGACCCGCGAGTCGCCCATCTCCGGGCGCTTGGCGATCCGGATCGCCGACCCGAACTCCCGCTCCGCCGTGTCGTACCACCCCTTGTTCATCGCCCTCCACCCCGCATCGTGGAACCGACCCCAGTAGACGGTCTCGCTGAGCGGGGTCCGAACCGCCTCGGCGGCCGACGACTGGGCGCGCACCGGGCTGGACCAGGGGACGAGCACAAGGGCGAGGAGGGCCGAGGCGAAGCCGCCGACGGACGCTGACGCTCGGAGCCGGACCATGACAATCTGTCCTCTTGGGCGATCGGGGCGAATGATCGGTTCGGTTCAGAACCCCTCGGCCGTTTCGGGCTTCGACGATTCGTCGTGGGTCGACCCGACCAGGAAGCGAAAGGCATACCGGGCCGACCCCGAGATCAGTCCGCCCCCCGCCGGTTCGGAGCTTTGAGCAATCACCGCCGGTTGCGAACCTTCGACGGGATCGGTCGAGGTCTCATCCCGGTCGAACTGGGCGAGGTCCGAGGCAAGAATCGACCGGTTCCGCCGCCAGCCAAACGCCTCGGAACCGATCCGGGCGGCGGGTCCGGAAACCTCACGGGCAAGCTCCAGGGTCATCGTCCTGGCTTCGGCGAACGCATCTTCGAGGCGGGGCGACGACCCGACGACGCCGTTCGGCAAGCCCGGGGCCGATTCGATCGGGAACAAGAGGGGAAGCGATGCCCGGCCGCAGATCAGGGCGGAGGCGACCACCGTGGCGACAAGCCCCCACCTCGCGGCGACCCTGAATGATCGACGCCGATCGAACCGAGGGGGAAGGGTCCGAGAAGCGGTCGCGGCGGCCCGCCAGCGCTCGACCACCAACTCGAGCGGGGCGGGAATCACCGACCAGGAGGCGGGAGCCGACTCCAGTTCGCGAAAAATCCGGTCGCGACACCCACACGCCGCGCAACTGGCGGCGTGGGCAGCCAGCGACAGGGCAAGCTCGGGCGATCCGCCGTCTCGTTGGTCGAGCCTTTCGTTCCAGACTCGGGCAAAATCGCGACAATCATTCACCAAACTCATCATGAACCCCCCGGTTCCCGATGAACAACCGATCAACCGACATCAAACGAGCTCGACTCAACATCGAATGCCCCGGCGAGCAAGGTCCTCCGCCAGTTCCGTCCGAGCCCGGTGGAGCCAGGTTTTCACGGTCCCGGTCGGTCGCCTCATCACCTGGGCGATCTCCTCGTAGGGGAGACCTTGCTCGTGGAACAGGACGAAAACCATCCGATACTCGGGTCGAAGCCGGCCCATGGCCCGTTCAACCTCCCCAGAAACGTCGTCGGGGTCGGCCAGGCCTGGTCTTGGGTCCGGGGGTTCCCCAGCCAGGTCGGCGACGGCAAGGAGTCTTGATCGATGAGCGAGTGCGGTCCGGCAGCGGTTCGCGGCGATCCCGAGCAACCAGGGGCGGACCGGCCGGGCGGTGTCGAAGCGGTCGATCGCCTGGAGCGCCCGATAGAACGTCTCCTGGACTACGTCCTCCGCGTCCTGCCGGTGACGCATCATCCGGAAGCATAGACCGTAAACGGTCGCTTGGTGAGCATCCACGAATAAGGCGGGAGCTTGGGGGTGACCCGATCGAATTGCCTCGATCAACGCCCGGTCATCCATCGTTTCTACGGCCTTCGCCTTCGAAGACGGGATGACTCAGGTTTGGGTCGAGTCACCCCGGGATACCTCACAAACGACGCTCGCGTTTCAAGATTTCGAGACGTCCCCTCGATTATTGCGAGGATTGCGCGTCGGACGATAGTCAATTTCGATCCGAGGGATGGAACAGCCCGGGAAATCCCGGGAAAGCAAAACGGCGACCGATCCGCTCATCACGGATCGGTCGCCCCAAGAGATTTTGGATCGTATATCGCGAAACGATCGGTTCAATTCGCCTGGGGCCGAGCCGAATACTCGGTGAGTTCCTCGGCGGACGAGTCGTGGAACGACTGCCCTCGGCGGCCGAGTTCCTCGTCGAGCTGGACGGCGATCTGGTGGAGTTCCGGCGAATCGATCCGCCAAGCGATCTCGGCAAGCTCGGTGGGCGTCACGTCGGCGAGGTTCCGGTTGAGCCGTTCGAGTTCGGATTCGAGCCGAAGCATGATCTCGAGCATCTCGGCGTGGGTTTCCTCCGAACCGCCCACTAGGAGGCATTCCTCGCCGGTGCTCAAGCGTTGGGGGGCGCCGCTTCCGTCGAGGCCGAACCCGATGATCGCGGCTCGGAGCCTTCGGGGAGCGGCTTCGGGTTGGGTCGTCATTGCGAGGATGACCTTTCGCGTCGGGTGAGTCGATCGATCGGGCGAGGAGGGCAGACAAGGCATCGCCAGGGTGCAACTTCGCAACCCCACGACACCCCCTCGCCACGCGACTTCTTATCGGCTCGGCGCGGGCCCTTGGCGAGCGCTCCGGGCGAGATTCCGGAGCCTAGTCGCTCGCCTCCCCGGCACACTGCTCACGATCCGCCCAGGCATTCCTTCGCGGTGGTCCGGGCCACCCGGTAGGCGGCCCTAAGTGTCATCGCCCTGGCCTCGATCTGTTCTTCGCTGTAGAGGCGCCCTTCGCTGGTCGGCAAGCCCGCCAGGGCGACGGTCAGCGGCATCAGGTCGAGGAATTGTCGATATTTTTGCTGGAGATCGGCGGCGGCGTTGGGGTTGGTGTCGGGCACGGTGCGGGTCCTCGGTTCCGGGTGGGGGAAACATGAGATCAAGCGACAACCACCTACGGTCGCCTCGACCCTTCGCTTGATCCCGAACTCTGAGGGGATTCCTCGCGGACTTTAGGCTATCGGAGTTTTCGAGTCGAAAGCAAGTCCACAACCCGACATTCCTTATACGTCGGATCAATGTTGGCTTACCGCGAATGAGATGCGCGACGGTTCATGGATCGCCCGAAAAAAAGTTTGTGAGTTTCTTGACATGAAAAGTTCGTGTCTGATATGGTCCCGTCGATCACCCACTTCGCGAAAAGTCTTTCCACTTCCGTCATCTCATGGCTAGACTCATACGACACGACACGACACGACACGATGAGTTGAGTCGTCGATTCGGCTATTGTCTACTCGCGCTCGTCCTTCCCGGCTGCGAATCGGCGGCGAACGAAACTCGGACTCCGTCGGACAACGTCCACCTTCAACTCGGCTCGTTATGTCCGGGATCGAAGATGATTCGCCGGGTCGAGTGCCGCAACGACGGCATCGCGGCGGTCCGACTCGCCCGGTTCGTCACCAGTTGCGATTGCATCCGGGTCCACGCCGAGCCGGAGATGATCCCGCCTAAGGCGTCATTCTCCCTGGTGACGGAGATCGACCTGACCGGCGAGCCAAGATTCGCTGGCGACTTGGCGGTCAAGATCGATGGTTTTTCCGACGGCACGTCGGAGCCGGGTTATCACGCGACCTTGCACCTTTCCGTCAAACCGATTGCGTCGGATTCTCCAGACGAGGGCCGATGACGATGTCCGACACCGGATCGCGGTTGACCGACGCCGATCGTGCCCTTCATCAACGGCTCGACGGCGATGATGGAGGGTTGAAGCAAGAGGTATCGGGCGGGGGGATGCGTCCCAACCCTTGGGTCGCCATCGGCCGCTTCGCCCTGACTTCGGCCGTGGTGGCCGGGCTGACCCTGGCTTGGAGCGTCTGGCGTTACGGCAGTCCGCTCGGCCTGCCCCAAGTCCTCGAAGGCAAAATCCTGATCGCCGACCGGACGGAAGTGTTCTGCGGCGAGGCCCGCGCGGGCGAAGAACGGATCGCCGCGTTCCGGCTCAGGAACATCACCTCGCTACCGGTGAAGGTCGTCGGGATGCGGTCCTCGTGCGGTTGCGGGACGACCCGGGACTTCCCCTTCGCCATCGGCCCGGGCGAAACGGAATCACTCCCGCTGACAATTCATGTCACCGATCGGACACCCATCGGCGAGTTGCGTGTGTCGAATGAACTGATGCTCGACACCTCGTCGGCCCCGGTGACGCTCGAAGCATCCCTGCTCGTCCAGGCGCGGCAACAGCGGGGAACCTTGGTTGATTCGCCGCCGCGTGGCTCCAAACCCTAGGCCGTGTGGACAACATCCTGGCAATTTGAGAAGTCTGAGTCACCTAAGAAGGATCATCGCCGACGCTATATGAGCAAACGCTAGAAAGTTGCGCTTCGTCTTCTCATACCGCGTCGCTACCCGACGATACGGCTTCAATAAACTGAAAAACCACTCCACCTTCACACGCTCCTTGTAAGTATGCTTGTCATACTCGCGGGCGACCTCGCGATTCTTCTTCGGCGGAATCATCGCCGCCGCTCCCCGACGTTGCGCCGCCTTGATCACCTTGTCACTGTCATACCCCTTGTCACCCATATAA
>JAABUX010006240.1_pt1 | contig 14283 bp, 13 predicted proteins | sample 5561851 | NCBI WGS metagenome assembly JAABUX01 (sample SAMN10711883, study PRJNA513361) | rock metagenome | isolation source: Antarctica rocks | place: Antarctica: Victoria Land, Richard Nunatak red sandstone | collected 2016-01-03 | reverse complement strand
CGTTGATGCCGAGAAGCTTTCGGCGGTGATCGCGGCGCTCGACGGCGGCGCCACCAAGGCCGCGGTCTGCCGTACCTTCGGCATCAAGCGCAGCACGCTGATCGACTCTCCCGCCCGGATCGGCTGGTCTGCCGGGACCAAGGTCCAGGAGGCATGAGTGGCGCGACGGCAACGATTGAGTGACATCCAGATTGCGGAGCTGTTCGATCCGCCGACGGATCAGCGCGAACTGGTTCGCCACTTCACCTTGTCTGCCGCCGACCTCGCATCGGTCCGGCGCTGCCGCGGCGACCACAACCGCCTCGGCCACGCGCTCATGCTCTGCTACCTGCGTTTCCCCGGCCGTGCGCTGCGCGCCGGCGAGCGGCCACCGCCCGCGCTGCTGGCCTTCGTCGCGGAGCAGGTGGAGGTTCTGCCGGACGCGATCGACGACTATCTCGCGGCCGAGCGGAGCCGCCAGCGTCAGGCGGTCGAGTGCCAGGAGCAGCTTGGGCTTCGACCGTTCGGCACCCGTGTGGCCGCCGAGCTGATGGACGGGCTGCTGGCGCAAGCGATCGAGAACGACCGGCTCGCCGACCTGGCCATGCTGGTGATGGAGACCTGCCGTCAACGTCGGATCGTTGCGCCGTCGCCCGCGGCACTCGAGCGGCTTTGCGCCGAGCTTCGCCACCGGGCACGCCGGGAGGCGCATCGCCGGCTGACCGACGGCCTGTCGGCCGATCATCGCAAGCGCCTCGACACGCTGACGCAGCGTCGCGAGGACACCGGCCAGAGCTGGCTGACCTGGCTGCAGCAGATGCCGCAGGCCGCCAAGCCCGCCGCCATGCTGGGCCTGATCGAGCGGCTGGAGCATGTGCGCGGGATCGGCATTGCGCCCGGCCGCGGTCATCTCGTCCACCAGGCGCGCCTGGCGCAACTCGCGCGCGAAGCCGGCCGCACCACGGTCCAGCATGTCGCGGGCTACGAGCGGCAGCGGCGGCACGCGACACTGGTGGCAACCAGCCTGGGCGTTGCCGCGAGCCTGACCGATGCGGCCATCGCCCTTTTCGACCGGCTGGTCGGCGCGATGTTCCGCAAAGCTGAGGGGCGGCAGGCCCGTGCCTTTCAGGCCGATGCCCGCGTCGGCACGGCCCTGATCGCCGCACGCGCGGGCAAGCAAGACGCCTTTGACGCGATCATCGCGGTCGTGTCTTGGGAGCGGTTCTGCACGACGGTCGCCGAAGCCGAGGCGCTGGCCCGGCCGGAAGAGTTCGATGCCTACCAAAATGTGGGCGAGCACTATGCCGGCATCCGGCGCTGGTCGCCCGCGTTCCTCGACACGTTCGAGTTCGAGAGCGTGCCGGCGTGCGCCTCGCTGATGCGCGCCATCGCAGTGCTGTGCGAGGCGAACCGTGCCGGCAGGTCCATTCTGCCGAAGTCCGCGCCGACCGGGTTCGTCCGGCAGCGCTGGGCAGCACTGGTGATGCCGGCGGGCGTCATCGACCGGCGCCACTACGAACTCTGCGCCCTGTCGGAGCTGCGCGACCGGCTGCAAGCTGGTGATGTCTGGGTGACGGGCAGCCGGCAATACCGCTCCTTTGAGGAGCGGCTGATCTCGGTGGAGACGCTGCAGGAGCTCCAGCGGGCCGGCACCCTGCCGATCGCCGTCGAGGCGGACTTCGAGGCCTTCATCGCCGGCCGCAGCACCAGGCTGGACGAGCGGCTGACCGCGGTCGACGCCCGTGCCAGGGAGGGGGCGCTGCCGGACGTGACCATCAACCGCGGCGTGCTGAAGATCGCGCCAATCGAGAAATCAACGCCGCCCGAGGCCGAGGCCCTGGCCGCATGGCTGTATGCCATGCTGCCGCGCGTGCGCATCACCGACCTGCTGGCCGAGGTGGCGCGCTGGACGCTGTTCCCCGACTGCTTCACCCACCTGCGCACCGGCGAGGCCGCGGCCGACACCCGCATCCTGATGGCAGGATTGCTCGCCGACGGCCTCAACCTCGGCCTGACCCGCATGGCCGAAGCCTCCAGCGTCGCCAGCCTCGGCCAGCTCGCCTGGACGTCCGACTGGCACATCCGTGACGAGACCTACGCCTTGGCGCTGCGGCGCCTGGTGAACCAGCAGCAGCGCGAGCCGTTCGCCGCGCACTTTGGCGACGGCACCGCCTCGTCGTCCGATGGCCAGTTCTTTCCGGCCGCCGGCTTCGGCCGCGATGCGAGCCGCCTCAATGCCCATTATGGCCGCAAGCCCGGGTTCAAGGCCTACACCCACCTGTCGGATCGCTACGGGCCATTCTGGACCAAGCTGATCGCCGCCACCGCCAGCGAGGCGCTGCACGTGCTGGACGCGCTGCTCTACCACCAGAGCGAGGTCTCGACGCGCCGGCACCACACCGATGGCGGGGGCGAGAGCGACCACGTCTTTGCCCTGTGCACGTTGCTGGGCTTCCAGTTCGCGCCGCGCATCCCCGACCTGAAGCACCGTCGGCTCTACAGCTTTGCCAAGCCCTCCGCCTACCCGGCGCTGGAGCCGATGATTGCCGCGCGCATCAACGTGGCCCTGATCCGCGCCCACTGGTCGGAGATCCTGCGCATCATCGCCTCCATCCGCACCGGCACGGTGACGGCCTCGCTCATCATGCGCCAGCTCGCCTCCTACCCGCGCCAGAACGGCGTCGCCGCGGCGCTGCGCGAGCTGGGACGGCTGGAGCGCACGCTGTTTACGCTCGACTGGATCGACGATCCCGAGCTGCGGCGCGCGACCGGCCAGGAGCTCAACAAGGGCGAGACCCGCAACAGCCTGGCACGGGCCGTGTTCCTCCACCGCCTCGGCGAGATCCGCGACCGCACCTACGAGAACCAGCAGCACCGCGCCTCTGGCCTCAACCTGCTCGTCACCGCGATCGTCCTGTGGAACACCCGCTACCTCGAACGCGCCGTCGTCGCCCTACGCCAGGTCGAGGAGGTGCCTGACCACCTGCTGGCCTGTCTCTCCCCACTCGGATGGGAGCACGTGAACCTGACCGGCGACTACATCTGGGCTACTCACCACAGCATGTCGGAAAACATCGACGGAATGAGGCCGCTGCGTCTGTCGCCAGACCCCTTCGCCAAAGCCGCCTGATGTTCCTGGTCTGTCCGCTTATGCGTACCAGACGGGCGTTTCGTTAGTTCTGGCCATACTACGAGGCGGGATTGCGTCGGCGAGGTGATTTGACGTTCTGGGTGGACGCGGCGGCGCTGAGTGGATGGCAAGCACCGCGCCGGAGCACGCCGGGCGGGCAGCCGCGCTACTCCGAGCTGGCCATCGAGCTGGTGCTGACGCTGCGGCTCGTGTTCCACCTGGCCCTGCGGGCGGAAGGGTTCGCCCGCAGCATGCTGCAACTGCTCGGCATGGCATTGCCGGTGCCGGATCACACCACCCTCAGCCGACGAGGACGCGCCTTTGCGGGACGTCAGCCGCGTGTGCAGCCTGGTGGCGGCCCGGTCCACCTCGTGCTGGACAGCACCGGGCTTGAGCTGTTCGGCCAAGGCGAGTGGTGTGCGGCCAAGCACAGCCGGCTCCGCAGACGGTGGCTCAAGCTGCACCTGGATGTCGACGCCAGCGCCGGTCAGATCGCCGCACATATGCTGACGGACGGCGACGAAGACGATGCGACGCAAGTGCCCGCCCTGCTTCGCCAGCCGGAAGGCATCATCGCGAGCCTCACCGCGGACGGCGCCTACAACCGTGATTTCGTCTACCAGGCCGCCGCTGCCCGGCAGCCCGGATCACCGATCGAGGTGGTCGTCCCACCCCGGGCCGATGCCGTTTCGAGCACTTCTGACCCGGACGGGCAGACCCCGCGCGACCGCCACGTCACGCTCATGGCCGAGCGGGGCCGCATCGGCTGGCAACGTGCGACCGGATACGGAAGCGCAATCACGCCGAAACGACAATGGGCCGCTACAAACACCTGATCGGGCCCAAGCTGCGCGCTCGCAGCCGACCCGCGCAGCTTGGCGAGGTCGCGCTCGCCGTCCAGGTGCTCAACCGCATGATCCGCGAAGCCAAGCCCGTCTCCGTCCGCCGCTGACCCGTGTGGGTCAGGGACTGTGCTGTCCCGCACTGGCCTCCATGCAGCAACGCTCCCTGGAGGCATCGTCGTCCAGGTAAGATGGCGTTTGGATATGGGCTGCCACCCTGTTTCCTGTCGCGTTCAAAGGCGGGCGAGCAGGTAGCCGACGCCGACGGCGATCAGGAGCGACGCCATGGGATGCTGCGCCAACAAGCCACTTGCGGCGCTGCCGGGCGCCGAAGCGGCCCCGCGTGCAGAGGCTCTGGCAAAGGTACGGCTTTTCCGCAACCGGCGCGACGGGTGCTTCGATGCAGCCTTGGCTGGCACGGGCACTTCGCTGGCAACGTCGGCATAGACGTCCCGCATCTTGCTGCCGAGCTTGTCAATCTGGGTCTCGTCCATGCCATGTCCTCGACGGCAGCACCCGCCAGGGTTGGCCGGCTGCGCGTAGGCGCGGGTAGCACGAGTTGCTCAGGCGACTCCAGGGCTGCAAGGCGGGAGAGCCAGGCACCACCGACTTTTTGAACATGGCCCAGGCGGAACCGGGCGGCCGATGGCCGCTTATGGGGGTTCTCTCAGCATCGTAGCCGCTGCCGATTGGCCGCACGCAGCCCGCCTTGCTCCCACGCCAGGAGAACCAGCCCATGCCGAAAGCCGTGATCTTCGACGTCGATGGCACCTTGATCGACTTCGTCGACCTGCATGCGAGATCTTGGCAGGACGCCTTCGGCGAGTATGGCCGCGACATCCCGTTCGACGACATCCGCATGCAGATCGGCAAGGGCGGCGACCAACTGATGCCGGTGTTCCTCAGCGAGGATGACATCGAGGCGTTCGGCGAGGAGCTGGACGAGCGCCGGGGCGCGATCCTGAAGGAGCGCTACCTGCCGAAGGTCGAGGCGTTCCCGGGCGTGAGGGAGCTGTTCGAGCATCTCCGAGCCCAAGGGCTGCGCATCGCCCTGGCGTCGTCGGCCAAGGAGGACGAGCTCGAAACCTATAAGGAAGCGGCCGACATCGAGGATCTGGTCGACGTGCAGACCTCCTCCGACGATGCGGGGAACAGCAAGCCGCATCCCGACATCTTCCTTGCGGCATTGGAGAAGCTGGGCAGTCCCGACCCCGAGGACGTCATCGTCGTCGGCGACACTCCCCACGACGCCGAGGCGGCGTCCCAGGCCGGCCTACGCACGATCAGCCTGCTATGCGGCGGTTTTCCGGAAGACGGCTTGTGGGAGGCCGGCTGCATCGCCGTCTACCACGATCCCGCCGACCTGCTCGCCCAATATGAAAGCTCGCCCTTGTTCGAAGACGAGGAGCCTGCGTCCTGATCCGGCCTGCTGCTTGGGCCTCCGCAGCCCTACTGTGCGCCGGCTGCACGCTGGCGGCCGCCACGCCGCCGCAGGTCGAGGTGGCCGCAGTTCAGCTACGCGGAGTCGGGCTGCTCGACCAAACCCTGGGCGTGACCTTGTGCGTCACCAATCCCAGCGCCTCGGAGCTGGCGTTCCGGCGCATCCAGGTCACGTTGGACGCGGCAGGCCGCCCGTTGGCGGAGGGCGTGAGCGAAGCGCCGGTGCGGTTGCCGCCGCAGTCATCGGTCCTGGTGCCGTTCACGGTTGTGAGCACCATCCGCAACCTTGGCCCCCAGCTTCTTGGGGTCCTGCGCACGGGAGCGGTCGATTACCGGCTGCATGGGTCCATCACGCTGGACACCCTGGGCATCACCCTGCCGTTCAGCCGGGGCGGGCAGTTCCGGCTGTTGGCGGCCGGGCAGGAACTGCTGGCCGACGCTGCCACGCCGACAACCCTGCGCTGTGCGCCAAGCCTCTGAGGCCCGTGCGCCCAATTCCCGGGCGACGCAGGAGCTTGCCGGCAAAGGTTGGCCGAGCGAAATCGCCTGCTTCCGCCATCTTGCGCCGGATGTTCCGACGAGGCATTCGGGACACGCAGGCTGCGCCGTGGCCCGCCACTGCAGCAGTGACAAGGCGGACATCCGGGCCGAAGATGCTTGGGTCCTGGACGCTCCCAATGCGTTCGTCGGTTGGGGGCATCTGGCCGCGGATGGACGCGCGCTCCTCGGGCGCATCGGTTTTTAGGCGAGGATGACCATGGCTGACACGACGATGATGGCGCAGGCCACCGGGAAGGACGGCTTCATTGCAGCACTCGACCAGAGCGGCGGCTCGACGCCCGGCGCCCTGCGCCTGTACGGCATCCCGGACAGCGCCTACAGCGGCGACGCCGAGATGCTCAGGCTCATGCACGAGATGCGCGTCCGCATCATCACCGCGCCGGCCTTCAACGGCGGCAAGATCGTCGCGGCCATCCTGTTCGAGGCCACGATGGACGGGCAGGCGCAGGGAAAGCCGGTCCCGGCCTTCTTGTGGGAAGACCGGGGCGTCGTGCCTTTCCTGAAAGTGGACAAGGGGCTGGAGGTCGAGAACGGCGGCGTCAGCCTGATGAAGCCGATGCCGGACCTCGATGCCTTGCTCGCCCGGGCGGCGAAGCTCGGCGTCGTCGGGACCAAGATGCGTTCGGTGATTAACCTGCCGTCCCAGAAGGGGATCGCGGCCGTGGCGAAGCAGCAGTTCGATGTGGCTGCGCAGATCGCCGGGCACGGGCTCATGCCCATCATCGAGCCGGAGGTTTCGATCAAAAGCCCCGACAAGGCCGGTGCGGAAGCCATCCTGCTGGCAGAGCTGGCCAGGAACCTCGATGACTTGCCGGATGGCCGCCAGGTGATGCTCAAGCTGACCATCCCGGAGGTCCCGGACTTCTACGCGCCGCTGATCGGCCACGAGCGCGTGGCCAGGGTCGTGGCGCTTTCCGGCGGCTACACGCGCGCCGACGCCTGCAAGCGCCTGGCCGCCAACCATGGCATGATCGCCAGCTTCTCGCGGGCACTGACCGAGGATCTCAAGCATTTGATGGACGACGCCGCGTTCGATGCGGCGCTCGGCATCGCCATCGAGGAGATCTATCAAGCCTCTACCAGGAAAGCCTGAACCCCCGGCGGCGCAAATCCAGCCGCGTCATTGCAGGATGCGCCGGGTCAGCCATAGACCTCCCGCATGACCTCGCGGGCCGCCTGCACGACGGCGTCGGTCGTGATGCCGAACTTCTGGTAGACCTCGGCGATCTTGCCCGACTCGCCGAAGCCGTGCATCCCGACGAAGCGGCCCTGGAAGCCAAGATAGCGTTCCCAACCCAGCTCCACCGCGGCTTCCACAGCCACCCGCGCGTGCGTCTCGCCCATGACGGACTGCTTGTAGGCGCGGTCCTGCTCCTCGAAGAGAAGGCGGCACGGCATGGAGACGACCGCCGTGGGAATGCCTTCCGCTTGGAGCAGGTTGCGGGCTTCCACGGCAAGGTGCAGCTCGGAGCCTGTCGCCATTAGGGTGAGCTTGCGCGCTCCGCCCTCCGCCTCCAGCAGGACATAGGCTCCCTTGGCCGACTTGTTCTCCGTGCCGGGTTCGCGCCGCAAGAGCGGCATCGGCTGCCTGGACAGGGCGAGGAGCGCGGCGCGGCGCGGGGTGTCCAGGATGTTCTCCCAGCATTCCGCGGTCTCCACCGCGTCCCCGGGGCGGTAGACCGCCAGATGGGGGATGGCGCGCAACGCCGCGAGGTGCTCGACCGGCTGGTGGGTCGGGCCATCCTCGCCCAACCCGATCGAGTCGTGCGTCATCACGAAGATGGTGCGGATTTGTATCATGGCCGCCAGGCGGATCGCCGGGCGGCAATAGTCAGAGAAGCACAGGAACGTGCCGCCATACGGGATGAGGCCGCCATGCAGCGCGATGCCGTTCATCGCCGCTGCCATGGCGTGCTCGCGCACCCCGTAGTGTACATAGGAGCCTTTGAACTCCCCCGGCTTGATCTCGACCTGGTTCTTCGCCTTCGTGTTGTTCGACGGCGTGAGGTCGGCCGAGCCGCCCAGCAATTCGGGGATCGCGTCGAACAGGTGGTTGAGCACGGCGCCGCTCGCCTGGCGGGTGGCAAACTCCTTTCCGCCCTCAATGAACTCGCGTCGTGCGGCGGCGATGGCCTGCCTCCAATCTGCCGGCAGCTTGCCGTCGTTGCGGCGCTCGAAGTCCTGCCGCAGGCCGTCCGGCGCCTGCTTTACCCGCTCGGCCCAATCGGCATGGGCCTTTGCGCCCTTGGAGCCGATGGCGCGCCACTCATCCAAAAGGACATCGGGGATGACGAACGGCGGATGGTCCCAGCCGAGGATCTGGCGCGCCCCGGCGATTTCCTCCTCGCCCGGCGCGTCGCTGTGCGCCTTTTGCGTGCCGGCCTTGGTGGGGAAGCCGAAGCCGATGATCGTCCGGCAGGCGATCATGCTGGGCCTGTCCGTCACCGACCGGGCCATGACGATCGCCTCGCGGATCGCGTCCGTGTCGTGGCCGTCGATTTCCAGCACATGCCAGCCGGACGCGCGGAACCGCTCGACCTCGTTGTCCGACACCGCAAGGCTGGTCGCGCCGTCGATGGAGATGGAGTTGTTGTCCCAGAAGGCGATCAGCCGGCCGAGCTTGAGGTGGCCGGCAAGCGAGACTGCCTCCTGGCTGATGCCCTCCATGAGGCAGCCGTCGCCCATGAAGACGTAGGTAAAATGGTTTACGAGATCGTCGCCGAACTGGGCGTGCATGATGCGCTCGCCCAGCGCCATGCCGACCGCCTCGGCCACGCCCTGGCCCAGCGGACCCGTGGTCAGCTCGATGCCGTCGGCGTGCTTGTACTCGGGATGCCCCGGCGTCTTGCTGCCCACCTGCCGGAAGCGCTTGATCTCCTCGATCGGCATGTCCCGGTAGCCGGTCAGGTAGAGCAGGCTGTACAGCAGCATCGAGCCGTGGCCGTTCGACAGGATGAAGCGGTCGCGGTCGATCCAGTGCGGATCGGCGGCGTCGAACTGCATGAAGTCCTTAAACAAGACGGTGGCGATGTCCGCCATGCCCATCGGCGCGCCGGGATGCCCGCTCTTGGCCTGCTGCACGGCATCCATCGACAGGAACCGGATGCAGTCGGCCAGGTCGCGCAGGTGCGGGTCGCGCGGCGGCGGCACGGTCTTCGGCGCGGGCGGCGTCGGCGTGGCATCGGTCATGTCGTGACCCCTTCGAGGCTGGGTGGCTTGCCGCCGCGACCGCAACAGGAATGAAGGCTTCTTTGGTCCGATCTTTCGCCAGCGCCGCGGAACCGGGACCAGGCCTCGATATTGATCGCCAACGATGGGCGCGGGCCGGGGCAAGTCATGCCGGCACCTTGCTTCCCGTTGCGCGCGGCGCCCCAGCCGCCGGCGCCATGTCCTGGCCTCCCTCGCCGCTCGCCGGCTTGACAGCGCCGGCGGGCATGACCTCGGCCCCGGATTTCTCCATCTGCCGGGTCACCGAGGCGATCAGCTCGTCCCAGCTTTTGCCGAAGGACGCGACGCCCTGCTGCTCCAGGGTGTGGGCGACCTCTTCCATGTCCAGGCCCATCCGGCTCAGCTCCGCGAGAACCGCGCGCGCCGCCGCGTAGCGGTCCCGGACCGCATCCCCATGGACTTGGCCATGGTCGGCGACGGCCTGCAGGGTGGCCTCCGGCATGGTGTTGACCGTGTCCGGGGCGACGAGATCGACGACATAGCGCGTGTCGCTGACCGACTTGTCCTTCACTCCCGTGGAGGCCCATAGCAGGCGTTGCGGACTGGCGCCTTGCGCTGCGAGCGCCTGCCAACGGGGCAATGCCAGCATCTGCTCGTAGATCTCGTAAGCCAGGCGTGCGTTGGCGACCGCTGCCTGCCCCCGGAGCCGTTCCACGTTGTCCGGCAGGTCCTTGCCCTCTCCTCGGGCCGCGATCTCGTCAAGCCGGCGGTCCACCTCGACATCGACCCGGCTGACGAAGAACGAGGCCACGCTCTCGATGCCCGCGAGGCTGCCGCCGGCGGCGTGGCGCTGCTCAAGGCCCGCGAGGAACGCCTCCAGCACGGCCCGGTAGCGGTCGAGCGAGAAGATCAGCGTGACGTTCACGCTAATCCCGTCGGCCAGGCTGGCGGTGATCGCCGGCAGGCCGGCCAGGGTGGCCGGTATCTTGATGAACAGGTTGGGCCTGTCCACCAGCCACCACAGCCCGCGCGCTTCGGCCGCAGTCCGCTCGGCATCGCCGGAGATGCGCGGGTCCACCTCGATGGACACGCGCCCGTCGCGGGCGTTCGTGCGGTCGTAGACCGGGCGCAGGACGTCGCAGGCGGCCCGGACGTCCCAAGCGGTCAGGAGGCGGAGCGTTTCGCCGATGGCGGTGCCGCGCAGCGCTAGGTCGCGCAGCTGATCCTCGTAGCCCGACCCGGCGCCGATGGCCTTGGCGAAGATCGTCGGGTTGGTCGTGATGCCGACGATGTCTCCTTGCGCGACCATGCGGGCTAGGCTGCCCGTCCGGATGCGGGGCCGGCTCAGGTCGTCGAGCCAGACGGAAACCCCTGCCGCAGCGAGGTCATTCAAAGACTTGGCCATGTCGGCCTCCTGTTAGGTCCAGCAACTGCCCGTCGAGCCGCAAAGGACGCGTGGTGCCGAAGCATGCGACTGGAACGAAGTTGCGGCGGGCCGCATCACAATGCGAAGCGGACGCCTCCTGCTGCAAGCGGCAGCCATGCGCGTTCCCTGCCGGGCTACGCTTTTTCCTGTTCCGGGAGATCCCGCCGCATGCTCTTCAGCAAGCTCGCCGACGCCTGCATGCCTTTGCGCTCTCCCGCATCGAGGTCCAGCTCGATCACCCGCTCCACGCCGTTCTTTCCCACGACGCACGGCGTGCCGAGATACACGCCCTCGATCCCGTACTCGCCCTGCAGCAGGGCGGAGACGGCGAGGACGGCGCGCTCGTTGCGCAGCACCGCCTCGCAGATGCGCTGCACACACAGGCCGATCGCATAGGCCGTGTGCCCCTTCCGCTTCACCACCTCCGGCGCGGCGCGGCGCACCCGGTCGAGGATGTCGCCGTAGTCCGGAAGCGACCGCGCGCCGGGGTAGCGTCCCAGCGCGACCCCCGCGACCCGGGCGCCGCTCCAGACCGCGATCTCCGAGTCCCCATGCTCGCCGATGATGTAGGCATCGACCGCACGCGGCTCGATGCCGAGCTCGTCCGCAAGCAGGCCCCGCAGGCGGGCCGTGTCGACGAGCGTGCCCGTGCCGATCACCTGTCCGGGCGGCAGCCCCGAAACCTCCTGCGCGATCTGCGCAAGGACGTCCACGGGGTTCGACGCCATGACGAGGATGCCCGCGAAGCCTTCGGCCTTCAGCTTGCCCACGATGTCGCGGACGATCACGGCGTTCTTGGACAGCAGGTCGAGCCGGGACACGTCCGGTCCGCTGGTTGCCTCGCCGGCTGTCACCACGACGACCGAGCTCCTCGCCGCCTCGGCGTAGTCGCCGTTGATAATCTTGATCGGCGATTTCATCGGGACCGCGACGGCGTGCTCGAGGTCCATCACCTCGCCTTCCGTCTGCTCCTGCGATCGGCCGACCAGGACAAGCTCGCGGAGGAAGCTACCCTGGATCAGGGCGTAGGCGCTCGCCATCCCGACCCGGCCGCAACCGATGATGCAGACGCGGTTCTCATGGGTTGCGGGCGCCGAGGTGTCCGCGTGCTTCAAATCTTCGGTTTTGCGAGGTTTGTTCATTGTTGGAGTTACAATCTCAATGGTCCGGACTTGGCGGCCGGAGCGGTTCAGTAAAACTCGCGCCGGCCCGGAACGCACCAGCGTTGTTGATCGTGCGAAATGCCGGGTCGCATGACGGGAACCTCCACGGAGCTAAAGCTCGCCTTCATGCTGCCGCCGCGCCATCTCGCCACAGATCACGCCCGGGCACATGGCTCAGGCCGCCGTGGCAGAACTGGGCGGCCCTGGAGACGGCAAAGGATGCGGCAGGAATATCACTTGAGCGGCCTGGTTTTTGACGAGCCGGCATCTGCCACCTTTGGGGTGTTGGCCATTCCGACAAGGCGGAAGGCGAGTGCGGCAATTCCTCCGCCGAGCAAGGGGCCGGCGCAATAGAAGAACCAGACCGGGAATGTCCCCGCCACGATCATCGGCCCGAGCGCACGGGCCGGGTTGCCGGCGCCACCGCTGACCGGGCCACCCAGGAGCACGCCTGCTGCCAGCGCGAAGCCGATGGCGACCGCGGCACTCCCCGGCGGCACGCGCTTGTCCGTGGTCGTCGAGATCACCGTGAACACCAGGATGAAGGCGATCAGGGCCTCGACAAGCAGGACCTGCATCCCGCTTGCCCCGTTCACCGGCGACGGCGCGCCAAGATGCGCGTCGATGTAGGCGCCTTGGCCGTACGCCGCCCATACCACGATGGCGCCGACCGTCGCGCCCACGAGCTGCGCCGCCCAGTAAGGCGCCACGTAGGCCCACGGGAACTTGCTGGCGACTGCCAGGCCAAACGTCACGGCGGGGTTCACGTGCGCGCCGCTGACCTGTCCAAGCGAGCCGACGATTGGGATCAGGATCAGCCCGAAGGACAACGCGACCGCGAGGGAGTTGTAGGCCGGCCCGGCGGTGCCTTTGCCGAGCACGGCCGCGGTGGCGACGGCGGTTCCGACCAGCACGAGGAGGAACGTGCCAATCGCTTCCGCGGAGCAGGCAAGGAGAAGATTGCTCGACGTCGCTCCGGCCGCTCCAGGCTCGCCGTATTGGGATGGGTCAATAGGCCTCGTCTCGTTCATTGCGTTGTCCGTCCCTAAGTTGTTTGCTCGTTCGGTGTGGATGGGTCTGATGTCGTTGGCATTCTGCAGCCCGAACGCCGCCCGGCACTTGCATGACCCGACGGCGTATCATGTCCAAGCCGGCGCTGACGGCTTGCGGCATGTCGTCGAGATCATATGCGGGGCTTCCGATCAGCCAGCACCTTGGCCCTGCACGATGGGTGCAGCAATGCTTCGACGCGTTCCCGCTCTACGGCTCCGGAATGCAGTGCAATACCTGCGGTTTCGATCTCGCTGGCCCGAGTGGTAGCCAAGGCTTTCAGCATGAGGGCTGCCTGTCTTCATTCTGCCAGGTGCGCACGCACCGCGTATTGGCAGCGGCGGGCTCTGACCGAGGACAGGACGCTGCTCGCCAAGGTGATAGGCTGGACCGGCCCTTCGAGCAGCACCACGTTGCGCAGCCTCACGATCAAACCCTGCCGCCAAGCTGTGATGGCAGGCTGTTTCTGACAGCTGATCAGAACCACGAATGGCAGATCCGACCAGGGCGGCTGCCGATCGACCCATGCCGCCAAGTCATCCAGCAACAGTCCTGAAAGCGCCTCCTCGGCGATCAGGACGGCTCCGGCTCCCGCTTTGAGACCCAGGACGAGTTCGATGGGGCTTGTGCAGAGTTCGGCCTGCAACCCCGCTTTCCTGAATACCATGATCGAAGCAAGACCGTCTTGGCCCGTTCGAGCGAGGATGAGGACACGCACGTTGTCCGTGTCGGTCATTTCCACGCTTTCCGGTTGCCAGGCAGCCGCCTGCCTGAACATCTGGGATCATCCATTGGCAGCAGCGCAGCGGTGACGCCCTCGCGAGGGCGCCCGAAAGCCAGGATGTGCTAAGACATCTAGTTCTGCGGCACACCCTGGCCTTGTTGGATGGCCTGAGCGCCATAGCCTTTGCCCTGCGGACCTGGTGTATAGTTCTGACCCTGCGGCGAGCCTGGGTTGTAGCTGCCAGGAGCCGGCCCCGCCCCCGAGGTGTAGCCCTGGTTTCCGTCCTGCAGGTTCTGCTGCTGCAACTGCTTCTGGCGTGCCGACCGGTTGGCTATGCCGCGGCCGGCAACGCAGCCCCCGGCAGCGCCGAGCACCCCGTGCCCTACGACGTGGCCGGCCAGCCCGCCTGCTATTGCGCCCTTGATGCAGCCCGCGGCCTGCGCCGGCCCGATGGGCATGCCGGTCACCAGAGCGGCAATGAGGGCGGCCGGGATAAGGATGGTTCGCATGCTGTCGTCCTTCGGAATAGGGGAGCGTTGGTCGAGGTCGCGCCTCGGGAGCTCTGCTCGAAACACTCCGTCCCGTGATTGGTCACAGAGCAACGTTCAAAGTTTGCACAGAGACTTCGAGGTTCGGACCGGCATCGCTTTGCTGCGGAACAACCTGAACACAAGCCAGGGCCATTCAGTTCTGATTACTGGGTTCCAAGAGCGAGCAGCTGATCGAAGCTGACGGCGTTGGTGTAGAGCGCCAGGCTGATGTTCTGGACGCCGTTGGCGCGCAGGACGTTGAGGGCGAGC
>JAABUX010006238.1_pt1 | contig 14286 bp, 12 predicted proteins | sample 5561851 | NCBI WGS metagenome assembly JAABUX01 (sample SAMN10711883, study PRJNA513361) | rock metagenome | isolation source: Antarctica rocks | place: Antarctica: Victoria Land, Richard Nunatak red sandstone | collected 2016-01-03 | reverse complement strand
CCTTCAAACGAGGAAAGATCGTTAGCACCCGCTCGAAATCGTGCGCGATCTCGCTCGCGGACGAACGCGTGTAGGCGCCGAGTTCGAGATTCTCGCGCACCGTCATGCGTGCGAAGACGCGCCGACCCTCGGGCGAATGGCCGATACCGCGCCGCACGATCCGGTCCGGCGTCTCGCGGATGAGATCGTCGCCGGCGAAGCGGATGGTGCCCGTGGTCGGTTTGACGAGCCCGCTGATCGCGCGCAGCGTCGTCGTCTTTCCCGAACCGTTCGCGCCGATGAGCGTCACGATCTCGCCCGCTTCCACGCGCAACGAAACCCCCTGCAACGCGCGGATGCGGCCGTAGGAGGCATCGATGGCATCGACCTCCAGCAACGACATCAGGCCGCGCCACCTTGCGCGCTCGTATCGTCCGATCGACCGAGGTACGCTTCGATCACCGCTTCGTCGCGACGCACGTCGGCCGGGCTGCCCTCCGCGATCTTCTCGCCGTGATCGAGCACCGTGATGCGCTCGCTCACCTGCATGACCAAATTCATATCGTGCTCGATGAGGAACACGGTCACGCCCGTTTCGCGAATACGCGAGATCAGCCCGATCAAGTCGTCTTTTTCGCGTGGGTTCATGCCGGCGGCGGGCTCGTCGAGCAGCAGCAACTTCGGTTCGCTCGCGAGCGCGCGCGCGATCTCGAGCCGGCGTTGGCTGCCGTAGGGCAGGTTGCGCGCGTAATGATCCGCATTGGCCGCGAGATCGACGAAGCGTAAGAGTTCGCGCGAACGCTCGCGCACGCGACGTTCTTCCGCGCGCTGGCGTGGCGTGTGCAAGAGCGAATCGAGCATGCTCGCGCGCATCCGCGTGTGGTTGCCCGTCATCACGTTGTCGAGCGCGGACATGAACGCGAAGAGTCGGATATTCTGGAACGTCCGGGCGATGCCGCGCGCGGCGATGCGATCGGTTGAACAACCGCCGAGGCTCCGACCCTCGAGATCGATCGTACCGGACGTCGGCGCGTAAATCCCCGTGATGAGATTGAAGACGGTCGACTTGCCGGCGCCGTTGGGACCAATCATCGCGACGATCGCGCCGCTATCGATCTTGAACGAAAGATCGTTGACGGCGACGAGCCCACCGAACGTCCGCCGCACGTTCGTGAGTTCGAAGAACGGGACCGCCACTAAGCGCGCGCTCCGCCCTGGTATTCGCTCTGCTCTTGTGCGCCGAGCGTGGGGTCGGCAAGCGCTTCGTGGAACTCGGCTTTGCGCTGACGGCTCGGGATGAGGCCCTCGGGCCGAAAGAGCATCATGAGCACGAGGATCACGCCGTAGAGCATGAAGCGGTAATTCGTGAAATCGACGTTCACGAGCCCGATCGAATGTGCGAGATTCGTCGATTGCGGCAAGAGAAAACTGTTGATGAACGAGAGCACGAAGCTGCCGACGATCACGCCCGCGATGTTGCCCATGCCGCCGAGTACGAGCATCGAGAGCACGAGCACGCTCACGTTGAATTGAAATTGATCGGGCGAGACGAGCGACAGTTTGGCCGCATACGCCACACCCGCGAGCCCGCTGAACGAGGCGCCGAGCGCGAACGCCGACAGCTTTGCCGTCGTCGTGTTGATGCCCATATGGCGCGCGGCGAGTTCGTCCTCGCGAATCGCCATCCACGCGCGACCGAGGCGACTGCGCTCGAGATTGCTCGCGACGAAGATCCCGATCACGATCAGCGCGAGCAACACGTAGTAATACGGCGTCGCGCTGAACCCGAACGGCTTCCCGAAGAACGACGGCTGATCGAGCGAACTGATGCCGTTGGGGCCGTTCGTGTACTGCGTGAGGTTGAGGAACGTCTGGGGCACGATCTCGCCGAATCCGAGCGTGACGATGGCGAGGTAGTCGCCGCGCAATCGCAGCGTCGGCGCCCCCAGGAGCAAGCCGAAAATTCCCGCGATCAGCGATGCGACCAGAAGCATCACCCAAAACGGAATGTGGATGCCGAACTGTTGGCTCGCGAGCATCGCATACGCGTACGAGCCGATCGCGAAGAAGGCCGCATATCCCAGATCGAGCAATCCCGCGAAGCCGACCACGATATTGAGCCCGAGCGCGAGCAGAATGAACGCTCCCGCATTGGCTAAGAAATCGATGTGCGAATTGTTGTGATCGAGCCATGGAAACGCGAGCAGCACGACGCCCAGAAGCGCGACGAGCGCGCGCGTCGGTACGCGCCTGCGAACGGCGGTCACACTTTTTCGGGGAGCGATTCCCCGAGCAATCCGGCCGGCCGGAAGATCAACACGAGCACGAGGACCGAGAACACGAGCACGTTCGACCATTGGGCGCCCTGCGGGATATATTGCGTGCCGATCGCCTCGATGAGGCCGATCAAAAAACCGCCGAGCATGGCACCGGGAATGTTTCCGATTCCGCCAAGAACGGCGGCGGTGAACGCCTTGAGGCCGGCTTGAAAGCCGTTGAAGAACCACGTCGTGCCGTAATACACGCCGCTCGCGAAACCGGCCGCACCCGCGAGCGCGCTGCCGATCAAGAACGTCATGGCGATCGTCGTGTTGACGTTGATGCCCATGAGTTGCGCCGCGTCGCGATCCTGCGCCGTCGCGCGCATCGCCTTCCCCATCTTCGTCTTGGTGATGAACAGCTGCAGCGCGACCATCATGATGACCGCGAACGCGATGACCATCGTTTGTTTCAGTGATATCTCGACGTTGCCGAGTGCGAGCGTGGGATTGGGGAACACCTCGGGAAACGGCACGGGCGAGGGCCCGCGCCAGAGTTGCATCACGTTCTCGAGGATGAACGACATGCCGATCGCGGTAATGAGCGGCGCGAGCCGTGGGGCGTTGCGCAAGCGTCGATAGGCGAGTCGCTCGATGAGGATGCCGACGATGCCGCAGAGTAGCATCGAGGCGAGGATCGTGACGAGCACCACGCCCACGAGCGCGATGCCGTGCACCTCTCCGCTGACGCCGAGTGCGGTGAGGATGGCGAGTGAGAAGAACGTTCCCAGCGTGTACACGTCACCGTGCGCGAAGTTGATGAGTTCGATGATGCCGTACACCATCGTATAGCCGAGCGCGATGAGCGCGTAGATGCCGCCGAGCGATAGCCCGTTGACGATCTGCTGGAAAAAAACGTCCAAGTCGGGCGGTCAGACCTTCAAATTGATCTGATCGACGAAGACGGCCTTACCGCCGGCGATCTTGTAGAGGCTGAGAATCGGATTCGTCGTGTCGCCGAGCTTGTTGAAACCGATCGTGCCGATCGGCGATGCGAAACCGCTGGTCGCGGCGATGTTCTTGAGCACGTCGGCGCGCGCGGGCATCTTGTTGCCAGCGGCCGCGAGCGCTTTGTTGATTGCAGCGACCTCGATCTTCGCTGCCGCATACGCATTCGCGCTATAGGGACCGACGTCGACGCCCCAGCGCTTTTTGTACGCGGCCACGAAGCTCGTCGCGCTCGCGAGCTTCGACGTCTCGGGAGCGGCGACCGTATAGTAGGCGTTATTTGCCATCGAACCGGCCGTCTTGAGGAACTCCGCATCGCTGATGCCGTCGCCGCCGATGTACGGAATCGCCTTGAGGCCCGCATCCGCCATCTGCTTGCGCAACAGTCCGCCGCCCGTCGCCGTGGTGCCGCCGTAGAAGACGACGTCCGGTGCGAGCGCGTGCCCCTTCGTGAGCAGAGCCTTGTAATCGGTCTGACCCTTCGTCAAGTGCTCGTGGCCCACGACGGTGCCGCCGCTCGACTTGAACTGGACTTCGAACACGTCGGCGAGGCCTTTGCCGTACGTCTCGTTGTCGTCGATGACGAAGGCCTTTTTGAAGCCGAGCTTTTTCGCGAATTGCGCGCCCGCCGCGCCCTGTTTGTCGTCGGTCGTGCAAACGCGAAAGTACGCAATCGTATCGGCGTGCGACGTGCGCAGCTTCACGGCGTCGGCGCCTTTGGTAAGTCCCGTGCTGGTATTGGATGGGCTGATCTGAGCGAGCGACGCGTCGTTCGTGATCGGAATCTCGGCTTTGGCGACGCTCGAGTTGAACGGACCGACCATCGCGAGTACGGCCGCATCGGAGACGAACTGTTTCGTGTTCTGCGCGCCTTGCGCCGGATCGTGCGCGCCTTGGACCGCGTCGTCGAGATCATAGGCTGCGAGTTTGAAGCCGCCCGGTAATCCCTTGGCGTTGGCTTCCTCGATGGCTTGCACCGCCCCGTTGCGCGTCGGAATGCCCGTCGATGCGTCCGCACCGCTCACCGGCATGTCGATGCCGATCTTGATGACGTTGCCTCCCGAGGAATCGGCGACGGTCGACGTACCCGACGACGATTGCGACGTCGATGTCGACGTATTCGACGCCGGCGAACAGCCCGCGGCGAGCGCCACGACGAGGCCCGCGGCCGAGAGTCGGAAGAAGACGTTGGTCGGGCGCATCGACACCTCTGCGAACGGCAACGAGACGGCACGGTACCGTCTCAGGCGAGTCATTCGCGGTGTACGCCCTAGCACGGGCCTTCCCTCTCACCATCCGTACGGGATTCTTCGTCCATTTCGTACGAACGAAGCGTGCATGTCGCTTCGCAAACGACTCGCGTCGTACGCGTGGACGACGACCGCGATCGTGGTCGCAGTCGCATTTTTCGCAGCCGCCCTCAGCAACGATCTCTATAATGCGACGTCGCCGCCACAGTTGAGCTGGCACGTGGCGTTACGCAAGACCTATAGTATCGTCGCGTTCGCCATCGTCGGCGCGCTCTTCGAACGGGCCGCAGCCGAACGGGGGCTCGCGACACGCGGGTTCGCAGCGACGCTCGCCATCGGCGCGTACAGCGGCGCGATCGAGTTCGGCCAGTTCTCGGACGGCAGCCACGAGGGGCCGCTCTGGAACGCGATCGACGTGGCGTGCGGCGCGCTCGGGGGCGCACTCGCCACGCTCGCGACGCAGCGTGCCGCCTGGCGTCCGGCGGCCGGCGCCTCGTGCTAAGCTTTCGTCACCGCGGGCGACGGCGTGCCCAGTGCGACGCGCGCGACGTCGGCGAGCAATCGCGGCAACTCGGGATGCGACCCCAGAAACGCGGCGATCTCGATCGGTATGCCGAGTTCCGCTCGCTCCGCATCGACGATCGCGACGATGTCGCGCCGCACGTGCATGCCCGGCGAGAGAAAGTACGGCACCGTAACGATGCGCGTCGCGCCCGCTGCCGCGGCCGCTCGCAACGTCGCCGGAATCGCGGGTTCGCAGATCTCGAGAAACGCCGCATGCACCGGCAGCGCGAGGTCCGCGGCCAGCGTGCGTGCCAGTGCGACGAGCGTGGCGTTGGCTTCCGCGCTTCGCGATCCGTGACCGACGAGGACCACGTGCGTCGACATCGCGCTCAGACTCGGGCGAATTCGCGGACGGCCGCCGCGTTGAAATACGACGCTTGCGGATGGTGGATCACGATCGCCGCCGTCGACTGCTCGGGCACGATCTGGAACGCCTCGGTCAGCTCGGTACCGATCGCCGTGCGCGCGTCGAGCAAATTCCAGACGATCGCGTGCTGCTCGAGATCGGGACACGCGCCGTAGCCCCACGAGTAACGCTTCCCGCGACCCGAGTCGAGACCGAGCTCGGTGCGGATACGGCGATGCGTGTGCTCTGCGAGCGCCTCCGCCGCTTGCACGGAGAATCCGTGGAGATAGTAGCTCTCGCTGTAATCGCCCGCGGCTTGCAGCTCGTCGATGCGGTGCGAGACGGCGCGACCGACCGTTACGACCTGCAACGCGATCACGTCGCTCGCCCCGCCGTCCTCCGGCTCGCGCAGATAATCGGCGAGACAGAGATGGTCGCCGCCGATCTGTCGCGCGAACGGAAGACGCGCGATCTCGCGCGAGCGATCCTGCGGATCGTAGATGACGACGTGGTCACCGCTGCCCGCCGCCGGAAAGTAACCGTAGACGACTTTTGGTTCGAGGATCGCCGTGCGCTCCGCTTCGGCGCGATAGCGCGCGAGACGCGGATCGAATTCGTCCCGCTTGAGGCGGTCGAAATCGTCACCCTTACTGTTCGCGGCGCCCCACGAAAGCCGGTAGAGACTCTTGAGATCGAAGTGCTCCCAGAGTTCGCTCGGCGGCACGTTCGACGTGCGCGGGCCGAAGAACGGCGCGCGCGGTGCGGCGACGCTCGAGAGGTGCTCGCGTGCGGTCTCGCCGCCCGCTTTCACGGGCGAAGCCGCGACGCGTGCGGCGTCGCGCGCGCCTTCCGCTGCGGTGCGAATCTGCAACGTGAACTCGCCGCGACGGCCGGGCTCGCTCGTGAGCCGATCCATGATGTCGAGCCCTTCGAAGGCATCTTTCGCATAGAACACGCCCGGCTCGAAGTAGCGGGACCCGTCGTCGAGAAAGCCGATCCGCCTCCCGAAATCGCGGTTGATCGCGGCACCGCCGATGATGATCGGGAACGCGAGCTTCCGCGAATCTTGTTCGCTCACGCAGATCGGCATTTGTTTCGAGGTCGAAACGAGCAGCGCGGACAGCCCGATCGCGTCAGCGTCGACTTCGGCGGCCTTCTCGAGAATCGTGTTCATCGGAACTTGCTTGCCGAGATCGTACACGGTGTAGCCGTTATTGGAGAGGATCGTGTTGACCAGATTCTTCCCGATATCGTGCACGTCGCCGAAGACGGTCGCGAGCACGACTTTGCCCTTCGTCGAGCCTTCTTTTTTCTCGAGAAATTGTTCGAGGTGCGCGACGGCCTTTTTCATGACTTCGGCCGACTGCAGCACGAATGGCAAGATCAGTTCGCCCGCGCCGAACTTGTCGCCGACTTCTTTCATGGCCGGGAGCAGAACGTTATTGAGGACGTCCACCGGGTCGCGGCGCGCGAGCACCTCGTCGATTTTTGCCTCGATGCCGTCTTTGCGGCGACGCAAGATCGAGAGGTGGATACGCTCTTCGGCCGGCGTGTTCGCGTCTTCGTCGACGACGACCGCGACGGTGCCGACGGGCACGCCCTTGTTTTCGAAATACTCGATGAGGTGCTGCAGTGCGTCCGGGCGGCGGTTGAGCACGAGATCGTCGCACAGGTCTCGTTCGCGCGCATCGAGTTCGCCGTACGGCGTGATCTCTTTGGCGTGCACGAGCGCCATGTCGAGTCCGGCGCGCACGCAGTGGTGCAGCATCACGGAGTTCAGTGCCGCGCGCGCGGCGGGCTTGAGGCCGAACGACACGTTGGAGACGCCGAGCGACGTGAGCACGCCCGGCAGCTCGGCCTTGATGCGGCGGATGCCTTCGATCGTTTCGACCGCGGAGGGGAAGAACTCGGGATCGCCCGTCGCGAGCGTGAACGTCAGCGCGTCGAAGATGAGCGCGCCCGGCGGCATTCCGTACTGGCCGACCACGATGTCATAGATGCGCTTGGCGACGTCGACCTTACGGTCGGCGGTCTTCGCCATGCCGGTCTCGTCGATCGTCAGCGCGACCACGGCCGCGCCGCTTTCGACCGCCAGCGGCATGATCGTATCGATCTTCTCGCGGCCGTTCTCGAGATTGACCGAGTTGACGATCGCGCGGCCGGCGTAGATCTTTAGCGCCGCTTCGACGACTTTCGCTTCGGTCGAGTCGATCATCAGCGGCGTTTCGACCGACTGCGCGAGGCGCTTGACGATCGTCGCCATCTGCCCGTCTTCGTCGACGCGTTCGGTCAGCGCCGTGCAGATGTCGAGCACGTGCGCGCCGCCCTCGACCTGCTCGCGCGCGACCAGCGTGATCTCGTCGTAGTCGTCGGCGAGCAAGAGCCGCTTGATCTTGCGCGAGCCCTGCGAATTGATGCGCTCGCCGACGAGCAGTGGCGAGCCGTCCTGTTTGAGCGCCGTCGCGGTCATGGCCGACGCCGCGAATTGCAAGGGCTTGGGCTGGGGCGCGCGGCCGCGCTTCCCGACGACCGCCCGAACGAATGCGGTAATGTGCGCGGGCGTCGTGCCGCAGCAACCGCCGATCGCATTCACGCCGAAATCGTCGACGAATGCGCCGAGTTCGGCCGACATTTCGTCCGGTCGTTCGGGATAGATCGTCTCGCCCTTGGGGCCCATCAGCGGCAGACCCGCGTTCGGAATGACCGAGACGAAACAGCGCGAGTTGTCGACGAGATAGCGGACCGCATCGCGCATATGCGTCGGGCCGGTCGAGCAGTTGAGACCGATCACGTCGATCGGGAGCGCGTCGAGGGTCGCGGTGACCGCGCGGATATCGGTGCCGAGCAGCATGCGGCCCGTGACGTCGAGCGTCGCCTGCGCTTGGATCGGCACGCGCCGGACGCCCGCCGCGAACGCGCGCGTGATCCCGGCAATCGCGGCCTTCATCTCGAGCAGATCCTGACTCGTCTCGAGAAGGAGCAGATCGACGCCGCCTGCGACGAGGTGGGTCGCCTGTTCCTGGTAGAGATCCGCGAGTTCGTCGAAGGTGATCTTCGAGAGCGTCGGGTCGGACGACGAGATGAGCATACCCGTCGGCCCGAGCGAGCCCGCGACGAAGCGCGGCTTGTCGGGCGTCGAAAACGCGTCGCAGGCCTCTCGCGCGATGCGGGCCGCGGCGAGGTTGACCTCGGGCGTTTTTTCGCCGAGGCCGTATTCGTCGAGCTTCAGTCGCGAAGCGGTAAACGAGTCGGTCTCGACGACGTCTGCCCCCGCGACGAGGTACGCGTCGTGGACCCTGCGGATAACGTCGGGCCGCGTGAGGACGAGGGCTTCGTTACAGCCGTGGTACGTCGTGCCGCCGAAATCGGCGTCGCTGAGCTCCATCTCCATGAGCTCGGTCCCCATCGCGCCGTCGAAAACGAGAACGCGGTCGGCGAGGGCAGCGAGGTAGGGCGATCGGGCGATGTCCATCCCCTCCAGTATCGCCGAGGTCGGCGAGAAACTCCAAGCCTTTTTTGTCGACAATTTGCGTCACAGCGTCGAATGGACACATCGTTCGATTTCGCTCGGACCGCTACGCGACCGTAGGAAGCGACTTCCTACCCCGGAACTCCGCCGCGGATGCCCATCGTGGAAACGCGCGACCTCTGCAAGTCCTTCGCCGGATATAAAGCCATCGACGGCGTCTCGCTCGCGATCGAAGCCGGAACCGTTCACGCGATCATCGGCCCCAACGGCGCGGGCAAGACGACGTTCTTCAACCTCCTCTCCGGCTTCGCGACGCCAACGACCGGTACGGTCAGCCTCGCAGGCCGCGACATCACGGGCTTCGCGCCGCACGCGGTCGCGAAGCTCGGCATGGTGCGCAGCTTCCAGATCAACAGTATCTTCACGCACCTCAGCGTGCTCGATAACGTGAAGGTCTCGCTTGAAGCGAAGACGGGATTGCCGACGCGCTTCTGGTTGCCGGGCCGGGCGACGCGCGTACTCGACGCGCGCGCGCGCGAACTGCTCGCCGACGTCGGTCTCGATCGCGAACGCGATCTGCTCGCGGCGCAACTCTCCTACGGTCGCAAACGCGCGCTCGAACTCGCGATCTCGCTGGCCCAAGACCCGCGCATCCTCCTGCTGGACGAGCCGACGGCGGGCATGGGGACCGAAGACGTCGGCCGCATCGCGCAACTCATCGGCCGCGTCAAGGCCGATCGCACGATCGTGCTCGTCGAACACAACCTCTCCGTGGTCGCCGATCTCTCCGATCGCATTACCGTCCTGCAACGCGGACGCGTGCTCGTGGAGGGCACGTACGCGGAGGTGCGCGCCGATCAGCGCGTGATCGATGCGTATCTCGGTGGCGGAGCCGGCGTTCATGCTTGAGACGCGCGGCCTCGAAGCCTACTACGACGAGAGCCACGTGCTGCGCGGCGTCGATCTCGACGTGCGCACGGGCGAAGTCGTCACGCTCGTGGGCCGCAACGGTGCCGGCAAGACGACGACGCTCAAATCGATCATGGGGATCGTGAAGAAACGCTCGGGCAGCGTGACCTTCGATGGGAAACCGATTCTCGGCCTCAGCTCGGATAAAATCGCGCGCGCCGGCATCGGCTTCGTGCCCGAAGAGCGCGGCATCTATGCGACGCTCACGGTCGCCGAGAACCTCGCCTTACCGCCCGTCGTCAGCGACGCCGCCTGGCCGCTCGAGAAAATCTACGGCCTCTTCCCCATCCTTAAAGAACGTGGCGCCGCGATGGGCACCACGCTCTCGGGCGGCGAGCAACAGATGCTCGCGATCGCGCGCGTGTTGCGTAGCGGGGCGAAGTTGATCTTGCTCGACGAACCAACGGAGGGTCTCGCGCCCGTCATCGTCGATGCGATCGGCAATCTCATCCTCGAGATCAAGAAATCCGGCGTCACGATCCTGCTCGTCGAGCAGAACATGCGCTTCGCGACGCGCGTCGCGGACCGGCATTACCTCATGGCGCACGGCCGCATCATCGAATCGATGACCAACGCCGACGCCATCGCCCGCGAAGCCGAGCTCCTCACACACCTCGGCGTCTGAAGGCGCCGCTTAGTGCGAGGCCACGAGCGCGCCTTCGGCGGGTTCGTCCGCTTCGACGATCGGCGCGCGCGCGAACGCGCGGTGGAGGATCTCGCCCACGATGCCGCGGCGCGCGACGAGGATGACGATCGCGAAAACGAGTCCCATCACGATGTTCGTCTTGTCGCCGATCGGCGTCTTCGAGACGAAGAAATCCAGCGACTGGTATACGGCCGCGCCGACGATCGGGCCGTAGATCGTGCCGATACCGCCGAGGATCGTCATGATGACGATCGCGCCCGACGTGTGCCAATCGACGCCGTCGAGTCCGGCGAGACGATTGCCGAGGGAGAAGAGTGCGCCCGCCAGGCCCGCCATCGTGCCCGACAACACGAACGCTGCGAGCTTGAAGCGATCGATGTCGTAGCCGACGCTCTTCGCGCGATTTTCGTTTTCGCGCATCGCGGCGAGTACCGCGCCGAACGGCGACGTCACGACGCGCACGGCGAACGCGGTTGCGAGCGCGACGACCGCGAGCACCAGATAGTAGTAGGCGTAATCGTTGTCGAGCGAGAGGCCGAAGAACGACCCGCGCGTGGAGATCTGCAGCCCGTTTTCGCCGCCCGTCAGATCGACGAGTTGGAAGGCGAGGAAATATTGAATCTGCCCGATGGCGAGCGTGATCATCGAAAAGTAGATGCCGCTGCGACGCACCGACAGCGCCCCAACGGCAAGCGACAAGATCGCCGCGTACGCGACGCCCGCGAGGAGCGCGAGCGGAAACGAACCCACGCCGTGCGCGATCGCGATCGAGGCGACGTAGCCCGCGCCACCCCAGAAGAGCGCGTGCCCGAACGACAAGAGGCCCGTGAACCCGAGCAACATATCGAAGGCGACCGCGACGAGCGCGAAACATAGCAGATCGATCGCGAACACGACGTAGACGCCGTGCACGAACGGTAGCACGAGACCGATCGTGAGCAACACCGCGCCCACGAGCAACCCACGCCTGCCTTGGATCAGGGAGAGCGCCATCTATGCCGTGCGCTCCGTGGTGCCGAAAAGGCCCGTCGGTTTGAAGAGAATGACGAGCACCATCACGACGAAGATCAGCGTGTTCGCGATCGGCGGAAAGAGCACGGCGCCGACGGCCGCGATGACGCCGAGCGCGAAGCCCGCGATGACGCTTCCGAGGATCGAACCGAGCCCGCCGATCACGACGATCGCGAACGTATTGATGATGATCGAATCGCCCATCGTCGGCGTGACGTTCGTGTTGGGCGCCGCGAGCACGCCCGCGAACGCCGCGAGCGCGACGCCGCATGCGAACACGCCGCTCACGAGACGGCTCGTATTGATGCCGAACGCGCGCGTGAGTTCGGGTTTCTCCGTCGCGGCGCGGATGCGCGCGCCCAGGGGCGAGCGCTCGACGATGAAGTAGACGGCCGCGCAGACGATCAGGCAAACGACGATGACGAAGAGCCGGTACGTCGGATATTGCGTGAAACCGAGGTTCGTCGCGCCCGCGAGCCATGCGGGCGTCTCGTACGGCGAACCGAGCGCCCCTGCGGCGAGCCGCATCGAATCTTCGATGATCAGCACGGCTGCGAACGTGAAGAGCAGATTATAGAGCGGATCGAGATCGTACAGGCGCCGCAGGAGCGTCATCTCGAGCAGCAGGCCGAAGAGTCCGACCACGATCGGCGCGACGACGAGCGCGACGAGGAACGGCATGTGGAACGACAGCGCCCCGTAGTACGCGACGAACGCGCCCAACATATACATCGCACCGTGGGCAAAATTGACGATGCGGAGCATGCCGAAGATGATCGACAAGCCGAGCGCGAGCAAGGCGTAGAAGCCGCCGTTGACCAGGCCGTTGAAGATTTGCGTGACGAGATACTGCGGATCCACCGGCGCGGTCGCTCCAATTCGAAGAGGGACGACGGGCCCGCGCCGGAGCGCCGACCCGGGTGAGAGTCGGGGGGTTACCAGTCCTTCTTGCAGACCGACTGCGATTCCGGACGGAACGCGCGGCTGGGCGGGATGGTCTGCACGAGTTTGAACCACGCGTGCGGTTCTTTGATCTTGTTCTTGTCCAGCACGTCGACGACGTACATCTCGTGCGTCACGCGATGATCGCGCGCGCGCCATTCGGCCGACTTCGCGTAGAAGTCGTTGAACTGCTTGCCGTCGAGATAGCCCTGCACCTTATCCGCGTCGACCGAATTGACGGCCTTGACGGCTTTGAGCCACTGCATCGTCGCCGAGTAATCCGCGGCCTGAATATCGGTCGGACGGAGGCCGCCGCCGACGCGCTTCGTGTACCGATCCGACCATGCGCGCGCCGCTTTATCTTCGTTCCAGTACCACGACGTCGTGATGCGGGAACCCGCGAACGCATCGGGCAGCGCGTCGACGTCGGAGAGGAACATCAGACCGACGGCAATCTTCATCTGCTTGTCGAGACCGAATTGTTTGACGCCCTTCATCGTGTTGACCGTGTCGGCGCCGGCGTTGAGCACGCCGAGCACTTGTGCGCCGGAATTCTTCGCCGCGAGCAGATACGACGAGAAGTCGGTCGTACCGAGCGGGATCATGTCGGCGTGCGTGAAGCTGCCGCCCTCGGGTCTGATGTTGCTCGTGAAATCCGCGAGCATCTGCTGGCCGAACGCATAGTTCGGCACGATGCCATACCACGTCTTACCGCCCGCACGTACGACGTTGCGACCCGTCGATGCGGCGAGCGCGTAGGTATCGTACGCGTAGTGATACGTGTATCGATTACAAGCGGCGCCGGTGACGGCGGAGCTGCCGGCGCCGGTGACGATCGCGAGCTTGTGCTTTTCCTTTGCGACGCCTCCCACGGCGAGCGCGGTTGCGGAATTGGTCATGTCGAGCGCGAGCTCCGCGCCGTTGTCGTATTCCTCGCGGGCTTTGGTCGCGGCTTCGGGACCGTTGTTCCGATGGTCGACGGTGTCGACCTCGATCTTGCGTCCGAGCACGGAGCCGCCGAAATCTTCGACGGCCATCTTCGTCGCTTCCACCGCACCGCGGCCCGCAAGCGAGGCGTAGACGCCGGACATATCCGTGATGACGGCAATTTTGATCGGACCGTCGGCGGCGACTGCAGTCTGCGGCGCGGCCGCGGGGAGCGTCACGGCAAATGCGGCGGCGAGCGCCGTCGCTATACGAAATGATTTCAAACTAGGCGTCCTTCCAAGAACGTGATGCACGAGTCGTGTTCACACACGTGCGAGCGATTCCCGCGCGGATAACGCGACGGCTGCACCACAATGTTACGCTACGGCAAAGCCTTCGCACCACAAACTAAAGGAGCTTCGCATCTATGTTCATCGAGTATCGTGGGAAGACGCCGCGCGTCGCCGCAACCGCGTTCGTCGCGCCGACAGCCGTGTTAGTCGGCGACGTAACCGTCGGTGAGGAAGCCTCGATCTGGTTCGGCGTCGTCATCCGTGCCGATCACGGCGCGGTGCGCGTCGGCGCGCGCAGCGCGATCGAAGATAATGCGACGATTCATGCGACCAACGATCGATCGACCGTGATCGGCAACGACGTCGTGATCGGCCACGGCGCGGTGCTCGACGATTGCACGATCGAAGACGGCGCGCTCATCGGCAGCAACGCCGTCGTCCTCAACGGTGCGGTGGTCGGCCGGCACAGCCTCATTGCCGCGGGCTCGGTCGTCACGATCGACGGGCGCGTGCCTGCGAACGTCGTCGCCGCGGGCGCTCCGGCCGAAGTTCGCAAGCCCGTCTCCGGCCGCCCGGCCGAGGCGATCGCACATGCCGCCGTGGAGTCGCTCGAAGAAGGCCGGG
>JAABUX010006237.1_pt1 | contig 14287 bp, 10 predicted proteins | sample 5561851 | NCBI WGS metagenome assembly JAABUX01 (sample SAMN10711883, study PRJNA513361) | rock metagenome | isolation source: Antarctica rocks | place: Antarctica: Victoria Land, Richard Nunatak red sandstone | collected 2016-01-03 | reverse complement strand
TATGCATGGGGTGAGGGGATGTTAGGGGATGATGGTTGGTGAGGAGGTGGAGAGGAAGGGGTTGAGGTTGTCGGAAGTCGAGTATTGAAGATTCATGGGATGACGCGACATAGCCATGATACAGTCCAATGTCAGTCATATTTGAATCGAGAGCCTTCAATGATATCAGTCTCATCATGACATGCTGTATTCTAAAACTATGATTACATCAGAAGCGAAACACAATATTTCATCATTCTCTACCATGTTTATCCACGAGGAGGGAGGAGCTCTCAAACCTCCCAGCCAGATACCAACCACCCTATGTATTTCTGTATGTTCGGAATGCCAAAAAAAAAAGAGGGATTTTTCTAATCTTCTGTGTGGGATGTATATCGATAAGAGTTTTGGAACCGAGTACAAAACCTCCTGTAGCAGATCTGTACATAATATACAATGCAAGACCCCATCCATCCGCATGTCTTTCGTTGTTGTCTATAAGTTAGCGCGACTCTATCGATCGAGGAAGAAAGACCTCGGGATCGCGCAGCAAACCCGGGCCACTCAGGTGCGAAAAACGCGCAGTGGGCGTTTCAAAAGGGCGTTACCGGCTCAAGTCCCACTGTGGCCGTAGACTCTCGCTGATTTCATTCTTCGTGCCGACGACTCCTTTTGGTATTCGGCTGACTCTGTAGGCCCCGGTGCGGATGCTGTGGGCTGCCGCTGCTGACATGCCGCTGCGGTTGCTGCGGATTGAACCGGCGTCGGAGGCTGTATCGTTGCTCTTGAATCGGGGTGGAGGGGCGAAATCCAAAGCCGTGAAGGTACCGGACCTGCGGAGGAGGTGGCTATGTTGTATATTAGTAGTAATTCTTGGAATAATGCATGTAAGAGGAAGGGCCTTACGGGCTTGGCATGGGAGCAAGATCATCGAAAGACGATTGCAATGGCATGTGGGCCGACACCGCAGGTGAATACGGGCGAAATCCTCCTCGTGGGCTTTCTGGGCGACCAGCTTGCCTCTCTTTGGCCGAGGTTGGTGGTGCAAAGTCCATTGAGTTGAAAATGGCAAAGTTGTCGTCCTTGAGCATGTGAGGTGTAGGTAGCACGTTCAACGGCAAAGGGGGCGGTGCCTGCTTCTTAGGTAGCCCACGGCCGGACGGACCGAGGCGGCCTGATGCAGATGAGAAAGCCCGAGGACTGGGAGGGATCATGCGTCCACCGCCGGAAAGCGTGGCGGCATGTTGGCGGCCGGAGCGAGGAGGCGGAGCACGAGGTGGTGGGGTCATAGCACGGCGAGTAACGGGTTCGGCGTAAGGCCGGCCACGTTGTTCAGGGTACTGGGGTTGTGATGGCCGCTGAGTGACGAATTGACCTGAAACCGGATCGAAGATGGCTCCGTCACCTAGATACTGTTGGTCGTAATCCTCATAGTATCCACCTGCAGCATGCACTGGGCCTGGCTTCGAGTCGTCAAAGTATTCCTTGTAGAAGGATCGAATTCGATTTGCCCGTTGCTCCGGATTATCTGTTGGATCGTCCGGTGGTAAAGGACGAACCCCCATTGACAGTCTACGAACATCGTACCCGATATTGTCCGCATGCAAACCTCCTTGAGTAGACTCATCAATTTGTGGCATGTAATTCTGGCTCGATCCACGGGGAACCTCCTGGTGCTCTATCTGCGATCTGTGTGGTGATGGAGTTGTCACCTTGACGCCGTCGCCATAGTCGCTCGAGTCATCGAAGAAGTTGTCATGAGTACCTTGTTCCGAAGCACGCAAAGATTGCCCTCGCGGTGGTCTCGAAGCGGTATGTGTTGAATTGATAGGTGGAGGAGATTTACTTATGATCTTCTGCTCTGTCGTGTTAATGGCTGGTGGTGTGGCCTTGTAGTTCGCACTCTGCTGTAGGTTGGATGGTGGACTTGTAGGGAGCTCGATTGGAGTGGCAGCTCCGCCCTGTTGACTATTCAACTCTACGGACGGGTCTCTGCTGTGGATCAGAGCGCCTAGGTATTTATTGCTTTTGCGGAGATCAGCATCATCTTTGCTCATATAAGAATCTCGGGAGTCTATCAATGGAAAGCTAGGCGAAAGACCTGTACTATGCGGATTGGGAGGTGCTGCTTTGTGTGGAGGTGCTTTTGTAGCTTCAGGTACACGGATATCTGGTACGGGGGAGCGATTGGTGGGGGGCATCGATCTTGACATTCGTTGGGCATTGCCGAGTAGGTCCTGTTTCATATCATCGCGTGGGCCTGGCTTGAAGGAGCTAGAGCCAGCATCGCTTGACGAGTCGTCAGCACCTCTGCGACCAGCCTTATTCGAGTGTAAATGTCTAGCGTCATTAGGGTTATATGTGGTGGCTGGTCTGTACCGATCGTCCTGGCTATGGATGGTGCGAGATATGGAGTGCAAAGACTCCCGAGACCCACTCAGACCAGGAGGCAGAAGGTACGGGCTGGGCAGGTCCAGATCCATCGACATGCCTCGCTCGCGACGCATGCCGTTCTCAGGTCTGAGGTCAGTGATAGCCATCTCAGGTCCCTTCTTCCTGCTCTTATTCCTGCCTTTGAGCGGTGCACCCTTTGGTTCCCACCCAAAGTCCAGGGACTTATGTGGGTCATTGGCATCTTCCACACGAAGCTTCTTCACGTGTTTCCGATGAAGGTAGAAGAATATAACGATGGCAAAGACGATGGGGATGACGACGGCCAAGGCGACAGGTAGGGTGACATTGTTTGAATCCGAGGGTTTCGCGCCGGTAGAGTCCGTAGAGCCACGCTTGATGAATGACGACGAGAACTTGGAGAGGGGGTTTTCAACGAAGCCTTGTAACGACTGTATTTCTGGTAGGGTGATTGCATTTGAGAGTCTTCTGTGTAGGTTAGAGCCATAGTGGCTGCGTTGCAACCGTCGACTCATTGTATCTCTGATACCTCTCCTCCCAGGATATTTTGATTGAGTACGGTAGTCTGGTATCTGCTCAATGCATTGTCATTGTAGGGATGATTAATTAAAGAGTGAAAAGGCACCGGTAAGAGGGAAGGACGTGGGGTAGCGAAACACGTTGTCTGCAGAATACTAATGAATGACTATAGTAATGAATGGATGGCCACCAAGGCGACCGGTGCGATCAATTGTGAAGAAAAGTGCAAAAGAGCGTGAGGTGGTGCAGAGTTAGTCCATGAGCTGAATAGTGAATCGAAAGGGGATCCAAAGAGGAGAACGGCGCCAAGGCTCGACGCAATCTTAAAATTGCTTATCCCATTCTATCGTAGGGCTAGTCTAGGTCTACTTGGGACTAGTGCGCTTTCCTTGGTCGATCACCACACGGTGATGAGCTCGATGGCTCCCGAAACCAACAGGAAGGCAAGGTCAGGTCCCTGGGAACGCTGCTGAGATAGTGTGTCTTGCGCTCAATCAAAAGCTGATTGTCTAATGCACTACTTCCACCAGTAACAAGAAGGTCCTTCATGCGGTTTGGAGAGTATAAGAGGCGCACGTTACGTTTCTTCGGGCCAGGCACAGCCGGCTAGCCCCCCCCGTAGCTCTCTCCGTAAAGGTAAGGTAAGGTACTTACCTAGGTACCTTAGATAAGCCACGCGAATCAACTTCCCGTCTTCACTCTCTCTCCCACCGCATCCAACGGTGTCCATGCACAAACACTGGCCGTTTCATCTGTCGAAAACTTGAAGACTGCGCCCCTGTGTCGAACACACCCTAATGTCGTCATTGGTGGAAGAGACAGTGTCCAGACAACATGTGCGGCACTTCCTGGATGACTCTTGGAGGTCACCACATCGGAGATACCTCAGCCACAGGAGCCGGGACAAAGCTCGGCAGTATTCAAGGGCTTATCGAATTTGACATGGGAGCAAATTCGACCTGCTCTCATATGCTCACACATGGCAGCTGCTAATTCACGTGAGCTTTCTGTTTGACTCAGTGACAGCATCCCTAGCCAGACGGACTCTGATGCCATCATGATATGAGCAACAACTCTCACTTTTCTGATTATGCTGAACAAGCCATGATAATCAGTCGCCCTCTGTAGCGTATGCTACCGCGGGTATATTGGTTTTAGATACTCAACGAACCATCCTATTCCTACTCTTCGGAGCAGCTGCTAGCAGTCCGTATGGAGTATAAGGATGGGAAAGGTCACCATTAGCCACCGTGACGTTGGTTGACCCATGGTAACCGATGTAAAGGAGATAGGTCAGGGGTTCGACTCGGCCACAATCTCAGCGATCTAAAGACTTTCTCTTTACGACTTCCTGAAATATAGTGCTGTTGTGAAATCTGATGTCTTCGACATATGGGTCATAGAACTTTTCTCAATAGCATGTTCGAGGCTGCTTATGGCTGATATGATATTCATGTGGTCCATAAAATTGTCATGGCTACAGATGATGTTCAAAATTCTCAGCCTCTGAAAGAGGCTCTGGAAAAGGGAACCACGCACGCCACGTTAGGGTCCGCACGCGCTTATAAGTACGCATCTGCCCACACTGACTTTAGGCGACAGCGAGAACGCTTAGAATGTTTCAAGTCCGTTGTCTCACACTCAAGCCTCATGATGACTGACTATGCAGTGGAGGATTCTGGTGGGTTGCTATCCCATAATTCTGACAATGATACCCCAACTGCATGACTCTCGACTCGTCATATGCTCTCAGGATTCGACGATGCTCAATGCCGACCGCTTGGGGACCTATTCATCAGCCGGTTGTTACTTAAGATAGCGAGTATGTCGCCTGCAGGAGATCCAGCGGCAGGGGTACTGATTTTGCTTGAAGAGATTACTATGCGCTACGAGCTTTGAAAGTGTATTCACAGTCTTATAACCCTCTCAGTCCACATTTCCTTCTCTCCCTCTTCTTCTTGCGCTCAGTGAGCATGGCATTGCCTGCTGCTAGCTATCAGTCAAATCGCTTGTTGTTCTCTTTCTTTGGTAATGCTTGAGCACTCTCCTTATAACCAATCGTTTGCTTCTATCGATTCAGGCTGTCATATTTCTACGATCCGCTTTCTTCAAGTGCTATCATGCTTTTGTCTATCCTGGTCGCTCTGGTAGCGGCGGCTGCAGCCCATCCGACTCAGCATACACAATCTTTTACGAAGAGAACAACCTACCCGAATGGGATTGCTACATTCAACGACTATGCCGCTCAAGGTAACACCAATTGCGGACCTTCTTCAGGCCAAGTTGGGACGTATGGAGCAGCCGCCTCGGATATATCGCCAGGACTTTCTGGCGGCACCTGTTCAGGTCATATACTCATGAATCAATGTTCCGGGCAAAGTCCCAGTCCGAATTATCTAGCCCCGGGTTGCCCGAAATCGAATTGTGGGAAGTGCTACAAAGTGACCAATGACGGAGGAATCGGAGGGAGTATTGGTGGTACTGGGAAGTCCATCATTGTACAAATCATCGATGCTTGTCCTTCTGCTAGCGCGTACAATTTCTGCAAGACAGACATGCCTCTGAATCAAAGATGCGGTGACTCGGGAACGAATCAGTTGGACATCGATGTCAGTGCGTACATGGCTTTGACGGGCCAAGCCTATGGTGGTGTAAGTATCTAGATTTCATCATGCCGAAGGACGGAATTTGACTCCTTTACAATAGGGCCCTAATTTGAACGTCCTCATTGAGGATTCCGAATGTTCGGGGGCTATAGACGCAGGCAACCCCAAGGCGAGCTCCTCATCTCCGTCAGCTCCTGCTCAATCTTCTTCTACGTCTGATCTCACACCTGGACTGCCGGGTCAGCATTCAGCGGCGGGGGATAAAGTCGCTGAACACCAAATTGGAGGTGCAAGCTTGAATCTGTTGATGCCCGGGTCGCCTGATGGAGCCGCAAAGCCTCAACCTTTACCCTCGTCCTCTTCGAGCTCTGTAACTGAGCCCCCACCTCCGCCAGCGACCATGTCCACATCTTCACCACCATCGAGCTCGAGTAGCTCTCTAGCGAGTCCCAAGGGTGGTGTTCCGAAGCTGGGAGAGGCTCAGAAGGACATAGGGACCTTGGAGGATGACGATGGAGAGTGTGACGAGCTGTAAGAGATATTGTAGTTGAAGATAAGATCAGAGCAAGACTGCGCTAAAGCTGCATCTTTATGTATCTGTTGATAGTACCAAAGGTAGTAATACCAGTACATACCGGTTGATCTGACGCCATTGTTCCCCTGGACAGCGATGGCACTCGCGAAGACAGATACAGTGATCGGCGATAGCAGAGTAACGCGGTGCATGTCATGAGATTTTCACCTCTGCAGCGAAGTTCCCTATTGTCTTGACAACTCATACATTTAATTGTGTCCGAGATCGAAGGCACCGAAACACCAAATTCCCTAATACCGGTTTCGCTAGATTGCCCATGCACATTTATATTCTGGTGGGCGTGCAATATTCTATGCCCATTGCAAGTCTTCCTTTGATACAAATGCGTGCAGATTAGGTGAAATAGTAATACATTTCAGCATCGTTACGGCTACAGCTCTTAAGGCATAATATATGGACTAGGCTTCGCTGTGGCCTTGATTGATTAGCCTTGTTGACTGTTTATAAATTGAACATTCATAATTTCGGAAATGGAAAGAAGCTTTGGTATATCGATAACGTGTGTGAAGTATTTCAGGCATAATAGACGTATGCATTGTCACATAATGTCACCTTCGAGTACTCCCACGAGATTGAAATCAAAGGCAAGTCATGATTAACTCGAACGCCAAGATATATTCGCGCTATCAATTTGCGTCACTCAACGTATCTAAGTACTTTAAGGCACCACTCAGCTGCCGCCTTACTAATGCCACCCGGAGCCTCAATTACCGCGAAACATCGACGCGGTGGATCTGGGTTTAACCACAGTGTCCATGTACTTCTCTCAAAAACCGCTCCCTCGTCCCTACCGATGATACCTGAGTGTTGACCTCGAACTTGCCTGCCTTATCATCAACACTCTGTATAGCCCGCTTCCACTTTGCCCCACCGCCCCCTCAACCCTAGGAAAGTCCATCAAGTTTGCAGGCTGCTGGGGCCTATAAACATCCCAAGGGACAGGCACTGAACAGACACTTTGGAGCTGCTGAGTCCTTATAGCCACACGCTCTTCCCGAGCATTCGGCGGCAAGATGTCTCTCTCGGTCGAGGAGCTTGACCAGACGGTCAAGCACTTCTATGAGGGCCGCGGTGAAGTGGTATGATCTGGGAAGTCTCGTCTATGCGCTGCCTGTACTGATTGTTCCCACAGCAAAAGCAAGCCCAGAACACGCTCAACCAGGTCTCTATGTCATCCCCCCGCCTTAATCTACCCGCACTGAAACATTCGCTAGTTCAAGGAAAATCCAGACGCCTGGCTGTTGGTTGACAAGATACTACATGAGGCATCATATCCTCAGACCAAGTGTGAGCGAGCTCGAGTTCACCAAGTCGCAAGCAAAGCTGATATATGTAGACATTGGTCTACAGGTACTCGACAATGTGATAATGACGAAGTGGAAAGTGTTGCCGAAAGAGCAGCAACAAGGTCAGCTACAACAAGACGTACAACGCTTTACGTACCACTAAGTCAATCCTCTAGGGATAAGAAATTTTGTGGTCAATTTCATAATTCAGAGTTCGGGCTCGGAGGAGAGTCTGAAAGCGCAACGGACTTTCATCAATAAGCTGAACCTTGTCCTCGTGTCCATCCTCAAGCAAGAATGGCCCCACAATTGGCCGACCTTCATCAACGAGATCATATCCTCCTGTCACAACAGCCTTTCGATATGCGAAAATAACATGTCTATTTTACGATTGCTATCGGAAGAGGTATTTGACTACTCGGCGGACCAAATGACTACGGCCAAGACCAAGAACCTCAAGAGCACTATGTGTTCGGAGTTCTCATCAATCTTCCAGCTTTGTTCCGAGGTTCTGAATACCGCAAACCAGACGAGTCTGATCAGAGCTACCCTTGAAACCCTGCTGCGATTCCTGGGCTGGATACCGCTGGGCTTCATCTTTGAGACTCCCATAATTGAGACATTACGAAGCAGATTTTTGGAAACACCCGAGTTCCGCAACATATCCCTCAAATGCCTTACGGAAATCGGAGGCCTCCCGATAGGTCCACCACTGCAATACAACGACAAGTTGGTCACGATGTTTACGGAGGTTATGACGACTGTCTCTAAGATTATCCCCCTGTCGGTGAGCTTGAAGGAAACATATGAGAAGAGCAACTCGAGAGACCAGGAGTTTGTACAAAATCTAGCGCTGTTTTTGTGCAACTTCTTTTCAGTGCATCTCAATGTAAGTTGATCAAATCCTTGGTGATAACATTGGCTAAAGTGCGCTAGCTCATCGAAAACTTGCCCACGCGAGACTTCCTGAATCATGCACATTTCTACTTGATACGGATATCTCAGATAGATGACCGCGAAATATTCAAGATTTGTCTGGAGTATTGGACCAAGCTAGTGGAGGAGCTATACGAAGAAATGCAGCAACTACCAATCACAGACATTAACCCGTTAATCACCATGAATATGAGCGGTCTCTCAAATGGTGGTGCGCCTCACCCGAACGTCCTGGCGAATTACCCATTACGAAAGCACAAATACCAAGAGATACTCTCCCATCTACGACAGGTAATGATCGAGAAAATGGTTCGGCCAGAAGAAGTTTTGATCGTTGAGAATGACGAGGGAGAGATCGTTCGAGAGTTTGTGAAAGAGAGTGACACAATACAGCTCTACAAGACTAGCAGAGAGTGTTTGGTGTATCTTACACATTTGGACGTTGTCGACACTGAAAACATCATGTCCGATAAGCTTGCCCGCCAGGTGGACAATAGCGAATGGTCTTGGGTCAACTGCAATACACTCTGCTGGGCGATTGGATCAATATCCGGTGCTATGAATGAAGAGACGGAGAAACGGTTTCTCGTGACCGTCATCAAAGACCTTCTGGGACTTACCGAGATGAAGCGCGGCAAGGACAACAAGGCTGTGGTTGCTAGTAACATCATGTACATTGTTGGACAGTATCCACGATTCTTAAAGGCCCACTGGAAGTTCTTGAAAACCGTTGTCAACAAGCTTTTCGAGTTCATGCACGAGACTCATGAAGGTGTGCAGGACATGGCTTGCGATACTTTCATCAAGATTGCCAATAAATGTAAGCGGCACTTCGTGGCTTTACAAGCAGGGGAAACCGAGCCCTTCATTGACGAGATCGTTCGAACGCTGAGAAAGATTACCGTTGACCTAACCCCCCAGCAAGTACATACCTTCTACGAGGCTTGTGGGCATATGATCAGTGCCCAAGGGCAGAAGAGTGTACAAGAGCGGTTGATCGCAGAGCTCATGTCGTACCCAAATCAAGCCTGGGATGCAATCATTCAACAAGCTAATAACGACCCAGCGGTTCTCCAGGATGGCGACACGATCAAGGTGGTTGGTAACATTATGAAGACCAATGTCGCTGCTTGCACGTCGATCGGCAGCTACTTCTATCCACAGATCGGGCGCATATATCACGACATGTTGTCTATGTATCGTGCAACTAGCCAGATGATCTCGGATAACGTGACTCGTGAGGGTGTTATCGCTACGAAGATGCCCAAAATCCGAGGACTTCGGACCATCAAGAAGGAGATTCTAAAGCTGATCCAGATTTACGTTGAGAAAGCGGACGATTTGGAAATGGTAAATGCCAACATCGTCCCTCCTTTGCTGGACGCCGTCCTTGTCGACTACAATAGGAACGTGCCCGATGCTCGGGATGCAGAGGTGTTAGATGTAATGACTACCGTCATCAGCAAGCTCAATGTACGTTGGACCATCCATGTTTCGAAGTACTCGGTCAGAGCGTTTTTCAATATTCACATCAGGCAATCTCTAACAGCTTGTAGGGTCTAATGTCTGATAAAGTGCCGACCATCATGGAGAATGTCTTTGAGTGCACATTAGAGATGATCAACAAGGACTTCTCAGAGTACCCACAGCACCGAGTAGAGTTCTTCAAGCTGCTCAAAGCAATCAACCTTTACTGCTTTCCCGCTCTCTTAGAACTCGACGGCCGCCAGTTCAAATTCGTTATCGACTCGTGCATGTGGGCTAGCAAGCACGACAACCGCGAAGTCGAGAACACTGGCCTCAGCATGTGCATCGAGCTGATGGACAACATGGCCGAGAATACCGACGAGCAGACGTCCAGCATGTTCTTCCAGCAATTCTACATCACCATTTTGCAAGATGTTTTCTTCGTCCTGACCGATTCAGATCACAAGGCTGGTAATTGATGGTCCATTCCTTTGATCTTATCAATGCTAAGTATCATACCAGGGTTCAAGCTGCAGTCTTTACTGCTGTCGCGGATGTTCTATTTCGTAGAGTCTGGCAAGATCTCCAAGCCTATCTACCCTCCGGACCTAGCTGCAGCGGGCACAAGCAACCGACAATTCCTTACTGAATTTGTTGGCAACTTGCTGCACAATGCCTTTCCAAATCTCCAACCGTAAGCAATGGCTTCCATGTTTGTCTGTATTGTCTGTCATACTGATCCTCCAAAGGCAACAAATCTCGCAATTCATTGAGGGCCTCTTCACCCATAGCAGCGATCTCTCCCACTTCAAACTCAACATCCGCGACTTCCTCATACAACTCAAGGAATTTTCCGACGATAACGCAGAACTCTACGCCGAGGACCGAGAAACAGCCCAGCAACAGGCCAAGGTAGCGGAGCGTGAGCGTGCAGCCAAGGTCGGAGGACTATTGAAACCGTCGGAAATCGACCAAGATGATGAGCTATGACTCGCCGAGGAATTCAGGGCAGAGTATGCTACCAACGACGGCGGGAACGGACAACGATTGCCATGTGCTGAAGATCAGGACGGAGACGGCCTTGACGGCTGGGGGCTTTACGAGCTGTGAGATGTATTTCAGCCTCGAAGGTGCTGGGGACATTCTTGCGCGGTGATTACGATAACCTCTGGCGGCAAGAGATCTGGAAGCGCAAAATGGCAAACGATCATGTGTTACTATTCACCGGCGCATATGTGAGGGATGGATGTGTGTGTGTGTGTGTGTGTGTGTGCATGGAAGCGAATACCACATCTTGTGTCAGTGATTAAAAAGAGCGGCATCATCAAAAGTATTTCACATTAAAGGGGTCAGGAGACGCCTCAGACTCCTGACTTGGTCGCCGTCTCAAGAGCAGGTAGCGCATTCGTGAATCAAATTCGTGAAAGCCATCATCACCTAGTGCCTTCCCAACCCAAGATTCTGCAGGAAAATAAAATGGAACAAAATGACTTCAAGCCCGTTTTTTATTTACGTTACGGGGTTTTGGTTTTCTTGAATTTTTTAATTTACTACAGTACCTTGCCTTGGTTAGATATATATATATATTATATATACCCCGAACTTAGGGTGGGGAATTGCCGTTCTAGGTCAGGAAAGGGAGCAAGGCCGCTTTAGAGGGAGCACCGGGGGAGCAAAGGGGCGCAGCAAGGGAGCAGTGAGCGAGCATGGGAGAGCAATGAGGGAGCAACAGGGGAGCATCGAGGAAGCACTGGGGCGCAGCAAGGAAGCAACAGTTCTGGCTTCTTGAGCTAGGAGGGGCGTAATATTTTAGGAGCCTGATCTGGCTGTCTACTACTCGGCTATAGCTGCTTTTGTAGATGTCAGCCAAACGAATTTGGTTCTCTTCCTTATTGGCTACCATTTATGACATTGTATTCCCAGGGCGGGAGATCATGGCTCGATATTTTGAGAGTTGCGAATGAGCAGGTGTAGCTAGAATTGATTATCGATGGTTTTCGGTTTAAGGATGACGGTAGAAGTAGGAATAAATTGATATATGGTTTTTGAAGGCCTATGCAAAGATGGCTTTGTTTATGACTGGCGAACTAAACGATGGAACAAACCCTCTGACAGATTTTCAATAAATTATAAGCGTATGCCTAAAGAGTTCAAGGAATATCCCCCGTTCCCACGCTCTCACCTCTTACAAATGCGTATGCTGTTCAAAGAGGCTCTACGCACTCCAAGGCCCTCATCATCCACCACGACTGTATTGTATCATCCTCCTATTTTACAGACCTCTATCTCCCCTGCGGCTAGCTCTCCCTTTCACAACCACCTCTACTTACTCCCTTTACATTTCTGTCTTCTCCTGCAACCCCATCTTACTCTCAGCTTGAAAAAGCTCTAGTTGACTCTCACAGGGCCAGCTTGACTGGAGGCTATCGGCAAGCGGAGTAGGCCATGGAAGGTCATGGAAAGGTGGCTGGTATTGGCACTAACAGCCACGACGGCTTGACGAAGATTGTCAAACAGCCTTGACAGCTTGACGGAGAATAGAGGTATAAATAGGCGTGCCTACCTTCTGTTTCTACCTTTCATCTCCGCGAATTTAATCAAAAATTGCCTTAGTATCTTAGGCCTACCTTCGGGTACGGATTAATATTTAGCTATAGGTATACCCTCCGAAGGGTCTAAGTCTAATAATCGGGCTTTATAATTAGGTTATTATTCCTAGAAATATACTCTATATATAATATAACTTACTTCGTAATTTTAGTTTTTTAATATATTTATCTATAGTATCCTATATATAACTTAACTTACTTTATAATTTCAATTTTTATTTATTTACTTATATATTCTATCTATTTATCTTTTTATTTACTCTTCTATTTATCTTTCTACTTATCTTTTTACTTATTTATCTACTTAATAATTTACTTATTAACTTATTTACTTATTAGTCTACTTATTAATCTACTTATTAATCTACTTATTAATCTACTACTTTATTTACTAACTTATTTACTTATTTATTTACTTACTTTAGAATATATTTTAAAAAGTACTTTATATAATATATTATAATATACGTCTTTACTTTATAATCCACTTTATAGTATACTCTTTATATACTTTAATATATATTAATTAACTTAATAAAAAGTACTTTATATAACTTTCTATTAAATAGTTTATATAATTCTTTATTAAATAGTTTATATAATTCTTTATTAAATACTTTATTAAAAGGATATCTATTAAGATAATAAGAAGCTAAATTAGTACTATAAACTAATACTACTAGAATATTACTAGTAAGTTATAGTTATATTAACTAGATATATTAAGATATCCTAATAATAATATATATATATTATAAAAATAAGAGTTTAAATACTTATTATATTTTTAAATAAATATTTTAAATCTTTAAGATATTAAAAAATATAATTTATTTTACTTAAGTTTACTTTCTACTATCTTTTAAGTATTTTTTAAATATTTTAAGTATTTTTTAAATATTTTAAGTATTTTTTAAATATTTTAATATATAATTAAAATAGAAATATAGAAATATAAAAGAAATAATAATAATTCTTAATATTTTATAAATATAACTTTTCTATTTTATAAAATTAAGTTTTAATATTTATAATAATAATAATAATAATAATAATAATAATAATATTCTTAATATTAATAAAATCTTTATATATAAAGAAATAATAATATTACTATAATAAATAGTCTTATTAATAATTATATATAATATTCTACTTTATATCTAATAAATTTTTATTATTAAATATTATTTAATTAATTTACTTTTTTAAGTAAAATTTAATATTATTATTAATAAATTTTTATAATTAATTATAAGAGTACTATATAATAACGTAGCTATTAAGTACTATAAATAGTACGTATATATATATATAGAACTCTCTATTCTTATTAATAGTAAGACTAATTACTACCCTTCCCTTTAAGGGGAATTCCCTCCTTTATATACTATAGGTAAAGGGGTAGCGTAGTACTACTATATACTATAGACGCCACGTTAATAGTAGTACTATATTCCTAATTAATCCTTATAATTATCTCCCTATCTAGGCTCTTAGATTCTAAGAGTATAAAAGGTTATAATTTATAAAAGATACTCCCTTAATAATAGAATATACCTTTAATAAGAGCGTAATAATATAATTAACTATAAGGCCCTCTAAGCTAAGTTTTAAGGAATTTATAGTTTTATTAAATTATAATAATTATAGATACTACTCTTATATATAATTATTATATTATAATATATTCCTATTATACTTCCTATTATCCTTTATTAATTTATTATAAAAGTAGTTAAAAGTCTTAATATTTTAAAGTAAATAGGAAGTTATTATTATTAAGGATTTATTAAGTACTTAAAGTATACCTCCTTTATATAACTTTAATATTATTCTTCTAATTATAATATCTTTATTTTTTATTAATTATATTAA
>JAABUX010006236.1_pt1 | contig 14287 bp, 11 predicted proteins | sample 5561851 | NCBI WGS metagenome assembly JAABUX01 (sample SAMN10711883, study PRJNA513361) | rock metagenome | isolation source: Antarctica rocks | place: Antarctica: Victoria Land, Richard Nunatak red sandstone | collected 2016-01-03 | reverse complement strand
TGGGTTGCGCTTTCCAAATTCAGTACAGAATTCAACATTGTTCCCTATTCGATCCTATAGTGATATGATCTCCAGCCCGCGTTGCCGCTGGGATCAATGCAACTTATCAATCGCAAGCACAAACAGTTCAACGAAAGCATACCACAGCATATAAAGAAGAGTGAAATGAAATGGAATTATATTAATTACATAAAGGTATCCACACGCATGCTAAATATACCCGCTTTTTCCAATGCAGGCACGCACATAACAATATATGACGACAATTTCTAACCAAAAGAGCACACTTCCATCGATCGCAACCCCCAACCTACTTCTTCTTCCCGCCACCAAAACCCAATGACTTCGTGATACTCCCCAGACCCAGTCCACCGAGTAACTTGTCGATGCCCAATCCGCCGAGTAGACCGTTGACGATACCGCCCAGACCCAGTCCGCCGAGGAGTTTGCCAACGAGGCCGAGGACACCGCTGAGCAGCAGCCCAACAGCAGCTAGGATCTGGAAGAGGGGTTCGGTGAGGAGGCCCCACAGCGGGTTGAGTTCCTTCTTGGCATGCGGCATATCGTTGAGCTTCTTCTTCGCGTTCTCGATCGTCTTGACGATATTCGACGTCAGTTCTTTGAGGGAGTTGGCAAGGGCATGCTCTTCGGACGTGGCTTCGCCGGACTGGGAGCGGGCTTTGGCGGTGGCGGCGATGGAGCCGTCCGGGTCGAGGCCGCGGAGGGCGCCGTTGCATTCTTCGAGGATGCGGTTGCCTTCTTCGATCATGGGTTTGACGTCTTTGACGACTTCTTCTTCGTCGAGCTCTTCTTTTGGGGTGCGTTCGGCTTTGTCGAGGCGCTGTGGGGGGGAGGGGTGTTAGTTTGGTTTTTGGTTTCTCGTGTAGGTAATGATGATAGGATAGGATGGTACTTACTTCTGTGATGTTTTTGCATACGGGCTCCATTTTCTCTATGGTTTGTACGACGATGTTGTTCATCTTCTTCGCGATGTCGGCGCGGTGTGCCGCCTGGATCTCTTCTTCCGTAGGCCCATCATCTTCTTGGAGATTGGCCATCAGGGTACACTCGCCAACCTTGTTGCCGTCGTTGTCAACTACGTAGCCGTTGTCATCGACCTCAAGGCCGACCAGTGTTGGAAGATGACCGTCTGTGACCATTCCGAGCAGCTCACCGTTCTCATCTCGGACCTCGCCGTCTTTGTTGACTTTGTGGCCTGACATTGGGTTGACATTTCGCTCCTTCTCTTCTGGGGACCATCGAATGGCCTTGCCAATGCTGTTTCCAGCTTTGTCAAGAATCTCGCCGTCTTCGTCGACCTTGCGGCCTAGAAGCTTTTCGGCGTTGGGCATGGATTCCTCGTCAAGCTTGCCGACGATTTGGCCTGCAGCGTCTGTGACCATACCGTCTTTGGCCACAACAAGGTTCTCCCATCCAGCAAACGCCCCTTCAGGAGCTTGTGTGCCACCGCCGGGAAGGAGCTCTGCTTGGCCGATAATCTTCCCGTTGTCGCTCCAGATATGACCTTCACCGTCGACCTTACGGCCAGCTAGCTCAGCTGGGTCGCCTTCCGCAATACGTCCGAAGATCGTGCCATGCTCATCAACGACATTACCAGCCTTGTTGACGACCTTGCCATCGAGCGAAGAAAGATCCACATCCTCTTCTACAGGCTCATCATATGGCTCGGCGTGGCCTTTGACGTTACCATACTTGTCAATGATATCTCCATCCTCATCAACAGCACGGCCAACAAGTCGCTTCGCGTCGCCCTCGACAACAACGCCGACGGTGTTTCCATCTTCATCTTCAACCATGCCATCTTTGACCACGACACATCCTTCGAGGCCGGCGAAAGGACCTTCCGGCTTAGCCTCGCGCTCGTTTGGAGGGATAACTTCACAACGGCCGACAACACTGCCTTGATCGTTCCAGATCTGGCCATCCTTGTCGCACTTCCTGCCCGCTAGCTCTTTTGCGTTGCCCTCGACAAGACGGCCGATCGGGACGCCCTCAGGACCAACGACATTGCCTTGCTTGTTGACTGGGAGACCTTCGAGTATTGAAGTATCGAGAGGAGCTTCTTCCTCCACGTCAGGCTCTTCGTAGCGGTCGGCATGACCGACAGTGTTACCACGCTTGTCAAGAACGTCTCCATCCTCGTCCACGGCTCTGCCAACCAACTTCTTGGGGTCACCTTCAGTCAAAATACCAACCTTGTTCTGGTTTTCGTCTTCGACCCATCCATCAGGAACAACGATTAGACCCTCGAGACCTGCGAATGGAGCTTCCTCATCGTCGTCCTCTTGGGGTAGAGTTTGTGCTCTGCCGATAACACGTCCCTTTCCGTCCCAGAACTGGCCTTCAGCGTCACATTCGGCGCCCATCTTTGCAAGCTTTTTGGCGTCACCTTCAATAAGCTCACCAAGTGGGTTGCCATCGGCATCAACAACTTTTCCTTGCTTGTTGCATTTGCAACCTTCCAGGATTGACAGTGGTGGAAGCTCGGGGCCGGTCTCCTCTGCTTCACCCTCGGCAGGAACGAGCTCGACTTTGCCAATGACGTTTCCTTCGGCATCAAGGACTTCACCCTGGGGGTTAATCTTCTTTCCCTTGCAAGCTTCGAGGTCTCCCTCCACAAGTTTGGCAAGAGTTTCGCCATCCTCGTTGACAACATCACCATTCTTGTTGACTTTGTATCCTTCTAGTACAGTGAAGTCTGGGCCAGTATCTGCTGCTTCTTCGGCAACACCATCAGGGAAAGCTTCGGGGATGAGCTCCACCTTACCAATAACATTGCCGTCTTTATCGAGGACCTCTCCATTGGCGTTGATCTTCTTGCCTACCAGATCAGCCAGCTCGCCCTCGGAAACGCGGGCAATAGTATCGCCATCCTCGTTGACGACTTCTCCCTTCTTGTTGACCTTCAGGCCATCTAGAATGTCAAGGCCTGGGAGCTTAGGAGCCTCTTCTGCCTCACCTTCGCCTTCGCCTTCGCCCTCTTCTTCGCCCTCTTCGGCCTCAGGGACATCGAACGCTTCAGGAATCAACTCGACCTTTCCGATGACGTTACCCTCTTTGTCAAGAACTTCGCCCTGGCCATTGATCTTCTTGCCGGCACATTCGGTTATCTCACCCTCGGAGAGCCTAGCGATTGGCTCGCCATCTTCATTGAGGACTTCACCTTTCTTGTTGACCTTTAAACCGTCCAAGATGTCGAGGTCGGGCAGCTGTGGGGCCTCTTGAGCGGCTTCTGCTTCTTCAAGCTCTTGTACCAACTCTGGATGAAGATCTCTCATAGCCTGATCGGCGGCCTCCCCAGGAACAACCTCGACCTTGCCGATGACATTGCCCTTGTCATCGAGGATTTCTCCCTTTTCATTGGGCATCTTGCCAGCGCATTGTTTGACGTCGGAGTTTTCAGTAAGTTGACCGATCGGCTCGCCCTCTTCGTCGAGAATCTTGCCCTTCTTGTTGATTCTCTTTCCCTGCAGGATTGCGAGATCTGGTTTGAGACCTCCGGCGATGTCGTCGATGTCACGAAGGCCTTCGGTAGGTTCATCCGCTTTCTCACCAGCATCCTCTGCGGTATCTTTCGCGGCATCCTCAGCACCTTCGGCACCCTCCTTTAGTTTATCGGCGGCTTCTCCAGGGACAACCTCTGCTCTACCAATGACGTCTCCATCTTCATCAACGATCTCCCCATTTTCATTGAGAGTCATGCCAATGAGATCGTCTGGATTGCCTTCAGTGATCTTACCAAGTGGTGTCCCGTCAGGGCCCATGATATCTCCACCTTCACCAACCTCAAGACCATCAAGAACGTTGATATTGGGAAGACCACCTTTTGCCTTGTCTGCAAGCTCTTTGGCCTTTCCTGGAAGGACGGTGGCGCGTCCAATGACGTCGCCATCTTCGTCAAGGATTTCCCCGTTCTCATCCACAGTTTTGCCAATCAGGTCTTCCGGATCACCTTCCTCGATCTTACCTATGGGCTCTCCGTCGGCACCAAGGATCTCTCCGCCTTCACCAACTTCAAGACCCTTGAGTACTGAGAGATCAACTGGAAGCTCTTCGGCAGCGTCTTCGGCCGTGTCCTTGGCATCTTCAACGCCATCCTCAACATCTTCAGCATCGGGTGCAGCTTCACCAGCTTCGTCTGCCGCATCCTCGGCAGTGTCTTTGACATCACCGGTCTTTTCCTTGGCACCTTCGACCGTGTCTTCGGTAGTGTCTTTGGCCTCACCGGCCTTCTCTTCAGCACCCTCAGCTGCGTCGTCGGCGGTATCTTTAGCATCACCAACTTTGCCTTCGGCACCCTCGGCTGCGTCGTCGGCAGTGTCCTTAGCATCACCAGCTTTCTCTTGACCAGCCTCAGCTGTGTCGTCGGCAGTATCTTTGGCATCACCAGCTTTTCCTTGAGCATCCTTAGCCTTATTGCCAGCAGCATCCTTAGCTTCACCAGCTTTGTCTTGGGCACCACTGGCTTTCTCTTGAGCACCATTCGCGGCCTCTTTGCCTTTGCCAGCAAGACCGCCAGCGGCACCTTTGGCAGCATCGGTAGCCCCGCCAGCTTCGTCGGCAGTCTCTTCAGCAGTTTCTTCAGCAGTGTCTTCGGCACCTTCGGTATCACCAGTCTCTGTGTCTTCACCTGCGCCTTCACCAGCCTCCTTGGCACCGCCTACAGCGTCGTCTCCCTCGCCTTCAGCAGTTGAGACAGCGGAGCTTACGTCTTCGCCAGTTTCATTTCCAGTTTGGCTGACTTTGCCCACAGGGGCGTCAGTATCTTCGTTATCCGCTTCATCAGCTGGGTCGTTATCTTTCATATCTATCTTCTTCTCCGAATCATCGGTTGTGTCCTTGGCGGTGTCTTCAGCCTGCTTTTTGGTGTCGTCTGCTGGCTTCTTGTCTAGCTTTGGTGGTTTTGGTGTGTTGCCCTTGGATTGTTGACCGGACTTGGGCCTTGGTGGGAGTTTAGGAGATTTGGTATCTCCTGAAGCAGTACCCTTAGCTTTGTCCGCGGCGCCACCAGCAGCACCTTTAGGCGTATTAGTCGCTGATGATGCGGCTCCTTTCGGTGAGTCTTTGGCGGTCTGTGACTGACCAAGCTTTGAGGTCGACTGTGATGCTGGGTTCTTGCCAGATTTGGTGGGTGTTGTTGGCGCCTTCGCGGGAGTCTTACCCGCTGCTGGTGAAGGTGCCATACTTTTAGAGGAACGAGCTGTTTGAGGGGATGGAGTTTTCGAAGATGATTTGGAGCTCTCCTTTGGAGAATGACGATCGGGAGTTGGGGGAAAGGAGTAATAGGCGTAAGAGGCAGAGGAGCGTGGTCGGTCGCTTGTCATAAACGGAGCAGTATGATCAAGCAAGGGAGGAAGGGTGTTGAAAGGGTTTTACAGTTTGTACGTTGTTGCGTGTATAAAAGGGGGCTGGGATTTTCACTCATTTAATGTAATTCTCCGCCACTTGGACACTGTCGCGACGTCATGCGGTCACCTGTAGCAACGACAGTTGAATTGGGGGCAGAGCGCCTCAAAGTGTGGCTTCAAAACAAGAAATCCAGGCGGGGCTGGGATTGCTCTCAGGCGCCAGTGGGGACAATTGGAGCATTGCGTCACAAACCCCCGGTTTCATTGGGTTTCACCATGTCGCTGACCAATGAGAGTCTACCGGAGAAGGCTGACCAGGCCTTTATGGTCTTTGGGATCGTCGATTTGGACCAATCGTTCTGATGTCCGTTTGCCTCGGAAATGACTCTAGCCTGATTGGGGCCACTCGAGTGCCGCTTAACAGGGACTACTACTATGGAAAGAAGCAGCCTATCAGGATCAAGGCGCAGACATGGCCGATATGACAGATGGATGAGGTGGTGTTGAATCTGGCCTTCACCATAAATACACATGGCCACGAAGCCCCAGGCATCGTGAGCGCTGAATGAAATGCCATGCTGATTCTGACTTGGCGATAATCCGTAATGGAAGCCACAATCCACTTTCCGCAATACACGTGCGACATCATGGTAAAAGGATCTCATTTTCAAATCGTAAATGGTAAAACCTGTTTTTTGGCGGTTCTGGCGGCAGGATGTGGAGATGATGCGGCAGGTCTACGCGAAGTGCCGATGCATTACACAGTAAAGTATGCATAAATCCGAGGTGAGACTCAGCCATACTCCCCTGCCTGCCAAAACCGTTGCTGTGGCTGGGACAGTATTTTGAAGGTAACACTTGTCGAACCCTACCATTGTAGCCGAGAGAAGAATTCACCTACTTCCAGTGGTCCAAAGTTACTTCTAGTTCACGCCCTCTCCTACCATAAATATCGATTTTGATTACTGGTTTTCGCTGCAAGCATTATAGAGCGTCAAAAACTAAACAGGTCTTGTAGCAAAGTATTTCTTATAATTGGTCTGACTATAGGTCTATAAAGCGACAGTAATCTGGCCTAAAGGAACCCTGGGATAAGACCCCGGAGTACGGACATATAAAGCTCCGGAACGCTAACCCGTTAGGGCTAGACTGGAATTAGGTGAATTCTGCCGATTCGGTTCAGAGTTAGCATCGATGACAGAGGGTCTCAGGGTGAGAGGGTGCTCCGTAAGTGCGATACGAAGGAGAATAACGAGGCAATCCGTAGTTAATACTTCGTAATCCTGATCGTTTCGTATCAGAGACAGCACTCATGTCCTTTCGTTTGTCAGCTGTTGGCTAATTAGAACTTTGGCCTACCTTAGCCTCCCTCCACTCACTCCTACCTGGTTACTCCAGGGACCAATCATAAGCGAGCATCAATCACGAATATGCGGAACGCGCGTTAAGGGCATGAACACTCATGTTAGATCCTGGGTGTAGTTCTTGTGTTTGATACGCGGTTGTTTGATACCGTTACAGAAGTGTCTGTTCAATTCCATGGAATACTGATGAGGTGAAGACACTCTGACCTTGACGATCCTTCATTTGCACCAGCCCTGGTCATCTTCGGCCAAGGCCATGTCTGTGGACTTGACCGACCTTTCCCAAGAGATAATAAATCTCGTCGCTTCATACTTACAACGTTGGGAGCATGAAGACGAAAGGTTTAGCCCGCAAACAGGTCGGGCTTTGCTTCCAACTTACGCTACTATTTCACAGTCATGGCAACATGCGATAGAATATCGTACTTTCCGCAAACTTTCTATCAAAAGTACAGAAATAGAGGATTTCTCTCGAATCATGGTCAAACATCGCCGAAGACAGCTTAGACGGCTTGAATTCAACGTCGTACTTCCTACATATCCCGATTTGGCTTGTGCAAAGTTCGAGACCGAGATTGACAAGCAAGCTAACAACAAGACGCTCACCAAAGCCATCAAAGACCTTCTTGCTTTGCTTCGGTCTTGGCACGATGAACTTCAAGCGACTGGGGACGATAGTAATGCTCCCATTGAACCGTCATTACTTCTGTGCATCGTCGACTGCTATTCTCCCATGGACGGTGGATACCGAGGTTGGGAAAAGTACCAGGAGCATCGCCGCCAACGGGAGGACAACCGCCGTCACGATCTCTTTGAGCACCGATATGAGTCTTCTCTTCTCCAGCTTGACTCGGCTGAAGGGATTCAGAAAATACCACAGATATCGTGTTTCCTTGTATCATCGGGTTCGCGCAGCATTGAGCCTCGCTCACTTGCAATGATCGCTAGTAAATTCCCTAACTTGGACAACATTCGCTGGAGACTTAATGATAAAGAGAAGAGGGATCCTCGATTGAGGCAGCAGACCCGTTTCAGTGGGTCATTATTCCATCTTTTGAGCGTAACGGTCACTGCAACATGGGTTCTGGCTGACAGAGCCTATCGATACTCACAGACTTCGCTGAAGCCCTACCAATGATCCCTCAAGGCTCACTGAAGCAACTAGCATTGCATATCTCCTACAATCCCCCGGACAACCACGAGATGAAACCCCTGAGCGCCCTCCTGCCATCTTTCCCCACAACCGACCACTTGAGCCTTGCTATCCACTCGCTTTCACAGTCCGAGAAGCTGACCCATCTTGACCTGGATGGTGGATTCGTGATCTCACCGTCACTTTTCTGGCCAGACACCCAAACCAAGCCACCATCTTGGCCAAACCTCGTCTCGGTCATAGTCGTATTCAGCATGAACGCAGCCAACGGCGACTGGTACTTCACGCAAGATGACAATGCGAGTGTCTCATCAGAGGACAACGACGGCATCGAGACTGACGATTCGAGTTCTGAAGCCGACGAAACCACCACAGAGCAAAATCCTGACCCCAACACCCCAGACACCTACAACGAGAGGAACGTGGCCATCGCCGTGGGTGACGAGCCGTCACGCCTGTTCCGCTGGAGAGCAGACCCCGACAAGCTCAACCCGCTTTTCGAAGCGGCCGCGCAGGCTGCCGCCAAAATGCCGCGACTGCAACGCATGACCCTCAGAACGCAGGTCAGGCCTCGTCGGTGGTTCACTTTTGCGATGAGGTATTACGCTCCCGGCGAACGGACATCGGAGGTTGCTGGGGCAAGGGATTTTGACATGCCGAGGCTCGACTGGAGCATTGGTCCGTCGGGGTACGAGCCTGTGGAGTCGATCCTGGACATTTGGAGGCTGGCGAAGGGAGAGGTTCTGCAGAGTGTGGGGGAGCAGTACTGAGGCATATACTAGGAACTAGAGGGTCGCTATCTCAGTGCGAGATTAGCAACGAGGCCTATGTTTACCGTCGAGAGCGGCCTAACGGGCGTCATACTCCCTATGACCCTGGTGAGACTCATACGGCTATTTGGGCTAACTTATATATTCGTACTACACGAATTCGTCGCCCATTCTGAGCTTAATTACTGTCAAAGTCAAAGGTCGACTAGGACACCCCTGATTCGAGGCGCTTGTAAGCAATCCTACCTCCAAAGGAGATCAATGCTTTTGCAGACAAGGGAAAGGATCGTTCTTTTTGGGAGGCAATTGGGACCCGAATCGGAGCAGGCACGACCCACTTCGACTGACTGAAACAGGATGGGACGATACGTCTTCTTGAAAGTTATCTATAAGCTTCTTTGTCATATTTGAAACTTTGTGCTCACCCTACATGTTCTCATTCAAACCGCAAGAGTGACTGAAGTTCTACTCGAGACGAGCGAACTCATACTTCTTATTTCATGCTCCAGTCTCGCTACTGGGTGCGGCTGAGCAGTTGTTCTGAACATGTGGGTCGCAATCAGAGAATGCCCGTCCTCCTGATGAACCGAAGAAGTGAAAATTTGCGAATGGCACGGCAACCCCCGGCAGCTGCAATAGCAATGTTGGCTACTCGGCCACTCAGTCTAATTAGCAACAAACACTTACGGGCGCGGAGAGACTTGCTGGCCTCGCTTTGAACGTGATCGAGTCTTCTACTGCGACCCTTCAATCGCCATGCATGCATGTGCCATTAGACCACTTATTCCCACACTCGCAAAAAGGAGACAACGACGATTCAGATTTTAAATTGGAAGTGGATAACACCTGGGGAGATGGCAAGGCTGACACAGCCGATAAGGAGCCTAACGATGCCACATTCGGGTTTGTCGTCCTCACGTCTCCTGAGAAGGCGCAGACTTCATTACACAAACGAGATGGATCCCACGGGGAGCTCTTCAATTGCAACGACGCCGTCAGCGAAGATGAACAGGCCATACAGATGTTCTGTACCGATGTCTCCGAAACCAGCAATTGCCATAAGATCAGCTCCGGAGGATTTTTTTGCTGGCACTAGTTTGGAAATGCCACTTAGCTGTGACCCAAGCAAATACGCGGTGGCGAAGTCCATGGCTCCTGCCGTCGATCAAAGTCTGCCAGAGCGTTTGGCAAAGCGAGACAACGGCCATCAGCCTACCATATACGATCTGACGTTCAATTTCGAATAGCACCGCGTGTGCCGCGCCCTTGGTGATACATAGATGAGAGTTGACTTTAGCAACGAAGTGGTAAGTGATTTGGATGGCAGAAACTATCACGTAAAGCTATTTGCATCGTCAAATATGTCCACGGAATCTCATGCTCACAGTAACATTGCAGGGTTACTGGAATAAGATCGTTGCTAAAGCTGCAGAGACAAAGCGCAAACGTTCCCTTGCAGACTTCGGCGGCTCTCACAAAAGATAGCTTGAGTAAAAATGGCGGGACGATGTCCATCACGGAGCGTTGAATCATGAGGAGCTCCATGCACGGTGGTTTGGCAAAGACGTCCTCGATTGGGTCAAAGGACTATATAATGGAGGTATCAGGCCGGATTACACACATGACATTGACACGACTTTCACCGCAATCTTAGTAGAGGAGGAATGGGGCGTATGTAGAGTGGAAGGTGCTGACTTCCAAGCGAATCTCCTTGCTCAGGCGAAGACGAATGTGAAGGTCTCGAGAAGCTTCTGTCTGACCATCATCACCAAATTAGAGACTCCCTTGGATCTAAGCCAGTCATATCTTTACTTCAATAACAGGGGCGAGGTGTCTGCAACATTCACACTCGATGCTGTTGGCCGGGCCAAGCTCGAAACAGGAGACAAGGAACTCCTTGGACTACAGAATTTCCCTGGCGCTACGTTTGGACTACCAAAGCTCCTGACTTTAGGTCCGAACTTCAAGCTCTTTGGCGCTGTTGAGGCGTCAGTAGCCTTAGCCAGCCTTTTAGAGTCACGGATTGATATCGCTAAATGGGATTTTCAGTAGACGTAACCGGACCAAGGTACAGACGCGGGTCCCAAAGCTCTGAGCGATCCAAACAGAGACGGGACTGGAGACTTTCAAGCTTTAGAAGAGCCTTCCTTTGACTACTCTGTCAATGCTAGTTGTGAAATAGCCGCCTACCTAAGATTTACCTTTGAGTTCGGTATTACTTCGACAGGATGTGGATTGTAGGTGATGCAAAGTATCCAGTAGTCGCCGATGGCAGCTGCTGGAGTATCGGGCCAAGGCAATTGTCCCTTCACCTACGCTATCGATCTCGGTGCGGACCTTTACGCAGTAGTAGAGACACCAAAAGCCACCGGCTGGAAACCAATTCGGTTTCCCATTGCAGCTACTAACCCGGTGACTTCAAAGAAGGGTGGGCCATGCCCACAAACAGAGAAACGCAGTCTCGGCATATTGGATTTGTCTTAGGTCGTGATTTCCCAACCTAGCAGTTGGCGAAAGTATCAACAATAGCATCGGGCACCAATGGGGGAAACGAGGTGAGGTTTTCGGTAGAGTCTTTGCCAACGAAGACTATCGAAGATTGCGAGCGGCCCCACCCTTTCGAAGCATAATAGCTCATAATCTGAAACCTCTTTAGGCCCGCTCATAAAGCTCCTACCGTCTTGTTTCTTCTGTCCTCCAGGGACCGATACGGAGGTGAAAGCGCTGATGATATCGATGAGTCTGACGACCTTGGTAATCCAAACGGTGTGTCCAGGCGAGATAGTTCGGGACTATAGGATTATTATCTCATCGAGAAGCGAGCTGGAAAAGAGATCGAAATATGTTCTGGCGGACTGACGATTATATCCCCAATTACGATTCCTCTGGTGAGATTGTTCAGAAACAGACGAGAACCAAAAATTTACGGGTACAAGAATCCTGACCAATGTGATGATTATGACTTTGCGTTGGTTGGCATTCCTACTGATACCAGCAAATATGCGACCGAACACATCCTCGAGTTTCAAATTACTGGAGATCTTTCTTGAGGCCAAGAGCGATAAGGAGGGACGCAAATGGAACAACCCAGATGAAGAAGTAGTTGACTTATGTGCTTACATGGAAGCATATTGGGCAGGTAATATCATACTCAAGGTGGATGGCGAAGTAGGGAAGCCAATTGACCTGCTTGAAAGTATTCCCCGGCAAGGCCAATGGGTTTGCTTCCGAACTTGAGGGCCTCGAGAAATACGTAAAGGGGATGAAAGAGCGCGTGTGTATCCTCTGTGACCAACTCCCTAGACAATGCCCGTTTACTTGACGTGCAGATGTGGAGCCATAAGCAGCTCGTTGACGATGGCAGATGGAGAAGTATATCGACGATGACGCCCAGAACAATAAAGCTTTCGAGAAACTGAGAGATATCATCTCTGCCTGGAAATACCACCAGGACGCGACAATGAGGGACGTGCTCATAGATTAGAGCGACTGCGTCACTACCGTCATAGATCACTTAGACAGCAAGATAGCGAAGAAAAACAAAAATATATACTAAAATTGGCATCAAGGCTGCCTGGGACAGCTTCATGAAAGCCCGGGCGGAGACGGCGATGGCTAGGGCGGAGAATACCCTGGATACCTGGCTGAAGTATATGAACGATGCTTGGATAGAGGAAGACAAGAGCAGCGGGCAAAAATAGCTACCCGAATAAGAGGTGGCAAACCGAATAGCAAGGCTTCAAGGCTTGCGAAGTTGAAGAAGGAGCGCGATAGTACGGAGACGGGGTCGAGCCCGCTTTAGAGGCGCAACGGAGTTCTTGTGTGGGATATATACTGTATGTTGGGATGACATGTCTCGGACAGCTTTAGAAAGAATGGATATAGAAGGCAGAACATCCTGAGATGTAGGGAGTTCTGGTCAAACCAGCAACGGCCCTTCGGGGCCTTGGGAATGCGTTTGGGTTTCAGTATAACATGTCCAGATATAGAAATTCTTGGTCCTTTCCGTTCTCATGCATCTCACAGAAAGTCATTAGAGTTCCGCTAAGGATAGATATATCGCAAAGACTACGAGAAGAGCAGGATACGGAGATGTATTCATATCGACGAAGAGAGCATCCGGTGCTGTGACAGCAGCACGAACGCAACCAAAAAGATTCGGGATGAAGACAGAAGCAAGGCGAAGAAAAGAAAGGAGGACGGAAGAGGAAGGGGGAAGGAAGAGAGGAAAAGAGAACCGGATCCTGAAACAAACACTGTTTTTGTTGCAGCTAGTTTCCATCAACAATATCTCTCTAAACGATAACTTTGGAGAGGAGATGCTAACTTCGCGATCATGTACAACATAGATGTGTAAAATTGAATACGTCGGCATTGAGCACTCCGGTGCATTTGAAAATCCTGCTTTTTTTTTAACATATCAAGAGTTTTAAGTGGTATTCTAAGCTTGGCACAATCGAAGAAGGATATTTGGTTGAAATCTACGTCTTCCTTCTCCTTTCAGCTACTCCCAGTTAGAATACGGGAAGCAGTACTCGGTCCGAAAGTAGGGGGATATGTCATCATAGACGGTACTTTTGGGGAGTAACGATCTCGATATCATCAGATATTGTAGCTTTGGAAAGCGGACTCATGGCGAAGGAGGTGCTTTGATGCAGCTTCCAATACATAACCCATTGCTCGCCTACTATCTGGCTTGTCCGAAGTAGACTAGCTTAGAATAATGCTATTGATCTTGGTGGCTTGCCTGGCTTTTCTGGACACTTTACCGAAATCTGTTTACCTCATTAAATGTCCTCCTGCCATGCTCAGGAAAAGAATCGTACCATATCCCATGACTTCAATGTTCATATCATGTCATCTCAAAGTCCAACCCAATGTCATTTGACCTTATCTACCTTACCCAAAACGGTATAGCGTAACCCTAACATAAACCAACGTCCGAACTATTCCTACAACATCCCTTCTCGACCAGCTATGCGCTCAAAGCTGCTCACCACACTCATTGACACTCTTCGACGCCCTCACATCCCCTCCACCACCTCCTCACCTCTCCTCCATTCCCCCCCCCTCCACAACCCCCCACCCCCATCCCTCCAACCCACCCTACTCAACCGCACCTTCACCACAACCCCCCACCCCCACAAAAAAGGCAACAACAAGCAAGAATCCAAACACACCACCCTACACAACCCATCCAAACCTCCCCCCCCCAACGCCTTCGATTTCACAGACTACTCCGCCTCCATCGCCCGCGCCCACTCAACCCTCAAATCCGACCTCGCGACCATCAAAGCCGGCGGCCTGAGTCCCGAAACCGTCGAAAACGTCCGCGTGCAGTTGGTGAAAGGCGAGAAGAAAGATGCAAACGCGACGGTGAAGGTGGGAGATGTAGCTTCCGTACTCGTCCGTGGAAGAAACGTGTGTGTATTAGTTGGGGAGAAAGATGTATGCACCACCTCCTCTCCCTTCCCCCATTGCCCTCTAACCTAATATTCCTACCTATCCAAACCCCCAACTAAAAAAACAACCAACAGCACATCAAACCCATCCTCTCAGCCCTCTATGCCCCCCCCACAAACCTCTCCCCAAACCCCTCCCCCACCGACCCCCTAACCCTCCTCATCCCCA
>JAABUX010006235.1_pt1 | contig 14290 bp, 11 predicted proteins | sample 5561851 | NCBI WGS metagenome assembly JAABUX01 (sample SAMN10711883, study PRJNA513361) | rock metagenome | isolation source: Antarctica rocks | place: Antarctica: Victoria Land, Richard Nunatak red sandstone | collected 2016-01-03 | reverse complement strand
CGATCAAAGTGACCGACGCAGAGATGGCCACGCTCAACATCACGACCGACGGGTGGCACCCCGAGTGGAACTACACCATCCGGCCCAAATCAGAAGACGTAGCGGTTGTTCTTGCTTGATGCCTTAGAGGCGTGCCGAACTGCGCAATCAAACTGGTTCGTAGATCAAATTCAGCGTAATTAGCTGTTGGACAGAATGGTGCCGGAAGCCGAGCGTGGGGCCAATCATCGAGGATCTTCGCGTGCAAAAACGCCTATCCGTCATGCGTCTTCTGCCTGGCGTGCTGCTCTGCATCGTCGTGATGGTCGTGGCAAACGTCCTGCAACAGGTCGAAAAGCGGGTCGTCGGAGAGGCCTACCTGGAAGCGCTGGTGCTCGCCATCCTGATCGGTGTGGCCCTCCGCACCGTCTGGACCCCTGGGATCCGCCTGCGTCCAGGCATCGAGTTCAGCGCGAAGATCCTGTTGGAGGTCGCCGTCATGCTGCTCGGGGCACTCGTGAGTGCTCGCACCGTGCTCGCGATCGGACCGGCTCTCCTCGTCGGCATCGCCGCGGTGGTCACGGTGGCGATCGGGGCGAGCTACGGTATCAGCCGCATGCTCGGGCTGCCTCGACGCATGGCTATCCTGGTCGCATGCGGCAACTCGATCTGTGGTAATTCGGCAATTGCTGCGGTAGCGCCGGTGATCGGGGCCGACAGCGACGATGTGGCATCGTCCATCGCGTTCACCGCCGTGCTTGGCGTGCTGGTCGTGCTCGGACTGCCGCTGCTGGTGCCGATCCTACGGATGTCCCTGACCCAGTACGGCGTGCTCGCCGGTCTGACGGTCTATGCGGTTCCTCAGGTGCTTGCGGCGACGCTGCCGATCGGCGCGCTCAGCAACCAGGTCGGGACCGTGGTCAAGTTGGTGCGGGTGCTGATGCTCGGCCCGGTGGTGCTCGGGTTGTCCCTGGTCGCAGGAAGACTGCGCGACGACAGCGACGCCCCGACAAAGGATGCGCCGAAGGCTGGCCGGCCGCCGCTGCATCAGCTGCTGCCTTGGTTCATCATCGGCTTCCTCATCGTCGCGGCGATACGGTCGCTGGGCCTGATACCGGTCTCGCTGCTGCCGATGGTCTCGCTTGTCACCGGCCTGCTGACGACGGTATCGATGGCGGCCCTCGGATTGGGTGTCGACGTGCGTGTCGTGGCACGAGCCGGCGTGCGCGTGACCAGTGCTGTCACCTTGTCGCTGCTCGTGCTCGGAGCTATCAGCTTCGGACTGATCAGATTGCTGCATGTCATGTAGAGCATCGTCGACAGACCTGAAGTGCCCGGGAATTCGCCGATAGCTCAGGGCACACGGCCACGGTGAGGGCGGTGAGAGCGATGATGCACCTGATCATGCAGCCGGACATGGTCTATCGCTATCCGATCTGGACGGTCGCCATTCTCATGGTCGGGCTATCCATTCTCGGCACGGTGCTCCTCGAACTGATGGTGCGGCGGTTCCTGTCGGCTCGCACGCGTCGCGAGCATAACGATGCGACGGCTGCCGCCTTCTCCGTAGTGGGCGTGACATTCGCGGTGCTTCTCGCATTCGTCGCCATGGCAGCGTGGGAGAACTTCAACAAGGCAAAGGCCGCGAGCTACACGGAAGCGGCTCTCGTCCTGGACGTGGGCGAAGTGCTGATCGGCCTCGATGACCCGCGAGGAACGGTTATGCAAGCTGACCTGATCGGCTACCTGGAGACGGTCATCGCGGTCGAATGGCCGGCGCAGGCGAAGGGGCAGGTGGTCGACGGCGCTTCCGCCTACCTCGATGCCCTGAACCGGAAGGCGCTGCTGTTCAGGCCGTCCAGCCCAGCCGAGATCAACATCCATGCGCTGCTGCTGCAATCCCTGACCCGCTTGCGCGACGCGCGGGAGGATCGGATGCTGGCCGCGCAGACGACGGTTCCGGCCATCGTCTGGATCGTGACGGTGATCGGCGGCGGCCTGACGATCGCCTTCAGTTCGTTCCTGGGCGTCGGCAAGCTGGGACTGCATCTCGCGATGTCATGCACGCTGGCAGTCTCCGGCATGCTCGTGCTGATCATGATCCTGGCCCTCAGCAACCCGTTCCGCGGCGACCTTCGCGTATCGATGCAACCGTTCGAACAGGTCCTGGAGCGCGTGCACGCCTTGAAGGCGTTGCACTGAGCCTGAGACCAGGCTGCACGCGGCCCTGGTCGGCGTAACACGACGGCAGCGGAGTAAGGCTCTGGGTGCTCGTCGCCCTGCTCGGATCGCCGCGGATCGAATGGCGTCGGCAGGCTTCGTGCCCTACCATCATGCGGGACGCGACAGGCCGCGGGTGCAGGGAAAGACGACGCATGATCGACTTCATTCGGTTCCGCCCATGGCTTGCCGGGATAGCCATCCTTCTGTCCGGGGCCGTTTCAGGCGAGGCGACGGCGAGGACGCTGGCCGGCGTGACCATGCCGGACACGATGACCGTGCAAGGCGCCCTCCTGCAGCTCAACGGCATGGGCCTGCGCACCTTCACGGTCCTGCGAATTCAAGGCTACGTCGCCGGACTTTACCTGGCCGCGCCGGCGCATCGGGCGCAGGCGATCGTGGATAGTCCGGGCATCAAGATGCTGCGGATCCAGTTCGTGCGCTCGGCGAGCATCGGGCGCATACAGGATGAACTCCGGCAGGGACGCAAGAGGATCTGTGCGGAGGGCTGCCCGCAGGCCAACGATGCTGCCTTCGCCCAACTGCTCGACACCGTTCGCCCCGTCAAGCCGGGCGATACCACGACTTACGTGTTCGGTCCGCTAGGCATGCAGGTCCTGTTCAACGAGAAGCACCTGACAACAATCCAGAACGTGGATTTCTCTCAACGATTGCTGGATGGCATGATCGGCTCACATCCGCCGAGTGAGGTGCTGCGCGACGGGCTGCTCGGAGGTCCGACCGGATGACCATCGGGCATCACCAGGCAGTTCATGCTCCAATCTCGTTCGACCCGGCGACCGGTGCCTGACAAGGCCGGACTTCCCTGGGACCGGCCAGCAGGAATGGATGGCCTGGCAGCCTGCGCCCGACGTTCCAGGTGTCGGAATCCGCAGGAACCGCGATACCGCCCGGGCGGACACGGCTTGCGTCGTGGCTGTCGTCATTGACCCCCTGTGGTGGCCTCCGTGGCGATTGCCACGGAAGCCACCTGGGGACATGGTCTGTAAGTCAGGCTACCCGGTGACGCTGCTACCCAGATCGCCGACGCCGACGATCTGGATCTTGGTGCCGTCCGACAGGCTCAGCAGGGTAAAGCCGGAACCCTTCACCACCTGGGTGTCGGACTTCTGGTAGCCATAAAGATCGATCTTGTCAGTGCCGGGGCGGAAGCCATAAAGCACCGCGCTGCCACCGGCGCTTCCCTTGACGGCATCGAAGGTCGACGGACCGCTGCCTTCCTGGATCACGAGGTTGCCTGTTCCCAGCACAACCTCCATCGAGCCTGCGCCGCCGGTCAAAGCGGTATTGCCCGACCCGCCGAATACCAGGCTGGCGCCGTTGCCGATCCGGATCTCCGAGTTGGTGGTTCCGGCGACGACGAGCATGTTGCCACCCCGGCCGTTGACGGTAAGCGGGCCTGCGCCGCCGATGATGGAGTCGGCGCCACTCGTGCTGCCGCTGACGGTCAATGCGCCGGCACTGCCGAAGATCGCGTCGCCCTTCTGGGCGGTGACCGACAGGCTGCCGCTACCGCCGACGACGATATCTCCGCCGGCGACGCCGCCGAACACCGCAGTGGTGCCGCTACCGGTGAAGATGACGCTCGCGGCGGTCGCTCCGCCGACGACCGTGGTGTTGCCGCCGCCTCCCAGGATGGACTCACTTCCGTGCGCCGCGACGAGCACATCATTGCCGCTGGCAGAACCGAAGAGCGCGTCGCCGGAACCGCCACCGGTAAGCGTGGTGTTGCTGCCGCTCGCACCTTGCGAGACGAGCACGTTCAAGCCTGCAGCGCCGCCGGTATAGCTGCCACCGCCGGACCCGCCGACGATGGTCGCGGAACCCGTGCCGCCGGTGACCTGGCTCGCCCCGGATCCGCCCAGGAAGGTCAGGGCGCCTGAACTGCCTGTGACGGTAACCTGGCCGGCCGTCGCCGTGATGGTGTCGTTGCCGCTGCCGGCCTGCACTGTCGTCCCAGCCACCGCAGCGTAGGCCTGCGGGCCATCGCCCAGGGTGATGGCGCTTGATCCGCTGGTTCCCCCAGGATTGGTCGAGACCGGCGTGCCGGTGGATATCGGAGCGCTGTAGCTCATGTCCGTAATATGCAGCTGCACGACGGGAGCGGTCACGCCGTCCATCTCATTCAGGATCTGCGCGCCCATGACCTCGTTGCTGCCGCCGTCGGCAAAGTCGAGCGGCGAATGGATGGTGTCCTGATAGATCTGGTGTCCATCTACATAGAAGGTAAGGCTGCCGCGCTCCCAATCTATCGCGTAGGTGTGCGAGACGGTCAGATCGACGTTGAACTGGTTGAATGACTGGCCGTTCTTGTCGTCTCGTCCGGTGTCATAGTAATGGATGGTGGACTGCCCGGTCTTGGAGCCGTCCCAGCTCTCGAGGACATCGATCTCGGTCGCCACGTTCGGCGTGGAGGGATCGAGCAGCAGGTTGTCCGCGCGCCACATGATGAAACAGATGCCGTTGCCCTGACCCGCATTGGCGTAGCCGGTGAACTGGAAAAGACCATAGCCCTCGCCTGCGCTCTTGCCGACCGGGGCCTGCATGAAGCCAACCGGGTTCCAGTTCTCGGACTGCATGCCGGTGAGGGTCAGTGCTCCGTTGCCGAATGTATACTGGTCCGCGTTGCCCCAGCGGTCAGCCCACATGATCCCGCTGAGCGACTGGTCATTCGCGAAGTTGTCGTCGAATACGGTTTTGAAATCACCAAGATTTAAGCTCAAGAGACTAATTCCCATACCAGAGTTTGCTGGAGCAACGACCGCGGGTCGAAATCAAACGGTGCCCGACATCGCAGTGCAGCATCCAAAGTCCATCCACGGTGTTATCTAGCCGCGCACGCGTTAAAAATGAATTAAAGCCAAGGATGATATGTCCTGAAACAGGTCGATCATGTCGCCGGTCATGACGTTGCGACTCTGGTCGGCCGCATTACGCGTGGATGATCGTCGTTCTCGCTCTTTGTCGGTGAACGACACAGCTGGATCCCGACGTCGTGCTCATTCGCGAGACCGCGAGAAATGATTCGTTAAGACAAGTTTAATAGGGAAGCCGAACAAGTTTCGAAATTGCGTGTTCTTGGGTGCAATATCTTAACGTATCGAAGCGTATTTTCGATCATCGGGGTCAGGAGGAAGTATTGCACGACGTGGTCGCACGGCGGCACGAGGCACCAACCGATCAGCCGCATATCGTGGCGCCTGCCGGCCCCGATCAGGAGAAACGCGCGAAGCGTCGCGATCGGTTGCTGAACATCGGGATCATCGCCTCCGAGTTCCCACCCGATCATGGCGGCATGCAGGAACACGCACGTGGACTCGTGGCCTGTCTCGCGATTGATCACCGGGTTTCGGTGTTCACCTCACGCGGGCCACGTCTCGACACGTTCGACCGGAACGTCATCATGAAGCCGGTCATGCGTTGGCAGGCTTCTCACGACTTGGCGGAACTCGAAGGTGATCGGACGGACGCGTGGATCACGCTCAATGCGGGTCTGGCACCGTATAGCCTTGCGCTGTCCGCACCCGTGTTCGCCTACGTCCACGGCAACGACTTCACCCAGCCCTGGCTGCCTCGTCCGGATCGGCCGATCCGTCTTGCCGGGGCGTTGTGCGGCGAGGGTGTCGTCCGGCGCTGGCGGACGCAGCAGATCTCGGCCGGACTGCGCGCCGCACGCTGGATGTTCGCGAACAGCGCCTTCTCGCGCGGCCTCTGCGCCCGCCTGTACGCATTGCCAGAGGAACGCATCAGCGTGGTCCCGCCGGGGATGCGATCGGAATTTTTTCGCACGATTGATCCCGGCCCCAGCGAGCGTCTGCGGCTGGTCACGGTGTCGCGGCTGGCGCTGAACGCCGAACGCAAGAACATCACCGGCGTGCTGGAGGCCCTCGCACTCCTGAAGGGGGAGATGGCCGCAAGCTATACCGTCATCGGCGATGGCGACGACCTGCCTCGGCTACGCGCGCTGGCGGTGTCCCTAGGCGTGGCCGCCGATGTGCATTTCCTAGGCGCCGTCGACACATCGACGATCATCGAGACGTTCGGCTACAGCGATGCCTTCATCATGGCGGTGAGGCCTGGCGACAGCGACGTCGAGGGTTTCGGAATGGTATATGCCGAGGCCGCTGCCTGCGGGCTGCCCTCGATCGGGACCCGCACCGGCGGCATACCGGAGGTGATCGAGCATGGCACGACCGGGATGCTGCTGGACGATATCTCGGCGGAGGGGATCGCGGATGGGTTGCGCCGCTTTCAGCGTCACCGGACGAATTTCGACCGTGACGCGATCCGTGCCAAGGCCCGACGTTTCTCGGCTTCCTCCTGCACGGCCACGATCGCCGGGATCATCGGCGCGATGATCTGACCAGGCTGCTCCTTTCGGCGGCAGTCATCTCGACGGCATCGGCCGGCAGCTCCGGGACCTGCTACCGCAACCGGTCCAGCGTCAGGTTCAGCGACAGGACGTTGACGCGTGGCGAGCCGAGCAGTCCGAGCTCGCGTCCGTGGGTCTGCGCTTCCACGAGCTGGACCAGCTGGTCGTGCGACAGGTGGCGTGCGGCGGCGATACGCCCGATCTGGCGGCTGGCGTTCTCGGGAGAGATGTCCGGATCGAGGCCGGAGCCCGACGTGGTTACGGCATCTCCCGGCGCGCCCTTGCCGCCGGCCGCAGGCAGATCGCCTTTCACGCGGTCGACCAGCGTCTTGGAGGTGGGTCCCAGGTTGGATGCGGTCGAGGTGCTGGCGTCATAGGGGGTCGGCACGGTCTTGCTGGCATCCTTCGGGTCGGTCCCGGTGATCGCCGACAGGCGCGAGTGGAAGTAGCGCGGGCTGGTGAAGGCCTGGCCGATCAGCGACGAGCCGACCGGATGTCCGTCCACCATCACCACGCTGCCCGTGGCGGCGTTCGGCAGCACCAGGCTGCCGGCGCCGACGAAGCCGAGCGGAAACGCAAGACCGAGCAGCAGGGTGAACAGCACCACCATGAGGCCGGCGGGCCGCAGATGCGACAGCATGGAATTCGAGGGCATGGGATCGCTCCTTCAGGCGAAGATGTGCAGGGCGGTCAACGCCATGTCGATCAGCTTGATGCCGGCGAACGGAGCCAGGATGCCGCCGACGCCGTAGACCAGCAGGTTGCGCCGGAGCAGGGCGGCGGCGCCGATCGGGCGGAAGCGCACGCCGCGCAGGGCGAGCGGCACCAGTGCGACGATCACCAGCGCGTTGAAGATCACGGCGGACAGGATGGCGCTCTGCGGCGTCGACAGGCGCATGATGTTGAGCGCCTGCAGGCCCGGATACGAGGTCACGAAGATCGCGGGCAGGATCGCGAAATACTTCGAGATGTCGTTGGCGATGCTGAAGGTGGTCAGCGCGCCGCGGGTGATCAGAAGCTGCTTGCCGATCTCGACGATCTCGATCAGCTTGGTCGGGTCGCTGTCCAGGTCGACCATGTTGCCGGCCTCGCGTGCGGCCTGGGTGCCGGTCTGCATCGCGACGCCGACATCGGCCTGCGCCAGCGCCGGCGCGTCGTTGGTGCCGTCGCCGCACATCGCCACCAGCCGTCCCTCGGACTGCATCTTGCGTATGTAGCCGAGCTTGTCCTGCGGGGTCGCCTCGGCGATGAAGTCGTCGACGCCGGCTTCGCCCGCGATGGTGGCGGCGGTGACGCGGTTGTCGCCGGTCACCATCACCGTGCGTATGCCCATCTGGCGCAGGGCGGCGAAGCGCTCGCGGATGCCCGGCTTGACCGTGTCCTTGAGCTCGATCACGCCGAGCAGTGTCCCGTTGGCGCTGACCGCGAGCGGCGTGCCGCCGGCGCGGCTGATCCGGTCGACGGCGGCGTTGAAGGCCGCCGGCGGCGTGAAGCTGCCCCCGGAACTGGTGCTCAGCGCCGCGAGCACGGAGTCCACGGCACCCTTGCGCCAGGTCTGCCCGTTCTGGTCGACGCCGGACAGCCGGGTGTTGGCGGAGAACGGCACCAGGGTGGCACCATCGGCGAGCACCGCCTGGACCGTATGGCGGTCGCGCACGAAGCTCACGATCGCGCGGCCCTCGGGCGTCTCGTCGCCGAGCGAGCAGAGCAGCACGGCCTCCGCCAATGTCGCCTGGCTCACGCCCGGGACCGGGATGATCTCGGCCGGCATGCGGTTGCCGAAGGTGATGGTGCCGGTCTTGTCGAGCAGCAGCGCGTCGACATCGCCCGCAGCCTCGACGGCGCGTCCCGAGGTGGCGACGACGTTGAAGCGGATCAACCGGTCCATGCCGGCGATGCCGATCGCCGACAGCAGGCCGCCGATCGTGGTCGGGATCAGGGTGACGAGGAGGGCCGCCAGCACCGGGATGGTCAGCAGCGTGCCGGAATAATGCGCGAACCCGACCAGCGTCACCACGGCGATCAGGAAGATGATGGTCAGGCCGGCGAGCAGGATGTCGAGCGCGATCTCGTTCGGGGTCTTGCGCCTTTCCGCACCCTCGACCAGCTTGATCATCCGGTCGATGAACGTGTTGCCCGGCTCGGCGGTGATGCGCACCACCAGCCAGTCCGAAACCACCTGGGTGCCGCCGGTGACGGCGCTGCGGTCGCCGCCGGACTCGCGGATGACGGGGGCGGACTCGCCGGTGATGGCGCTCTCGTTGACCGAGGCGATGCCGCGGACGATCTCGCCGTCGGAGGGGACCACGTCACCGGTCTCGACGAGCACCAGGTCGCCCATGCGCAGGTCGGGTCCCGGCACCGGCTGCCAGAAGGCGATGTCCTTGGCATCGACCAGGCGCTTGGCGAGGGTCTCGGTGCGGCTCCGGCGCAGGCTTTCGGCGCGCGCCCGGCCGCGGCCTTCCGCCACTGCCTCGGCGAACGTCGCGAACAGCACGGTGAGCCACAGCCAGAAGGCGATGGTCAGCGCGAACGCCGCCTGGTGGCTCCCCCCCTGGGGCAGGAACAGCGCGCGCATGCCGAGCACGGTGGTCAGCATCGCCACGACTTCGGTGACGAAGATGACCGGATTATGCATCAGGCCACGTGGGTTCAGCTTGACGAAGGCGTCCCGTATGGCCCGCACGATGATCGAGCGGTCGAACAGGGTGATGGCGGTGGCTTGGGTCTGAGGCACGTGTGCGTCCACGGGTGCGTGTCCTTGAGTTTCTTGTATCGTGCGAGGTGCTGGCCGCCTGATCGGCAAGAGGCGATCAGTAGGTCGTGCCGGCGCCGAGCACGAAATGTTCCGCCAGCGGGCCGAGTGCGTCGGCGGGCATGAACTGCAGGCCGCCGAGCACGATGATCACGCCGACCAGCAGGCCGATGAACAGCGGACCGGTGGTCGGGAACGTGCCCGCGGATGGCGCCAGCTTGGGCTTGGCCGCGAGCGAGCCCGCGATCGCCAGCACCGGCACAATCACCGCGAAGCGTCCGAACAGCATCGCCAACGACTGGCCATAGATCATCAGCGGACCGGTGGCGGTGATGCCGGCGAAGGCGCTGCCGTTGTTCTCGGTGGTCGAGGTCCAGGCATACAGCATCTCGCTCAGGCCGTGCGGGCCGGCGTTGCTGAGCGCCGCAGTCCCGGCCGGCAGCACCATGGAAAGGCCGGCGCCGCACAGGATGAACAGCGACTGGATCAGCAGCGCCAGCATGGCCAGCTTGATCTCGCGCGCCTGCACCTTCTTGCCGAGATACTCCGGGGTGCGTCCGACCATCAGGCCGGCGACGAACACCGAGAGCAGCGCGAAGTCGATGATGTAGTACAGGCCCGAGCCGACGCCTCCCGGCGTGACCTCGCCAAGTTGCATCAGGAACAGCGGGACCAGGCCGCCGAGCGGGGTGAAGCTGTCGGTGAAGCCGGCGACAGCGCCGCAGGAGGTGCCGGTGGCGGCAATATTGAACAGGGTGGTCAGCGTCACGCCGAAGCGGACGTCCTTGCCCTCCATGTTGCCCATCGCGGGATCGACCCCGAGTGCGGTGAGCAGCGGGTTACCGGCGGCTTCCGCGGCGTAGCCGGCGACCACACCGGCGGTCAGCAGCAGCGCCATGGCGATGAACAGGGCGGTCCCCTGGCGCGGTGCGCCGACGATCCGCCCGAACATGATCGGCAGCGAGAACGGGATCAGCAGCAGCAGCCAGGTCTCGAAGGCGCAGGTGAAGGCGGTCGGGTTCTCGTAGGGATGCGCGCTGTTGGCGTTGAAGAAGCCGCCGCCGTTGGTGCCGAGCTCCTTGATCGCCTCCTGGAAGGCGACCGGTCCGAGCGAGAGAGTCTGCTTGGCGCCCTCGAGCGTCGTCACTTCCGGCCACGCATGCAGGGTCTGCGGCACGCCGCTCGCCATCAGCACGATGGTGGCCAGGATGGTGATCGGCAGCAGCAGATAGAGCGTGATCCGGGTGACGTCGGCGTAGAAGTTGCCGAGCGTTTTCAGGCCGCTGCCGGAGAAGGCGCGCGAGATCGCGACCGCGACCGCGATGCCGGTCGACGCCGAAAGGAACATGTGGGTGGTCAGGCCCAGCATCTGCGCGCCGTTGGAGATCGACGCCTCCGGCACGTAAGCCTGCCAGTTCGTGTTGGTCACGAAGCTGATCGCGGTGTTGAAGGCGAGCCCGGGCGGCATGCCGGCGATGTGCTGCGGATTGAACGGCAGGTAGAACTGCAGGCGCAGCATCGCGTACAGCAGAGCGAAGTGCAGCGCGTTCAGCATCAGCACGGCGACGGCGTATTCGCGCCAGCCCATCTGCCGGTTCGGATCGATCCCGCAGATGCGGTAGATCCCGCCCTCGACCGGGGCGAGCACCGGAGAGAGGAAGTTGCGGCCGCCCTGGGCGACGCCGGCGATCAAGCGGCCGACCGGGAAGGCGGCCGCGAAGACGAGCCCCAGCACCAGGGCGATCTGTACGAGACCAATGAAAGTCATGAGGGGGCTTCCGGAAAAGGGCTGATCAGAAATCTTCCGGACGCACCAGCGCCCAGAACAGGTAGACCAGCAGGAACAGCGCGGTCATCGCACCGAGCGTGAGATCGAACATGGATCAGATCCGGTCGCATAAAGCGGCGTAGGCGGCCATCAACAGGATGAGGCCGCTGCCCAGGATCAGCAGGAAGAGATCGAACATGAATTTGCCTGTAGGTTTCCGGCGTGTTGTTCTAGCAGCGACACAACTAGGTCCGGATGGCGTAAAGGCGCGATACGCGTTGTCCGCGATGGGCGTAAAGGCCGGATAAAAACGTGACCCGATCATGCCGGAAGGTCCGGAGGAGCATGTCGAGGAGGACCGATGTCAGCATCCGGCGTACCTGATCCGGTCGCCATGAAGGCGCTGCGCGGGCGCGCCGTGACGTTTCGCGGCGATCCGTTCAGGGACTCTGCGAGGGAGAGCCTGGTCTACGAGGATGACGCCTTGATCGTCATCGCGGATGGACGCATCGCGTCCTTCGGATCCTACGCGGCCCTGCATCGCACGTTTCCCGATACCGTGCCGGTGACGAACTACGGACAGGCGATCATATCGGCAGGTTTCGTCGATGCGCACGTGCATTACCCGCAGCTGCAGATGGTCGGCGCCTATGGCGAGCAGCTGCTGGAGTGGCTGCGGCAATACGTGTTTCCGGCCGAGCTGACCTTCGCCGATCACGCCCATGCCGGGCGTGTGGCGCGCCGCTTCCTGCGCGAGCTGCTGCGTGCCGGCACCACCAGCGCCGCGGTCTATTGCACGGTGCACGAGCACTCGGTGGACGCCTTCTTCGCGGAGTCCGAGCGGTTCAACACGCGCATGATCGCGGGCAAGGTGCTGATGGACCGCAACGCACCCGACGCCCTGCTCGACACCGCCCAGCGCGGCTACGACGAGAGCCGCGCGCTGATCGGACGCTGGCACGGGCGCGGGCGGCAGCATTACGGCGTCACCCCGCGCTTCGCGCCCACCAGCAGCGAGGCGCAGCTCGAGGCGGCGGGAGCCCTGCTGCGCGAGCATGAAGGCGTGTTCCTGCAGACCCATGTTTCGGAGAACCTGGCCGAGCTCGACTGGGTGCGAGACCTGTTTCCCAAACGCACCGACTACATCGACGTCTACGCGCAGGCCGGTCTGCTCGGGCCGCGCGCGATACTGGGTCATGGCGTGCATCTGAGCGAGCGGGAGCTGCAGGTCTGCCATCACACCGGCACCGCGCTGGCGCACTGCCCGACCTCGAACCTGTTCCTGGGCAGCGGGCTGTTCCGGCTGTTCGACGCGCTCGATCCGCGACGCCCCGTGCGTGTCGGGCTCGGCACCGACATCGGCGCCGGCACCAGCCTGTCGCAGCTCGTCTCGCTCAACGAGGCCTACAAGGTGGCGCGGCTGACCGGGCACCGGCTCGACGCGGTGCAGGCGTTCTACCTGGCGACCCTGGGCGGCGCGGCGGCCTTACGTCTCGACGACCGCATCGGCCGCATCGCCGTCGGCCACGATGCCGATCTCTGCGTGCTGGATCCCTATTCGACCGACCTGCTCGCGTTCCGCAGCGGCTTCTGCGAGAGCATTGAGGCGTTGCTGTTCATGCTGATGACGCTCGGCGACGACCGCGCGGTGCGCGCCACCTACGTCGCGGGACACCTGGTCTATGACCGCGAGCGGAAGCCCGATCCGTTCTGCTATCCGCCGCCTGTAGCTTCGCCATGATGGAAGAAGGCGTTGTTCGATGGCGAGGCAATGTTACGCATCCCTAATGGATGAAATCAGCCGCCCAACATCCCCAGGAATGTTGCGTGCTCCATCCTGCGTGCCTGTTCAGTGCCTTCAGCGTGTCCTGGTGCCGGGTTCCGCAGCCGGCTCGACAGTCTCCGGGTGGTATCGGCCCTGGCCGGTTGTCTTACGGAACGAAAATCCTGCATCCGGAAGCAGGAAATCGGGGTCCGCTTCCCACTAGACCGGAGCAGAGGCCCGAATTTCATATCGTCGAGAGAAGCCTATCCATGACAGAGCAGAAGCCGGAGCCCACATCCCCGCCTGCGGTCAGGATGATCGAAGTTTCGTGGGCATCCCGACCCGAACCCGGATTGGCTAGCTTCGAGCACCGCTTCGAGACCGTTGAAGGTGTTAGGCTGCATTATGTTGCCGAAGGCAGGGCCGATGGCGACGTGGTGGTTCTCCTCGCCGAATTCCGGAGAGTTGATTCGCCTGGCGCAAGGTCATGCCTCTGCTTGCCGGGACCTACAAGGTTATCGCACTGGATCTGCCCGAGCAGGGTGACTCCGATCGTCCGGCAGACGGCTATGATACCAGGAGCCTGGCGATGATGGTTCATGGCCTGCTTCAGCAGCTCGGCATCCCCGGTATTTCCTGGCTGCTCATGTTGTCATCTATCATACCGCGGCGTCTTCACCTGCTGGCGCCTATGTTGTACCGAGGTTATGTATCGGATCGAGGTAATTGATGACTGCACCTGGGTTGGGCGCGTGCTGACGATGACCCGACGGAGAGCCATGTGACGATATGCTGACGGACACAAACAAGGGAATGATAGTGAGCGGTGGAGACATGCCTGTCCCTCAACGCAAACGAGCTGAAGAGCTTATCGGCTTCTTCGAGCAGCGTCTCAATCACGTCGTCCAGAGTAACCAGATACCGCGACGCCACATAAGACCGATAGTGTCGGGTTCTGTCATTTGTGGCGCTTATCAAGACGTCTTTTTTTTGGATATTTTCCGCAACTCGGTATGCGGTCGGTGGTATTCATGCTGCTCACCGGCACCGGCACCGGCACCGGCCAGCCCAGCACTCTGCAATTTCATGCGCTTCTGTTGGACCAAACCGGCCAGGACTTCGCAGTGGCGGCACTGCGAGATGAGTGGCTGGCTCTACCGGTCCCGGAGATGGAGGCCACTCTTGATGCTGTGGCCCTGCAGCTAACACAAACTGAGCTTTCCCGAGGCAAGGTGAATACCACGATGATTCCATTCAATCCTGTCTTCGGTACAAACACTTTTAGGCTCCTCGCTATTCGGTGTGGGTAGGCTACTCGTGCAGGTTGAGCACCACGAGCCGGGGTAAGGCTACGGCCTGCTCCCGCAAGCCCGTCATCGGACTGGCCAACGCCGCGTGAGCCGCTCGTCG
>JAABUX010006234.1_pt1 | contig 14290 bp, 10 predicted proteins | sample 5561851 | NCBI WGS metagenome assembly JAABUX01 (sample SAMN10711883, study PRJNA513361) | rock metagenome | isolation source: Antarctica rocks | place: Antarctica: Victoria Land, Richard Nunatak red sandstone | collected 2016-01-03 | reverse complement strand
TACCTGTCCAGCACTACTCTCGCGGATACTGACCGCGCCCGCATTGCGCACGAGACATTGCTCACGCGAACACAGGCGGCGGTCCGGCTCGGCATGCCACTGGCCACATTCGATCAGCTACGCCTGGAGCACGGTCTGACTGCCGTCGACGCGGGACACGATAGGTCCGGCGCGCAGCTCACGCGCTATCGCACCGACGCCGTCGATGGACTCAAGGTCGTCGCGAGACCCGGCGGGATGCGGCGCTGAACGAACGCGGCATGCGCGGCGTCGGCCTAACCAAAATCAACGCGGCATGCGCGGCGTCGGTCTGACCAAAATCAACGCGGCATGCGCGGCGCTGGCCTGACCATAAATGGTCATGGTAGGGACGGACCTTGAAAGGTCGGCATGGCCGCGGCAGCCCTGACCCTTCGGTGCTCGTCTCCCGCCGGAGTGCGTCAGGATCAGGCGCGACCGTTATCTTGGGGGCGCGCCCTGTTGCGCCGGGATGTTAGCCAGGGGGAGGGTCAGCGTCGCCGTCGTGCCCCGTCCGGGATTGCTGCTCAGCATGAGCGAGCCTCCCAGGCGGTCCGCGATGCCCTGGGCAATGGAGAGGCCGAGACCGGCCCCGCCCGCCTCGCGTGAGCGCGCTTTATCCACGCGGTAGAAGCGCTCGGTCAGGTGCGGGAGATGCTCCGCGGCGATGCCCACTCCCGTGTCGCGCACCTCCAGGATGGCCTGACGTGGCGTCGGGAGCGATGTGACCGTGACGCCGCCGCCTGGACGGTTGTACTTGATCGCGTTGTCGAGCAGGATGAGCGCCGCCTGTTCGAGCAGGAAGCGGTCGCCAACCACCAACGCTGCGCCGGTTTCCTCGGCGTCCGCGGTGTGGAGCGCGATGCCTGCCTCGGCGGCAAGCGGGCTGGCTCGCCGCACGACCGCCCGCGCCACGTCTCGCAGGTCGACGACCTCCTGCTCGACCTGCAGCCGTCCCGCGTCGAGCCGGGCCAGGGTCAGCAGGTTGGTGGTCAGCGTCCCCATGTGCTCGGCCTCGGTCACGATGTCCTCCAGCAGCGCGCGGTCGTCGGGATCGAGGCGATCTCCGCCGCGCAGTAGCACCTCGGCGTCGGCGCGCACCAGGGTAATCGGCGTGCGCAACTCGTGCGAGGCGTCGGCGATAAAGGCCTGTTGCCGGGCCACGGCCAGGCGCGCCGGCGCCAGCGCGCGCCTGGAGAGAAACAGGCCGCCAAGCGCGGAGGCGAGCAGTGTGATGATACCCAGGATCAGCAGCAGGATGAGCAAGACCTGGAGCGCCATGACCTCTCCCTGGACCACGGCGCCAACGATGATCACGCCGAGGTAGCCGTTGCCCGATGGGTCCGGCACGGCCAGCGCATAGCGACGAATAGCGCCAACGGTACCTCCAGCATCTATAGTGTCGAGGACCTGACCGTTATGGAAGGTGTCGGTGACGATCGATCCCATGGTGAGTGACGTGCCCGTCGATTGGGATAGATCCGCGGTTTCCCTGCTGCTCGCCAGCACTCCACCATTTTGATCCAGACATTCCCGAATCAGATACCCACGAACGTCGCATCCAGGGTTAGGTCCAGCCAGGCTACCTTGCCATTGTGTCGCGGTCCCACTAGCAATGCTGGCGAGGTTGTCATCGATAGGGCGAAACAGCGCCTGCGAGGCGCCGACATAGAGGGCCACGCCGAACAGCACGAGCAGGCTGGCCAGCACCAGAGTGTAGGAGAGCGTCAGTCGTCGACGGATGCCCGCGAACAGGGCGGCCTCGGGCTCACTGGCGTTCGCGCTGGCAGCGCCACCGATATCGCTTGCGCGTCCACCGCCGCGCAGCGCGGACAGCGCGTTGCTGAGAGGTCTGGCGCCGGCGACGCGTCTCATGGCTCAATCTTGTAGCCGACGCCGCGCACCGTACGGATCAGCGGGCGGTCCGCGCCACGGTCGATCTTGTCGCGCAGGTAGTGGATGTACATGTCCACCACGTTGGAGAGCGCCTCCAGGTCGTAGCGCCACACGTGGTCGGTGATCTGCGTGCGCGTCAAAGCCTGGCCGGGATGGCGCATCAAGAACTCGAGCAGGGCAAACTCCTTGGCCGTCAGCTCGATGGTGCGCCCGCCACGGTGGACCTCGTGGCGCACGAGGTCGAGGGTCAGGTCGCCCACGCGCAACTCGTTGGCCGCGTCCAGCGGCTCGGCGCGGCGACGCAGCCGCGCGCCGACGCGCGCCAGCAACTCTTCCATGGCGAAGGGTTTGACCAGATAGTCGTCCGCGCCCGCGTTGAGCCCCGCCACGCGGTCCTCCACGGCGCCGCGCGCGGTCAGCATCAGGATAGGGGTGTCGATGCCGGCCTCGCGCACGCGGCGGCTGATGGCCAGACCGTCGAGGCCGGGCAGCATCAGGTCGAGGATGACCAGATCGTAGTTGCCGCTGCCGGCCAGGTCTAACCCGGCAAGCCCATCGTAGGCCACGTCCACGGCATGGCGCTCCTCGGTAAGCACGCGGCGCAGCAAGGTGGCCAGCCTCTTCTCATCCTCGACCACCAGGATATGCATCGCTGTCGATACCTTTCTCCCTCGCGCGGCGACCTATCCTTAGCATAGCACCGCGTCTGCTACCCGCGATGGTCCGCGACGGTTGGGATAGAGGGTTGGGCGCGGTTATGCCGCGGTGTCTCCTCTCTCCCGCGTCTTGGCGGTGTCCTCTCTCTCCTCATCATGAGCGGGCAGGGTGAAGCGGAAGGTGGCGCCCTCGCCCGGCCGCGACTCGACCCAGATGCGGCCGCCGTGCCGCTCGACGATCCGCTTGCAGACGGATAGGCCGATGCCGGTACCCTCGTACTCGTCGCGCGTGTGCAGGCGCTGGAACATGCCGAAGATGCGCTCGGCCTGCTCGGGCGGCAGGCCGATGCCGTTGTCCCGCACCGCGAACGTCCAGCCCTCGGCGGTGCGCTCGGCCGTGATCGCCACCGTGGGCGTCTCTCCCGAGCGGACAAACTTGAGGGCGTTGCCGATGAGGTTCTGAAAGAGCTGGCCGAGCTGCGCGTCGTCGCCGCGCACGGTTGGCAGGTCCCCATCGACGGTGACGTGCGCCCCGGTGTCGGCGAGGCGGGCGTCGAGGTTGGCGAGGGCGCGGGCGACGAGGGCGCGGGCGTCGAGGGGGGCGAAGTCCTTGCCGTGGGTGCCGACGCGCGAGTAGGCGAGCACGGCCTGGATGAGGACCTGCATGCGCTTGGCCCCGTCCACGGCGAAGGCGATGTACTCGTCGGCGCCCTCGTCCAGGACCCGGCCGGCGTAGCGGCGCTTGAGCAACTGGAGGTAGCTGGCGATGGTGCGCAGGGGCTCCTGCAGGTCGTGCGAGGCCACATAAGCGAACTGCCGCAACTCGGCGTTGGATCGCTCTAGCTCCACGTTGCTCCGCGCCAGGATCTGCGCCTTCTCGCGCTCAGCCGCGAGAGCGGCCTCGCGAGCTATGGCGAGGGCCTCCTCCGCCCGCGCGCGCGCGGTGATATCGACGGTCACGCCGATCACGCCGGCAATCCCTCCCGCGCCATCGCGTAGCGGGGTCAACTGATTCTCCCACACTCCGCCGCCGACCCGGCTGACGTAGGTCACTACCTCGCCGGCGAACGTGCGCCGCGTGTAGTCCAGGACATCCGGGTAGTCCCGGTACGCGTCGAACATGGAGAGCCCCACGACCTCGCCAGAGGTCAGGCCCAACGTCTCCAGCGCCTTGCCCTCGGAGAGGGTAAACACGCCGTCCGCGTCGAGGGCGAACAGGATGAGGGGCGCGCTGGTGACGATTGTGCGCAGTTGCTCCTCGCTGGCGCGCAGGGCCTCCTCGGCCTGCTTGCGCGCGGTGATGTCGATGAGGCTCATCACAACCTGCCGCACGGAGCCGTCCGCGCGCAGCAGAGGAACGGCGTCGGCCTGCAACCAACGGCGCGCGCCATCGAGCCGCGCAACCCCCATGACGACGCCATGCACTGATTGGCGAGTGCGGGCCGCGACGCGGGTTGGGTGGTCGTCCACCCGCAGCGGACCCTCGTCCGCGCCGACCACGACGCCGGTATACGTCTCAGTCATACCGCGCCCGCGCAGCGTGTCGTCCCCGAGGCCGAGGATGTCCCGGGCCATGCGATTGGCCTCGACGATCTCGCCGGCCGCGTCGACGACCAGGACGCCGCAGGCCATGGCCTCGTAGACCGTGCGCAACTGCTCCCGCGCCGCCGCATCCTGTGCGCTCAGGCGGCGATCCGCCAGCGAGGTGAGCAGAGCTAGACCGAGCACGAGGACCGCGCCCACACCCACGGCGACCGCCTCGGCGGGGAACCGAGAGCCGGCTGCCACTATCGGCGCCGCGCCGGGCCGCATGGTGAACGTAACGGCGGCCATGCCGATGTAATGCATGCCCGCGATGGCCAGGCCCATGAGGGCGGCCGCCGCCGTGCGGCCGCGCCATCGTCCGGTCCGTTCGCGCAAGTGAAAGGCCAGCCAGAGCGCGACGAGGGAGGCCACGACGGCGGTGAGGATGGACAGGGCGACCGGGAGGGGATGGTACGTCATGGCGCCCGGCATGCGCATCGCGGCCATGCCGATGTAATGCATGCCCGCGATGGCCAGGCCCATTGCCCCGCCGCCGACGAGCCAGGCGCGACGCGGCATGGTGCGGCGGCCGACGACGACGAGGGCGAGGCCGGAGGCAGCGATGGCAAGCAGCAAAGAGGCGAGCACCGTGGGACCATCGTAGTCGACCGGCATGGACAGGCGCACGGCGAGCATGCCGATAAAGTGCATTGACCAGATGCCCAATCCCATGGCCGCGGCGCCGCCCCCCAGCCAGGCCGCCCGTGCCCGCCCATGGGCAGGGGCAACGCGGCTGGCGAGGTCGAGGGCGGTGTAGGCGGCCAGTATGGCGATGACGATGGACAGCGCGACCAGGACAGGGTCGTAGACGACCGCCACGGTCAACCCTCCGCGCATGGCGTCCTCCTTTGGTTCGGGAGAGGCGCGATGTCCTTTCTCCTGGCGCCGGTGTCCCGTCGACTATTGTCGCCGCGCGCCCGCCGGGCAGCGTAGGTCTCGCCGCGTAACCATAGCCGTGGGACCGCGGGACTGAGACCGCCCTGACACTGCGGGGCCTGGCCGTATGTGAGCGGGGATGCGGATGCTGTACGTTGCATAGAAGGCGCTCCTGGTTTGGGCATTGGGGCCCGACCGAGGCGAGTCGGACGGGATCTGGCGAGAGTTAGCCGCGGGCGAACAGCGCGAGCGGGCCGCGCCGGGTGACGCCGCCCTGGGCTATCAACGGCGCCACCACCGCGTCCGGATAGGTCGCGGCGACCAGATAGCGGGCGAGGTCGACGATCGCCGCCGCGACCGGCGTCTGGCGCCCCGAGAGCACCAGCGGGTGTCCCTCGTTGATCGCGCGCACCACCGCGCGCTCGTCGCTCGGGATGAGGTGGTCGAGCGGCCGGCCCAGCGCCGCCGCCATCTCAGGAACCGCGATCCCGCCCGCGATCCCCGCGCGCGTCACGATCGGCAGCACCTTCCCCGCCGGGTAGCCCAGCAGCTCGACGATGCGCAGGAAGACCGTCGCGCTCCTGACGGCGGCCACGTCCGGGGTCAGCGCCAGCAGGATCGTATCCGCCGTCTCGAGCAACGGTAGGACGCGCTCGTCGAGCGCCGCGTGCGTGTCGACGACGACGTACTCATAGTGTGCCCGCAGGGTCTCCAGGGTCCGTCGCAACAGGTCGCCGGTAACCGTCTCCGCGAGCTCCACCCGGTGCGGCGCCTGCAACACCCGGACCCCGCTGCGCGCGTGCGTCAGCAGCGCGTCCTCGACCGCCGCGGCGTCGTCCCCCCCCGGCCCGACAAGGTCCGTGACGGAGGAGGTCGGCGGCAGGTCGAGCAGGGCGCCGGCATCGCCAATCGGCAGCGAGGCGTCGACGAGGGCCACCCGCAAGCCCATCTCCTGCCTGATGGCCACGGCGAGATTGGCGGCCACGGTCGTGCAGCCCACCCCGCCCTTGAGGCTGAACACGACGACGACCTGCCCCGCCAGCGCGAGGGGACGCCCTGCCGGCGCGGGCGTCGGGGCGCGGCGTCCCTCCAGCGCCTCGTGGACCTGCTCGATCGTTTGCAGCAACTCCCCTGGCGCCGGCGGCAGCGGCACGATCTGGCGGGCGCCGGCGCGCATGGCGCGCTGCAAGGTGTCGGCGGAAAGCGCCGACGCGAGCAGGATGACGGCCGCGGCCGGCAACAGCACACCGATGCGCTCCGTCGTGTCGGCGCCGCCCCCGCCAGGCAAGTTGTCGTCGATCAGCAGGATGTCGGGCGTGAGCTTGCGCGCCAGGGCGATCGTCGTGTCACCGCTGCGCGCCACGCCGACCACCTCGATGCGTGTCGACGCGCGCAGGGTGGCGACGATGTCGTCGCGCGCGGCGTCCTCCCCGTGCGCGACGAGGACGCGGATGGCGCCGCGCCCGTCCGCCACCCCGGTGGCCGACCCTCTCTCACTCATCGCTGTCCGCCAGTCTCCGGCCGGGCCCGCCGGCCCCGATCGTCGCGTCGATCAATGCGCGGAGGGCGGACGGGCTGAACGGTTTGGTCAGGTAGCCGGCGACCTGGCACCGCTGGGCCTCCTCAAGCTGCTCGCGCTGCACCGCGGCGCTGATCACGACGACCGGGATCGCGGCCAGGTGCGGCCGCGCCCGCAGCGCGTCCGTCAGTTGCAGCCCGTCGAGTCCGGGCATCGACACATCGGTGAAGACGAGGTCGGGCCGCTCGCGCTCGATCAGCGCCAGTCCCGCGTCGCCATCGTCCGCGATCGAGACGTCGTGGGCGGTCCCGCGCAGGGTCAGGCGGATCAACTTGCGGATGGTGGGATCATCCTCGCAGAAGACAATACGGGCCATTGTTGCTCCCTCTCTCCCTCTACCTACGCGACGCCGCCCGGCACGGCAACCGAGACGGCGCCGGCCGGCTCGGCAACCGGAATAGTGACGTGAAACGTGGAACCCTCGCCAAGCGTGCTCTCGGCCCAGACGCGGCCCCCGTGCAGCTCGACGATTTGGCGCACGATGGGCAGGCCGAGCCCGGTCCCCGCGATGTAGCGGGTTGCCGTCGACTCGATCCGCGCGTAGCGCTCGAACACCGTCTCCAGCGCCTCGGGGGGGATGCCCATGCCCTCGTCTCGCACGCGCAGGTGAGCGAACGCGCCGCCGAGATCTGTATCCGTGGTGGCATCGCTCGTCAGCGTGATCGTGATGGCGCCTCCCGAGGAGTATTTGATGGCGTTGCTCACCAGGTTGGTGACGACCTGCACCAGCTTGTCGCGGTCGCCCCGCAACGGGGGCAGGGTGTCGTCGAGGTCGAGGCGGATGGCGTGCCGGGGCGCGGTGCGCCGGGCCAGCGCCGCGACCTCGGCGACGACCGCGCGGAGGTCCACGGCCTCGAGGCGCAGCGCCGTCTGACCCGCTTCCATGCGGTCGAGGTCGAGCATTTCGGTGATCATGCGGATCAGGCGGCACGCGTCGGCGTTGATGTCGCCGGCGTACTCCCGCACCTCCGCGGGGCTCAGCTCCTCGTCGCGCAGGATCTCGCTAAATCCAAGGATGCCGGTGAGCGGGGTGCGGAACTCGTGGCCGACGATCGAGACAAAGTCGCTCTTGGCCTTGTTGAGGCTCTCCAACTGCCTGTTCGCTTCCTGCTGCGTCGCCAGGGCGGCGGCCAGGCGCGCCTCCGCGTCCTTGCGCTCGATGGCGTAGCGCAAAGCGCGCGCCAGCATGTCGCCCTCGACGCGCCCCTTGACGAGGTAGTCCTGAGCGCCGTCGCGCACGCCGGCGACGGCCAGGGCCTCGTCGTCGTTCCCGCTCATGACCACGATCGGCACGCGGGGAGCGACGGTGCGCAGCCGGGTGACGTTGGTCAGGCCCTGCCCGTCGGGAAGCCCGAGGTCAAGTAGGACGGCGTCGACGCGCTGCCCGGACTCGAGGGTCGCCGCGGCGGCGGCGAGGCGGTCGACGTGTACGAGGGCGAAGCGCGGGTCGCGCGCGTCGGCGAGCATCAGATGCGCCAGGCGGGCGTCGGCGGGACTGTCCTCGACCAGGAGGACGGTCAGCGTGTCCTGCAGCATGGATGCGGACGCTGGTATGGGCACGGGCGTCGGTGTGGGCATTGGTGTGGGCATTGGTGTGGGCATGGGCAACACTCCTATTCGGGCGAGAGCCGGACCAGGGAGAGCCAGTAGCCGTCGAGCCCTTTGACGACGGCGAAGAACTGCTCCAGGTCCACGGGCTTGGTGATGTACGAGTTGGCGTGGCGGTCGTAGGCGGCGCGCACGTCGGACGGCGCATCCGAGGTCGTGAGCATGACCACGGGGATGCGCCGCAGGTCGGGGTCGTCCTTGATCGCAGCCAGGACCTCGTGTCCGTTGAGGCGGGGCAGGTTGAGATCGAGCAGGATCAGGCCCGGACGCGGCGCGGCGGCGTAGGCCCCCTCGTGGCGCAAAAAGGCCAGGGCTTCCCGCCCATCCGCGGCCACGTGCAGCGTGTTGTGCATCCTGGCCTCGCGCAGCGCCTCGCGCATCAGCACGACGTCGCCGGGGTTGTCCTCGACGAGCAAGATATCGACGGGTTGTACAGTCATGCCGCGGTGTCCTCTCTCTCCTCATAATGAACGGGCAGGGTAAACAGGAAGGTGGCGCCCTGCCCCGGCCGCGACTCGACCCAGATGCGGCCGCCGTGGCGCTCGACGATGCGCTTGCACACGGACAGGCCGATGCCGGTACCCTCGTACTCGTCGCGCGTGTGCAGGCGCTGGAACATGCCGAAGATGCGCTCGGCCTGCTCAGGGGGGAGGCCAATGCCGTTGTCCCGCACGGCGAAGGCCCACTCGGCGCCGCGGCGCTCGACGGTGACAGCCACCTGGGGCGTCTCTCCCGAACGGACGAACTTGAGGGCGTTGCCGATAAGGTTCTGGAAGAGCTGGCCGAGTTGCGTATCGTCGCCCCACACCCTTGGCAGGTCCTCGTCGACGGCGACCTGGGCGCCGGTCTCGGCGAGGCGGGCGTCGAGGTTGGCGAGGGCGCGGGCGACGAGGGCGTGAGCGTCGAGGTTGGCGAAGTCCTTGCCATGAGTGCCGACGCGGGAGTAGGCGAGCACGGCCTGGATAAGGGCCTGCATACGCTTGGCGCCGTCGACGGCAAAGGCGATGTACTCGTCGGCGTCCTCGTCGAGGACCCGACCGGCGTAGCGGCGCTTGAGCAGCTGGAGGTAGCTGGAGATGGTGCGCAGGGGCTCCTGCAGGTCGTGCGAGGCCACGTAGGCAAACTGCTGCAACTCCGCGTTGCTGCGTTCCAACTCGCCCCGGCTCGCCGTCAGCGCCCCCTCGGCCTGCTTGCGGGCCATGATGTCTTGTGTCTGGTTGATCAGGTGCAGCGGGCATCCCTGATTGTCGCGCACCAGCGTGGCGTTGATCTCAACCCAGACGGCATGCCCGTCCTTGTGACGATAGCGCTTCTCGGCCTGGTACGTGTCGCTGGCTCCTGCCCGCAACCGCGCGAGATCATCTTCGGTTGTCGTCATGTCGTCGGTGATCGTGAGATCCTGCACGCGGAGAGCCAGCAGCTCCCCGGCGTCGTAGCCCAGCAGGCGGCACAACGCCGTGTTGACCTGGCGGTAGCGTCCATCCAGCCCGATGACGGCCATGCCCAGCGCCGCGCGGTCGAAGTTCTCGCGGAAGCGCTCCTCGCTGGCGCGCAAAGCCTCCTCCGCTCGCTCGCGATCCGTGACATCCGTGGCCACGCCGATCACGCCGCTCATGTGGCCGTGTTCGTCGCGTAGCGGTGCGAGTTGGGTGGTGAAGGCGATGTCCTGGACGTGGCTGACATAGCCCGTCGCCTCCCCGGCCAGGGCGCGGCGGATGTTCTCTGTGATCTCGGGGGTCTCGGCGTAGACGTGGAACGCGGAGAGGCCGACCATGGCGCCGGGGACATGCCCCAGCGACCCCAGCCCCTTCCCCTCCGAGAGGGTGAACACCCCGGCCGCGTCGAGCGCGAAGAGAATGATGGGAGCGTTCGCCATGACGGTCCGCAAGCGATCCTCGGAGGCGGCCAGGGCCGCTTCCCGCGCTGCGACCAGCGCGGCCTGTCCTGCCAGCCGATCGCGCATCCAATCCATGCTCTCTCCTAACTGGGTAAACTCGCGCGCGCCCGTGACCCCAACGGGCCGCGTCAGGTCGCCGCGCCCGATGGCCCGCGCGGCCTGCCCCAGCGCGGCCAAAGGTCGCGCCACCGCGCGCGTCGTCCGCCAGCCGATCAGCATGGCCATGCCCACGGTGACAGCAAAGAGCACGGCGAAAAGCCAGGGCAGACGCGTCAGCGTTTGCAGGCTCGCGTCCAGTTCGCGCTGGCGCAGCCCGTCCAGGGTCTGCGTGACGCGCTCCGCCGCGCCGCGGTAGCGGTCAAAACGGGCCTTGCCGTCGAGTTGCTGCGCCAGCAGGGCCGCGGAGCCGCGCGGCGCGGACGGCCGCGAGTGCGCCAGCGGCGTTGCCCAGCGCTCCCAGTCCAGGGCGTCGCGGTCCATGGTCACGAGCAGGGATTGTAGCTGTGGCGCCGCGCCCGCGAGCGTGCCGGCGCGCCCGCGGGCGGCCGGCACGGCGTTGCGGGCAGCGGTCCAGGGTTGTAGGAAGGCCGCGGCCCCCGTCAGCAGGTAGCCGCGCAGGCCCGTCTCCTCGTCGTCCATCAGCTTGATCTGCAGCGTGACCTCGCCCGAGAGCGCGTCGACCGTGTTCACCGTCTGGTCGTAGTTGGCGCGCAGCGTGTTCGCCGCCACCAGCGCGACCACCCAGGTCACGCCGAGTAGCGCGACCACGCTGGCGTAGCTCGCCAGCAGGCGCCCGTTGATGCTGTGCGCCCTGCGCGCCATCGGTCTACCCTCACCCTATCCACCATGCGCGTGCCGCGGGGTACGCGTGCAACGATTGTCTTTACCACGGTAGCCGCCCTCTCGGCGGCGCGCAACCCCCCGAATGGGTGGATGCGCGCCGCAAGCGGGTGCGCCCTATGATGGTGAGCCCCCGGCTGCATGGAGGGCGCGCGTGGGCGTTACAGGGCGGTGTTCAGTGTCAGCAACTCGCCGTCACCGCCGAAGACGAACGCGCGCCGCAGGAGGAACGTCGCAACACCCACGTTGGGGATGGGTCAGGGCAACCACCCGCGAAGGCGCAGCGCCTGCACGCCAAGCAGGCCAATCTGGACGGCGTAGCGCGTCCCGGCGTGCTCGGCGTGGTACTCCAGGCGCCCGCGCTCGAACCATTGCAGCGGATACCGCCGCCCGCTCCCGTCGTCGTTCCCCTCCGTCATGACCTCGCTGAGCGGCGCGCCGAGCAGGTCGGCGCCGTCGTGCGCCCGCCAATAGGCCAGGAAGAGGCCGGAGAGGGTGTGACCCGTCGCCGGAAAGTACGAGCGAGCCGCGGTCGACGGCGGGGCGGCCACGCGGGAAAAGGCGCGGCCCGCGGTCAGGAGGCGTCCCAGCGGCGCCGTGCGCACCCGTCCGCCCGCCCACTCCAGCCGGAAGCGGTCGGTGTACTGCACGGCGCCGCCGCCCTCGACGAAGGGCTCGGTGCGCGGGTAGCCAAACACGTCTAGGCCGCCGTGGGCGCGCCAGTAGGCCAGGAAGGGACCGGAGAGCGCGTGGTCGGTGGCGTCGGCGTACCGCGCCATCGGATCGGCGGGCGGCGGGACGGGGTCGGACGGCAGCGTGCGCCCGAGCAGGCCCACGCCATCGATTGGCAGGTCTCCGGCTGGGGCGACCAGCGTGTCCACGAGCAGCGTCACCCGGCCGGCCGTGCCGGGCGGCTGGATCGGCCCGCCGCCGACGGCGCCGTTGCGGCCTCCCAGGACGGAGATGCGGCCGCTGAGTTGCAGGGTGTCGGCGCGGATGTAGACGCCTCCACCGGACCCGCCGCCCCCGTTCCCGGTCGAGGGGCTGCTGCCGCGGAACGCGCTGAACCCGCCCTTGCCGCCGTCCCCGCCCCGGCTGCCGTCGGCCGAGACGATGCCGGCGATGCGCACGCGCCGGGCAATGAGGGCCAGGCTGCCGCCTCCACCCCCACCGGTTGGCGCGGGGATGGTGTCGCCCCCACCATAAGCGCCGGTCTGCGCGCTCGTGCCATCGGCGCCCGCGACGCCCGCGTGGAGGATCGCGCGCGGCCAGCGGTTCTCCCCGCCGTCCGCATAGCGCCCGGTGACCCGCGGTCCGGCTCCGCCATGGATCGTGCCGTCGGCGGCGATGCGCGAGCGGGCGTCGACGTCGATGGTGTCGGCCACGAGGGTGAGATGTGGGCCGCCCCGTAGCACGCCGCCGTCGTGGATACAGACGTGCGCGTAGCGGTGGACACCGGCGAGGGACGGGCGCTGGCCGGCGCCGATGTCGAGGTCGCCCGATCCGCAGCGCCCCAGCGGCGGCGCGCTGCTCGCGCCCGCGCGCGCCGGAGGCAGTCCCAGAGTGGCGATTAGCGGGGCTGGCGGCGGCGGGAGCGCCGCGCGTGCGGCCGTGTCCAGCGGCGCGATAGACACGTTGCCCGTCGCGCCCGTCTTGCCAGGAGGCAGGCACCCATTGCAGGAACTGGACGCCGCGCCGCCCGCCACGTTGACATAGCTCGCCGTCCCGGTGGGCAGGGGCAAGGCCGTCCCGATCATCACCGCCCCCCCGGGTCCTCCGTCGCCCCCGTTGCCGTCGCCGCCGGCGCCGCCCATCGCGCTGATCCCGCTGGTGAGGGTCAGGGTCAGCGCGCGGATCGCGATGTCGCCGCCCGTGCCGCCCTCGGCGCTTCCTCCGCAGGACGGACTATCCTCTCCACCCTCGAACGCGCTGCCCTCGCCACCGTCCGATGTGATGGCCCCCAGGAGCACGGCCTGCCGCGCGTCAAGGGCGATGCTGGCCCCCGTCGCGCTGTCCTGGCCGCAGGAGGACTGTAGATCGAACGACGGGTCGCCGTCGATCGAGCCCGTTGGGTCGACGTACAGCAGGCTGACGCGCAACGTGAGCGCGTCCGTGACCTGGATGCTGCCATGGTTGGTGACGCAGACGCGCTCGAACTGGAGCGCGCCGCTGAGGGCCACGGTCGCGCCCTGCACGTCGAGGTCGTGTGCGCCGACGCAGAGCGGGGAGGCGCCGATCCCGCTCACCTGATTCCGCTGGTCCCGCTGGTCCCGTGGCGCGTTGGAAAACCAGGCGCTCCCACCGGGCGCGCGCGGCGCGCGAGCCAGCGGACCCGGCAGTGCAAGCAGGGCCAGTAGCACTGCCGCACGCACAAGGCTGCTCCGGCGCCGACTAGACGGTGTGTACCCGTTAACAGTCATGTCTCTCGTTCCTTCCCCTGGTTTTGTCCTCGTGAGGCCCCGGATTCCGGGTCATGTCATGCTCGTCGATCGCGGGGTAGGGGCGTATTGCATACGCCCCGCCCTGATACGATGGGGTCTTACTGCATCATCGAGAGTGCCCGAGAACCAGCTGACGTGCATTCTTACACCGGCAGCGTCACGGGCGCCGGGCTGTCCCGCTGCATCGTCGTGCCGTCGCCGACTTGGCCGTGTTCGTTGGCTCCCCCGCTGTTGCCCTCGCGGCCCTCGCGCGCCCTCGCGCGCCCCGCGGACGACGACGCCCACCCGGCCCGTCGCGCCGGCGGGAAAACCCCGCCCCCGCGGGACGTGAGCGTCACGTCCGGCCCGAGCGCCGGCCCGCTGAGCACGGAGGCGCCGGGGGCGTGGCTCCCCACGGGGACGGGATGGCGGCGCGCGCCGCCCTCGCTGAGCGGCAGCGCGACGAGCGCCGCGAGGATGAGCCATGCAAGGTGGCGGACAGGGCGACGGCCGCCCCAACGGGTGGCGTGCGGTGGTCTCATGTGCGTTTCCCCTCTGTCATTAGCGGATCTCACGAAGGCCTCCTCCATATCTGGCAGTTCGGACGCCCTCACGAGTCGCCCCAACGGACAGGACCGGTAGAGAAATGAGGAGAGATACAAAAAGGGCGATGGGTGCATGCTTGATCATGGAGATGGGTTCCGTTCCGTTCACCTGCCGCACTCGACACAGCCGTAGGCGCGCGCAAGGTCCATCTTGCTCGGGTCGGGATCGGTCAGTCCGTACAGCAGGCGCGACGCGCCGTTCAGGTCCGTGCTGTAGAGTTGAGCCCGCACCGGGCCGGTCGACTCGGCGAGGAGTTGCACGCTGACGAAAGCCAGCCCCGACGAGTCGGTCAGCCAGACCGATTGGGCCA
>JAABUX010006230.1_pt1 | contig 14297 bp, 12 predicted proteins | sample 5561851 | NCBI WGS metagenome assembly JAABUX01 (sample SAMN10711883, study PRJNA513361) | rock metagenome | isolation source: Antarctica rocks | place: Antarctica: Victoria Land, Richard Nunatak red sandstone | collected 2016-01-03 | reverse complement strand
CGGCCCCCCCCCCCGCCCCGCTGCCCGCTCACAGCTTCGCCCGGATCGCCTCATAGACAGGACGCACCGGTAGGGCTCGCAGGCAGAGACGGCTGGGACAGGCCTTGATTACGGTAGTGTCGCCGGACGGCGCGCACGGAGCACAGGGTAGCTTGAGCCGCAGCACGGAGGTATGCGGACCTGGCGGCCCCCAGACAGCGGCGTCGGTCGGCCCGAATAACGCCACGACGGGGACGGCTAGCAGCGCCGCCAGGTGGGCGACGCCGCAGTCGGCGCTCACGCACACGGCCGCGCGCTCCAACACGGCGGCCAGGCAGGCGACATCGAGAGGGGGCAGGACTGCTGCCTCTTCGCCGGCGTTACGTAGCGCGGCCCGTAGGTCCTCCTCGCCCGGCCCCACCGTCCAGGCCACCGCGAGCCCATCGGCCCGCAGCATCCGCGCCAGCACAAGATAGCGGTCGAGAGGCCAGCGCTTCAGATGCGATCCGGCGCCGGGATGGAAGAGCACGACGGGCCACTGCCGTCCTTCCCCCGCGGCCCGCTCATTCCCGAGGGCCTGACGCACCGTTGTCCAGGCCTCATCCGTGGACAGCCGGGCGCTCAGCGGCGCCGCCAGGGTGTAGGGATTGGGTAGGGCCGGCGACGGTGATGTCCGTGTGCGGAGAGCCCGAGGCACGATGGGAGCGCGCGGTGCGCATGGCGCTGTTCGCCCGCCCTCGTCGAACGCCGGGACGGGCGAACAGCGCGGCGAAGGCCATGCGCTTCCAGTGTCCTTGCGCGCCAACGGCGGCGCTTGCATCGTGGCCGCCGCCAGCAACGGAGCTAGCGTCCTGAGGTAGTACGAGGCCATGGGCATTGGCCCGTCCGGGAGGATGGCCGCTGCGATAATCCGGGTGAGGCCTGCGCGCTCCAATCCGCGCGCAATAGTGTCGGCGCGGCCACTCCACACGACCGCTGTTTCGAGACCCTGGGGCAAGGCGCCGGGCGCGGGAGGCTCACCCGTGAGGAGGGGCGCTAATCGGCGATCACCGGCATCGAGGACAGCATCGATCAGCCCCTGCCACGTGGCAGGGGCCAGCGAGGCAGGCTTTCCCACTGCGACGATGCGTTGGTGTGGGAAAGCCTGCCTTAAGGCTGCGAGGGCCGGTAGGAGCAGCAGTGTATCGCCGAGTGCGCCGGAGCGCCAGAGAAGCATGGGTTAGTCGTTAGTTGTTAGCCGTTAGTAAGGCGGATGCCATATGGAAGGATACCTATTGGCGGCGCTAGAGAGTAGCACTGTTTGCTTCAACGCCCACGACCCACTCAGCCCCGGTTACTAACGACTAACAACTAACAACTAACAACTAACGACTACCTACTCATTACTACCTACTTTTGCTATAGTGGGCTGAGGCCATGCGATGCATAGATGCTTGAGCGTCCCCGCGAAAGAGAGAACGTAGATGACCGACCCGATGCGCAGAGCGATCACAGTTGCCGGCGCGGCCGCCACCTTGATGCTTGCCACGACCGCCGTGGCGTTCCCGGCCAAGACGCCGCCAAACCCGCAGGACCAACGGCTTAGTCGACGACCCGTCATATTGGTGAACCAGAGCGCCGTCATAGCGCAGGGACTGACGCCTACCGACGCGCTGCGGCGAGCCGGTAAGATCGTCAAGTACCGCCTGACTACGGCCCACTACATCCCCGGTGGCTTCCAGCTCGTGATCGTGCGCGCCTTTCCCCTTATCCCCGGCAGTTCGGAACCGCAAGATACGCAGACGTTCTACAATCTGCCGCGCGCCACGCGCGCCACGCGCCCGAGTAGCCATACCCGTGTGGTCATCCAGCCGCCATCCTTCGACATCGATCACCAGTATGCCCAGCCCTACGTCTACGACGGCGCCTATTTCACGATCAAGACGGCCAGACTGAGCAACCGCCGCACCGTGACCACCGCCGAGCAGCACTACCGTACCCAACGTGGGGCCGTCGACCTCCTCTACGTGTATTGGTATGACCGCACCTCGCGCCTCGCCACCGAGGTGACGGCCGACCTGCAATCCAGCCGCCTCACCCGCGACCAACTGCTGCGCGTCGCCGGCTCGATTTCCTGACCCCGCACCCCGCACCCCGCACCCCGCACCCCGCACCCCCGTATCGCGACCCGACCCGACGAGCGCCGCTTTCGAATCGGAGGCGGCGCTCATCCATATGCTCAGGGTCCGCCAGCTTCCGGTCGGCGCGCGACCGACGGCCACCACACCCGAGCAGCGCGCCGCGCCGTCGCGGTACAACGCGCTGCCCTCCTATTCTCCTCTCCCGTTTGCCACGGTGGACAGGGGCTGAGCAGGATCCGGCAACACGGGTGGCACGGGCAATACGAGAGACGTGGGCAGTGCCTGTCGTCGCGACCGCCGATCTCCCCAGCGCACGCTGAGCAGTGTGATGAACGACAGCACGAGCAACAGGTTGCGCAAGGCCAGGACGCCGACCGCGCGTGGGGTAATCAGCCGCACCAACTCACCGTAGTGCAAGGGGTAGATCCACTGTGTCAGCGGCAGTGCCGCCAGGAACAACACGACAGCGGCAACCGCTCGCCACGAGCGGAGCGGGAGCATGGCGAGGCCGGGCAGCGCCCACAGCAGATACTGCGGCGAGAGCACCTTGCTCAGCAACGTCACCGCCAGCAACAATGTGGCCGAGCCAGCGAGTAACACAGTATCCGGCCCCCTCCCGCCCACGGAGGCGATGGGAGGCGCGCCCGGCGAGGAGACGGACTCGGACGCCGCCTCGCCGGCCATGGCAATGCCCGGCGGCGTGGGCAGAGCATGCGCGTTGCGCCGGCGTCGCAGCCACCAATGCGCGTACACGACCACCGCGACGACGACCAGCACCAGCGTGCCCTGCTGCCCGGCAGCGTCGCCCGGACCCAGCACGACCAGCGCGCGCTCACGGCCCACCACCTCCAACGGGAAGCCGCCGATGCGATGCGCCAACAGGGGGATCGTCGCCCAGATCGACTCGACCTGCAAATGCCGGTCGAGCTGGAAACGCAGCGCGTTGGCGATGCCCTCCGATCCGGCCAGCAGCAGCGGGCCGAGGAACACCCCGAGGGCCACGACAAAGGTCAACAGGGGCGTCGCGAGCCGGCGAACTCCTCCTTCCCTCCAGGCGTCGAAGAGCAGCGGGGGCAACAAGATCAGCGGATAGGCCTTCGTGGCCACGCCGGCGGCCAGGACGAGCGCGGCCGGCGTCATCCAGCGGCGCTGCCAGGCCAGGACCGCCAGGGCCGTCAAGACAGCGGGGGCAAGGTCGAGGCGGTACTCGATCATGGGGCCGAGCAAGAGGATGCCCACCGTATACAGGCCGAGCACGCGCAACGTCGAGAGCCGCGCCGTCCGCGCGCTGGCAAAGAGCGTGGCGACCATGACGCCGTCCAGGATCGTCATCTCGACGAAGTAGGCGGCGCGGTAGGCCAGGAAGCCGGGGGCAAACAGATTGGGCAGCACCATCACCAGCAACGAACCCGGAGGATACTCCAACAGGAAATCGCGGTAGGGCACGGCGCCGGACAGCGTGCGGCTGCTGTCGAGAAAAAAGAGGTGCAGCGTGCCGCGCAACTCGATGTCTTCGCGCAACGCCGGGAAGACGCCGAGCAGCAGGACGACGTGCAACACCAGCACGACGAGGAGCAATAGATAGGCTGGCAGGGCGCGCGGGACGCCGGCGGGGAGGTGTACCAGGCCGGTAGAGGCGGCCGGAGCGGGCGCCGGTGGAGTGCCGGTGCGCCGCGCGATGCTCCTGGTGGCCATTAGCGCCTAGCAGTTGACATTATAGGTCTTGAGCACGGAGAGATCTCCGTTGGCCGCGTCGAGCAAGACGCGTCCCTGGCGCATCCACCGACGCGCCACAAAGGCGATGTCGGTGGCGGCGCGCGTACCGCCGTTCGCCGTCGCCACGTAGGCCTCGGTGAGGAGCGATACCGCGGTGTCGAACTGGGCCACGGCCGCGTTGACGTCCCGGACGAACGGCGCGCTCTCCGGTGGGCGTGCCGTGGTGTTCATCTGGTTAAGCTGCTGTTGCACGTTGCTCTGGAACTCGGTCAGGACAAAGAGCGTGTCCGTGATGTCCTGATCCGACGAAATAGACGGCCGTGCGCCTTGCAGCGCATCGACGCGCCCCGAGAGCGTCGACACCGCGCCCTGCATGTGCGAGACGACGCCCCAGCTGCGGTTCTGGTACTGCTGGAGCAGACACGGATCACTATCCAGGTTGCCATTGGCGCCGCCCGAGCCCAGGCCCGGTACCGTACAGGCTACGGGAAGGAGCAGCGCGAGCAGCAACGCCGCGACGAGCGCAAGGCGCGAACGGGTGATGTGGGGGTACGTCTTAAACATATCTATCAGGGTATCATACGCCGCGCCGTCACTGTCAGGTGGTAGCCGTAGCGGGGCACGGGCACGGTGTCCTCCAGGATATAGAGGCCGTAGTAGACGTACGCGAGCAGCGCGTAGAGGGGCGCCAGGCGCAGCAGACGCTTGCACAGCAGCAGGATGGCCAGGTGCGCAAACTCGGCCAGACCCAACCCGCTGCCGTGCGCCTGCTCGATGGCGAAGGAACCGCCGAGCAGCCACGCGAGCGCGCCACAACTGTAGTGGCGGTGGTAGCTGGCCCGAGTGACGGGCGCGCCGGGCGGACCCAGCCCATCCTCACCGGTCAGCCAGGCGTAGACGTTGAGCGAGTCCCACCAGCGCAACAGCCCGCCATGCGGCACGCTGAGCACGAGCAGTCCGCCGGGACGCAGCACGCGCGCGATCTCCTCCACCACGCGGCGCTCGTCGTCGACATGCTCGAGCACGTCGAGCAGCACCACCGCGTCGAAGGAGGCGTCCGGGTAGGGCAGATGCTCGGCCGCGCCGACGGCGAACCGGGCGCGCGGCACGGCGCGGCGCGCGCGGCGAATATAGTCGGGCGACGCGTCAAGCCCGTCCGTGTCGTAGTGACGAGCGATCTTGGCGGTACCGTAGCCAAAGGCGCAGCCCAGGTCGAGCACGCGCCCTCCCTCGGGGGCCTCACGGCGCAGTATCCGCAACGCCCGTTCCCAGCGTGCCATGACGCTCCTTGGCTGCCGGTTGATGGACCGACTGGGAGCGCGGGCGGCCCGCCCGCATAGCCCGGCCTCCACGATAGTCGGGGACACCAACCCATACGGTCGCGGCGGTAGCGGGCGGGCCGCCCGCGCTCCCAGTATAACGCCGCGTCACTCACCGTCCATACCCACCGGCCGCGTGTCGCCAATGGCGGGCAGGCGCCGTGACGCGCGACGCCCTATACTGGGCGTATGCTCATTGTACAGTTGGATGGCGGTGCGTGCGATGGATCTGGACGACCGGGATGACCGGGATACTCTGGACATGACAGTAGGTAAGCAGGACGACACGGACGCCGACCGCTACCGCCGCCGTCGTCTGCGCCTGGGCGCGCTGCTCTTCCGGCTGCGCTACTTCATGCAGGACCCCGCCGACATCGCCGCTAACATCTATCGTCACGACCCTCATACCTTCGCCCAGTTGATCGGCGATGAGGTACGTCTGGTCGCCGGCGACCAGGTCGAGACGTTGACCCTCGACGCGGCCATCGCGTGGTGCAAAGCCGCCCTGACAAAGGTGGAGTAGTAGAGTAGAGGTGTACACTGGGGTACGACGCGACAGCGGCGGATTGTGCTCTCGATGGGGCAGGGCAAGCAGCTAGTACACGTTGGCCGAAACAACCTGGCGGCGCGTGTGGATCACCGAGACACTGAAGTGTCCGTCGTTTGCCATGCGACTTCGGTCGCAGGCCGTTGCCGAACGCAGGCTTATGCGTGCCAAGTTGTACGAGCCGGCGCGACACACCGGCGAGCGGTCTATCTGAGGGGCGGGCGCTCTCCAGGGCGCTTTTTGCGGTCCTACCCGATAGGGAGGAGGCGGTATGGCGATTGAAACGGCGGCGCCGACGACACGAGAACGGCTGATCGGGCGGCTGCGGGCCGTGGTGGGTCCGCAGGGCATCGTCGTGGAGCCGGCGCAGTTGCGCACCTACGAGTGCGACGGCCTGACCGGGCTGCGCGTCGTCCCGAGCGTGGTGGCGCTGCCCGACGACGCGGCGCAGGTGCAGGGCGTGGTGCGCGTCTGCCACGACGAGGGCGTGCCGTTTGTCGCCCGCGGTTCGGGCACTGGCCTCTCCGGTGGGGCGCTGCCGGTGGCGGAGGGCGTGCTGATCGTGCTCTCGCGCATGCGCCGCATCCGTGAGGTCGATCTGCCCAACGCGCGCGTGGTCGTCGAACCGGGGGTGATCAACCTATGGGTGACGGAAGCGGTCGCGCCCGACGGCTACTACTATGCCCCCGACCCCTCCAGCGGCCTGGTCTGCTCGATCGGCGGGAACGTGGCCGAGAACTCCGGCGGCGCGCACTGCCTCAAATACGGCTTCACCACCAACCACGTCACCGGCCTGGAGGTCGTCCTGCCGACGGGCGAAACGGTCCACCTGGGCGGCAAGGCCCCCGACCCGCCCGGCTACGACGTCGTCGGCGCCTTTGTGGGGTCCGAAGGCACCCTGGGCATCGCCACCGCCGTGACCCTGCGCGTGGTCCGCCAGCCCGAGACCGTGCAGACACTGCTGGCGGCGTTCGCCAGCACCGACGAGGCGGGCGGCGCCGTCTCGGCCATCATCGCGGGCGGCATCCTGCCGGCGGCCGTGGAGATGATGGACGCGCTGTCCATCGAGGCGGCCGAGGCGGCGGTCCACGCCGGCTACCCGACGGCGGCCGGCGCGGCGCTGATCGTCGAGTTGGACGGTCCCGCCGCCGAGGTAGCGCACCAGTTCGAGCAGGTGGCGCGGCTGTGCCGGGACAATGGCGCAACCGAGATCCGCATCGCCGCCGACGCCGACGAGCGCACGTTGATCTGGAAGGGACGCAAGGCGGCCTTCGCGGCGATGGGCCGCATCAGCCCCGACTACTACGTGCAGGACGGCGTGATCCCGCGCACGGCGCTGCCCCAGGTGCTGCGCCAGATAGCGGAGCTGAGCGCGCGGCGCGGCCTGCGCGTGGCCAACGTCTTCCACGCCGGCGACGGCAACCTGCACCCGATGGTGCTCTACGATGGCGCGGTGGAGGGCGAGGCCGAGCGCGCCGAAGAGCTGGCCGGCGAGATCCTGCTGACCTGCCTGGAGCACGGCGGCTCCATCACCGGCGAGCACGGCGTCGGCGCGGACAAGAAGAAATATATGCCGGCCATGTTCAGCGCGGACGACCTGGCCACGATGGGACGCTTGCGTTGCGCTTTCGACCCCGCCGGCCTGTCCAACCCCGGCAAGGTGTTCCCCACGCCGCGCCTGTGCGGCGAGGTCCCCGGCCCGCATCGTACGCACCCCCTTGAGCGGGCCGGACTGGCGGAGCGCCTGTGATGACCTCCCACGCCACCGATATCACATCCCGCGCCGCCGTTGGGCTAGCGGTCACGCTGGACGACCTGCAACAGATCGTCGGGAGTGAGTACGCGCGTGACGCGATGGGGGACGACGCCATCGACGGCGTGCCGCCGCGCTTCGTGGCCGCGCCCGGCGACATCCAGCAGGTGAGCGCCCTGCTGCGCCTGGCGTCCCGGACGGGCCTCGCCGTGGCCCCGCGCGGTGGTGGGACCGCGCTCGGCCTGGGCAATCCGCCGGCCCGGCTCGACCTCATCCTGGACACCCGCCGGCTGGACCGCGTGCTCGAGCACGCCGCCGGCGACCTGGTGGTGCGCGTCGAGGCCGGCGTGACGCTGACCGCTATCCAACGGACCGTGGCCGGGGCCGGCCAGACTCTGGCGCTCGACCCGCCGGAAGCGGCACGGGGCGCGACGGTCGGCGGCATCATCGCGGCCAACCTCTCGGGGCTGCGCCGGCTGCGCTACGGGACCGTGCGCGACCTGTTGATCGGCATCACGGTCGTGCTCGCCGATGGGACCGTGGCCGCATCGGGCGGCAAGGTGGTCAAGAACGTGGCCGGCTACGACCTGGGCAAGCTGTTCGCGGGCTCGCTGGGCACGCTTGGCGTGGTGGTCGAGGCCATCTTCCGGCTGCATCCGCTGCCCGCGGCGTCTGGCGCCGTCGTGGTCGACCTGGAGCGGGCGGCGGCGGCCGGCGCGGCGGTGCAAGACATCTTGCGGTCCCCGCTGGTACCCAGCGCCCTGGAACTACAGTGGAGCGAGGGCCGAGGCCGCCTGGCCGTGCTCTTCGAGGGCGTGGCGCCGGGAGTCAAGGCGCAGTCCGAGCGCGCCAGCGCGCTGCTTTCCCGTCATGGCGCGCATGGAACGACGCGCGTCGTCAACGATGACGACGCGGCAGACCTGTGGGCAGTACTGGCGGCGCGGCCCTGGCAAGCGGAGCGCAGTCAAACGGAGCACGGGGGGCCCCTGGGACTCAAGCTCACCTACCCGCCGGCTGAGTTGCCGCGCATCCTCGACGACGTGACCGGCCGCGCGACGCGGCATGGCCTGGCGCCGCGCCTATCCGCCCACGCCGGCACGGGCGTGGCCTATGTCTCGCTCACTGGCGCACCCAAAGATGATGATGGTGAGACGCACGCGACCGTGGTGACGGCACTGCGCAAGCAGGCGGTGGCGCTGGGCGGCAGCCTGGTCATCATGCAGGGCGGATTCGCGCTCAAGCGGACCGTCGATGTCTGGGGCGCGGTTGGCGATGCCCAGCCACTGATGGCCCGGATCAAGGACCAGTTCGACCCGGGAGGCGTACTGAATCCGGGGCGGTTCGTGGGAGGTCTTTAAGATGAAGTCAGAGCAACCCTCACCCCCTACCCCTCTCCCTGCCGCGGGAGAGGGGAGCAGCGGCGGTACATCGCCAGGGGTAGGACCGGAGCCGGCGCACGTTGGGGCTATTGCCGCGGCGGGCGGGGCGGCGCGGCCGCGCGATTTGGCGCAGGGCGTCGGCGTCGCCGGGACGGCGGCGGCCGAGGCGACAGTGGGCGCCGGGCGCGGGTTCCACGAGAGTGGAAGCAGGGTAGCGCCGGCCTTCGACGAGCATCACCCGCCCGCGGCCGAGCTTATCGCCGACTGTGTGCACTGCGGGTTCTGCCTACCCAGCTGCCCCACCTACGTGCTCTTCGGCGAGGAGATGGACTCGCCGCGCGGACGCATCTACCTGATGAAAGAAGGGTTGGAGGGCATGGCGCTGGACGACACCATGACACGCCACTTCGACCTATGCCTGGGCTGCATGGCCTGCATGACGGCCTGCCCCTCGGGGGTGCAGTACGATAAGTTAATCGAGGCCACGCGCCAGCAGGTGGAGCGTCGCTACCTGCGCCCGCTACCCGACCGCCTGTTCCGCGGTCTCATCTTCGCCCTCTTCCCCTATCCGGCGCGCCTGCGCCCGCTGCTGGCGCCGCTACGGCTCTACCAGGGATTGCGCCTGCGCCCGCTACTGGCGCGCGTAGGACTGCTGCGCCGGCTGCCTGCGCGCCTGCAAGCCATGGAGTCGCTGATGCCGGACCTGCCCAACAGGACCGCGCGCGCCGCCGTGCCGCCGCGCATGGCGCCGGTGGGCGACAAACGGGCGCGGGTGGGCATCCTAACGGGCTGCGTGCAGCGCGTCTTCTTCCCCGGCGTCAACGCGGCCACGGCGCGCGTGCTGGCCGCGGAGGGCTGCGAGGTTATCGCGCCGCCGGGGCAGGGCTGCTGCGGCGCGCTGTCGCTGCACGCCGGACGCGAGGCCGAAGCGCAGGCGTTCGCGCGCCGCGTCATCGACACCTTCGAGCGATTACGCCTGGACAATGTGGTGGTCAACGCGGCGGGCTGCGGCTCGACCATGAAGGAGTACGGCCATCTGTTGCGCGACGACCCCGCCTACGCCGAGCGGGCGCGGCAATTCTCGGCGGGCGTGCGCGATGTCTCGGAGTTCGTGCAGGAGCTCGGACCGGTCGCTCCGCGCCACCCACTGGCGCTGACCGCGGTCTACCACGACGCCTGCCACCTGGCGCACGCGCAGGGCGTGCGCAAGCCGCCGCGCCAACAACTGACGGCAATCCCCGAGCTACGCCTGAAAGAGGTGGCGCGCGAGGCCAACCTGTGCTGCGGATCGGCCGGCATCTACAACATGGTCGAGCCTGGCCCGGCCAACGAGCTGGGCGAGCGCAAGGCCCGCAACGTGCTGGCCGCGGGTGCACAACTGCTGGTCACCGCCAATCCCGGCTGCCTGCTGCAGATCAGGGCCGCCCTGGAGCGCCTGGGCCAACCGCTGCCCATGGCCCACCCCATTGAGGTCGTCGACGCCTCCATCCGCGGCCTCCCGGCCGAGTCGCTGCTCTCGTAGCCCCTAGCGCGCGTCACCCTTGCCCTTGCCAGGGTCGTGCAGACCGTGCAGGCGATCCAATTCCCGGCGCAAGTGTGCTGCCTCGTCCTCGGCCTGCTGTCGCGCCGCCTCGGCTTGCCTGCGCGCGGCAGCGTTCTGCCCCGGCGTCAGCAGCAGTTGGTTATGGGATGTTTGTGCCTGCACCAGTTGCCCCCGCACCACCAGGTACAGCCCCAGCACGTCGCTCCACAGCCGCCCCTGTGCGTCGGGCAACCAAGGCTCGAACTGTCCGTCCTCTCCGCGCCGATACCCGCGCAGCGTCGACGCCCTGCCCTGACGCGGCCGGAATAGGGCATACTCTCGCGCGCCCAGCAGGTCGTAGGCGCGGCGCTTCTCGTCCTGGTCCCGCCCCACGCTCGACGGCGAGATCACCTCCAGCACGAACGGCGGGAACACACCCTCGTCCTCCAGGTCGTACGAGGTGCGCGGGTGGTCCGGCACGAAGGCCACCATGGTGTCCGGAGCCAACTGCTTCTTCTGCTCGACACCGGGCCAACGGTAGAAGATGGGCAGCATGGCCGCCACGTACCAGTCCAGGCCTTGTTCCTCGACATAGTCGTGCAGGCTGTGCGCGAAGCCGCTGGCCGACCAGAACTGCAAGTCTCCCATCGACATCCAGGGGGCGTCCTCCGTATCGTCCGCCAGGTCCCGCATGAAGCGGTCGTCCTCATCCGTCACCAGAGATGGGCGCCGGGGTGTCTGTACCATGGTTTGTCCTCCCACCGGCGGCGCCATCCGCTCATCCACATTGCGCACCGGTGTTAGATGCAGGGTAACACATCACGCTGCAGCGGCGTCGGATTCCAAACCACACAAGCCGCGGCGGTCATCGTAGGCAAGATCGTCATGTCCCTATATCCCTCCCGGACACCCCCATATATGAGAATCTGCTAATGGAAGCCAACCGTCCCAGAGGGTACGATGTTGGTGTAATCATACCGTCAAAGGCGACGATATCCTGGGGGGACTTCTATGACAGCGCAACAGATACTGCGGGGAATCCTGGCCGAGGCGCTGGCGGCGGCCGATCCACGCGCGGCAGTGCGGCGGGCGCTGTCCCTGCGCGACGGACAGGGGTGTGTGGGTGACCGCGCGATAGAGGCGCGGCGCGTCGTCGTGCTAGCGGTTGGGAAAGCCGCGGCGGGGATGGCCGCGGCGGCGGTCGAGATCATGGGCGAACGCGTCGACGGCGGCCTCGTCGTCACCAAGCGGGGCTACGACGAGGATATCCCCGCGCTGCGCACGCTGGTCGCCGGCCATCCCGAGCCCGACGAGGGCAGCCGGGTCGCGGCAATCGCGGTCGACAGGCTGGCGGCGAGTCTGGGCGAGGGAGATCTGCTGCTGGCGCTGGTCTCCGGGGGAGCCTCGGCCTTGCTCGCCGATGTGGTCGGGGACATCACCCTTGGCGATCTGCAAGTGTTGAGCCGGGACCTCTTGCGTAGCGGGGCGTCCATCGGCGAGATTAATGCCGTGCGCAAACACATCTCCACGCTGAAGGGAGGCGGACTGGTGCGGCGCGCCTCTCCCGCCTGCGTCGCGGCCCTGCTGCTCTCCGACGTGGTGGGCGACGATCCCGCCACCATCGGCAGCGGCCTCACCGCGCCCGACCCCACCACCCTGGCCGACGCCCTGGCGGTGCTACAGCGCCACGACCTCGCCGCGCCGTCGCGCATCGCCGACTACCTGGCCATCGCGCCCGAGACGCCTAAGCCGGGCGATCCGCTGTTCGATGATGCAACCAGCGTGATCGTAGGGAGCGGCCGCCTATCCGCTCAGGCCGCGGCCGGGGCGGCGCGCGAGCGGGGCTATGCGCCCCTCATCCTCTCCACCTCGATGGCCGGCACGGCGGCGGAGTTAGGGCGCATGCACGCGGCCATCGTGCGCGAGGTCCTGGCGTCGGGACAGCCCGTGTCAGCGCCGTGCGCACTGATCTCCGGTGGCGAGGCCACTGTCGTCGTGCGCGGGGCGGGTCCGGGCGGACCCAACCAGGAGTTCGCCCTGGCCGTGGCGCTGGAGTTGCAGGGCGTCGCCGGCTGGGCCGCGTTCGCCGCCGACAGCGACGGCGCCGACGGCCCCACCGACGCGGCCGGCGGGCTCGTCGACGGGACCACGACCACGAGTATCCGCGCCCAGGGCCTTGACCCGGACGCGGCCCTCGCGAACAACGAGTCCTACCTGGCTCTGGATGCGGTCGGCGCGCTGCTCCGGATCGGTCCGACCGGCACCAACGTCAACGACATCCGCGTCGTGCTGATTGACGACAACAAATGATGCGGGGAACGGAGGACAACTCTCACTTCCTGCCCTGGCTCCTCTCCTGATCGGGAGGGAGGGGAGCAACAGCAATCCTGTACGATCTACTGGCCGAGGGAGAGGGGAGCAGCAGCAGTCATGTGCGGATCCTACTTGGCATTTTGGCATTTTCAGAGCACTGGACATCGCGGGACTGAAGATGCTATAATCCCTTCTGTCGCGCGGGTGTAACTCAGTTGGCAGAGTGCTTGCTTCCCAAGCAAGATGTCGTCGGTTCGAACCCGATCACCCGCTCTCAGGTTTACGAAGGGATCGAAGCAAACAGCTTCGATCCCTTCTCCTTTTGCCTCGATTTGTTAAAGTGCGGCCTCAATACCAACTGAGGCGGTCGGGCCGATTCCCGTAGAATTCCCGTAATCCCGTGTTATCCCGTTATTGCGGCCTCGAAAGCGGCCCCGAGACGGTCGGCGGCGTCGGCGTGCTGGCCCTTATGGGTGTGGGCGTAGAGGTCCATGGTGGTCGAGGTCTTGGTGTGGCCCAGGCGTTCCGCCACGACGGTGAGGGGCACGCCCATGTTGACGAGCGTGGTGGCGCTGGTGTGCCGCAGGCCGTGCAAGGTGAGGCGGGGCAGGCCGGAGAGCGCGACCCAGTGCTCGAAGTCGCGCATGAGGTTGCCGGGGTAGATGGCCGTGCTCACCTGGGTGCAGAACACGTAATCGGAGCCGTCCAGCATGGGCACGGGGCGGTTGGTCTTGTGCGCGCGCAAGAGAGCGACCAGGCCCGCGTTGAGGGTGATGGCGCGGTTGCCGGCCTTGGTCTTGGCCGTGGGATTGATCTGGCGCTTGCCGTCGACCAAGGCCAGCGTCTGGGTGATGGTGATGGTCGCGGTGTCGAGGTCGACGTCGCACCAGCGCAGGCCCAGGGCCTCGCCGCGGCGCATGCCCGTGTACAGGAGGGTGGCGTAGATCGGGCCGTAGCCGCTGCCAGACGACACCTGCAGGAAGTGCCGCACCTGATCGGCTGTCCACGTCGTCATCGCCTTGCGTTCGCTCCGGGGGGCTGTCACGGCGTCCAGTGGGTTGCGGCCGACGAGCCCCTGCGTGACGCCGAACTTGAAGGCTTGCGACAGCCTCATGTGGCACTGCTGGAGGGTGCGCGCGCCGCAGCCATCTTTGCGCTTCTGGGTGTACCACCGCTGCACTTGCTCGGGCTTGAGGTCTTGCGCGGGGACCGCGGCCAGCGGGCTCTCCACGATGTGCTTGAGCGTGTAACCGTAGTTTTCACGGGTCACGGCCGTCACGTTGGCGGCGACGTAGTGCTCGAGCCAGTAGGTGAGCAGGTCGCCGACCGTCTGCTTGGTGCGGGGGACGGCGACGCCCTGCTCGATCTCGGCGACGCGCGCGTGAAGCCACGCCTGGGCCTCGCGCTTGGTGTCGAAGCTGCGGCTCTCCTCCTTGGGTCGCGCGCTGCCGGCGTAGGTCCCGACGACCACGCGGGCCTCGTAGAACGCCTTGCCGGTTGCCTTGCGCGTGCGCCGGGTGATGCTGCCGCGTGCCATGCTCTCCTCCTCTCGCTCTAAAGGGACGCTACGGGCGAGGCTCTCCGCTGCCTCGCCCGTGATCAATCCTCCTAATGGGAGCGTCGCGCGCTCCATGAGTCTCTCCGGGTCC
>JAABUX010006228.1_pt1 | contig 14299 bp, 24 predicted proteins | sample 5561851 | NCBI WGS metagenome assembly JAABUX01 (sample SAMN10711883, study PRJNA513361) | rock metagenome | isolation source: Antarctica rocks | place: Antarctica: Victoria Land, Richard Nunatak red sandstone | collected 2016-01-03 | reverse complement strand
CCCCTGGCGGAAGGATGCCAAACACAACAGCTGCTGGCGGAGTTGGAGCAGGCAGCTGCAGAGGTGGCACTGGCGGCGCTGGAGCGACCAGACCCTACGGTGCGACTCCTGCGTTTCCTGACAGGTCTCTCATGGGGCGCAACTTGTATCATGCGGCTGCAGGACACTAGCACGTCGACGCAAGCTACGCACAACTGCGTGATGTCCAGTGAAGCGCCGCGTAATGCCTTGATGGCAGGCATGCACGATTCCTGCGTCTGAAGCCAGCATTCTGCATGGCTGACGTGTCCCGACTCACGCATGGCAGGTGATTGACTTCACCGCGACCTTCTCCACCTGGAACACACGCCATCAGCGCCCTTCAACCATGACCGAGCCTTCACCCGACGCCTCACCGCCGTCACGACCTGCCAGCGCGCCGACTGCCAACACGTTCGAGTTCCAGCAGCACTCGTCGCTGGGACCGCTGCTGGCGCCGCTGGTGGCAGTGCCGGGTCCGGCGGTGTGGATGGCGCCACCGCTGTCCGACGCGCCGCAAGATGTGTTGCCAGAGCAGCCGCTGTCAACTCCAACATCACAGCCTACGCCGCCAGGACAGGTGTGCCCAACGACATCTGCAGGTCGGCGGAGACGCTCGCTGAGAGGACCAGAGCACAGCTAGGCTCAGCGTATCCCCGTCTGAATGTGTTTCGCCCTGCTGAAAGAGCTACCTGCTGTGCGGGCCGGGTCCTCCACATTACTGCCTACCTCGCAGGCGTGGACGCGTGCCAACCTCCTCTGCCTACCCGCCTACGTCGCCTGGAGACGAGCATCTGCACTGGAAGCACCAGCAGCGATGCCAAGCGCAGACCTGCGCACCTCGCAGACATCGATCTCCAACATCCTTCGCCAACCCGCATACGTCGCGTGGAGAAGAGCATCTGCACTGGAAGTACCGGCGGCGGTACTGGCAGCGGTGCCGGCTCCGGCGCCCGAGCGTGCTGCACTCCAGCCAATCGTAGAGCCTGCACAGGTCAGTCGCCTGCCAACCTTGGCTGCAATTCTGTTTGGTACACCAGAATTAGCGATAGATTCCGTTCCACACAGAGCAATATGGGCACGCTCAGGCGTCTTCCCCAGCTCGGTGTGTCCACCATACGGTTGCCGATGCCTGCAGATCCGTGCTGGAGGCAGGACCGGCATCCCTGCACCTCCAACCACGGATCCGGGCATGGCAGTGTACCGGGCGTTTGCCCGGCGAATGGATATTTTCTTGATATGCCCACTGTGCAAGGTAGGATGTGCCCTTTTGCATATACGGAGCCACGAGAAGCCTTTCCCTGGCACCCTCTGCTTTCAACCTTCCTTCAATAATTTGCATGCAGCCTTGATAATTGTCCTCATGGAACCACTCTGTCTGATGTCTCTTCCTTGACCTGTGTGCTAATTGAGATGCAGAAGCGACTGAGGGATCCTGTCGTCGCTGCCGACGGGTTCACGTATGAGCGCAACGCGGTCACGGCGTTCTTTGAGGCATTCGAAGGCAGGCAGACACCGTCACCAATGACGGGCCGGGTTCTTCGGAGCACGGCTCTGGTGCCGAATTACACCGTGCGCGACATGCTGGAGCTGCTGGCCCCGTGGCAAAGGCTTTAGTTCTCGAGAATAGACAGATACGCTTCAGATCATGTGACAGGTCGCGAAGCCCTAGTAGTTACAGCTGCCTGGCATGCGCTTCCGTAATCATGCTGCTGTCAGACGTCAGCGAACAACAAAAGGCGTACACTTGCAGCTTGAAGCTGCTAATGTTTTTGCGCACATTCGCTGGCATGGGTGCGACACTGTAAGTAAGCCGCGGCGGAGCCGTTGCCTAAGGCGCTTATCCTCCTCGCTGTGTGGATACCGTATTCATGCTGCGGACGCTGCGGCATGACTGCTGCTCACCGTCAGGGCAGCCCAACGGGTCTTTATTCACACAGCGACGCTTCCGCCATACGGCGAATACACTGCGCCTTCTGTTGCGATCTGGACCTGCAAGTCCATGACTGCATTTGGAAATCAGTCGCCTCAGTTGCCGCTAAGGGCTCATGTGCAGACAGCTTATCGGCATGGTAGCTGTCGCGGACTGCCATAACTCGCTGTGCGCCGTCTAGGTCGCCGTCCGGCCGTCGCATCGCGAGCAGATGAAGTCGCGCGCACGTGTTAAACAAGACGCTTTTTCCACTTGGCCGTTGCCATGACGGAACATTGTTGCGTGCTGCCGATGACTTTGCACACGTTGGGCATGTGTCTGTTCGGGGTTTCGGACGGAGGCTGATGTCAGTCGCGGAGGCGCAGGCCCGGGACCACGCGGCTGTGGTGGAGGCCGGGCAGGACAGCCCACCAGATCCAGCCATGGCACCCTGCCCGGCACGATGCTGCAGCACTTACCCCAGGCTCGGTGGCGCCATCGAGCCAAAAACGGTATCGCAGTGGGTGTCGCCATTGACAGTCGCGCGCTGAGGATGTCATGCCGCTGCTGGCTTGCACCTCGTACGGTGCGCAACATGCAATTACACCTGCCATCTGCAGTGCAGTCGGCACTGCATTCCCGGTACTGCCCTCTGAATGGTTGTCAATGAGCATGGGATGTACGATGAGCTCTGGACACTCTGCAGGCATGTTGAGCCACGCACTTGTCTAGCAGCAGACGTTGCGGCTGGCACGGCGCACCAATGCCGCAGAAGCTGCAGCGGACGTCATTGCAATGAAGCAGCAGCCGTGCTGTAGCTAATCGGATGGGAGCGCGCTTGGACGTCGCTGGCGCCAGTGAAGGTGGCTTATGGCCGCAGTCATGGGCTGCATTGCCATTGCACGGACTGACATTTTAGACACGAAAGCCCTGCGGGCACAATTCGGACTGAGATTGGAGAGGAAGGGGGAAGGGGGGATTGTTTATAAACGTGCAACACAGACATGGAGACGATCAGATGCCGTCTGAGAGACCGCGCTCCACTGGAGCTGCGGTGTTCGCACGCTGGCCCAGTGTTGAAGGCCGGCTTCGCTGCTGAAGGTATGAACCGTGCCCACTGTGTGCGCCACTGACGGGCTGTTGAGGCAGCCTCGCTGAGCTGAGGTTCAAACTGGGGGGGCAACACATTGGGTGCTCGCGACCTTCATGTCGGGGCTGCTGGTGAGCCGCCTTGATGTTCTCGTCTTCTGCAGGCGCACTGCGGACACTCCGACCCTCACTGAAGGAGGTGGACACAGCAGCCTGCGGTTGCGGATCGACATGGAATCTGCTGGTGCGAGCAAATACCTCCTCGCCCCCTCCCCTAGCCCACTATGGGAGATGGTCCGCCCTGCGGCTCGCCCAGCAGCACACACCAGTCCTGCACGCGTGCTGGAGACAGTGGAACTGACCCCTTTGGCCCACCTGATGATGGCCACTTTGGACGGGGCGCTGAGTTGCGAACACGTGCGACTTTGCGCAGGGACGACGCTTCAACGGAGCGCACCAGCACTTCGCCTCGAGCAATGATCGGCCCCGCAGCGGGCCCTCGCCGCATCAGCAGGTCCGACCCTTGTTCAAAGCGGAGCCGCAAGCTGTTCGCTGCTCCGACGTGCTGCTACAGTTATAGCGAGCGCCGTTGATCTGCGACCCTGGCTTCCGCACCCCTGGCGTGCCACACATCTTGACCTGGATCAGGCTCGAGACGGCGTATCTGCTCTCTGCAGGTGCAGGCGGTGCTTGCGGAGGTCCGGCGCCTCAACGCGGAGGCTGTCGAGGCAGCACAGCAGGAGGCGCAGCTCCTGGCAGAGCGAGATGCTGCCATTGCGGACGCAAGCCAGATCCAAGATGACATCAACAAGATCGAAGAGGAGAAGGCGGGTCTGGCAGCGGCTTTGGACGACGTCATGCACGGCGCTTACTACGAGCGGGGCATGGCGCGCGCCAAGGCCAAGGCCGCCGAGCGTGAGGTGCGGCAATGTTTTTCAGTTGGAGTTTTCTGCCGGGCTGCAGCGGCGCACCAGTCGGGCGGGGCTCCATGTTTGGCGGGGAGTGTGCAATGAGCTCGACTTTTGCTGTTATGTTTGCTTGTCACAACATTGCTAATGCAGTCGATCGTCCACCATGTGCGGCTTGAGTTTGCTTGTCAAGCCTCTCTAGGTCCGTCACCCAGGCATTGTGTGCTGGCATTTTGCCACAGCCTGCATATGATACCAAGCTAAGCACGACTTCCTGAAATGAGAAGCACAGCTGACATGTGCATCGTCGATGCGCAGATGGATGCGCTCCGCAAGGCGATTGCGGACGCCAACAGTGGGCGCTCTGCTGCGGAGGAGATGGCTGCGGCCTTTCGTGCGGAGATTGCGGATCTGCGCAACTATGCTGCAGCTTCCGAGCACGGCAGCGTCGAGGTGAGCACCGCGCCGCCGGGTTCCAATGCCTGCAGCCAGCCACGGCCTCCTGACGCCTCGCATCAGTGTGCAGTCCCGTCGAAGGGCGCACAATATTGTTGCATTTTGCGGCAGGCACTTGTGGTGGGTTTGCTGGGAGACCATATGGTTTATTGCGACGTGTCGTTGCCTAGCTCAGGCGGCGTTTGCTGCGCCACAGGTGCAGCGAGAGAAGGACGGAAGCATCGTCGGGGACGGCCGACGCGCGGAGGCACTCGGCTCGGCGTCGTGCGAAATGCAGGATCAGCAACAGATGGCGTGCACGGACGCCAAGTCCACCCTAGATGAGGTGCGTCGGTGCTGCATGTCTGGTTTGCTCACAGCAGCCTCTAGGCGAATATAGACTGCAAGTCCTCATGTCGTGTGCGGGACGGCCTCAAACTGTCATCAGCAGAGGAGAAGACCTGCGCTGCGTGCTGTTGGAACAGCTCATTTGTACGATGGTGTCAGTGCAGGGCTTCTGTGGTTTGCAGACTGCGATACTCCGCAAGCAGGTGACAGTAACGAAGGCCTGCCTCACGGATCCCGACAGCAAGCGCTCCGCTGGTCAGCAGCATGAGGCCGCGAGCGCACGGGTGCAGATGGAGGAGCCATGCGTCTGCGACGACAGCATCGACACTATCCGCGCCAAGGTGAACACCGAAGCCCTAGCATGCGCTTGTGCACCGCATTGGTCGCCTCGGATAAGTTCTCCTTCTAGGCTGCGAACTCAGCCGATGAGGTGCTACGCTGTCGCTGCTGCTGTGCTGCCACCTTCGTGCATTGGCGCATCATAGCAGCAGCCTCGGCACGCCAGACAGAGCGCATTTGGAAGGTGACATGTGGTAGTGATACAGCATCGTGGTTGCCATTGCAGTGCGCTCCCAGTGTGCATGCACACGTGGTCGAGCCTGGGCCGGGGACCGATGCCAGCATCCAGGCAGCCGCAGAGGTAAAGAATCGCCACCTCCTTGCAACCCTCCTAGTCTCTTTGCCAAGTGTGTGCTGACTTGTTGCTCAAGTCACCTGAACGCTCATACTGTGAAATAACATCCTTGTATGATGAGCGCTCGGTGAGCCAATGAACGCTTCTGTGTATGATGAGCAGGATACCAAGCCAATACCATCCCACACGAGCTCAATACTTTGATTTGATTGCACCAGGCAAAGGTACCGGACGCCGCAAGCAGCTTCAGTGGCGCCTCCGGCACGTCGTACGAGGACTCTAATGACGACGATGTCAGCATGTGCGACTCGGACGACTCCTCCTACACGGATGACGCAGCTGACGACGCCTGCCAGGGTGCGCTTGCTCGGTGGCCTCCATCTGACTTGTTGATTGGTCAGGCGCGACTGGGCATCAGCAGCTGCTCGTAAGGTCAGACCAGCACAAGCTAGTCTGCAGATGATGTCCCCAAAGGGCGTCCCACCCGCTTTTGGCTGCCCTGGACAGCCGTATGCCAGAAGACAGTATGCCAGCAGACAGTCTTAAGTTGAGACACTATCTCCACGTGGTTCCCATGGCATCACCCTCTCGCTTGTCACACTCATCTGCATCAGTGCATCTTCTACGGACCATCAGCGTGATCCCACATGGTGCCGATCATCCGTAAGGCCTACTGACCGCTCATCCTGTCCACGCCCACAGGCTTCGATGGCGCGGAGGGCGACCTGCCGAGCGCCTGCACCGACTGTGCCTCGACGATCATCGATGACGTGGATCCGTTGAGCATGCTGCTCGAGCGCTGGACGCCAGCACGTCGCCTAGGCCGCGGCACGACTGGCGTTGTGACCCTGTGAGTGCCGTCCTTCTGTCCCCATCAATGGCTTCGACTATATGCCATTGCCTGCACATAGGGCTGCCATGGACGAACGCATATACCAAAGTCTTTGATACTACCTTGGTGTTGCCGAATCCGCCGACCGGCATATTTGTACCTAATGCGACTTGTCTATACCGGCATACACAGGCATAAATGTACTGGCCCCGTGTGGCATGACACCTTACGTGTGGCATGACACCTTACCTTAGAGTCAGTGCATGCCGCCCGTTGCGAGCACAGCCTCTCAACACAATCAGGCTCGTTCACCAGACATTGCGCCTGCGTTCCAGCTGGGAGGGTCCGCGGCCGGACCAGGATCTGGCGGTGAAGCTGATCCGCTGCTCCAACCGCTCCGATGTGGAGTACTTAAAAAGGGAGATGGAGGTTCTGTTCACAGCGGAGGACTGGGACCACTGTGTCGGTGGCATGGGCGCGTACGGGGCAGCATGGAGGGGAAAGGGCGGCGCGCAGCGCGGCACCGCCTACTATCTCACCATGCCGTGCGCCTCGACCCGCCTGACTGCTTTTGTACATCGTCCCAGATGTGATGTGCATGAATCTCGATAGCAGCTGGAGTCTCGTCTTGCTCGAAGCACGAGCAACAGCTCAGGAGCTCCGACAGGTGGTTGGCGGCAATGCGCTGAGAAGACCTTGAACAGCTGGATGGGCGTCTGCCAGAAGGGTGACACTGCATGTGCTTAGAGGATTGTACGCAGCCTTCTTGATGCTTTAGTGTGCCGTTCCTGGCCCAGCAGGGTGATGAGAGGTGGTTCCCTTGCCGCCGTCCTGGCGGCGCGCGGCGGCACGCTTCCCGAAGCCGAGGCAAGGACGGTGGGCCTCTGCATCCTCGCGGGCCTCCGGGACATGCACGCGGGCGGCTACTGCCATCTGGACGTGAAGCCCGACAACCTCGGCGTTCAGCAGGAAGGCGATCTGCGCTCGGTGGCTCTCATGGACTATCGGAGCGCTCAGCCCGTCGGTGCGGATTGCATCCATTGTAATAATTGTGGCGATCAGATATTCAACCGCTGCTCCCAATGATCTTACATTATTTTGCCTAAAGGATTTCACTCTCCGTTGTCAGGGTGCAGCTCCCGTCACGCTTAACCTCCACTGCATGTGGGATTATTTCTGCTGACCTTGTTGCAGTGGCAACACTTTGCCTCGATGCTGACCTATTGGTCTGAACCGCTTCCTGACCAACGTGAAGGTTGCTCACGTGCTGTGATCAACACTCATGTTTGCCGAACTCTTGCATGGAGGCAGCATCGTGAACTGGATGATCGGGACTTCCATCTATGCGAGCCCGGCCTTCATCCATGCGGCGGTGGGCAGCCGCACCCCTGTCAACCTGGCAAAGGCCGACTCCTATTCGGTCGGCGCCACCCTCTTCGAGATCTTGACAGGGCGAGCAGCCTTGCCGACAGGCCAACACGAGTCCTTCCCCAATTACAGCCGCCACTTCCGCCGACGGGTGCGCAAGTGTTCAACATATCGCCCTGCTGCGCTATCTCAGGGTGGTGCGTGTGACAAGCATACAATGCAAATCAAACCTGAGGCCTCGCTGTTTCAATGGACTGCTCGCTGGTACACCGGCAGTAATTCGTACACCGTCGTATCGAAGCACACAGCACGGCGTCTACTTGTGACATATGACATTTGCAAAGCCGTTGTATGCAGTCAAGGCGCGCATGCAAGCACGCTACATGCATAGCATCTGAATGTTCTAAGGGCCTACAGGCGGACCCCACGATGCTAACAGCCTGATGGCATACTCTGTAGGCTGCTGGTTATGGATTCGACCCGACGGACGCTCTGAGCGGCGTGTCAGAGAGCGGTCGCGACCTCCTCAGCAGGCTGCTCGACATCGATGATGATCGGCGCATCAGCGTGCAGGACGCGCTCCGGCACCCGTGGATCATTGGGGTCCGTTCCAGCTGCATGCATACCTGCCTGTTGCACGCATGCTTGATGTTGCCTGCAGTTGATATGGCAGGAGAGCATACCAAGTAGCTTTTTGCTCTACAAACCGAGCGTGCCGGGTGACGGGCATGAAGTCAGCCATCACTTTGAGGCGCAGGTTGAGCCAACGTTAGACAACATTTACCATTAGGATAGCTTTTGCCATCTGGCACATGTCAAAACTACCAACGACCTTCCGCGGTAGTTTTGCGAGCTTAAGCGTCTGTTTTGTGCAGGTGTCGCCATCCGCACCTGAAGGCTGAGCATGCTGACAACAATTGCGGACAGCAACTACCCCAGGGACGAGGCGGCAGAAGGACGACCGAGTTGACAGCATGACAAATGGCCGCCTGAGAGCAGATGTTTGTCGTGGTCACGTCGTCACAAATCGCCTGTGTGTGGATTGCCAAGAGCGTTGACGACACTGATGGTTGTACTCTGTGTGATACGTTTCTCAAAGTCAGGTCGGTGCGCAAACGCTGGGGACTACGTCGCTGTGTGTAATGTGACGTCGCTGGCCCGCACAGTTCGTATACGTACGGTGCTTGTATGCGGATCCATGGTCCACAGCCCTCGTTTCTGCGCTCAGCGGTCATGAGCTGTGACCTAAGATCTTACCATGCGCTCAGCGAAACGCAGCCACGCTCAGCGCCTTGCTCATCTGCTAGAGCGCAGCGGGTCTGCACCCACTCATGTGAGCCTGCGCTGGTGCTGTGAGCCGGGGTTTGCGCAGAGGCTTGACATCACCGCCCGAGAGCAATCGACAATTGCCAGGGATGCGCGGGCTTGTAGAAACACGAGTGTAGGACAAGGGCAGCGCATACCGCGCGCCTTGCACTCAATGCCTACACATCCCTGAGCATGGAATTGCTAAGCTTAAGCCCCCGGCTGTCAGCACGTCCTGCTCAGCAAATAAACACATTTTCAGTCTGGTCATGACACTGAGCGCATCGTGCTCAGACACGATGTGGAGATAGGTGCGGACTGCCCTCCCTGACATCGCTTTCGAGAGCCGACGAAATTTCGAGTCAGCCTCGTGAGGGGGGGCCCTGCCGGCTGTCACATTGCCGAGTGAATGCCGGAACCGTGCCCCATTGTTGAAGTGGTCCCTTGCAGACCTGTGACAATCAGGCATTGCAAGGAGATAGGAGGACAATGAGCTGCTGATCACTCGACGATCCGTCTGCAGGTCGTCACCCCCCTTCCCCGCGGGTCGGCTCTCCAGCGACGGCAGAGAAGGATGCCACGCAGATTTCGTACGCAAACAAGGCGCAGCCGGCGAAACGGCCGAGCGGCGCTGCAACCGCGGCTGCTCCGCGAGGGCAGACCGTGGCTGCGCAGCAGGTGCTTGCCTGGCCAGCTGCATCTGTTCATGTCCATTGCACTGCCTAGTTTCTGGCAGATATGTAGGTCGGAGCGCGGACCAGGACGCTGACATGGCCTGGGGCATCGGCATGCCTGCACGAAGCGCGGACAGTGCCTGGTCATTTGTCGCTGTCGCCTTTTGTCGTCCGGCCATTAGCTGATGCAATGTGCAGGGACGATACGGCGCGGTACAACTTACACGAACAGGAGCGCATGAGGTGCTGACAGCCTTGCGCGTCGCAGCTCACACCGCGCTTCTGGTTGCTGTGATCGCAGGTGGCTGCGGCCAGCTCCTCGAGATTGCCCATGGCGACAGCTGGTGTTGAGCAGCGTGCTGCACCGTCTGCGGACGCGTCGGAGGGCATGGCGCGCGGTGCACTGCAGCCGGCACAAGAGTGCGCCAACGCCACGGGTGCGCCCCTAGGCAAAGTGTGCCAGTTGGCATGTACAGCCTGTACCCCTCGCACAAGCGTGCCGTCAGCAGTTGACAGGGCCTGGCGCAGATGCAAAGCGTTTGTGCACGCCTCAATCTGTGAGGAATCTCATTGAAGCACTCGGTACTTGGTGCCCTGCTGCTAGGACTCGAAACCGCATGAGTGCGCGGAGCTGTTCCTGCTGGCGCTGCTGCTGTACTGCAAGTGGATGCAATGCATGGAGCAATTCGCACGCGGGTGCTGACGCAGTACGAGTGCTGCAGCTGACCCGCCGACAAGCTCGGGCGATTCGCCGGCTCCCCGCTTGCGCCGCGACGACTCGGCGGTTGACAGCCAGCAAGAGAATCTCAGCCGCGTGCGTCAGGTGATGGACAGCGTTGAGGTCCTGTGCTAGCCTCTGCAAGTGCACAGATATGATACTGTGAACACGCATATCACATTGCCCGTAAGTGAGGCCAACAAGAAACCAGATGTGGTGGCGCTACCCGACGATAAGCCAGAACCTCATATTCGGACATCGCTCAATGGGCCGACTTGCTGCGACATTCCCCAGGCAGACCATGTGCTGAGGTGCTGTGTTCTCGCAGAGGACGCGACAGACGCGGGCTGCGGCGGATGAGGCAGCTGCCGAGCTCGGGCTGACGGCACCCGGGCGGCCAGCTGTCATGGTGCGGATTTGCATTTGCGGACAATGTCTGCCGGCGCGTGCTCCGTCAGATGCCTGCTGCTTGCTGAGCGACTGGGCCGACGGTGTGCGCGTCTAGTGGCCCCGCAGGTGGTCGCGGCTCAGCGCGCCTGGTCGTTGTTTAACACTGTGTCCTGCGCCATGCGACCGTCGGCTCATGTACTGGCCAGGGCTGACTTGTCAGCGATCATTGTCCTGGCGGATCGCAACAGTTGTCAAGCCTTGCGCAGACGTATCACCACGCTGCTTGTCATTACCTGCGCAGGTGGTGGCAAGCATATCAGGTCCGGCTGCAGCGACTGTGCGCGAGCAGCCACGTGCTCTGCAGTCTGCGACCATGCCTGAGGACCTTGCGCACGCGACCCCGCAGCCGGCACAGCAGCGCGCCAGCGACGAGTCGAGTGCGCCACCACATGCATCACGTCGAGCCGGATGCGCCGATCTGCACCGTCTGAGTGTAGCTTTGCCGGTTGTCACTGACGCCAAACATGCATCCGCGCAAGGCCTGGTCATTGAACCAGCTCAATGCGTGTTTGCGTCCTGTTGATAACACGGTGGACCGGACTGCATATGCTGTCGGAGATGCTGCTCTACAACAAGCAGATGCCGATGTCAATACGGCCCACATGTGATGAAGACGTCGCCTGTCTGGTGCAGATGACAAGACGCAGCGCCCGATTGACCTTGCTGCTCCCCGCCCGCGCCTGCAGGTCCTGCCGGGCAACGGCCAGCAGCAAGAAAATGTGAGTATCAAGGACGAGCTGATGATGTTTATGCCCATTGCGAGGCACCACCCAGAAGTCCGTGTCGGAGCATCATGCTTGGCGCACCCGCAATGCGCCGCTTGGCTGCCTCTCTGGTAGGTTCCCTTGTCCGTCAGCGGTCAGAGCCGTGGCGCATAGAAAGCTGACTTCGTCCTGGCACGCTGTTGGCAGGTCCCGAGTCCAACATCAACCGTAACCGCTTGGAACTCCATGCGGGGTCAGCGTACGTCGGCGCTGCAAGAGGCTCCAACCAACGTGCCGCTGTACCAGCAGCAGGCTGTGCCGCCGTCATCATCATTAGCCGCCGGCCTGCCGACCGCCGACATGCACGGGTCCCAGCAGCCGTCGCCGCCTACTTCGCGGCTGGTGCGGCCGTTCGCTGCTAGGGTTTGCAGCGCTGATGACACAACCACCATCTCACCCGCCCAATGTGTCGCCTCTGCAGCCGCTGCCCGTGCTGGCACCGCAATCCACCACACCTCCGGTACAGATGTGGTTAAAGGAAGCTGCAAGTCGGCACAATCCTTGCGATACCAGAACTCAGCTAGGCTTGCCGATTGCCGTTTAGTGCCGGCTCCAAGAACTCTGGCCTTGTTTTACCGCGCTCGTGCGGCTCTCCTCATGCTGTTCCTTGAAGCGCAGGCGGAACTCTCAGCATCGCTGCCGCCACCTATGTCGTACACCTGGGCGTTCCCAGCCCTGGTCCATCCTGCATTTCAATCCTGCCGGCGAGCCGCTGCGGTGGATGCGATGTTCACGGTGCTGAGCGCGCCCGCGCGTGAGGCACTGGAGCCGCTGGCGACTCCTGGGCAGGTCAGCGCCTCTTGGCCGTGCCTGGATTGTTGATAAAATCCCTAGGAGCACCATCACCCAGCATCACACAGCCCTCTACACAGACGAGCATGACACGCTCAGCACCGGGCCGGTGGTGTCATCATACGATTGCTGATGCTTGCAGCTGCGCGATGGTGACATCATCAGCAGCTCGACATCCTGGGCAATGGAGGCTGGCACAGCACCGGGCCGGTCCGGTTCTGAGCTTCCTCAAATTACATCAACTCTCAAGAGCTTTGTCCTCTCCCACGCCCCCAAGGTAGGAAGCGCCTCAATGCCTACATAATGACATCCCACCAATTGATCCTCGTCAGAAGGATCTTCTCCTGCACCTGTCGCTTGCAGCGCGTCCACGGCCCTAGCGCACCACTCTTCTGGCCGTGAGTTACTGAAATTGCCTGTCTTCTGGTGCGAAGACGCAGATGTACGATCCCACCATCGGCCTTGGCGCCTACACGCAGAACCGCCATGCACCAGATGATGCCTTTGCAAATTTTGGCAGTGCACATCTGACCTGCCGCCGCCGCTGACAGGCCAGACTCTTCCCAATCCAAACCTGCAGCGGAACTACACCGTTCGACGATTACATTGCGGACACTGGCACCCTGTGCGGCCGCGCCAGAGGCCGGCGTCGGCGGAGTGTACGAGTCACATGGCGCACGCGTTCCTGTGCCGACTGTAAAGCAATCCAGATGGAGCATCTCACAGCTTGCTGAAAGACACGCTCGCACTCTTAACTACCGTACAGGGCTGCGTGCGAAGTGGCTACAGCCCTACCGCACAAAGCAGCGGAAAATTGCCTCGACTGGCAGGGGGTGTGAGGAAGCAAAGCGTCGAGCGAAGATGACGTCCGAAGGTGGGATAGATTTCTTATGTACAGCACTCGCATCAAGCAAACAGAGTTCAACATCACCATCGGGCCAACGCCGGCGCTGAGCACTTCGGATCTGCAGCAGGTTAGCGTGGCATTCGTCGCCCCTATACTAGTGTCGCCACCCCGGGCAACCGGCCCTGGCAGTCAGTCAGACCAGCAACCTGCGACAGAGTCATGCCGCGCAGATACGCAGTTTGCACAAGCAGTGCTGGCCGGCAGAGCACGATGAGGAAGAAGACGACTCCCTGGACGGCTTCCTTGATCGAGCGACATTCCTTCATGATGCAGACGCCGTAACTTGGTTGCTGCTTTGGCATGAAGGCGGGCTGAACAAGTGTGTGGCGCAACAGCTGGCCGCTCTGACACTGCAAGTGTGCTCGTGCTGCTCATGTTTCTGTAGAGCCCATCTGTGACGTGTGCGGCATCTCTAGCTCATTTGCTGCTAAGGGCTTGCATGCAGACAGCTGATCGGAATGGTCGCTGTTGCCGACTACCACGACTCGGCCTACGCCTTTTGCTTCGCCGTCCGGCCGTCGCACCGTAACCAGGTGCTGCTGCGTGGGCAATTTCCAACAGCCTTGCTGCCGCAAGCGCGTTTTGGAGAGCTTCGATCTTGGAGGAACTCGAGTCAGGAATGCACACAGGGCTTCGGGCGGAGGCTCATGTTTGGTGTGGAAGTGCTGGCGGTGGAGCGGGGCTTCAGCAAGGTGTCGGCGTCGGTGGATTCCAGTGAGGGCCGCCTTCTGAAGCACTACCTCAGGCTCGGCGGCATCGTGCAGCAAAACAGTGCGTCGCTGCTGGTTGCTGTCTCCTGCTGAGCATCCGCCGGTACAAGCCGGCATGAGCTCCGCCCTGGATTGCCGCTGTGCTGACTCCATGCGGATTTCTAGTATCTGCAGCGCCTGATCATTCGCCGTGCTGGGTTCAAACAAGCCAAGCATGCATCGCGTCATGCGAATGCATTATGACTGATTTGATGCAGGCATCACCAGCCATGCAGCCACTCAGCCCAAGGCGTTGCGGCTGATCCGGCACACCAGCACAGCGCAGGCAGCAGCGGGCGTCTGCTGCAGCGACGAGGCGATAGTATTGCAGCTCGCCAGACGACAGCGCGCTCAGACGCTTCTGCTAACTGTAGCGGTCGCTACAATTGCAGTGAC
>JAABUX010006227.1_pt1 | contig 14299 bp, 15 predicted proteins | sample 5561851 | NCBI WGS metagenome assembly JAABUX01 (sample SAMN10711883, study PRJNA513361) | rock metagenome | isolation source: Antarctica rocks | place: Antarctica: Victoria Land, Richard Nunatak red sandstone | collected 2016-01-03 | reverse complement strand
GCAATCTCAGGCTATTGATATCTCTGAATCATACTTGGGGCGACTGCCCAGGACTCCGCATAATCCTGCGCTCCACATAATTGCGGAAATCAACAGGCTGCGTGGCAACCACCACGCGCGCACCCGCAGGGATCTGGATCATCGCTGCGAGACCGAGGCGCGAACCGTCCGCAACACGGTGGTCAACACAGTGCCGTCTATTCCTGACGCCACGTTGATCACCGCACCTGCGAGCTTGACCTCGATCGCGGAGGGCGCCGGTGCAGTGGCAGTGGCAGTGGCAGTCTCGGTTACAATCGGCACGAAAGACGCGATTGAAGATACCGCCGGATCGCCCGGTGCTGTCGCCTGGTCAGCGCGTGCTTACCGCCGCCACGTGAAGATCTGCTGCGAGCAGAGCTGAAAGCGTCGGGCAACATCGCAGACACGCGCTCCGGGCATCAGCGTTTCCGCTACAATCCGAGCCTTCTCGGCGGCGGACCAACGCCGACGCCGACCTGGTCCCGTCAGTATCTCGATCCGCCGGTATCCGCCCTGTGCGTCATCGCTAATGTCGACCATAATTTTAGCCCGAAGCTCCCTGCTTCAAGCAAAACAATCACTTCCGGGCGACCAACGGAAGAAGGGTGGTGTCGCTCCGCCTAGGATAGACTCTAGGTCTTCAGGCATCAGTAGCCATATAATCGCTAACGCAATGACAGGATGCGCGCAGTATGGTAACTGCAGCGATGCGGTGGGCGGCCGAAATGTTGGGCCGAGAGGGAGCCAATCCCAGCCGTACACTTCTCATGGGATTAATGGCGATCCTGGCGGTGGCTGTTCCACAATATGAAGCATATGCAATCGAACCGTCAAATTGTGAGCAGGCGGCCGCAAACGCTGAGCGTGACGCTGGGATGCCGCCTGGCCTGCTTCAAGCGATTGGTCGTGTTGAGAGCGGGCGATCTGTAGACGGACAACTCATCGGCTGGCCTCTAAGCGTTAATGCTGGAGGAGTTAGCCGGCAGTTTGCAACCTATGAAGATGCCGCTGCATTTGTCCAGGATCAATCTTTGTCCGGACAGCGCTTTATTGATGTTGGTTGCTTCCAGATTGATCTATTTTACCATCCGGAAGCATTTGGTGACCGAGACGACGGTTTCAGACCGCAGGAGAATGCGACAGCCGCATCACGCATCCTGCAGAACCTATACGCTCGGGCTGGGAGCTGGGATCAGGCGATAGCACTTTATCACTCCGCCGATCCGACGCGCGGCATACCCTACCTCAAGGCGGTTCTACGCTCCTGGGCTGCCGGACATAAGAGTGGTCTGCAAATCGTCGATCTTCCGCGTTCAAGTGTGTCAGATCCATTTACGGTTGTTGTTTTCAAAAGGGTGTCGACGGTCACGGTATGGGGTCCAATTACTGGAACCCAAGATCATCTGGCGAGAAGCAGAGCCAAGCTGCCGACGATTATCACGCCATAGCGGCAACGTGTGGAGGGTGCCATACAGCATCCTCCGCGTCACGCGTCCAGATACGGCGGACCACAAGACACAGCAGCGCGAGTATCACTAGGCTGCTGAAGCGAAAGAACATGGACGAGATGACGCAGTAAGGCAAGAGGAAGGCCGCAATCAGGACGAGGATTTCCGCGAACACGAAGGCATCGTTCTGCTGCCACCGTTCGTTCACGATAACAATGACTGCTGCAGTTAATATTGGCATATCGTAGGCAAAGGCGTAGGGCGTCGTCAGAAACGTCGCCACGGCGACAGCCGCCGCACCGAGCATATTGGTGCCTCGACGGAAGCAGTGCCAGATGACGATCACGGCGCCGAGGCTGGCCACTATCTGCACAAGATGGGCTTGATCCGGAGTCAACCCAAACACGACGAGGTTCGAGGTAACGGTTACCATGAGTGGGCAGAGAACTAGCAGATTTGTCGAGATCGTTATCGCGATGGATGGCAGGTCATGCAGCCAAGTCACCCATACTGACCAACCGAAGGCGGCAGCGGTCGCAAGCATGAAGAGAATCATTGTGACGCAAGCGGCCGCGATCGCTCGCCATTGCCCGGACGCAACGAGCGCTACCGGAACCAGGACACCGAACTGCGGCTTGTAGGCAAGCATCCCGAACAACGCACCGGCGAGTAGCGGCCGTGTTGGCAGGAATCTGAAGCCGCCGAACAGCAGCGCCGCCGCCAGCATAGTACTTTGCCCGCACATGACGATCCACAGCGTGGAGGGCGCGATGATGGCCGCGAGCACGGCCGCCGGATTACGCTCAGCAATGCCGACCGCAGCGATGTAGACGATTAACCCAATCCCGATCCAGAGCACCCAGCCCAGTCCGTATGGTAGATAGGCGAGCGGCCAGACTAGGAGCAGCATACCGGGATGATAGAGATATGGGAAGAAACCTCCGTGCAGCGTGAGTTGCAGATCCCTAAGAATATGATTGTCATAAATCAAGGCCGGTGGATGAACCCGAATGAAGCTGGAGAAGGAACGGAACGCGAAGTAATCAGTCGGGTCGTGATGAGGCAGTATAATATACTTCGTCAGCACGAACGGTGTGATGATACAAAACAGGAGCAACACTAAGCGGCAGAGGATGCGGGCACGGAGGCCACGCGCCGCCCAACGTGCGGGTGTGTCGGGCATCATGATCTCCGCTGACTCGATCCCAGAACTACTACTGTGGGTTGATTTGTATCGGCGATCGATCAGGAACACAAGCAAACACGCTCAGCGTATGTGAGGCTTGTGGCTTGCACAATCGTTGCAAATCCGATTACAGTCGGGAGAACGTGATGCTTCTGATTGATATTTAATTTGAAAGTTGGTTTAGCGAATGTCGAGGTTGAAAAACCTAAACCTCATCATTTTCGAGATAATCTTTTACTTTCAAATGTCGATCCCGCCCGGATTTACCTAACCGTGTTATAACTTAACTAAATATTCGAGATCACAATTTCGTTGTTGAAACGCACTGACCTTTTAGTTAAAACGTTGCAGCGGCCTAAACGAGATCGACACCCGGCTTTGCCCGGCCGCCTTATCAGGAGCACGTTACATGATCAATTATATCAGGACCTACCTGCGGTTGAAGCATGACGTACGTGCGGTCACGGCCGTCGAATATGCGTTGATCGCCGGCTTGATCGCCGTCGTGATCATCGGCGCCGTCACGACCCTCGGCACCAACCTGAACACCGTCTTCAAGACGATCGGCAGCGACGTCGCGGCCGCCTGACGGCGAGTTCAAAGCCGGGCAGTTGCCGATGGTCGTGTTCGGACGACCACCGGCAACGGCGCCATGATACACAGTTCAGGAGAGCGACGAATATCAGATGATGATCCAGATCGGCATCCTCATCGCCATCTCGCTTCTTATGCTGGCAGCAGTCGGCGATGTCGCCTTGCGCATTGTGCCAAACTGGCTTTCTGTAGCAGTCGCCACGGATGGCATCGTATTACGTACCGTATACGGGAACCTACCGGTTGCCGCCGCCGCCGCCTTAGCTGTATTCGTTCCGGCCGCGTTGTGCTGGCGTCGCGGTCTCATGGGAGGTGGCGACGTCAAGCTGCTTGCGGCCGCCTCTCTCCTAGTCGCGCCGTCGCTGGTGCCGAGACTTCTGCTGCTGGTGGCGCTAGCTGGTGGCTTGCTTGGTCTTGTCTACTACGCGATGCGCCTTGTGCTGCGGGCGCCGTCCCGGATCCGTTCGCGTCTGCTGGTCGTGCGCATCCTGCGCATCGAGCAGCACCGGATCTCGCGCGGCTTCTCCTTGCCCTACGCGTCGGCCATCGCCTTGGGTTGCGTCTACTGTCTGTTGAAGGGTTGATCCAGTGATCCTGCGCGTCCTCCTGTTCGGCATCATGGCACTTGGACTCTGTGGCTTCGGCGCCGTCGCTTGGCGTGCCACGCACCTGCCGCCGCCGCCGCCACCACTGGTGGCCGCGGTGCAGCAAGCGGTCCCCCCGCCGCCCGTCATGGTGCCCATTCTGACCGCGGCGCGCGGCCTGCGCGCTGGCAGCGTCCTCAGGCCCGAGGATCTGGCCGCGACGCCAGTCGCTGAGCGCGCAGTACTCCAGGGTGCCGAACACGACACGCAGATCGTGCGGGCGTCGCTCAACGGTGCCATGCTACGTCATTCGCTATCGTCAGGGCAGGCGATCGTCGGCACGGACGTTCTGCTTCCGGGCGATCACGGCTTCGTCGCCGCCATGCTCGCTCCCGGGATGCGCGCGGTGGCGATCGGGAGCGCGCAAATCGTCTCCGATGCGGGTCTGATCTCGCCAGGCGATCATCTTGACGTCATCCTCACCGATGCGGACGAACAATCCGGGGCCCAGACCAAGCCTAGCCGCAACATCTTTGCGGAAACGATCCTGTCCGACCTTCGCGTCCTTGCCGTCGATCAGCAGCTCATGCAAGCTACTTTGCCCGATGCGGACAAGCGGCTTGGAGTCTCCAGCATCACGCTGGAAGTCTCTCCGGTCGGCGCCGAACAGCTTGCCTTGGCACTCCGGCTGGGCAAGGTCGCACTGGCGATACGTGCCATCGAGAGCAGACATCCGGAGGGTGGCCTCATCCTTGCCGCAGTCCAGGATGCCACGCCTCCGGCGCCTCCCAGGGCGATCCGGGCCGGCGACGTGCTGAACAGCATGAACGCTGCAACTGACGGTCACGGCGCGGTTACCACCGTGCGTGTCTTCGACGGACAGGATGCTGGTCAGGAGTTTAAGTTCTGATGTGGCGGTTTTCTATGCATGAATTCCCGATGCGCCAATCCTTGGTGCATTGTTTGCTCCGTCGTGGCCGTTCCGGCCTAGCGGTCGGGTTCTGCTTCCTGCCGCTCTGGCCGGCGTCGGCGGAGCCCCTCAACCCTAATCCCGCTGGCCATGGCAAACTCGTCCCGATGACAGCCCGCGACGGCGGTCCCGCAGGCCAGCGTGCCCTATCACTTGACTCCGGCACCGGTCGGGTACTCGCCATTGCCGGTGCTGCTGCCAACGTGTTCGTCGCTGATCCAAAGGTGGTGCAGGTGCGGCCGGCGAGCGCCTCCGCGCTGTTCGTGTTCGGGCTTATCCCGGGACGCACTACGATCGCGGCGTTCGATGGTGGGGGCCATCCCCTAGCGCAGTATGACGTTACCGTCCGACCCTCGTCATACGGCGCGGTCAGCGCCAGCGAGGCGATCGCGCGCGCCCTGCCAGATGCGCGTGCCGGTGTGCGCGGGACGCCAGGTGGCTTGGTCGTCACCGGTGAAGTTGCCACCGCTGCCGATGCCGAAGAAGCCCTCGGCATCGCACGCAGCTATGCGACAGCCGGGCAGACGCTGCAGAGCGAACTCAACGTCGCCGCTTCGGTGACGGTCGGGCTCAAGGTACGCATCACTGAGATGACGCGCCAAGTGACGCGGGCACTCGGCGTCGACTGGTCCACACTCGGTACAATCGGACGATATACCGTCAACTTTGCGACCGGCAACGGCGTCGCGGCCACGCTCTCCAACGTCTATAACGCCAAAGGGATCAGCGTCGACAACGTCATCGAGGCCCTGGCCCAGGACAATCTGGTGCACGTGCTGGCCGAGCCCAACCTCACCGCGCGCAGCGGTGAGAGCGCCAGCTTCCTGGTTGGCGGACAATTTCCCATCCCGGTGGCCCAAGGCGGCAGCTCGAGCAACGCGATCTCGATTGTCTATGAGCAATACGGCGTCTCACTTTCGTTCGTGCCGACAGTGCTAAGTTCCGGCCGCATCAGCCTGCATGTTCGTCCCGAAGTCAGCCAGCTCGCCACCTCCTCCGCCGCGGGCGCGATCACCTTGTCGCAGGGTTCCGGCAGCCTGCAAATTCCGGCTCTCACCATCCGCCGGGCGGAGACTACGGTCGAACTTGGATCCGGTCAGAGCTTTGCGATCGCCGGACTATTGCAGGACAGCACAACTCAGGCGAACAAATACCTGCCGGGACTGGGCGATCTTCCGATCCTCGGGGCACTGTTCCATTCCGACAACTTCGAGCACGACCAGACCGAGCTGGTGATCATCGTCACCCCGTATATCGTGGGTTCGGTCGGGGATCCCGATGCGCTGCATAGCAGCGGCGACGGCTACGTGGCGCCAAACGATATCGAGCGCGTCCTGCTGCTACGTCAGCTTGGTGGGGGCCAGCAGGGCAGCGGGGGGCGCACAACGTCGGTGTCAGTTCCCGGAGACGCCGGGTTCATCGTCCGATGATCCGCATGTCGATGATGTGGGTCCGGCGCGTCAGCCTGTTCCTGCCGCTCCTGCTCGCGGGCTGCGGTGACCCGTATGCCCGGGCAGGCACCTGGCACGCGCTCGGGCTGAACGATGCCAATCTTGCCGTGATGGTGAAGAACAAGCCAGACCTCGTCATGGGCCACGAGCAATCCGGTTCCGACGGGATCCTGGACGCCGCTGCGCTTCAGCGGCTTTACGAGGACAAGACCAGGCACCTGCCCACTGTAGACAGCTCCAGCCTGACCGGGGCGTCGCAGTGATAGCCGCGGTGAATGCACCACTCGCGCCGGCTCAGGTTCCGCCGGGCGCGCCTGAGTCGGTGCGGCACGACCGCTCCGCAATGATCGCGTTTGTTGCTGACAACGAAACCGAGACGGCATTGCGCGAAGGTTTGGCGGAGACGGCAGGTCCAGCTCTCGATGTGCGCCGCGGCGGCATCCGTGGGGCGATCGCAGCCATGCGCAAGGGCACGACGCCGCGCGTGGTGATCATCGACGTCGGCGGCGAGGCCCATCCGCTGACAGCACTTGGCGAACTCGCCGAGATTGTCGAGCCGGACGTGCAGGTTCTGGTCATAGGCGATCCGAAGGACGTCGATTTCTACCGTCAGGTCACGCGTGGACTGGGCAGCACCGAATACCTGCCGAAGCCGCTGACCCGGGACATGGTGTCGCGCCATTTTGCTCCCCTCATCGCGGGTCAGGCCTCCTCGCGCGAGAACATGCAGGGCGGTCGGATCGTCACAGTAACCGGCGTTCGCGGCGGCGTCGGGGCCACCACGATCGCTGTGCATCTGGCTTGGCACTTTGCGGTCGACATGCGCCGGCACACCGCGCTGCTTGACCCCGATCTGTACATGGGCAACACGGCGATGCTGCTGAACGTCAAGGCAACGGGGGGATTGCGCACGGTGCTGGAGACGCCGGACCGGCTTGACGAGCTTTTCATCGAACGCTCGGCGCAGCCGATCGAAAACTGCCCGACCGCCGAGAGGTTGCACGTACTCGCGGGTGCGACGCGGCTGACCGACGATCTAGCTTATGCGCCAGGCGCCGCGTCGCGCCTCGTGCAGGTGTTGCAACGGCGCTACGGCTTCGTGGTGGCGGATGTTCCATTTCGGGCAACGCCGCTTAACCGTGACCTGATGGCGCTCGCGCATCAGCGCATTCTCGTGATGGATCCGAGCCTGACCTCGATCCGCGACACGTTGCGCCTGCTTTCCCTACCGATAGGTCCGCTACAGGCTCGCCGCGCTATCGTCGTGCTTAACCGCTGTGGATTGCCCAGTGGCCTAACCCGGCGGCAAGTGGAGGATGCGCTGAAGATGGCACCTGATGTCACCATCACCGACCTGCCACGCCAGATCTCCCAGGCGGCGACGCTCGGCGAGCCGCAGATCGCGATGCGCGGTGCCTTCAGGAGCGGTATTCTGGAACTGGCTCGCCAGGCTGCGTTCGCACGACTGCTGGATGGTCCGCAGAAAGGCCAGATCGCCGACAAGCAGCGGAGTATGCCGAAGCTGCGCATGTTCGGGCGTGCGCCATGAACGTCCTTCCGTCCCGAAGCTTCGGCCGCCGTGCCGCCGCGCTTCCGGCGATCATCGACGTCGAAGAATCCCGGGAGAAATTCAAGGAACTCGATCGGACACCAGCGGAGATCGGGCTACCAGCGAGCCTGGAGGCCACAATCCTTACAGGCTCCCCACCCCCGTTGCGGGCACCATCCTCACCGAAGCAGGCGCTGCTAGAGCTAAGGGCGCTCTGCCTCAGGCGGGTGGATCCCGTTACCGTCGCCAACGTCCCGCCGGAGCGGCTGCGCGGCGAGATGGAGCGTCTTGTCTCCGAGCTTGCCACCGCCCACCGGATACAGCTCAACGGGCGCGAGCAGCGGCAGCTTGCCGAAGAACTCGTCGACGACATGCTGGGGTTAGGCCCGCTGCAGCCCCTGCTCGCGGACGACAGCATCGCCGACATCATGGTCAACGGACCGGACAAAGTTTTCGTTGAACGTAACGGTAAAGTCACGCTCACTGATGTGCGCTTCCGCGATGCCGCGCACGTGACTAACATCTGCCAGCGCATTGCCTCGGGTGTCGGTCGACGCGTGGACGAATCTAGTCCAACGGTGGATGCGCGTCTGAAGGACGGCTCGCGCGTAAACATCGTGCTGCAGCCGCTCGCGCTGGACGGCCCATACATCTCGATCCGCAAATTTGGCAAGAAGGCGATCGATTTCCCGCAACTGATCAGGTACGGCGCCCTTACCTCGCCAGTCGCGCGCGTGCTGGAGATCGCCGGGCGTGCGCGGCTGAACATCGTCATCTCGGGCGGCACCGGCTCGGGCAAGACTACGATGATGAACGCGATCTCGCGCACGATCGATGCCGGAGAACGTGTCGTCACCATTGAGGACGCGGCCGAGCTCCAGCTGCAGCAGCCGCATGTAGTACGGCTCGAGACCCGTCCGGCAAGTCTCGAAGGGCGCGGCGAGATCACGCAGCGCGATCTCGTGCGCAACGCGCTGCGTATGCGGCCCGATCGCGTCATCATCGGCGAAGTACGCGGCGGCGAAGCATTCGACATGCTACAGGCCATGAACACCGGCCATGACGGCTCGATGTCCACCGTCCACGCCAACACCACGCGCGACGCCCTTACCCGCATCGAGAACATGGTGCAGATGGGTAATGTCGGGCTGCCCTCACGCGCAATACGACAACAGATTGCTAGCGCAGTCGACTTAATAGTTCAGGTCGAGCGCCAGCGTGACGGTGGACGGCGAGTAACGCAGGTGACGGAGATCTGCGGCATGGAAGGCGACGTCATTATCCTCAATGAGGTGTTCCAGCTCGAGATCATCGGCGAGGACGTGAATGGTAAGCTGATCGGCCGCTACAAGACGAGCATCGCGCGGCCGCACTGCCAGCAGCGCCTTGCGTATTTCGGCCTTGACCGCGTCTGGATGACGGCCCTCGGAGACGAGGAGACGTGAACACAACGCTGCTGCTGCCGCTGGCGTTCCTGTCCTTGTTCGGAGTGGGGCTTTGCGCGTTCTTTCTAAGCCAGGCACGCGATCGTAAGCGCCAGCTGGGCCGGCGTTTCACCAAGGCTCTAGACCCCTACTCACGCAGACGCGGCACCGATCCTGACACCGGCCCCAAGGCACGGCTTGCGGTACACACCTCGTCGCACACCCTGGCTGCGCGTTGCGCAGGGTTATTCGGCTTCAACCAGGCACGCCTTGATCTCTACCCAAAGCCGCCCTGGATCATAATCGCGGGCGCTCTCGTCGCAGTGTGCCTCGTCGACTGGGTGCTTGAGCTCATCGTCGGCTGGCTAGCGATCCTGTCCGCGCCCCTGCTGTGGGTCGTGTTCAGCCGGATGGCGTTTGGCCGCTTCCATCAGCGCCGGTCTCTGATCTTGTTCCAGCAGTTCCCCGACGCGCTTTCGATGATTGTGCGCGCGGCGCGGGTCGGCATCCCGGTCGGCGAGTCGATCAAGGCGGTCGCACGCGAGAACGAGCCGCCGACGTCGGAAGAATTCGCGCTTCTTGCCAACCAAATAGCGATCGGCCTGCCGCTGGACGAGGCCTTACGGGCCATGTCGGAGCGCACCGGACTCGCCGAATATCGCTTCTTCGCCACTGCGCTGAGCCTGCAGAGCCAGACCGGCGGGAATCTTGGGGAGACGCTGGACAACTTGGCGGACGTGATCCGCAAGCGCGTCGCGGCAAGGGCGCGCGGCTACGCGTTGGCGGCGGAGGCGCGGATGAGCGCCAACGTGCTTACCGTTTTGCCGGTTCTGCTGTTCCTCGTACTGGAATTCATCAACCCGACCTACGCCGCCACCCTGTTGAACACCCATCCCGGGCACATGATCCTCGGTGCTACGCTGACGCTGCTCGGCGGCGGCACGCTGGTGATGCGCCTGCTGATCCAGAAGAGCCTGTCGTGAACGTCCTGCTCATGATCGGGCTTGGCGGCCTGGGGTTTACCCTCGCCCTGCTGTGCTCCATCCTGCTGACGACGCAAATGCAGCGGCAGAAGCGGCTGAAGGCACGCTTCTCCGCGACGCGCGTCTTAGCTCAGGGTGGGGCACTAGAGCCGGCAAAGCCAGAAACGCGCAGCCTGGGGGCGACCGTCGCCGAGTTCGGCAGTGCGATCGCACGAAGCGGCCTGTTGTCGAAGCGAACGCTCGACGAGCTAGAAAAGACGCTGCTGGCCGGTGGCTTTCGGGGCGGCAACGGTCTCGGCCTGTTCGTAGGCTCGAAGATCCTGCTGGTGGTGATCCTGCCGCTGCTCGCATTGCCTCTGTTACGGAGTGTGCGGTTATCGCCGCTGCTCTTTGTCGGCGCTATCGCCGTCGCAGCGGTCGTTGGGCTCCTCGGACCGGATGTGGTAGTACGGCACTTGCGCAAGACCTACCTGAAGGCCGTTGAGCGGGGACTTGCCGACGGGTTGGACATGATGGTCATCTGCGCGGAGGCAGGCCTCGCGCTCGAGCCCGCGATCCGTCGGGTGAGCCTAGAGATCGTGCATGCCCATCCCAGGCTGGCGGAAGAACTCACCATCACGTCGAGGGAGCTGAACCTCATCACCGATAGCCGCGTCGCCCTGACCAATATGGGCGCGCGCACCGGCCTCAGCAGCCTAAAGCGGCTCGGCACGACGCTAGTGCAGACCATTCAGTACGGCACGCCACTCAGCGTCGCACTGCGCACGCTTGCGGTAGAGCTACGCCAAGAGACGCTAACGCGCTATGAGGAACGGGCGGCGCGCCTGCCCGTACTGCTGACAGTACCGATGATCCTGTTTATCCTGCCCTGCGTGTTTCTCGTTGTGGCCGGTCCGGTTGCGGTCCAGGTCCTCAAGACGATGAAGCACTGATCCGACCATGCGTATTACCTTCCCGTTCCTGATCCTGCTCGTTCTCGCCTCCTGCAACCCGGTAGACCGGCCGAAACAAGGGAAACTCACGCTCGGCCTAGCAGATACCGCCCTCGCCGGGGGAGCGCCACGACTTGCGCTTCAGGTGAGCCAGGCGGTGCTCGCGCAACATCCACGCGACGTTCCGGCATTGCTGCGGCAGGGGGACGCCTATTACGCGCTACGCGAACTCGCCAAGGCGACCGAGAGCTATAACCGGGTGCTGGAACTCCAGCAGCACTCGATCGATGCGCTGCTCGGGCTCGGCCGGATCGCGCTAGCCACGGATCCCGCCGGCGCCATGTCGCGTTTCGGCCAAGTGCTCGTCCTCGACCCGCAGAACCAGGCCGCTCGCTCCGATCGCGGCATCGCCTTCGATCTACTGGGACGGCACGCTGACGCGCAGTCCGACTACCGGCAGGTCATCGCAGCAGGCGGCGACGCAACGGCGACGGAGGTCGATCTCGGTTTGTCGCTGGCGATGAGCGGCGACGCCGACTCCGCGGTGCAGATCCTCCAGCCGATCGCCTCCGCGTCCGACGCCTCCGCGCGGGTACGACAGGACCTGGCGGTGGCGCTGGTGCTGGACGGCCGCAACGAGGAGGCGGAACGCATCCTGCTAACCCAGATGTCTCCCGAGCAGGTACGCGTGGCGATCGCCGCCTATCGTGCGCTACGCGACCGGCCGCTCACGCCAGCGCTGCTCGATAATGCATCCTAACACGACAATGGTCCGGAACGCCTTCATTCGCGTGCCGCACAGTGCGCGCGATCTTCGCCGCGCACGACGCGGTAGCGCCGCGCTGGAATTCGCGATTGCCGGGCCGGTGCTGCTGCTGCTCATTTTCGCGGTCGTCGAGAACGGGCTGATGCTGTTTACGCAATCGATGATCGAGAACGCGACCAGGGATGCCTCCCGCCAGATCATGATTGGCACGGTCAGGAATAGCACCGACTTCCGCACGGCACTGTGCAACGATGTTGGGAGGTTGCTCGATTGCACGAAGCTGCAGTTCTACGTGCAGTCGAGCAGCGCCTTTCCGGCGGCGATTACCTCCCCGAGCAGCACCGGCAGTTTTGGCACTACAACGTTCGCCTCGGGTAGCGGCGGTCAGTTCGTACTGGTAGAGGTCGCCTATGATCGCGCCTACATCTCACCCTGGCTGATCGGCATCGCCCCGCACGGCTGGGTGCTGTTCTCGACGCAGGCCATCCGGAACGAGCCGTTCTCGTGATCGATACGCTTAGCGTGCTGCGACAGGATCGACGCGGGGTCGCTGCGCTGGAGCTGGCACTGGTACTGCCGGCGATGCTAGTGCTATTCTTCGGTACAGTCGAGATCACGCAGCTCATCCGCGCCTCCAACAAGCTGAACATTGCGGCTCAGTCAATCGAGAACATGATTGCCGGGCAGAAGTCGGTTGCCACTGCAGACGTGGATAATGCCTATAAAGGTGGCCAGCTGATCATGGCGCCGTTCAGCGCGACGCTGGCCGTAGCAGTAGTTAGCGTCACGTTCAATTCGTCCGGCACGGCTTCCAGCGTTGGCTGGCAGGTATTAGAAGGTGGCGCCAAGGCTCTGCCGAACTCGACCGCGTGCACGATGGTTGCGGGTCTTGGCCTCGGCAACGACAGCGTCATCTTGGTTCAGGCGAGCTACGGCTACAGCGCGGTAGCGCACTACGTCCTACCGGCGAGTGTCAACCTGTTGCATGTGGCCTACGGCAGGCCTCGCAACGTTCAAGCGGTATCGGGTCCCTCGACCGGCGCGGGAAGTTGCTAGTGTACACCACGTGCGTCATCTGAATATTCTTCGAGCACATTACGGCCCGCTTAGCGCCTCGCGTCAAGGGGCCGTTGCGGTCCTGTTTGCGCTCACGCTGGTGCCGTTGATGATTGGCGCTGGCATGGCGACCGACTTTGCACGGGCACAAATCCTAAGATCCTCGTTGCAGACCATTGCCGACAGTTCAGCGCTTGCAGGCGCAAGCGAGTTAAATCAGAACCAAGACCCGAACCAGAGTCACATCAGTGCCATCAGCATCGCCACGAGCTACTTCAATAAGAGCACTGCCCTGTTAATGAACAGCGGCGCGGTTGGCGCGCCGACGGTGACTGCGCCCAACAGCTTCACGGTTAAGGTAAGTGTCACCGCAACGCTTAAAACGACGCTCATGTCGCTATTCACTCCTACTGTGCCGATGTCGGTCTCCGCCACGGCGGAGGGTCCCGGCTACGCGCTGCAGATCGCCCCAGGCAGCGGGTTTAGCTCCTCAGCGTCCGATGCGAACACCATCTTTTTTTATACTGTTCCCGCAGGCGGCGGGCGTCCCCCAATCGACGCCACTGCATCCAACTATAAACCGTTATTTTCAAACAGCGCGGCTTACAGGTCCTACTATAATATCAATAACGCAACGGCCAGTATCGCCGTTGGCTCGAACGATCAAGTTGGTTTTGCGTTATACAACGTCACAGGGGGAGTAACTCCCTACCCAAATAATGGCACCAACGCATACGGTGCAGCTAACAATACTACGCATGGGTTCTTCTCGAGTCTAAGTGCACCAAGCATGGATCCGGGTCAGTTTCCAGGTAGTACGCAAACTATCGGATACCCTCGACAACCAGCCTACTCCGTTCTCTCAAACAAGTGCGCCAAAACGGCTATTACTACGACTACAAGCTCTTCTCTGACAAAATATGCCGATCCTTGTGGCGTGGGCTACCCATGCGTCACAAAGGTTGGCACTGCTTTGTTCCAGAACAATCTCATGGTCAACAACAAATGCTCGACACCCAGTAGCGCAATCCTAACCTGCCTCCAGCTCTATGAAACTCCGACAAGCTTTAGCTGGGGCGACATGGGCGGTTCACCAGATGACTTTGACTACGCCAACGCCGATTATACAGTACAATGTGTACCCAACACGACAGGAACTGCCAGTGCCGGCCAACCTAGCGCGGTAATCCTGGTGCAATAGAGTTTGTCCAATCCCGGTGACTATGTTGCACGGGTCACCATGCGGCCGCAGCCCGACCATCTTGACCGACCGTTACGCGATGCGGACGTACTCCGGACGCCCGAGTTCGAGCATTCGGTTCAGTGCCTTCACGG
>JAABUX010006226.1_pt1 | contig 14301 bp, 12 predicted proteins | sample 5561851 | NCBI WGS metagenome assembly JAABUX01 (sample SAMN10711883, study PRJNA513361) | rock metagenome | isolation source: Antarctica rocks | place: Antarctica: Victoria Land, Richard Nunatak red sandstone | collected 2016-01-03 | reverse complement strand
GTTCACCTTGAAAGTGCTCCTCGAACTGCGGCGATAATGGCTTCAGCACCTTTATCATCCCAGCTCAGGAGCACTTCTCATTGCTGGCACGCCGCCACGACCGCACCCCCGTGAAAGACCAGGGCTAAGTCGACGGCCTGCCGCTGGACGACGCGTCGATGTGGCCGCTGTACGCGGCGGCGGCCGGCGATGACGTGCCGATCTGGATTCACCCGCAGCACGGGCACTCCTACCCCTGGCTCAAGCGGGACCTGGTGGACCGGCTCTTCGGCTGGCCGTTCGAGACGAGCCTGGCCATGGCCCGGCTCGTCTTCGGCGGCGTGCTGGAGCGCTATCCGGACCTGAAGTTCGTCACCCATCATCTCGGCGGCATGGTCCCCTATTACGCCAGCCGGATCGACGCGATGAGCCAGGAGATCTCCCGGTACCGGGACGCGGCCCTGACGGAGGCCTCCGAGCCGCTGAAGATGGCGCCCACGGACTACTTCCGCAAGTTTTACAACGACTCCATGGTGAACGGCTCCGCGGCGGCCATGCGCTGCGGGCTGGATTTCTTCGGCGCCGAGAAAGTCCTGTACGGCACCGACTTCCCGATGGGACCCAACGACGGCGAAGACTGGCCCGTCGAGGTCCTGGAAACCATCCGCTCCCTGGGCCTGCCCGAGGACGATCTTGAGCGCATGCTCGGGGGAAATTTGCGCCGCATCATGCCGCACCAAGGTCAGTGACATGAGTCAGCCAGACGAGATCCGGAAGCGCCCAGCCGCTCCCGGCCGACGAACCATCCAGCCGCCGAGCCCGGCGACCAGAGAAAGGGCGGGCACAGTGAGCTTCGCGCAGCCCGATAGTTCCCAGCGTTCCGGTAGCACCACGTCAGCTGGCGGCACGATGGCTGGCGGCACCCCCATGACCAGGCTGCGCCCGGGACGGCTTACCCCGGCTGCCATCCCGCCGTGCGCTCGCAGCCGGGGCCTGCTGATGGCCGGCAGTGTCGCGGTGGCCCTCGCGCTCGCCGCCTGCGGCAGCAGCTCGAGCAGCACCAGCACAGGCGGCGGCAGCACGGCCCCGATCGCCGCCGGGGTCATCGGCCCGTCACCGGGCCGGCCGCCGAGATCGGGAACCTGATGTCCGGCGCCTGCTACGCCGCCGAGCACGACATCAACAAGGCGGGCGGCGTGCTAGGCCGCAAGCTGAACTGCCACCTGATTGACGACACCGGGGACCCCGCCAACGCAGTACCGAACGTGACCCGGGCGCTGGGTACCACCAGCAACCTCGACATGGCGGTCGGGCTGGAGTCGAACACCGCGGCGACCACGATCCCGCTGGTGAACAACGCGGGCATCCCGATGGTCTCGACCAACGGCCTCGTTGCTTACGACAAGACATCAGATAAGTACTTCTGGCGGATGACCCCGTCGGACAGCCAGAACGGCGCGGCATTCGCGGCCTGGGCCGCAAAGTCGGGCGCCAAGCGGTTCGCCGTGGTTTTCCAGAACAACATCGGCGCCCAGGGCAACGAGCCAGGCGTGATTGCCGCCGTCAAGAAGCTTGGCGGCACCATGACGATCAATACCACGGTTCCCGGCGACGCGAGTTCGTACTCCAGCGTGGTGGCCAAGATTATTTCCGGTAAGCCGCAGGCACTGATCCTCGCGGGTGACCCGCAGACCTCAGCCACCCTTCTTTCGGAATACCGCCAGCTCAGCGGTGGCAAGGTGCCACCGGTCATCACCTCAACCGACTCGATTACCCCGGCGTATTTTACCGCCGTGCAGAAGGTTATGGGCACCGCGTTTGTCAGCCAACAGATGTCCTTCATCGGCAGCTACGTGGACCCGGCAAGCCCGGCGTTCGCCATCTACAAGAACGCCGTCGAAAGCGCCTCGCAGGTCAAGGACCCCGCGACGGTCCTCGGCGTCGGCGTGATCGCGTCGATCTACGACGGCATCAACCTGATGTCGCTGGCTATGCAGGAGGCGCACAGCACTACCGGCAGCGCCTACAACGCCGACATCCTCAAGATCGCTTCCGGCACGCCAGGTTCGGTAGTCGTCAACTCCTACGCCACCGGCCTGACGGCGCTGAAATCCGGCAAGAAGATTCACTACGAGGGCGTGGACGGCTCGGTAATCTTCAACGCCTATCACAACTCGCCGGGTAACTTCTCAGCCTCCGGATTTGCGGCCAACGGCAGCCCGACGCTGCTGGGCGTCATTCCCGGAATCGACATCCAGCGCCTGCTCTCATGACCTGGACGCTGACCGTGCCCTGGATGCGCCGGACACTGCGCGGAGGTAGCTGAGTGAAGGTGTTCATCGAGGCTCTGGGCTTCGGCGTCGCCATCGGCGCGGTGGTCGCGCTCGGCGCGGTCGGGTTCACTGTCCAGCTCGGCATCAGCAACGTGCTCAACATCACCTACGGCGGGCTGATGACCCTCGCCGCCTACATCGGCTACGGCCTGCTGCAGGTCGGGCTCGGGATCTGGGTGGTGCTGCCCGTTGTCGCCGCGCCAATCGCGCTGGCCTCAGTGGTGTCTAACCGGCTGCTGCTGGCCCCGCTGGCTCGGCGCGGCACCGGCTTTGTCGGGGTCGTTATCGTCACGGTCGCTGCCGGGATCATCCTGCAGTACTGCATCGTGGCGATCGCGGGGCCGGATAACGTCTCCTACGGCCAGCAGTCCGGCAGCACCCTGAGCGGCGCGGGCTTCGTGTTCACCACCTCGCAGCTGATCATCATTGCCCTCACGGTGGCCCTGATGTTCGGGCTGCACCTGCTGCTCACCCAGACCCAGCTGGGCCGGGCGATGCGGGCCACCTCATCCAATCCCACAGTGGCACGCAGCTGCGGGATCCGCACGACCCGGATCATCGACATTACCTGGCTCATCTCCGGCGCCCTGTGCGGCGCGGCGGGGGTCGCGCTCGCGATCAGCACGGTCACCTTCGATTTCACCCTCGGCCCGACGTTCCTCATCTACATGATCGCCGCTGCGGTCCTCGGCGGCATCGGCCAGCCTTACGGTGCGATGCTCGGCGGCCTGGTCGTCGGCATCGTGAGCCAGGTGGCCGCGGCCTATACCAACCCGGCCTACCAGGACGTGTACGCGTTCCTGGTGCTGATCATCATGCTGCTGGTACGGCCGCGCGGGCTGCTCGGCGGCGCCGCGAACGCGCGGCGGCTGGCGGGCTGACAGACGCCGGGCAGAGCGGGCGGCCAGCAGCCGGACAAGCCAGCGGGCGGCGGGACTAGCAGCGGCAGGAACCACTAACGGGCACGCGGGCCGCCGAGCGGATCGGAACGGAGGGACACGCCATCAGCGCATTCGCCTATTACGTCGTGGTCATGCTTGTTTACCTGGGCACTGACCTGCTTGCGGCGTGGGGTCTCAATCTGGAGTTCGGCGTCGCGGGAGTCGCGAACTTCGCCTATATCGTGCTGGTCGCGGCCGGCGCCTATCTCTACGCGGTGTTCACCCTCGGGTCGTCCGCTGCCGCGGGCGGTTTCCAGCAGTACATCCTCGGCTGGCACCTGCCGGTCGTGGTGGCGATCGTCCTGGCAGCGCTGATCTGCGGGGTCCTCGGCTGCATCATCGGCATCACCGGCCTGAAGCGGCTGCGGGCTGACTATCAGGCAATGGTGATGCTGGTCATTTCCATCGTCGCGGCGCCTGGCCAGCGCGGCGAATCCGCCGCTCGACAGCCCGCAGCTCGTGCTCGACCAGGCTCTGCGAGCAGGTCATCGTGATGGCGCAGGGCAAGGTCATCTCCGAAGGCCGGATGGCCGAGCTGCGAACCCGGAAGGAAGTGCAGGACGCTTATGTCGTCGGCTGACCCCACCCCGGCTCCGGCTGCCCCGGCTCCGGCTGCCCCGACTGCGGCTGCCCCGACTGCGGCTGCCCCCGCGGCTGCGCTCCCGGCCCCCCCGGCTGCGCTGGCCACCGAGAACCTGGTCGCCGGCTACGGCGACATTCCGGTGATCCGCAGTCTGGACATCACCGCTGCGGCGGGCCAGCTGGTCGCCGTGGTCGGGCCGAACGGGGCGGGCAAGAGCACGCTGCTGAAGGCAATCCTCGGCCTGGCGAAAATCATGGGCGGCCGGGTGCTGGCCGACGGCAACGACATCACCGGCCAGCCGCTGGAGCAGCTGGTCCGCCTCGGCATCGGCTACGTGCCGCAGCTCAATGACGTCTTCGACGCACTGAAGGTCAGCGAGAACCTGGCCATGGGCGGCTACCTGCTCGGCAAGGCAGCACGGGCGCGGCGGATGGCCGAGGTGACCGATATTTTTCCCGCGCTGAAGTCCCGGCTGGGCCGTTATGTCGGGACGATGAGCGGCGGGGAGCGGAAGATGACCGGGATCGGCCGGGCCCTGATGCTCTCGCCCCGGGTCCTGATCCTGGACGAGCCGACCGCCGGACTGTCGGCCGCGCTGACCGAGATGGTGCTGAGGGAGCAGGTACGCGCGCTGGCCGACAGCGGGCACGCGGTGCTGCTGGTCGAGCAGAAGGCGCAGGCCGCGCTGCGGCTCGCGGACTGGGCGTACGTGCTGGTCCAGGGCCAGGTGGCGATGACGGCGCCGGCCGCGAAGGTGCTGGCCAGCCCGGAGATGGCCGAGGTGTTCCTCGGCGGCCATGTCGAGCCGGCCGGGGCGGCTGAGACATGAACGGCGCCGAGCTTTTCGCCGGACTGCTAGTACGCGCGGGAGTGGACACCATCTTCGGCCTGCCGGGCTCCACCGAGGCGTCGCTGCTGGAGGCGGTCCGTGCCCGGTCCGACCTGCGGTACGTGCTCGGGCTGCACGAGGGAGCCGTCGTGTCCATGGCCGACGGTTACGCCCGCGTCACCGGGCGGCCCGGGGTCGTCGGCCTGCACACCACCGTGGGCACCCTGAACGGCGCCAGCCAGATATACAACGCCTACCAGGACGGCTCGCCGGTGGTGGTCACCGCGGGCCACAAGGACCGCACCGTGCTGAGCGAGAGCGGCTTCTGCGCGCATCCGCACCTGCCCGAGGCGGTCCGGCCGGTTACCAAATGGGCGCACCAGACGCTGAGCGCCGCCGAGCTGGGCAGCGACCTGTGGCGGGCCTTGCACACGGCGATGACCGCGCCTGCCGGGCCGACCTACCTGGCGGTGCCCGAGGATTTCCTGCGGGCGCCGGTACCCGACGGCGCGCCGGAGCCGCCGGTGGCTAACAGCGCCCTGTGGGCGGCCCGCGGCGCGGTGCCCGACGCCGCCTGCGCGGCCGCCGCGGCGGAGCTCGCCGCCGCGCGCTGGCCGGTGATCGTGGCCGGCAGCGCGGCCGGCGGCTGCGCGGCGGAGCTGCGCGCGCTGGCTGACCAGCTCGGCGCCCCGCTGGTCGGCACCGATTTCAGCGATCTGGCCGACCTGCCGTTCCCCACCGCCGACGAGCGCTACCTCGGCCTGTACGGGGAGGACCCCGCTGTCCTGGCGGGCTGCGACCTGGTACTGGCGGTCGGCAGCCGGGTGTTTTACCCGTTCTCCGTCGCGCGGCACCCGCGGCTGCCCGACGGTGCCCGGCTGGTGCACATCCATCCCGACCCCGGCCAGATCGGCCGCCGGGTACCGACCGAGGTCGGCATCGCCGGGGACCCGGCAGCTGCCCTGCGCGCGATATCCCGGCACCTGGCCGAGGGTGCGCCCGGCGCGGCAGTGCCCGGCGCGGCAGTACCCGGCGCAGCTGGCCGGGCCGCGCGGCTGGCCGGGCTGCGGGCGGAGCGCAAAGCCAGCCTGCAGCGCGAGCAGGCGGCCGCCGCTGACGTGAGCCGGGCCGCCCGGCGATTGCGCTCGTCGGCGACGGCAGCTATCACTTCTCGGTGCAGGCCCTCTGGACGGCGGTGCAGCAGCAGGCGCCGGTCGTCGTGGTGGTCCTGGACAACGGCGGCTACCTGGCCGTCAAGACGGCGATCGAGAGCTATGTCGGGGTCAGTCCCGATCCCCGGCTGCATCCCGGCACCCGGCTGCCGGCCATCGACCACGTGGCGGTGGCCCGCGGCTACGGGGCGGCCGGAGTCCAGGTGGCGAAGCACGGCGAGCTAGGGGCAGCCGTGCAGGCGGCGCTGGCGGCCGGCGGGGTGCAGGTAATCGCCGTCACCGTCGCCGAGGTCAGGTCCTGATCAGCTAAGCGGCAGCCCGCGCCCACAAACCCAAGACACTGAGGCCGAAATTTTCTGCCCCGCAATCACCAAAGGAGAGCCAAGTGTTCGGACCGGACTGGGCCACCTCGCCGCGGCGCTTCGGCGTCACCGTCGACCGTGACGTGGCGATCCCGATGCCCGACGGCACGGTCCTGGTCGGTGACGTCTTCCGGCCGGACACCGACGAGCCGGTCCCGGTGATCGCCGGCTTTCACCCGTACAACAACGAGTACCAGGCCGAGCCGATGATGCCGGCCGGGTTCAGCCTGCAGCGCGGCTGGCTCGAATCCGGGGACCCGTACTTTTTCGCCCGGCGCGGTTACGCGCACGGCGTGTTCAACGTCCGCGGCACCGGGAAATCCACCGGGCTGTTTCAGGCAATGGGGCCCCCGCCGCTGTACCTGGACCGGCCGTTTTACCAGCTGCATCAAGAAGCGCTGCGCTGGTTCGACCACTGGCTGGCCGGCAACGACACCGGGTTCATGACCGAGCCGGCGGTGCGGCTGTTCGTACCCGGTACCGGTGAGTGGAAGAGCGCGGCGCAGTGGCCGCTGCCGCAGACCCGGTGGACGGAGTTCTACCTGCACCAAAGCGGTCTGCTGTCCGAGCACCACAGCTGGCCGTGGGATGGCGTCACCGCGTTCGAGGACTCCCCGTTCGGCCACGGCGAGGCGGTGTTCGTTACCCCGCCGCTGGTGGAGACGATGGAGATCATCGGCCCGCTGGTGCTGCGGCTGTTTGCCGCGACCACGGACACCGACGCGCTGTTTTTCGTCACGGTGTTCACCGAGGACGGCGACGGCGTGCGGGACGAGCTGTCCCGCGGCTGGCTGCGCGCCTCCCAGGCTGAGCTGGACCCCGGCGGGTCGGCGCCGTGGCTGCCGCGGCACCGGCACGAGCGCCGCGAGCCGGTGGTCCCCGGCCAGCTGCGGGAGTACCAGATCCCGGTGGTGACGGCGGCCGCCCGGCTGCGGCCGGGCCAGCGGTTCGGGGTGCGGGTGAAGGCCGCCGCCGACGAGCCGCCGGCTGACATGGTGCGCGGCACCGCGGTCGGGCACGTCGCCCGGCAGACCGCCGCCGTGATCACGATCGCGCACGGCGAGGACTGCCCGTCCGCGCTGATTGTCCCGGTGACCGAGGGGAACGTGCTCGGCACGTTCATCTCCGGCGGGGTGCTGCCCGCCACCCTCGGGCCGATTCCGGCGGCGAAGATCGCCAAGCAGAAGGCAGCCGGGACGTGACCAGCCAGCAGGCCCCGGTCACCGGGCAGCCGCCGGCCGGAGGCCCGGGCAGCGCGGCGGAACCGGGCAGTGCGGGGGCGCCGGCCACTCCTGGCAGCTGGGCACCGGCCGGCAGCTGGGCTCCGGGCGGTACCCGGTGGACAGGCCAGCCGGCCCGCCGGGTGGAGGACGCGGCGCTGCTCACCGGGGCCGGCCAGTACGTGGATGACATCCGGCTGCCGGGCATGCTGCACCTGGTCGCCGTCCGCAGCCCGGTCGCGCACTCGGTCGTGCGCCGGATCGGCACGTCGGCCGCGGCCGCTGCCGCCGGGGTCCGGGCCGTCCTGACCCGCGCCGACATTCCCGCTCTCGGCCGGCTGCCGATCATGACCGACAACGGGTCGCAGGCGGCCGCCGTGCCGATTCCGGTCCTGGCCGGCGAGCGGGTCCGGTTCGTCGGCGAGCCCGTGGCCGCGGTCATCGCCGCCAGCCGCGGGCAGGCTGTGGACGCTGCCGAGCTGGTCGACGTCGACTACGACGAACTGCCGGCCGTCGTGGACCCGCGGGACGCGCTGGCCGCAGCGGTGGTACTGCACGACGAGGCGCCGGATAACGTGCTGATCCGCTGGCAGCATGACAGCGGCGACGTCGACGGCGCGTTCGCGCGGGCCGCCCGGGTGGTGCGGGCCGAGCTGGAGCTGCCGCGGCTGGCTGCTGCGCCGATCGAGACGCGATGCGCGCTGGCCAGCTATGACGCCGCCGCTGACCTGCTGACGGTGTACGCGTCCGCGCAGGACCCGCACCGGCCCCGGCTGCAGCTGGCCGGCGTGCTGCGGCGGCCGCCGGAGTCGATCCGGGTCATCGTCGGCGAGACCGGCGGCTCGTTCGGCAGCAAGAGCATCCTGCCGCCGGAGGCGTTCGTCGCCGCGGCCGCCGCGATCAGGCTGGGCGCGCCGGTGAAATTCGTGGAGAGCCGGTCGGAGAACTTCCTCGCCGCCTATCAGGGCCGCGGTCAGCGGGCCGAGTGCGAGCTGGCCGTCGACGCGGACGGGCATTTCCTGGCGCTCCGCGTCCAGCTGGTCTCGGACGCCGGCGCGTACCTGTACCCGGCGACCACGGTGCCCCCCGTGCTGGCCGCGACCCTGGTCACCGGCGTATACGACATCCCGGCGGCGTCGGTCCGGGTGCTGGGCGTGGCGACGAACAAGGTGCCGACCGGGCCGTACCGGGGCGCCGGCCGGCCCGAGGGCGCCTACATCAGCGAGCGGCTGGCCGACCTCGCAGCCGCCGAGCTCGGCCTGGACCGGGTCGAGATCCGGCGGCGCAACATGGTCGGGCCGGCCGCGCTGCCCTACCGCACCGCGGTCGGCACGACGCTGGACTCCGGGGACTTTCCCCGGCTGCTGCAGCGGGTTACCGAGATGCTCGGCCTGGACGCCGAGCGCGACCAGCAGCGCCTCGCCCGTGAGCGCGGTGAGGTCCGCGGCATCGGGCTGTCGGTGTTCCTGGAACCCGCGGGCCTGGGCTTCTGGGAAAGCGCCGCCGTCGCGGTCCAGGCCGACGGCCGGGTGATCGGCCAGGTCGGGTCGTCCGCGCACGGTCAGGGGCACCACACCGCGTTCGCCCAGCTGCTCGCCGACGCGCTGGAGCTGGAGCTGGACCAGGTCGAGATCCGCTCCGGCGACACCGCCCGGGTACCGGCCGGCGTCGGCACGTTCGCCAGCCGGTCCGCGATCGTTGGCGGCTCCGCGCTGATCAACGCCGCCCGTGAGCTGCGGGAAGCGGCAGTCGGCGCGGCGGCGGAGGCATTCGGGGTGCCGGCCGCGCAGGTCGCCTGGCGCGGCGGCAAGCTGGCGGCCGGGGACCGGGTCCTCGAGCTGGCGGCGCTGCGGGCTGACGGGGCGCCGCTGACCGCGACGGCCACGTTCCGGCTTGCCGGCGCGGTGTACTCCTCCGGGGCATACGGGGTGGTGCTGGCGATCGACCGGCAGACCGGGGCGCTGCGGATGCTGCGGCTGGTCGCCGTGCACGACGCCGGCCAGGTGCTCAACCCGCTGATCGCCGAGGGGCAGGTGGCCGGGGCCACCCTGCAGGGCTTCGCCGGGGCGGTCAGCGAGCAGGTCGTGCACGACAGCGACGGCCAGCCGGTGAACGGCAGTTTCCTCGGCTACGGCATCCTGTCCGCGGCCGAGGCCCCGGTGGTCGCCAGTGAGTTCATGGCCACCCCGTCGCCGCTGAACCCGCTCGGGGTCAAAGGCATCGGCGAGACCGGCACCACCGGAATGCCCGCGACGATGGCCAGCGCGGTGGCCGACGCGCTGCAGCCGTTCGGGATATGTCATCTTGACCCGCCCTATACCGCCGAGCGCCTGCACGCGGCGCTCGCGGGCCCGGCCCAGCGGCGGCAAGAACGGCAGCCTGCCGATACAGTGTTGTTGCTACCAACAGCAGTAGGTGGCAGATGCGCTTACCGGAACCACTTCGTCATGGACAGGAAGCAGCTGGTGCACGGTGGCCACAGGCAGTAGCGCGGTTCGCGCTCAGGAACCCCAGGGAAGGCGGGCCGCATGACACTGGCCGGGGTAACGCCCTTTCCGGCTGACTACGCAGCCCGGTACCGGGCTCGCGGTTACTGGGCGGACCGTCCGCTGATCGCGCATTTCCTCGATGTCTTCGAGCGGTACGCCAGCCGTCTTGCCATCATCGATGACGAGGGCTCTTACACGTACGCGGAGCTGGCCGCGGCCTCGGAGCGGGTCGCGCTGAACCTGCTGGACGCCGGCCTGCTGCCCGGCGACCGGATCGAGGTGCAGCTGCCCAATACCCGGCTGTTCGCGTCGTTCTACTTCGCGCTGCAGCGGATCGGCGTCATCCCGATCATGGCCCTGCCGTCGCACCGGTTCCGGGAACTGCGCCAGTTCGTCGCCCTGTCCGGTGCGGTTGCCGCCGCGGCGCCGGCCACCGCCAGGGACGTGGATTTCGCCGAGCTGCACCGGCGGGTCAGCGCCGAGCAGCCGCAGCTGCGGCTGAGCATCCTGCAAGGCGCCCCGGCGGATGGCGCGGATGGCGCCGTCAGCCTGGAAGAACTGCACGACCGGATGCCGTCCCGGCACACGGCCGCGGACCTGGAGGTGATCGCCGCCAAGATCGACCCGGACGACCCCGCGGTGTTCCAGCTGTCCGGCGGGACCACCGGCATTCCCAAGCTCATCCCGCGGACCCACAACGACTACGCGTTCAACTCCCGGCTCGCCGTGTTGGTCTGCGACGTGCGGGACGGGGACGTGCTCCTGGACGTGCTGCCGATCGCGCACAACCTGCCGCTCGCCTGCCCGGGCATGCAGGGTTTCCTGCTGTCCGGGGCGACGGTGCTGCTGTCCCGGTCGACCAGGGCGCCGTCGGTGTTCGCCGCCATCGACCGGCACCAGGTGACCCATATACACGTCGTGCCCGCGCTGCTGATCCAGTGGATCAACGACCCGGCCGCCGCCGACTACGAGCTGCGCTCCGTGCGGGTCGTGCAGAGCGGCGGCCAGCGGCTGCAGCCGGAGACCCGGCTGCGGGCCGAGCAGGTGTTTGCCAGCGTCACCGTGCAGGAGAACTTCGGCATGGCCGAGGGCCTGCTGATGTTCGTCCGGCTGGACGATCCGGCCGGGGTACGGCTGGAGACGGTCGGCCGGCCGGTCTGCCCCGACGACGAGGTCCGGCTGGTCGGCGAGGACGGGACGGACGTGGCGGACGGCGAGGTCGGCGAGCTGTGGGCGCGCGGCCCTTACACGATCCGCGGCTACTACAACGCCGAGCAGCACAACCAGCGCGCCTTCTCCGCAGACGGCTTCTACCGGTCCGGCGACATGATGTGGCGCCATCCCACCGGCAACTACGTGGTGGCCGGCCGGATCAAGGACCTGATTAACCGCGGCGGCGAGAAGATCTCGGCGAAAGTAGAAAACCTCATTCTCGGTCACCCGGCGGTGCTGAACGTGGCCTGCGTGCCGGTCCCCGACCCGGTGCTCGGCGAGCGGATGTGCGCGTGCGTCGTGCTGCGGGCCGGCCGCCGGCTGACGCTGCCGGAGCTGATCGACTTTCTCGCCGCCGAGGAGATGGCCCGGCACAAACTGCCGGAGCGGCTGGCGGTCTATGACAGCCTGCCGCTCTCGCCGGTAGGCAAGGTGTCCAAGAAGGACCTGGCCGCCTGGCTTGCCGCGGACGCGGCCGCCGCGCAGCTGGACGCGGGAGCTGCCGGCCCGGCAGCGGCCGCGCCGAAGGAGGACCGATGAGACGGCTGGACCTGCACGCATACCCCGGCACGGCGGACTGGATCACGTCGCAGGGACCGTACGCCGAGGCGCTGAGCCGGTACTGGAAGAAGCAGTGGACGCCGCGGACCGAGAAGTCGGTCGTCGCCGACTTCCAGGCAAGCGGTATCGAGGCCGTCCTGGTCGCCTTCGACATCGAGTCGGTGACCGGGGCTCCGGCGTGCACGAGTGAGTACGTGGCCGGACTGCGGGACCGTCATCCGGAGACGTTCGTCCAGGCCTGGGGGGCGGTCGACCCGCTGGCGGGCGATCCGGCGATCGAGGCGGCCCGGCGCGCGGTCACCGAGCTCGGCGTGCTCGGTTTCCACTTTCACCCGATCATGGGCAGGTACTCGGTGGACGACGCCGCGCTGGCGCCGCTCTTCGAGGAGATCACGGCTCTCGGCGTGCCGGCGATGATCGACGTGGGCACTACCGGGATGGGCGCCGGGCTGCCGGGCGGCAGCGGGGCGCTGATCCAGCACGCGCACCCGATGGCGGTCGACCATCTCGCCGCGGCGTTCCCAGACCTGACGATCATCGCCGCGCATCCGGGCTGGCCCTGGGTGGACGAGATGACCGCGGTGGCTCTGCACAAGGGCAACGTCTACTGGGAGGTATCAGGCTGGGCGCCGAAGCACTTCCCGGCCAGCTTCAAGACCGACATCAGGGCCCGGCTCCAGGACAAGATCATGTTCGGCTCGGATTACCCTAGCCTGCCGCTGGAGCGGCTGCTGCGGGAATGGGACGAGCTTGGTTACAGCGAGGATGTGCTGCACAAGGTGTTTCACGCCAACGCCGAACGGGTCCTGGGGCTGCCGCCGTCCGGCAGCCAGCGGGCACCGGCGGCCAGCCAGGCGGGCGCGAGCATCGCCGGGAAACCGTCGTGACCGGCCGCCCGGTCGCGCTGGTGACCGGCTCGGCGCGGGGTATCGGCCGGGCCGCCGCGCTGGCGCTGGCCGGCCACGGCTACGACGTGGTGATCAACTACTCGTCGAGTGCGCAAGCGGCGGAGCAGGTCGCCGCAGAGGCACGGGAGAGCGGTGCGGCGGTCCTCGTCAGCCAGGCCGACGTGGCGGATGAGGCCGCGGTGCTCCGGATGGTCGCGGCAGCCCGGCACAAGTTCGGCCGCCTCGACGCCCTGGTCAACAACGCGGGCGTGACGATCGACACCCCGCCGGCGGACCTGGACGGCCTGTCAATGCAGGACTGGGACCGCGTCTTCGCCGTCAACGTCCGCGGCATGTTCCAGGTCACCCGGGCATGCGTGCCGCTGCTGCGGGACGCCCCCGCTGCCGCGGTCGTCAATACCGCCAGCATCGTCGGGCTGCGGCCCGGCCCGCAGCCGTTTCCGTACGCGGCGTCGAAGGCGGCCGTGGTGAGCCTGACCCGGACCCTGGCGGGCGCGCTCGGCCCGGCAATCCGCGTCAACGCGGTGGCGCCCGGCTGGATGGAGGGGGAGTGGATGCAAGATCAGCTCGGCAAGAACTACGACCGGCTGATGCAGCGGCGCGCCAAGCTGACGCCACTGCGTTACCGCGCAGGATGTCGCGGCCACGATCGTTTCGCTTATAGTGTCCAATCCGTTTGTCACCGGCGAGGTGCTCGTCGTCGACGGCGGCTTCAGCGCGACCACCTGAGCAGGCCGGGCGCTATCCGGGGGCCGGCCGCACTGGGTCAGCGAGTTGACCCCGTGGCCTGCCATGGGCATGGCTGGCGGTTGGCACCTGCCGACCGCGGGGCGTTGGTGTATTCCTGGCCCGTCGTCGCAAGGGACGGTGAGCTGCGTGAGTTATGACGGCGGAGCGCTCGAGCTTTGCTCAATGCTCGAGGGGCTGCTGAAAGTCTGGCTTGCTGGCGGATACAGGAAAACGACCAGCCACTTGCCAGCCGATGCGCGGCTCAGGTGGACGGTGAAGATGGGACTGGTGCTCCGCGGGCTGTCGTTTGTCAGGCAGTTAGCGCGCGAAGATGCTCCAGAACCGCCCGACGGCACCGCAGCGGTGCTCCCGGACCTGCACATTGTTCCGGTCAGGACCACCACTGCGGCTGAGCCTCGCACTTTTGTACTGCCGATGGCGAGGCGGTAAGCCGCGATCGACGCGGAGCGCACCCCGTCAGCCAGGACGAGGAACCCTTTGCGGCTAGCCGGTGCGACATACCGGCTGGCGCCGATGAAGTTGCCCGTAAAAATCGTCCTGGTGTAGCGCAGGGCCACGTTGCCGGGGTCGGCACCGGTGAGATTGCCCGCCGCGTCGGTGGCAGAGCCAGGGCCTGGCGAACCGCAACTGGCGAGCAGCAGCGTAATCAGGAAGACGAGGAGGCTCCGGCCCCCCAAGAGCCGGGCAGAGCCGACCGCGACCACGCGCAAGGGTAGCTATTCAGCCGTCCGGTGACGGCGGTCACGCTGCGCTGGCGGCGTCGGGTGTGAGGGCAGGCGGGAGCCAGGGCCCGGTGGTGAACAACTGGCGCAGGGCATCGAGCGCGTCGATGCGCCACCTGGCGGCGGTAGACAGGTATGACTGCACGATCGCGAACTCGGCCAGGCCCTCAAGGGTGCGCCAGCAGCCGCCGGAACTGCGCTGCTGCACCTTGACGGGCCTTACTGATCTTTCCGCCTCGT
>JAABUX010006223.1_pt1 | contig 14304 bp, 12 predicted proteins | sample 5561851 | NCBI WGS metagenome assembly JAABUX01 (sample SAMN10711883, study PRJNA513361) | rock metagenome | isolation source: Antarctica rocks | place: Antarctica: Victoria Land, Richard Nunatak red sandstone | collected 2016-01-03 | reverse complement strand
ATCTGATCAAGACTATGGAATTCAGGAAAAGATTGCTGAAGTTTTAGGGAGTCTAAGCGATAAATCTGTAGTGCCTGAGCTGATGGACATGCTGAATGACCAGAAGCGAGATGAATGCGTTAGAAGTTCAATCGCTCTCTCTTTAGGCAGATTGGGTGATAAGTCTGTGGCTCCTGTACTGCTGCAAATGCTTTTGGATAAAACTACAGCCCCAAGGATGAAGCTAGCGATCGCTCAAGCTTTAACAGACTTGGGAGATAAATCCTTAGCTAGTAACCTGTTAAAACAGCTTCAGGATGAAACCATTGATTGGCAGATCAGGTGGTTGTTGACAGAAATTCTGGAAAGTCTCGAAAAAAGTGCCATAGCTCCCCTAAGGGAAATGCTGAAAAGCCCAAACATTAATCAGGCTGTCAGGGTGGGCATAGCTGCCACTTTGGGAACTTGGAAAGTACGTGATGACATCCCAGATATTCTCCGTCAGGCGATAGAAAGCCAAGTTGTACCTCCTAACTGGTGTTTGGGAAACTATGCCGAGATTGGCTATGTCTGGCAACGAATAACCCGCACTCTCAAAAGCTTGGGGGATGATTCAGTAGTGCCAGTACTCGTAAAAGCATTCGAGCAGCGTGGATCTGAACAGAATAGATATGTCTCATCGAGCAATTGGTTTGACGAGGTAAAAGGTGTCATTGTCGCTGCCTCTGAGTATAAGCCAGAGGCGATCGCTCGCCAGGTACTAGCGATGTTGCGTGAACAGGAGTGGCAGCCATTTCAAGATGACTTTCTAGATAGCTTGTCACAGCTGACCACTAAGTCGTTGGTGCCTGAGTTACTGGGAATACTTGCAGAGCGCAAAATGTATAATGTCTCCCATAAGAGATGGATGGGGATTATTCAAGCGATTGCCCAAGTAGCTGATGACCGTAAAACAGTCAAAGCCCTGCTGCAAATGATGCCAGCCAAACCGAGCAGCGATGAGGAGAAGCATTTGGCACAGGTAATCTATGCAGCACTTTATTCGGTCAGCCGACGAGCTGGGGTGCGAGTGAGTCGTGATGGCAAGATAGAATCTCTCGTTGCTGATTCTCAGACTGTGAACGTAATCTTAAATTCTGCTCCAACACTTCTGTTAAGTTCAACAGTAGCTCCTAAATCGGTCAAGTAACCCTCTATCAGCTTTCGCTCACCTGTAGCCCATTGAGAATTCAGTATGATCGCGCCTGGAATTAAGTGCATCTATGATCAATGTAGAGCAAACGTTCCAAACGAAATCAACAACAGAGCTAACAATGAAAATTCTGATGGTCTTGACTTCCCACGACAAGCTGGGTAATACAGGCAAAAAAACCGGGTTTTGGTTAGAGGAGTTTGCCGCTCCCTACTACGTGTTCAAAGACGCAGGTGCTGATATTACCCTGGCATCTCCCCAAGGTGGACAACCGCCGCTTGACCCCAAAAGCAACGAGCCGGATTCACAAACCGAGGCAACCCTTCGCTTTAAGCAGGATACCGATGCACAAACCGTTTTAGCTAACACGCTCAAGCTGTCGAGTGTATCTGCCGACAATTATGACGCCGTGTTCTATCCCGGTGGTCATGGTCCGTTGTGGGATCTAGCCGAGGATGCAGATTCGATCGCGTTAATCGAAGCCTTCTACGCTGCCGGAAAGCCTACAGCCGCCGTTTGTCATGCTCCCGGCGTGTTTCGTCATGCCAAAGCGCCCGATGGTGCTCCCCTGGTACAGGACAAGTCTGTAACTGGCTTTGCCAATACAGAGGAAGCGGCGGTTGGACTAACCAACGTCGTCCCTTTCCTGGTGGAAGACGAGTTGAAAAAGAACGGCGGTATATATGCCAAAAGCGATGACTGGCAACCCTATGCGGTGAGCGACGGTAATTTGATTACCGGACAGAATCCGGCTTCATCTGAAGCCGGAGCAAAACTACTTTTGCAACAACTGAGTACAGGCACGCTCACTAAAGTAGCCACTTCATGATAGCTCAGGGTTTAAGTAAGACCTTGACACAGTTGTCTTGTTTATGTTTGAACAGCTCAAAGCCTTGCTTCGCTTCTGCTAGGGGTAGATGATGCGTGAACACGTGGGAGGGATCGACTTCGCCCTTTAAAACGTGCTCCAGCAATCTAGGCATATACTTCTGACCGTGCATCTGACCGGTTTTGAGCGTCAAGCCTTTGTTCATGAAAGCACCCATTGGTACCTTGTCGACAAAACCAGCGTAAACGCCCATCATTGATAAGGTGCCGCCTTTGCGACAAGCAAGCATCATTTGCCGCAGGACGTGAGGGCGATCAGTTTCCAACCGTACTGCCTGCTTCGCCTGATCGTAAACTCCCTCAACCCCCATCCCATGGGCTTCCATTCCCACTCCATCAATACAAGCATCGGGACCGCGACCACCCGTCATTTCTTTCAGGGCTTCACCCGCATCGACTTCCTCATAGTTGATCGTTTCCGCTTGAGCAAAATCAGACGCCAGTTGCAGGCGGTAGGGAAAGCGGTCGATGCCAATCACGCGCTCCGCACCTAACAGGTAGGCGCTGCGCATCGCGAATTGCCCGACCGGACCACAACCCTAGACTGCGACGATATCTCCGGGCTGAATATCACACAAATCTGCCCCCATGTAGCCTGTGGGAAAGGCATCGGTGATCGGCAGCAGTTTTTCATCAGGAATGTCTTGGGGAAGTTTGAGCGCGCCGAAATCAGCGAACGGCACGCGCACGTATTCCGCGTCGCCACCGGCATAACCGCCAAATAAGTGGGAATAGCCATAAATTCCCGACGTCCCAAAGCCGAACAACTTCTCCTGCATCCATGCGTTGGGATTAGAGTTATCGCACAGCGACCACAGCTGCTGATTGCAGAAGAAACAATGACCGCAGCCGATCATCGAAGAGACAGCAACGCGATCACCCTTTTTCAGTTGCTTGACCTCGCTGCCAATTTCGACGATTTCTCCCATGAATTCGTGACCAAGAATGTCACCCGGTTGCATCGTCGGGATGTAACCATCGTAGAGGTGCAGATCAGAACCACAGATGGTTGTTGATGACACTTTGAGGATGGCATCGCGGGGGTTGAGGATTTTTGGATCTGGAACTGTTTCTACGCGTACATCGTTAGTGCCGTGCCAGCAAACTGCTTTCATATCATTTAACCTTTACCCTTTGGTTGACCTTCTATTGTTGCAATCTCGCCTGCTTCCATCAGCATTGATTTAAATCCAAGGCTAATAGCAAAAGTCCCTTTTAATGGACTAATACCAAAAATCTCAGTCGATTATAACCGACTTAAGCTATTACCCATATTTCGCAGGTTGGTGATCGCTCCAACGAATTTTTGTTCTTTCTGCAAATTAATTGAGAATTAAATGGTACCTGCGGGATGTGAGCTATTAGCTCTCTAATTGATGTTAGGACGCTTGTGAAGCGCTCGTCAACAGATTTATCAGTCGAGCAGTTATTGAGGTTTGGAAAAATTTGTTTAACTCTCAATATAGCTCAAACTATAGTTGAAAATTGATTTTCATTACTCTCCTAATAGACTTAGTTTTTAAATATTCTACTACTTTAGTAGTAGTCATTAGCTCGAAAATCTGTATATTGAAACGCTTAATTTATAAAGAAATTGCGTTGCAAAAAACTATCAAAATTATTCGATTTGCATTTTTAAACTTTAGAAAATAGACTTAGCCCTTTTACTCTTTAAGTGATAAAGTAACCTGCTATTACTTAACTTAGATTCTATCTAAAGAAGTAAGTTAGTGTTAAGAACTCTTGCAGCCATATATACAATATCAACTTTAACAATTAAGCTAAAAAGTGCAAAACTTACTTTTTAGGGCGTGTCGGCAAACTGAACTAGCCTGAAAGAAGAGTCAGGAAAAGGATTCCGGCAGGAAAGCAGTGACGGTAGGAAATGGGCAAGATTTACCAGTAGGGGGAGCTGCTGTGAGCCAATTGGCACAGCTCGACCTGACGCATTTGGGATACTCGGCAGCTCAAGGTTGCCCAGAACGCCGTCCTGTGCGATATCCAGGGAAATAGTTAACCGATTAATAGTTAAGTGTAAAACTAAATACAAAATAACCCTACCTTACCCCTTATTATCTGTCCATACTACACAAGGTACTCTTTCCAGAAGCGCTGAATAGCACTAGAAGGTATTGAGTGTGAAGGCTCTACTACTTTATAAAAAAGTGGAGCAGCGTGCTGCAACTTCCAGTACAAAGTACAGGCATTAATGAGCCCATTTACACTTACCCCACAATGGAATGAGTGAAATTAAACGGCTAAAGACTTTATTACCCCCTGAACTGCGGTCTCAGGTAATAATAGTTCGGACAACTAAGGTTAATTCAGCTTTAATTTCAGCGAGAAAGACTGGCAACGATCGATTTGCTGTTCAAATTGATTTGATGCGCTGGCAGCAGATGAACCTCAATCAGCGTGACTTGCTATTTTGGCATGAAATTGCCCAAATCAAAAATCGGACTGTTAACCAATCGCCCAACGATTTGATCATTTTAGGTTTAGGGTTATGCGCTTTATTAGTGGAGTTAGTGGTACCAAACTTGCTACTGCTAGCAGCTATATGCTCTTTATGCTGTAGCTTGGATGCTCAGTGCCACGATGCTTGCAAAGTAGTACCGGGAGCAGTAACTAACTAAAATTTGGCTGGATAAATGCTTAACTTGTACATGTGCTAGCCAAAATTCGTTCTGACTTTCAACACTCTAGATTGAGGAGAATTTTATGCCAAAGACACTGTTCAAAATAGACCTAACCAAAACAATGGATCAACAGGAATTGCCAGGACACAACCGTTGGCATCCTGATATTCCGGCAGTTGTCTCGGTCGATCCTGGTACAGTTTTTCGGATCGAATGTAAGGATTGGACTGATGGGCAAATCAAGAACAATGATAGTTCTGATGACATTCGTGATGTCGATCTGACAGCAGTGCATGTCCTGAGCGGACCGATTTGGGTTAATGGTGCTCAACCGGGAGATATTCTAGTTGTCGATTTGCTCGATATTGGTGCCCTCCAGAATGACGAGTGGGGCTTCACAGGAATTTTTGCTAAGGAAAATGGTGGTGGCTTTCTCACCGACCATTATCCCAATCCTGCCAAGGCAATTTGGGATCTTCAAGGGATCTACACCTCTTCTAGACATATTCCGGGGGTGCGATTTGCTGGCATCACCCATCCTGGCTTAATTGGTTGTGCTCCATCCCACGAACTCCTGGCAAAGTGGAATCAGCGAGAAGGGGAACTGGTTGCAACTAGTCCAGAGCGACGCACTTATGGTGCAGGACTGTCAGGGGATCAGCCAGTTCTAGCAGCCCTGCCAAACCCGACGAACGCGATTTTAGGTCAACTGCCAGCTTCAGAATACGAGCGTGTCGCTGCCGAAGCTGCCCGTACTATTCCTCCCCGCGAACATGGTGGTAACTGCGATATCAAGAACCTGTCAAAGGGCACACGGATCTACTTCCCTGTCTATGTAGAAGGCGCAAAGCTATCGATGGGAGATATTCACTTTTCCCAGGGAGACGGGGAGATCTCGTTCTGTGGTGCGATTGAGATGGCAGGCTACATCGATCTGCATGTTGAACTGATTAAGGGCGGAGTTGAGAAGTACGGTATGATTAATCCGATTTTCAAGCCCGGTCCTGTAGAACCTCGCTATTCAGAATACCTGGTGTTTGAAGGTATCTCTGTTGATGAGTTTACCGGAAAGCAATACTATATGGATGTCCATATTGCCTATCGACGGGCATGCTTGAACGCGATCGAGTATCTGAAGAAGTTTGGCTACACAGGCGAACAAGCTTATCTCTTACTGAGTTGTGCTCCGGTTGAAGGTAGAGTCAGCGGTATTGTAGATATTCCCAATGCCTGCTGTACGCTCGCAATTCCCACAGAGATCTTCGACCAGAATATTTTTCCAGTCTAGCTTGGTGTAAGATTATGCCCCTTTACGAATTTCGCTGCGATCACTGCGGTCCCTTCGATCAATGGCGAACAATGGCAGAGTCCAGCAATCCTGCCTATTGTCCATCCTGTCAGGAAGCTGGAAAACGAATATTCTCTCCCCCAGCTGTGTTGTCTAGTTCATTGCGGCTCAAGAGGGAAAATCCAGAACCTCAGCTAGTTAAGCGCGATCAAGAACCCAAAGCCCCTAGGCTTCAAAGCCATGCTGGTGGGCGACCTTGGATGATTGGGCACTGAAACAGAGCCTCCCGAGGGGAGAGGGGGAGCATCAGCTCCTCGCTCTCGTGAAACTTTCCCATTGTAAGGTTAAGCTTGTTAGTAAGGAACGATACAGGCCGAGTTCATTTATGACACAATCTCAGCCCGCCCCTGAATTGATTCTGAACTTACAAACCCGTATTGCTAAGTTGGAGCAAGACAACCAGCAGCTACAGGCAGAACTCACCGAACTGTGGCAAGAGCATGAGCGACTACAGCAATCCCAAGCGCGGTATCGGCAACTGTTCGAGAATGCGCCCATTAGCATGCTTTTCATTAATACAGAGGGCTACATTACAGAAATGAATCGAGCCTCTGAGCACCTGTTTGGCACCACGATTGAGCAGTTAAACAAGCAAGCTAGCCCAATTTTTGCCAATGCACAGCTAGTCGAAAATGGCACGTTACCCTACATGCTGCAAGCACTGGCAGGGGAAACGGTGATTGAAGAACCAACCTACTACGATACATCCCAAGATATTGACGGTGGCAAGTTAAATTACGGCAAGGGATATTACTTCCCAATTCGGGACAAAGCAGAAGTGGTGCGAGAAATTGTCGAAATTGCGCCTGACTTTTCTGATTTATGGGCAACACAACAGAAATTACAGTCAGAGCGCGATCGCGCCGCTACTGAACGGCTCAAACTCCTGGGCACGATCGCCCAAGTTGCCAATCTCTTGCTCAAGTCGTTCGACTACACCACCGTTCTCTTCGATGTGGTGCGGCTGTTGGGCCTGGCGGTGGGGAGCGATCGGTGTAGCATCACCCAAGATACTATCCATCCAACATCAGGTAAGTTAGCCGTCAAAGTAGTGGCATGGTGGGATAAACCTGGCATTGTCACAACAACCGAACTCATTCCTGAGTACGAAGAAGGATTTATCTTGGAAGCGGGTTCATTCGAGTTTCACGAACCTTTTCTGCGAGGTGAAGTGGCAAACTTCTTAGTTGCAGATTTGCCAGAACCGATGCGAAGTGTGTTTGCAGCACAAGGCAACACTTCTATGCTAATTGTGCCGATTATGGTGCAGGGGCAGTGCTGGGGTGAAATTGGTTTCGATAACTGTGAAGAATCTCGACTGTACGATGAGACGGAAATTGCGCTCCTGAAAATTGCGGCAGATAGTGTTGCAGCAGCGCTCGAGCGTCAAGCCAAAGATGATGAACTTAGACGCTCCGAAGCGTTGTATCGCTCGTTGTTCGAGATCAGCAACGAAGGCATCTATCGTTATGAACTTGACCAGCCAGTTCTGACTAACTTACCGATTGAAGAACAGATTGAATTAACCTATCAGCGCTGCTACTATACTCAGGCAAATAATGCCTTTGCTGAAATGTATGGTTTAGCGAACGATGAAGATATTGTAGGAATGCGATTGGATGCCCACGAAGCTAACCCAGAAAAGAATCAAGCATTTCTACGCGCCGTGATTGAAAACGGGTATCGCATTCGCAATGCAGAGTCAGAAGAATTTGATGCCAATAGACACAAACACTATTTCCTTAACAGCATTATTTGCCTGATTGAAAACGATCATGTGACTGGCGGTTGGGGCACACAAATCGACATTACCGAATTGCGTCAAGCGCAACACGCTCTCCTTCAGGCAGAACAAGACCGCACCGAACTGCTCAAAACTGTGACGACCGTTGCTAATCAACTGCTACGCTCCACTGATTACACTACGGTTATAGCCGATGTTCTGCAAATCTTGGGCGAAGCCGCTAACGCCGATCGTTGTGGTCTGGTGCAAAACGTGACTGATCCCCAGTCTGGTAAATCTGCCATTCAGATGCATACCGAGTGGTGCAGAGCGGACATTCAAGCCTCGATCGTCCATACACCCGAGCTCGAATCTGCCCTGCTGTGGGAGTATTTTCCAGACTTCAATGAAAAGCTCGCACAGGGCGAAGTTGTCCACTTTTTCGTGAATGAGATATCTGAACCCGCCCGTCAACTTCTCCTAGAGCAAGGCAACATTGCCATGACGATGGTGCCAATCATAGTACAGGGTCAGTTTTGGGGCATATTTGGCTTTGATTATTGCCGAGAATCTTACCCGTATGATCAGGCGAACACGCCGATTTTTGCGATCGCGGTGGACAGTATTGCCGCCGCAATTGATCGTCAGCAAAAAGAGCAAGCCCTACTCCAGGCTGAACAAGCCCGTGCCGCAGAACTAACAAAGATCAACGATGCCATCAGACAAACCTTGAATATCCTAGCAACCGAATCAGACATCAATCGATTCTTGGGACATTTGCTGAAAGTCATTGCAGATCAATTTAATTCTCCTGTTATAGAGTATTGGCTACATCCAGAGGGTGAACACGCCTATCTCGGACTCTCCTACTACCAAGGGCGTGTTCTAACACCAGAGGAACAACCTGGACATCCCGGTCGGCTCGGATATATTGTTTTGCCGGAAATGATTCACCAAGAGCATTTGGACGTTCGCCAACATCACTTCATTGTTGAAGACCTAAGGACTGATACAATGCACCGAGCCATTTCTGCTGAGATTGGAATCGATATTGGTGCCTGGTGTAGCGCACAAGGGGTCAGTAAATTACTCAAAATACCGCTAAGACTTGGCAAAGCCGCGATCGGAGCGCTCTTGATCTTTGTTCCGAGCGAGCGTACCTTGAGCGAACAACAAATTGAACTGGCTTATGCGCTTGCTCATCAAGTCACCTTAGCGATTCGACTCACACAATTAGCCGAAGAAGCCAAGGAAGCCGCGATCGCCCGCGCACAGGAAAAAGCTGCACATGATCGGGCTGCACAACTCGCCAGAGCCAACCAAGTCTTGCAGCGAACGGTTGCCCAACTAGTCGGGCAAGATGACCTCAACCAGTTTCTTACCTATGTTCTGCTAGAAGCGGCGCAGGAGGCTGAAGCGGCGAATGCGGCAATCTTTCTGTACGATTCCCCATCCGATATGCTGAAGATGCATCAGGCAGTCCAAGATCGGCAAGTCGTCAACCTGGATACCGATCCCCGCTTCGCACTGTGGAAAACACCCGTTCCAGCAAGTTCGACGCCTTTTTGGAAGCAAATGATTCAATCTTTCACCATATGGATTGCCTTCAATCAGGATCAGGGAGATGCTTGGGATTTTTCCATCCCGTGGCATCTCCAGATGGGACACCAAAGCGTCTTATGTGTACCTTTGTTGCTTGGACACGAACCGCTTGGGTTTCTGGGGTTATGCTTCCGTAACCCGCTCCAGCCTGGTGCAGAACCTATCGAACTTGTGCAAACGCTGGCGCATCAAGCAACGCTTGCCCTGCAACTGACGCGATTAGCAGAGGAGGCGAAACAGGCAGCGATCATCCAAGAACAAGAAAAAGCCGCTCAAGCTCGTGTTGCAGAACTTGCAAAAGTCAATGATGCTCTTATTCAAACGCTCAATCTGTTAGCGGCAAACCCCGACTTAGACCAGTTCTTAGGTCAAGTTCTAATGATCGTGAATCGGCAGATGCGGGTTCCAGCTTCTACTTTGTGGCAATGGGATACGACGGGTAGCGCTTGTCTCCAGATGACGTGTTTAGGCGATCAAGTTCTCACCGAATTAGAACAATGGCGTGGCTTTCCGTCAAAATCGTATTATCTGTATGACAATCCGATCATGCAGGAGGTATGGCGCACTCGTTGCCCTGCGACCACCAGCGACCTAAAAAATCCAGCAATTATTTACCCCGAACACTACGGATGGATGGAAAGCTTGAACATCAAATCGCTCCTCGTAGTGCCTTTGTTGCAAGGTGACACGATTATCGGAACGTTGAACATTCATCAAGCCGAGTGCGATCGCACTCGGCTTGAGGAGATTGAGCTTGCACAAGCGCTAGCTCATCAAGTGACGCTGGCAATTCAACTCAGTCGCTTAGCCGAACAAGTCAAACAAACTGCCGTCCTCGAAGAGCGAAATCGGCTTGCCCGTGAGATTCACGATACTCTCGCGCAAGCATTGACCGGAATTGTTGTACATCTCGAAAGCACCGAGCATATCCTGATGAGTCAGCCTGAAACGGCGCGGCAACGTCTCGATCTCGCGCGCCAACTTGCCCGCGAGACGCTGATCGAAGCTCGACAGTCTGTAAAGGCGTTGCGCCCACAAGCGTTAGTGTCAGAACAGTTACCCGCCGCGATCGCCACATTAATCGAGCGCTTACCGCAAGACACCTCGCCATCGGCTGAGTTTTCGCTGCACGGCTCGCCCTGCTCGTTGCCATCTGCGCTCGAAACGAATCTACTCCGCATTGCCCAAGAAGCTCTGGCGAACGTGGTCAAACATGCTCAAGCCAGTCGAGTGCAGGTAAACTTAATGTATGAGGTTGACGAAATTTGCCTTAGTGTTCAAGATAACGGTCAGGGCTTCGATCTCGGCTCAATCACTCAAAAATCGACGAGCGATTCTGCGTGTTTTGGATTGTTGATCATGCAAGAACGCGCTGAAATGATTGAGGGGCAACTCACGATCAGAAGTTACATTGGGCAAGGAACAACCGTTCGTGTAACGATTCCACGATGCACCATTTGATTTATGAGCGATCCAACTCCTATCCGAGTTTTAGTTGCGGACGATCATCTCGTCGTGCGTCGGGGTTTAGTCAGTCTAATCGATGATGAAGCGGATATGCAGGTCGTCGGTGAAGCTCAGAACGGAGCCGAAGCGGTTACCCTGTTTCGTCAACTCCAGCCTGATGTGACGCTGATGGATCTGCGCATGCCAGAACTGAGCGGCAGCGATGCGATCACTGCAATTCGCCAAGACACTCCGACAGCTCGAATTGTGATTCTTACGACCTACGACAGCGACGACGATATCTACACAGGCTTGCGGGCTGGTGCGATGGCGTATTTGTTGAAAGACTCACCGCGTCAAGAATTAATTTTGGCGATGCGCAGCGTGCTTGCAGGCAAGCGTTATTTACCTTCGCTCATCGGAACGAAGCTGGCGGAGTGGATTGATACGGCACAGATTAGCAATCGAGAACGTCAAGTGCTGTATTTAATGGCATCGGGCAGAAGTAACCGAGCGATTGGTGAGTCTTTGGGAATCGCAGAAGGTACTGTGAAATCTCACGTCAACAACATTATGAACAAGTTACAGGCAGACGATCGGACTCATGCCGTGGTGGTTGCCCTCAAGCGCGGCATTATTAAGCTGTAGCCATGTTTAAACGGGTGTCGCTCTAACTTTCGTTGGGGCATCTGATTCATCTTTTGTTTAGCTTCACCGTCCGACGATCGCTACACTGATCGCTCTAACGAACGAGCGATGATAAAACTTGATGCTTACTATAGATTTAAAGTCAGACAAATCAAAGAAGGCATCATGTCACCATCTGGCAACTTTGTGACTGTTTACGGTCAAAAGATTCACTACTTAGAAGCGGGTCAAGGATCGGTTGTGATTTTGTTACATGCCCTTGGCTTTGACACCTCGGATTGGTCGAACACGATCGCTCCGTTATCCGAACATTTTCGCGTGATTGCCTTCGATCAAGTCGGAGCCGGAGAATCCGATAAACCGTTGATCAACTACCGTCCGCAAACCTGGGTTGATTTTCTGGACGGCTTTTATCAGGCGCTCAACCTTGATCGCGCTTCCCTAATTGGTCACTCCATCGGCGGTGCAACGGCAGCAGCGTTTGCGATCGCGCATCCTGAGAAAGTTGCTCGTGTAGTGCTAGTCGATGCGGGCTATGGCTATGCGATGCCAACGGTGTCTGACCCCAGTCAGCTCGGACACAATCCAGGCACGTTGCACTTGATTAATCCATCGACTCGTGAGGAAGCGCGGCAATTGCTAAAGCTCACGGCATTTGCCCAGCAACCGACGCCGCGTGAAGCCGATGTCGAGCAACTGTTTGCCACCACAGCCCGATCAGGTTATGTCAATCAGCGCTTTATAGAATCATTTATTCGGCATGAAGATGTGCTCGACGGCAAACTGTCGCAACTAAAACATCCGACCTTGATTCTACAAGGGCGCGAAGATGGCATGACGCCGCTCGAACTCAGTCAACGCTTTGCTCGAGACATTCCCAACTCGCAGCTTGCGATCTTCGATCAATGTGGACACTCGCCGCATTCTGAGCAACCTGAACAGTTTCTGGCGGCGGTACTACCATTTTTGGGTGTTAAGGGCTAGAACACTTCTATATCTGCTGAAATTATGTCAAAGCCGTCTTCTCTGGTTGTTGACCTCTGCCAAGTCGCCGGTCGCGCAAAAGTCTTGAATCGCTTGCTGTCGCCCGGACAAACACAGACATTTTGAAACACGCAGATTGATCAAACCCAATTCTAGATAACAGGAGAAAGTAAGATGGCAGGCAAATTAGAAGGTAAAAAGATTGCAATCGTGTGCGGTAGCGGTGTTGAATTGCTCGAACTCACCGAGCCACGTAAAGCGCTGGATGAAGCAGGAGCAGAGACTGTGCTCATTGCTCCAGCAGCCGGATAAATCAAAGCGTGGGAGATGGTGAACTGGAGTGCAGAATTGCCCGTTGACATGTCATTAGCAGAAGCGGCTCCAGTCGCGGAACGCGGTGAATTTGATGCACTGCATCTTCCTGGTGGACCCTTGAATGCAGATGTGCTTAGAGCCGATAACTTTGCTATCTTTTTTATCAAAGAATTCTTTTTCAAGCAGAATAAACCAGTCTCGGTACTGTGTCACGCGCAATGGCTGCTGGTCGAGGCAGATGTATTGCGCGGTCGGACTGTAACTTCTTATCCGGCGATCGCTTCTGATTTACGCAATGCTGGAGCAACTTGGGTCAATCAAGCAGCGGTACGGGACGGAAACTTAGTTACAGGTCGTCATCCAGCCGATACACCCGAATTTAATCCAGTCATGATTGATTTGTTTGCGACTTGGAATCCTGCTCAAGTGTAGGCAGATTCTTTGTAGCATTAACCTCTATCATGTGGCGTTTAAAATATCAATTTACGTAAGCACGATCCCTACATCAATCTATCGAAAGTTATATTGATTGACCGCTCTTTTCGGTAGCCTTGTATGCATACGCTTGATAGAGCAATTGACCTAGAGAACGACGGATGCAGAAAATTACTGCATTTTATAAAGTAAGTTCAGTCTCAGCAACTTACCGAACGCACCGATAGACAAAACGCTCAAATAAAGCGTTCGATTAAACGTCAGAAGGAAAAGATTATGTCTCAGACACCGTTCAACTTCATCGCGCACTTTCGGGCCGAGCCCGGCTCGGAGCAAGCACTGGAAGACGCGATCATGGCTTGTGTCGCCCCAACCCGCGCTCTTTGAAGGCAACGTCAATTACGACCTGCATCAAGGTCAGAAAGACCCCGCCGTTCTCGTGATCTATGAAGGCTGGAAAGGACATGACGCGCTGGAAGCGCACTTCCAAAAGCTGCACTTCAAAACCTTGATGGCTGCTGTTGAAGGGCTTGTTGCCGAACGCGGCCCCGACAACAAGCCCTTTACCGCCGAGTCGCTGGTCATGGTTAGCGACATTGCCAACCCCAAACTGTGACCATACCAAGGTCGTTTCGATGGAGTTAAACACTAGGGATAGTGTTAGACGGCAATTACTTTTGGGTAAATGACAACTAGAACAAACGCTCAAACTCTTGCCAGAAGGTGCGATGTATTCTACGTATAATTGACGCGAATGCAAAAAATAATTGCCGTCCAATAGAATAAATTTTGTGTGAAATGAATCGGAGGATACTGATGCATTTTCGCCAGACTACTGTGTTGTCGCTGGCAGGTACAGGGTATTTTTCTATACCAGACGGACAAATGGGTGGGGTAATTGTATCAGGTAGGGCTGCTATAGCCGAAGTCGCAGCTTATTTGCAACGTCGCTAAAGTCAAGGAATCTCATGAACGATACTGGTTCTAGCGGATTTTGTGGTTGCTGCCGATGGGCAGTATGGTGTCCTAGTTGGGAAGCTATATAGGGCAGGATAAGATGGGCGCAGCCAGGGTGGGTAACAAAAGTAAATGCTAGCCAGTGCTA
>JAABUX010006222.1_pt1 | contig 14306 bp, 13 predicted proteins | sample 5561851 | NCBI WGS metagenome assembly JAABUX01 (sample SAMN10711883, study PRJNA513361) | rock metagenome | isolation source: Antarctica rocks | place: Antarctica: Victoria Land, Richard Nunatak red sandstone | collected 2016-01-03 | reverse complement strand
GCGCGAAACTCTGTGACCGGAACGCCCGTCGAGCGCAGCATCCGACCCGTCTCATGTCGGCTTCGGAGATGGTGTGAGAGATTGGGACCTTCGACGCCGAGCCCGCCCAGATACACGATGCGCTCGACGCCCGCGTCGCGAGCCGCATCCGCAAAGATCTTCGCGGCTTTGCGATCGTTTGCGGCGAAATCGCCGCGTGCGCGCGTCATCGAGTGCACCAGATAGTACGCCACGTCGACGTCGGCGAGCGACGCGCGAATACTCGTGACATCGAAGAGATCGCCCTCGACGATGTCCACATCCTCGAACCGGTCGTGCAGACGTGCCGAATCGCGTGCGACGAGCCGGACGGAATGACCCGCTCCAACCAAACGCGGCACGAGCCGACCACCGATGTAGCCGGTCGCTCCCGTCACGAGCACGCGCATCACGTCACTTTTTCCAATAAACACGCACCCGCGACAGGCCGAGGAGTCGCCCGAGGGGGTGACCCGTCACGCCCGCGCCGATATCAACGAGCGGCTCGCCATCACGCGTGATCGAAAGCGTCAGCGTGCGCGCGTGGAGTACGCGCGAGAGACGTCGTGCGAGCACGGCACCCGATGCCACGAAACGCAATCCCGGCCGCTTCGGACCGATGTCCCCGACTTCGGCCCGAATGCGCGACCCGTGCGCCGTTACGTCGATCGTGTGAGCGTCGTCGAGCGTGAGCTCCAGATGCCCCGTGATCTCGACGTCGCTCTTCACGACGGCTTAGTGGCTCTTCGCTTCGCTCGTGCGGATGCGCAGCGTTCCGTTCACTTTCCATTTCGCCGCCGGCGATTCGGCGTGCGCGGAGCTCGGAACCCACACTTCCATGTTGTCGAAGGCGTACTCGATCGTCGCGCCGCGGCCGGTCAGGAATCCGTAGAGGCCCTCGGCGAGTTCGGGCCACGTCGTCGTCGGCTTCTGATTCTCTACCATGTCGTACCTCAAAATGAAATAGCGGTGTGCTCGTGAGATGACGGCACGCGAACGTTCGTTCCCTGATTCGCCCGCGTCACACGCGTTCCGGCGTTAAGGTTGGCGTAAGGTCGCGCGCCCCTGTACGACGTCGTACCAACCGCTGCTCGAAAAACGTCGTGAGGAACCACGCGACGCCGATCGCCGCAACCGTCGCGACGCAACTGAATGCGAGGCCCCATGCGGGATCGCCGTGTTCGCTCGTGCCTTGCCAGGGCGGTAATCGTGCCGCGAGCAGCACGCGCGCGATTTGTTGGTGGTACAGGTACAAATTATACGAAACGAAGCCCAGGAGCGTCAGTGCGGGATTCGCGAGCATCCGCTGCCAGAATGGGACGGCGAGCAGCGTTCCTAGTGTAAGCGTGGCGAAACTCGCGCCGAGTTCGGTGCGCCCGAGCACGTCCCAGTGCATCGGCCAGCCGTCGGCGAGCCGCGCCTCGAAGGCGCCCCGGATGGCGAGCGCACTTCCGACGGCACCGACAACGGCGATGCCGGTCCACAGCGCCCGCCGGCTCGCGAGCTTCGGCGCGCGCGTCGCGACGGCGCGATACGCGTACGCGCACGTCATGCCGTAAGCGAACAGATCGATCGTCCCCGGCAGACGATCGATCTCGTGAATCGCATCGACGTCGGCGTGCACCAGCGCCCGGTAACCGAGTCCGATCGCGGCGAGCACCGCGAACGTCGGCAACGGTCGACGCACCGCACACCACGCGACGATCGGGAAGAGGACATAGAACTGCACTTCGACCGCGAGCGACCAGAGCACGCCGTTGATTCCGCCCCACGTCGAGTCCCAAAAGGTATGCACGAACAGCGCGTGTGTGACGACCTGCGCGAACGCATCGCCCGGCGACGTGAAGCGCACCCAGCCGAGGACGATGAAGACGACGAGCGAGAGATAGTACGAGGGAAGAATCTTCGTGGCGCGCCGGATGACGAATTCGCGTAACCTCGGCGCCGGACGGCCGTCGAAACGCGCGCGCGCGTAGGGGTAGAAGAGCACGAAGCCACTAATGAAAAAGAACAGATCGACGCCGACGAACCCGGTCTCGGGAATCGCGTTGAAATTGAGGGTCGCGGCGCCGAGGTGCACGTCGGCGCGCAACCACGTGATCTGCCAGACGTGATACCAAACCACGAGCGCGATCGCGACGCCGCGTAATCCGTCGAGCGGCGCGAGATGATCGATCGTCCGCGCGGAGGACGATGGCGCCGTCACGCGGCTCGCAATTCCGGATTGGTCGCCCAGATCGCGATCGCCATGACGAGCGCAGCGGCGCCGCCCCAGACCAGACTCCACTCGAGCCCGACGAGCGTCGCGAGCGCGCCGAGCACGAGCGATCCCCCGGGTACGAGCCCGAGAATGATCATGGAAAAGACCGAGATCGCCCGGCCGCGCATGTCGTCGGGAGAGAGCGACTGCAACATCACGTTCGAGCTTCCGGCAAACGACAGCACCGCGCAGCCGATCACGACGAGCACCACGATCGCCACCGCGAAGACGTGCACGAGTCCGAGCACGATCGTCCCAGCCGCCATCGCGAGCGCGCTGAGAAACCACACGAGCGCGCGACGATCCGACGGAACGAGCGCGGTGATGAGCGAGCCCGCGATCGCGCCGCCGCCCGTCGCCGCGAGCAATATCCCGAGCCCGCGCGCGTCGACGTGCACGACGTGCGCCGCGTAGGCGGGCAGCAGCTGCGAATATGGCCGCACGAGCAAACACGTTACGACGAGCATCGCGACGACCGAACGCAGCACGTGGTGCCCGATGAGGAAACGCACGCCCGCGAGGATCGAGGCGAACACGCCTTCGCGCACGGTCGAACTCGGTGGCGCGGGCGTCATGAAGACGAGTGCGATGATCACGCCGAACGTGAGGACGGCGTTGATGTAAAACGACGCCGCGACACCGACGCCGAGAATGAGAAACCCGGCGACCGGCGGACCGAGCACACTCGGTGCGTTGAAGGCGACGGAGTTGAGACCGATCGCATTGCCGATCGCTTCGCGCGAGACGAGCAGCGGCACCCAACTCTGACGTGCCGGCGCGTCGAACGCTTGCGTTCCCGACCGCACGCCCGCGAAGACGAAGAGTTCCCACAGCGTCACGACGTGCGTGCTCGTGAGCACCGCCAGGACCAGCGCAGACGCGATCTGCAAGCCGTTCGTGACGAACAAGACCGAGCGTCGCGGAAAACGATCGGCGACGACGCCCGCCAGCGGCGAGAGCACGACCACCGGCACCGCCGCGCACGCACCCAGAATGCCGACGTCGAGCGATGCGAGCGCGGCCGTTCCCGCCATCGCCACGACGAGATAGCCGAGTGCCGTGATCTGCATCCACGTGCCCGTATTGGAAACCAGCAACCCGAACCACAGCAGCGTGAAGTCCCGCGAGCGGAACGGCACCATCAGCCCCGACGAACGCTTGGGGACCGACGTTTCGAGCGCGACGTCGGCGCGCGCGACGTCGGGGCCCCTTCCGACGCTCACGGACGCTCGCGTTCCGCCGCGCGAACGGCCGCGACGATCAAGTCGACCGCGTTCGGGACGCCGAAGCGCGACACGTCGAGCGTGAGATCGTAGAACCGTGCGTCACCGAAGACGATCTTGTAGCGCTCCTTTGCAAACGCGCGTCGCGCCGCATCGACGCGTTCGAGATCCGCCTCCGCCTCCGCAGGTGAGAGTGCGAACGCATCGACCAAGCGCGCGATCCGCCACGGCCGCGCACCGGTGAGAAAAACGCGCACGAGGTCGCCGCGTCCGGCGAGGACGGACCCGGCGTTGCGGCCCAGGATCACGATATTGCCCGCGACCGCACGCTCGCGAATCGTGCGCTCGATCTCCCGGCGCATCGACTCGTCAAAATCGCCGGGCAGCGGCGTCGCGACGGGCGAGATCGATTCTGGCGTGCCGACGCCGAGGCCCCCGAGGATGCGCTCCGAGAGCGATTGCGGCTGCGACGCGCGCGCGGTGACTTCTGCGGGCGACGTGCCCAGCCGCTGCGCGACCGTCTTGGGCAGATCGTCCGTCAGGAGGTCGTAGCCGAGCACCGCCGCCGTGCCATCGGCGACGACGAGGCCCGCCGCACCGTACGCGCGCGAGATGGTAAGGATCACGTCGGAGCGAGCCTTCGCGCCGGTGAGCCGTGTCACCGTCCCCCCGCGACCGAGCGCGTAGCCTCTCGACATACTCTCGGTGCAGTGTGGGGTCTGGGATGCTCAAGATCGCGGTTTACGGCAAGGGCGGGATTGGCAAAAGCACGTTCTCGTCCAATCTTTCGGCGGCGTTCGGACGCCTGGGCCAAAAGACGATTCAGGTCGGCTGCGATCCCAAACACGATTCGACGTTCACGCTCACCGGCAACCTCATCCCGACCGTCGTCGAAGTGCTCTCCTCGTACAAATTCAAAACCGAAGAGATCGAGCGCGACGAGATCATCTTTCGCGGCAAGTACGGCGTCGATTGCGTCGAGGCGGGCGGACCGCCGGCGGGCGCGGGTTGCGGCGGCTACGTGGTCGGCGAGACGGTGAAGTTGCTCGAAAAGTTCGGCGTTTACAAGCAGTACGACGTGATGGTCTTCGACGTGTTGGGCGACGTGGTGTGCGGCGGCTTTTCCGCGCCGCTGCAGCACAGCGAACAGGTCATCATCGTCGCGACCAACGACTTCGATTCGATTTTCGCCGCGAACCGCATCGCGACCGCAATCGGCATCAAACACAAGACGGGCGGCGGACAACTCGCGGGCATCGTCGCCAACCGCGCATCGAACGCCGAGCTCGTCGGCCCGTTTGCCGAGCGCATCGGCACGGTGTGCCTCACGTGCATCCCCGAAAACGACGGCGTTCGCAAGTCGCGCCTCACCGCGCAGACGGTCTTCGAGATGGACGTCACGGGCGCGCTCGGCGCGCCGTGGATGGACCTGGCGAATCGGATGCTCGCCGGTGTGCCGCTCACGTTGCCGACGCCGATCCCCGAACGCGAGCTCTTCACCCAACTCGGCGCCGATTACGTTCGGGCCGCCGACATTCCGGCGCCGGCGATGGCCGTCTAACGGCAGCCTGTGGACGTCCGTCATCGTAACTCGCTTCGCGCCGTCGTCGCGACCTTCGCGCCCGAAGATGCGCGCGTCGAACGCGTGACCACCTATGCCTCCGACGCGATCGACGGGCTCTCGGCGGGACGACGCGCCGAGCTGCTGCAACTCCTGGATCTTCTCGCGCTGCCGATGCGCGGTTCGTACGGTATGCGGGCGGCGACGTTACGCGCGCTCGCGCATTCGCCCGTCGCAAAACTGCGCAGCGGATTTCAAGCGCTCAAACGGCTCGCGCTCTTTCTCGCGTACGCCGAGAGCGACGACGACGATGCGAATCCCACGTGGTCGCGCGTCGGCTACCCCGGACCGCGTGACGATCGCACGTTCGTGGATGCTCCGCTTCCGCTCTCGGTCGCCAACGATGGCGAGACCGTCGAAGCCGACGTCGTCGTCATCGGTAGCGGTGCCGGCGGCGGCGTCGCGGCGGCCGCGTTCGCGCGCGCGGGCAAACGGGTCGTCGTGCTCGAGGCGGGCGGCGCTTACGATGCGCGCGCCTTTCGCCAGCGCGAGATCGACATGTCGTCGCTGTATCTCGACGCGGGGCTCACGTCGTCGAAGAATCTCGGCGTCGCGATCCTCGCGGGCGCCACGCTCGGCGGCGGCACGACCGTCAATTGGTGCACGTCGTTCCGGCTCGCAGATCGCGTTGCCGACGAGTGGGAACGCGAGAGCGGCATCACCGGGCTCGCTGCCGAGCTCGCGCCGCACTATGCCGCGCTCGAAGCCGAACTCGAACTCACACCGGTCGCGCACCACAACGCAAGCAACGCCGTCATCATCGACGGCGCGCGCGCGCTCGGGATCCACGGCGATGCCATGCCTCGCAATGCGTCGCCCGATTGCGGCGACGGCTGCGGGTACTGCGGCCTCGGCTGCGCGTACGGTAAGAAGAAATCGACGCCCCGCGCCTTTCTGCCCGATGTCACCCGCGCGCACGGTGCGATCTACGCGAACGCTCGCGCCGCGCGCATCGTGCTCTCCGGTAGCCGCGCACACGGCGCCCGTGTCGAGCAAACCGTCGCGCCGGGCGACGTGCGCCGCTTTACGGTGATTGCCGATACCTACGTCGTGGCGGGCGGGACGCTTCGGACTCCGGGCATTCTCGCGCGCAGCGGCGTGCGCCATCCGGTGCTCGGCAAGCGACTCTTCCTCCATCCGGTGTCGGCGTGCTTTCCGGAATTCTCGCACGCGATCGATCCGTGGCTCGGCGCGATGCAGAGCGCGTATTCCGACGCGTATAATTACCGCACGGGGAACTACGGCTCGAAGATCGAGACGGCCCCCGTGCATCCCGGTCTCGCGGCGCTCTCGCTGCCGTGGACCGATCGCGACGCACACGCCGAGATCATGTCGCGCGCGCGCCACGCCGCGACCTTGATCGCCGTAACGCGCGACCGCGATCCCGGCGCGATCGATCTCGACGACGAAGCGCAGATCCGCTACGACGTCTCGCCGCACGACGGCGAAAATCTCCTCGCCGGCCTCGTCGGGATGTTCGACCTCGCGTTCGCCGCGGGCGCCGAGCGCATCTCGACCTTGCACGCGAAGCCGATCGTCGTCGAACGGAGCGACTGGAATGCGAACGCGCGCACGGCGTTCGCCGATCGCATCGGTCAAATCGGCATCGCCTCGAACCGCCAGACGTTCTTCTCAGCCCACCAAATGGGTACGGCCGCGATGGGCGCCGACCCGATGACGTCGGTCGTCGATCCGAGCGGCCGTGTTTGGGGCTACGAGAATCTGCTGGTCGCCGACGCGTCGCTGTTCCCGCAGGCCAGTGGCGTCAACCCGATGCTCACGATCATGGCGATGGTGCGTCGCGTCGTCGCGCAACACGGCGCCGCGGTCGAGCCGCCCGTTGCCGCCGAACGAGAAGTCGCACTCGCATGAACGAGGCGACCGTCTAAGCTCCGTGGACGATCGACGACAGTTGGGACGCGCTTTTGATGTCGAAACGCTTCACCTTGTCGCCCTCGATGCGGAAGACGTGACGAACCATCTCGTCCAGGAGCAGAGCGCCCTGTAAATCGCGGACGACCTGGTGAACCTCGACCGCCGTCGAACCGTCTGATTCTCGGCCGATCTGCTTCGGCTCGACGTGCGGATCGATCGTCGTCCACTGTTCCGTCCAGTAGGCTCGAACGGCTTCGCGGCCGTGCACGTGGCCGCCGTCCATGCCGTTGGCCCATGCAACATCCTCAGCAAGTTCGGCAAGGACGTCGTCGATTCTCCGCGCGTTGAAACCGTCGTAGAGTCGTCGTACGAGTTCGGTGTCACTCGACAAGTTCGTTCTCCCGCGAAGCTTCGCATATCAATGTGAACGGTGACACCATCTTGCTTTAAATGCGAGCGTTCGAAGCAGCCTGCCGAAATGGGCGAATCGTCACGAAAAGCGGCCAACGTGCCACTCAGCGGACGCTCGCGGCGCGGCCGAGTTCGTTCGGTTCGAGGTAGACGCGCGAGTTCGCGTAGTCGAGATAGACGTCGAAAAGGTTGAGGAACTGCGTCCCGATGAGGCCGTCCTCATCGAGGCCGTACGCCTGTCTCGACGTGACGGCGTAGGCGAGAAAGCCTTTGAAATCCGCGGTGCCGAATTTCACGGAGTCGAGCTGATACGGCCGTACGTCGAACGCGCCGCCGACACCGAAAAATCGCATGTTGCGCGCGGCGCCTCCGCCTCCGCGGTCGACGAGCGCGCTCCGATTGCGGCGCTGGAAGTAATCGAAGAGCGCGAGCGGCGCGGTTGCGCCGGTGTCGATGATGAATCGCTCGCCGAGCGCGCCGTTGACCATCACGTCGGTCATCGGTTGCTGCGTCCCGAGTCGAACGTCGAGCGCGAGCGTATGCGGCGCTGTGGGCGCGGCGAACGATGCCGGATCGTACGCCGTGACGCTGCCGTGCACGTAATCGAGTTTGAGCGCGAGCGCGCCGATGAAATCGAAACCGAGGAGACCGACGGGCTTCATGTCGCCCGCGTTGGTCGGAGCGATGTGCGGCGTCGTGTGCATCACGATGTCGCTGCCCGCGAGCGGTCCGATCGCGAGGTGCGGCACGATCACGCGGCTGCCCGTATAGCGGCCCGCGTTAGCACCGTTCGAAAAGCGGCCGTAGAGTGTGAGCCCCAGTTGCCGTGCCACGTCGTCGTCGATCGTGATCCCGGCGGCGCCGGTATCGAGCAAGAAGTCGAGCCCGCGCCCGTCGATCGTGACGCGGACGTAGAATTTGTCGCGAACCTGTCGCGCCGGGAGGGCAACCTCGGCCGTGCCGCCGGGGAGCGTGAAGACCGCGCGTCGCGGCTTCGCAATCGCAACGTCGCTCGAGCGGACGTCGCGCGATTCGCTCGCGATGCTGTACTCGGTCGTGTTCTCCGGAGGGCCGTCGCCTTGCGTCCAATGCCACGCGTGCGTGGCGCCGTCGACGCTGCGGAAGTCGTCGTAGGTCGTCACCGTCGTTCCACTCGCCGAGAGGGCTTCGTGACGGATGACGTGCCACGACGAATCGATGACGTCGCGCGAGCCGAAGCCCGACGCGTTGAGCCGCGCGATCGCGTACCCTGCAACGGGTGACGAGACGGCGGTGACCGTCGCGACGTAATGGTCGGGCATCGCGAGCCCCTCGTCGCCTTGATCGATGACGGTCTGACCGTTTTCGTTTTGATGCCACGACTGTTTGGCGACACGACCGCGCTGCGTCACGAAGGGCGGCTCTTCGAAGATGCGCCGATAGTCGTCGCCGAGCCGGTACGTCGTGCGACGACCCCGGACGCCCTCGCGTTTGGTGATGATGACGGTCTGCAGTGACAAAACTGGCGGCCCGTAGGCCGCCTTGAGGCGCGCCTCGATGACATCGACGGTCGGCACCGTCTGCGCGACGCTGCTACTCGCCGATACGAGCAAAAATACCGCGCTCGCAATCAAGACGCGCACACACGATGCATTCTCGTTAGCGACGGAGGTTCCTAGAAATGACGAACGGTGGGCCGCGAAGTGCTGTCTAGCACCCGAATGCGCCACTGGTCAAATTTCGCACAACATGGAGCAGAAACGATGGCCGCGAGCGTCAATGGGTCCGTCGTTACGGACGCGTTGCCATAGGAGCCGAAGGCATCTAACGGTCGCGGACCGGGCCCGATGCGGACCGGAGGCACGACGCCGTCGGCTCGGGCGAACCATACGGCGCTGTCACGCACGTAGACCACGGCCGATCCGTCCTGCGTCCAGTGCGGCCAAAAGATCCGTCCTCGGTCGAGGATCCGCAGCGTCGCGCCACGCCTGGTGGCGACGATCAGCGAACGAGTGGATAGCCAGCGCCGGTCGAGTTCGCTCGACGAGCCGAATCCCCACGTCGAATCGCCGAGATCGCCCGCGCGCACGAACGCGAGCCGATCATCAGTCGGCGACCATACGGGTTGTTGCACGACGGTCTTCGACGGCATGCTCGCGTCGGCGCACGATACCGGACGCAGCGAACACACCCGTAAGCGCTTCGAGGCCCACGCGAGGCGAGACGGGCCGTCAACGATAGCGACCGTGGTGCCATCGTGCGAGCCAACTCCACCGGAGATGGAGAACCCGAGCCAGCGTGAGGGGAGCCGCGGGCGAATTAAGAAAATGTCCGATCCGTCAGCGGCGATCGACGCACCTCGATTCCGTCCGCCTGAAGCGAGGACGGCGTTTTCTGCAAGGACCTTGTTGCCCGCCGGCCACAGTTGGCCACCGGCAGCCGAGACCCCGAGTGTTTCGGCCGACGCAAGATCCGCTCGGCCGTCGACGACGGGAATCGCGCGGACTTCATCACGGCTGCGTTCGAAGACGGCGTAAGGCGGCTGCGCGTGCGCGATGAGCCGCGTCGGTGTTCGGCCATCGGCACTCCACGTGGTGAGCGCGGCCTCTGCAACGACCGGCGCCAGCGTCATCGCGGCACCGTCGAGTGCGATGAGATCGGTCCGCCCAGAAAGATAGTGACGCTGCGTCGTTCGCCGCGGGCTCTGCTCGCGAGCCGCCCAAACCGTCGCGAGCAGAACGTCGGCACGAGACGACCACGCAACGCCGAGATCCGCGTAATCGCTCGCATCATGCTCGACGCGGCGCATCGGACCGCCGAGTTGCCGAACATAGATGTCGTGCCGCGTGACCGCGGCGAACGCGCGCCCGTCGAACGACCACGCCACATACGTGACGCCTGGAGGCAACAACATGCTCGACGATGCGATGGGACGACCGTCGGATGTCAGCCGCTCGACCACGAGATGATCGGCAAATCGAATCGCGAGCATCGCCGTTGGATCGCCCGCGGCGCCTACCCGCTCCGCGCCAACCCGGACCGCCAAAACGAGCAACGCGACGACGAGCGAGACGATCCGACGACGTGCCACAAATCGATCCTCCGGCGGCACCGATTCGCGTACCTTCGTACGCGATAGATGCGGCTCTCCGACCTCAGCTTATCGCGCGAAGACGCTCGCACGCAAGAACATCGTCGAGTCGTGAATTAGAACCGACCCCCCGCGCGTATCCGCTCCCGCAGCGTCGCCGCGTGTCGACGGATAGCGGCTTTCGTTTCCACGTCGCGCTTTGCCCAATTCCGAATCGGCATCGCCATCCGGACGTTCGTCGCGAAGCGCTTTTCATGCCGCGCCATAAAATCCCAGTAGAGCGAGTTGTACGGGCACGCGTCGTCACCGACGGTCTTCTTCGGATTGTATTTACAGCGGCCGCAATAATCGCTCATCTTGTTGATGTAGTTCGCCGAAGCCGCGTACGGCTTTGTTCCGACGAAACCGCCGTCGGCGTGGAGCGTCATGCCGACGACGTTGGGAACCATCACCCAATCGTAGCCATCGACGAACATGAACCAGAACCAATCCGTCATCGCCTGCGGATCGACACCGGCAATGAGCGCAAAATTCCCGAGCACCATGAGCCGCAGAATGTGATGCGCCCAGCCGAGTTCGCGCACGAAGCGGTGCGCCTCGCGCTGGCACGCCATGTCGGTCTCGCCATCGAGGTAAAATGCGGGCACCGGGAGATCGGCACCGAGCGTGTTGCGCTCGCGATACTCGGGCATCAGCCGCCAGTACGTTTGCCAGATGTATTCGCGCCAGCCGATGAGCTGGCGCACGAAGCCCTCGACCGATGCGAGCCGCGCGTTGCCCGTGCGATATGCGAGCTCCGCGCGTTCGCAGAGTTCGATCGGATGGAGCAAACCGACGTTGATCGCCGCCGACAAACGCGAGTGATAGAGGCGCGCTTCGCCCGCGACCATCGCATCTTCATACGGACCGAACTTGTCGAGCCGGTGCTCGAAAAAGTCGTCCGCGTACGCGAGCGCGTCCGCGCGCGTCGTCGGAATGTCGAACGTTCCGATGACGCCCGGATGGCCTGCAAACTGCCGCTCCACCATCGCGATGACGTCCCGTACGTGCTTGCGGTCGTCGAAGGTTGGCTCTGCCGGAAAGCGCATGCTTTTTTTTGGTGGTTCTCGGTTGTCGTGGTCGAAATTCCAGGCACCGCCGACCGGCTCTGCGCCGTCCATGAGCAGACCGGTCTTGACGCGCATCTTGCGATAGAAGTTCTCCATCGTCACGCGCGCCTGCCCGCAAGCGAACAGTGCGGCGAACTCATCCGCAGTTGAGATGAAGTTCGCGTGCGACGTCACGTCGGTCGTAAGACCGTGTTTTGCGAGCGCCGCGCTCATCGCTTCGGTGACGCCGTACTCCGACTGCGCCATCATGCGTCCGTGCGACGGTCGATACGCGTCGACGTGCTCCGCGAGCGGCGTCTCGAAGTCGTCGCGTTCCGCGTAGTAGTCGACCGTCCAGCCGTCCGCGCGCAGGTCGTCCGCATATCCGCGCATCGTCGCGTAGATGAGCACGAGCTTGCGCTTGTGGTACGGCTTCTGCCGCGATCGCGCGATCGACTCGATCATGAGCACGCGCGTGGCCGCGCGATCGAGTCCGACGAGCGCGGAATTGCGCGGCGTGCACTGATCGCCCGTAATCCACACCGTCGTCCGCCTCGGCGTCGCCTTCGTCTTCACGTCACCTCTCATCAACGTTGGGACGCATCGACGCGCCTTTTCGTTCGTTACCCGGCGATCGCGCGGCAAGTCCTATCCGTGCGCGGCACGAACGCAGGCGTCGTGCCCATCATCGAGACGCGCGGGCTGCGCAAAGTCTTTCGGTCGGTTAAGCGGAGCCCGGGTGCGGTCGGGGCGTTGCGCACGCTTTTTTCGCGCGAGACGGTCGAGCGCGTCGCAGTCGAAGGCGTCTCGATGTCGCTCGAGGCGGGCGAACTCGTCGGCTACATTGGCCCCAACGGCGCGGGCAAATCGACGACGATCAAAATGCTCACGGGCATCCTCGTGCCGACCGCGGGTGAGATTCGCGTCGCCGGGCTCGTGCCGCACCTCGAACGTAAGAAGAATGCGCGCAATATCGGCGTCGTGTTCGGTCAGCGCAGCCAGCTCTATTGGGATCTGCCCCTGGTCGAATCGTTCGAACTCCTGCGCGCAATCTACGCGGTTCCGCGCGAGCGTTACCGTGCGAACCTTGCCGCGTTTACCGACCTCCTCGAAATGGGCGACTTTATGACGACGCCCGTGCGTCAGCTCTCGCTCGGGCAACGGATGCGCGGCGACTTTGCGGCCGCGATGTTGCACGATCCGCGCATCGTCTACCTCGACGAACCGACGATCGGGCTCGACGTCTTGGCCAAAGAGGCGATTCGCGAATTCATCGCGCGCGTCAACGCCGAGCGCGGTACGACGTTCATCCTCACCACGCACGATCTCGCCGACGTCGAACGCCTGTGCAAACGCATCGTGCTCATCGACGAAGGCCGCGTCATCTACGATGGCGGCGTCGAGGGCATCAAGGAACAGTACGGCACGCATCGCACGCTCGTCGTCTCCCTCGAAGACGTGCCGGACACGGTTGCGGTCGACGACGCCGATTTCGAATCGCGCGCGGCCAACACCGTGCGACTGCGCTTCGATCGCAAGGCGATCAGCGCGGACCAACTGATCCGCCGCGTCACCGAACGCTACCGCGTGACCGACGTCTCGATCGAAGAGCCCGAACTCGAATCGATCATCCGCCGCATCTACGTCGAAGGGTACACGGACCCAAACGCGATGCTCGCACCCGCAGGCCCGCCCGCGTGAGCGTCGTCGACTTCGGCGACGTCACGCGTGGCCGGTCGTTCGCGAACGCCGCGGATGCCTATCTCGAATTCGCACGTAAAGCCTTCGCGCGCGAATCGACCTACCGGGTCGAAGTCTTCACGAGCGTCGGTTCTCTCGTGCTGCGCGTGTATCTGCTCCGCTCGCTGTGGACCGCGCTCTACGCGCAGAACGCCGCGCCGTCGCACATCCCGCTGCATGCGATGATCACCTACGCGACGGTCGCACTCCTCATGTCGCTCGTGCTCGAAGTAGACGGCACGCGACTGGTACGCGATAAGGTCCGCGAGGGAACGATCGCGACCGATCTCATGAAGCCGATCTCGCAGCCGCTCTACTGGTTCAGCGACGGCTTCGGCCAGACGCTCTTCCACGCGCTCACGATCGTGCCGTCGCTTGCGTTCGCGCTCTTCCTGGTGCACATCGACGTGCCGTCGCCGGGCGTTTTCGCCGCGTTCGCGTTCTCGTTCGTGCTCGGCTACTTCGTAAATTTTCTGCTCAATTTTTGCATGAACATCATCGCATTTTGGACGCTCGAAGCGTTCGCGCTCCAGATGATGGTCCGCTGGGCGTCCGATCTCCTAAGCGGGCAGATCTTACCGCTCGAATTCTTCCCCGGCATCCTCGGCACGATCGTCCAAGGTCTGCCCTTCGCCGCCATCTACTCGACGCCACTGCGCATCTACATCGGCGAACTGCCCGCGAGCGCGTGGCCGGCCGCGATGGGCGTGCAAGCCGCATGGCTCGTCCTCTTCGCAGGCATCTCTACGCTCGCGTGGCGTTTCGCGGAGCGACGAATCATCGTTCAAGGCGGGTAGGCTTCACGCTTAAGCGCGAAAGCTGCGGCGATGGAAGACGTCGATCTCATCGTCATCGGATCGGGCCAAGGCGGGGTGCCGCTCGCGGTGGCCGAGGCGAAGGCCGGCAAACGCGTCGTGCTCTTCGAGCGCGGGCGCATGGGCGGGAGCTGCGTCAACTATGGGTGCACGCCGTCCAAAGCGTTCCTCGCAAGCGCGCATAG
>JAABUX010006217.1_pt1 | contig 14311 bp, 12 predicted proteins | sample 5561851 | NCBI WGS metagenome assembly JAABUX01 (sample SAMN10711883, study PRJNA513361) | rock metagenome | isolation source: Antarctica rocks | place: Antarctica: Victoria Land, Richard Nunatak red sandstone | collected 2016-01-03 | reverse complement strand
CGTCCAGGATGTCTCGCTGGCCGCCGCCCTGGTCGACCGCCTGATGCACCACGGGCAGGTGCTCTATCTCAAAAGCCCCCTCGTGGCGCACCAAGGACCGGACAGACGCGCCTCCTCCTCCGCTAGCCGTGCCGGGCGACGGGACCACTGCACACGGCGCGTCTCCGCTGGATGTTGGGTAGCAAAACGACGGAAGGGAGGTGATCGATACCGCCCAGGTCGGTGGCGGCGGCGATGGCGCCCCCTGGCGCGGTGCGGAAGCCATGGTCGGGACCGACACACGTGTCGGAGATGCCCACGACCTGGCTGCGGGCGCTACTGGCGAGGGCCACGCTCGCCGCGCCGCCCAGGGTGCCCAGGTCGGCGCCGGGCGTCGCCAGCGTGCCGGTCGCCGACGTGCGGAAGGCGTCCTCGTAGCCGAGCCGCCCCGCTGAGAGCGGCGTGTCGGCGGCGCCGACAACTTGGCCGCGGTCGTTGATGGCATTGGCACGGCTGTAAGAACCGCCGGGAAGGACGCCTAGGTCGGCCACGACGTACACCGGCGCGGCACCGCGCGGCGCCGCTCCCCGCGCCACGCCGCGTGCGCCGACGAGGAGGACAAGGGAGACGAGGAGGACGAGGAGGGTGCGTGGGCGGCCAGACATGGTGAGCGTACCTTTCTCGCTACAGTGGGTGGGCCTATGGCCAGTCAAAGCCCTCCCCAGCGTACCGCCCCCGCTTCCACCGCGCCACGCCCTACCGGCGCCGGCGATACCGGGTAGGAGGCTAGCGAGTTGCCACGCGGCACTTTTCTAACCTCCCCCCGCCAAACTGGACGTGCGCCTTTCAACGCATCCAGCTTTCCAGTGGCCTGCCCTTCTGTGTGGTCAGCCTTGTCCATCTCGGACACGTCCACTCTCCTGGCGAGCCGCCTACCACCCTTCCCCCTGTAGAGAGGTTTCCCTCTCCGCCCTGGTGGGTCGTGACTCCCACGAGTACTATGGTGGCTCTGTCACCCTGGGGTTCGCACCCTGTAGGCGATCCCGTCATGCGGTCTCGTTGAACGTCCTAGCGTGGGGTAGGCGCCTCGTTCGGTTCGTGCTAATGCCCGTTGCACGTCGGTCCGCTCACGGAAGGTGCCGTCCTCTATTACAACCAAGGTCGGCATGAGCAGTAACGGTTTCAAGTGTTCTACCGTCATGTCCCCAAGTGACTCCCTTGAGCCTGAGATTTAAGCAATCCAGCTTTCACCATGCCACGCGGGTCTTGCGGAGCCGCCTAGTCTACAACACTTTTGACCGTTCTCTGCCAACACTAAGGGGCACACCCTCGGACAAAGTAGAGATGGCTACCCTCGCTATCATCAACATCTCCACTGCCAGTATAGCGAACATGCGCTCTTTTATCGGGAGGGAATGCAAGGTGTCAAAGTCGTTGCGCCGGAGTCACGTCCGCGGCGACAACGACGTCATGGTGGCGATGTCGGACTCGTCGGAGTCTGCGCACCGATTCGAGTGATGCGGCGCGCCGTTCTGATGTAGGATTGCTCTGGACATTATGTAAAATACAGCGCCATTAGGGAGAGTGTAACACAAATTCTGATTGTGTCGCCGGCGGACTGGACGGACACCCCTGTCCTGGAGGGAGTGGGGCGAGGATGCGGCATCGGGTAGAAGCGCAACCGATCGAAGAACGGCACGATCGTGTCGATCAACGCGGCCGCGCGCTCCGCCTCACCCCTCTCCAGCAACCAGGTCGCGATCAGCGGCGCCCCTTCCTCGGGAACACGGACGCGAAAGCCTCCGGTCGCCAGCATGGCCGCCAGCTCGGGGCGCCCGAGATCACTCAGGAAGTAGAGGTTCAACGCGCCACGGTCGGCCGCCTGCCCCGGTTGAGCGACGGATCTCAGTTTCTGGATCTCATGCGACTGTAACGGCCCGGCCGCGGCCACGCTGCCCGTGGCGAATCCGCCGTGGACCACCTCCAGTGTTACCCAGGGCGGAGTGTCCTTGACGGGAGTCCGCGAACCGACCCGCAAGGTCCCATCGACAAGGCCGGAGAGCACCTGCCGCCACTGTCTGGCGCGCATGGGAGCCTGCTCGCCCGTCCCCGAGAGCGCCTTGAGGAGTTGAGCCAGCGGATACCCGACGTTGATGCGCGGTGTACCGTTATCGCTCATCATGCACCCAATGTACTCACTACCCAATGTACTCATGGTTCGTGCGCGGATTGTCGTTGTGCAGGTGGACCTGGAGGCAGGATTCGAACCCGCGCCCGGCCGGTTATCAGCCAGCCGCTCAGCCTCAGAGCTTCTCCAGGATAAGCGCCTCGAAGCGGTCGATGTCACCGCGCACGATGTCCAGGCTGCTTCGCCAGAAGTCCGGCGCACGCAGGTCGATCCCGACGCGCTCCGCCAACGTCGCGGGGCCGGCCAGCCCGGTCGACGACAGCAGCTCATCAAACTGGACACGGAACGCGTCCGGGTCGCGCTGGTAACGCGCGTACAGCCCCAGCGCGAACAGCCAGCCAAACGTGTAAGGGAAGTTGTAGAACGGCTGATCAGGGATGTAGAAGTGCGGAACGCCGGCCCACAAGAAGGGATGGTACGTCGAGGGGTCGATGCCATCGCCGTATGTCTGCCGCTGTGCCTCGATCATCAGCGCCTTCAGTTCGTCAATCGAGAGCTCGCGCTCCTGTCGCGCCTCGCACACCAGACGCTCGAAGAGGAACCGACACAACACATCCACGGTGAATTGCCCAGCGGAGGAGAGCGACTCGTTCAGGATCGCCGGCCGCTCGGCTGCATCGGCACGGGCAAGGGCCGCCTGTACGACGATGATCTCGCAGAAGATGCTGGCCGTTTCGCCCAGCGCCATCGGCGTCTCCTGCCGCAGCATGGCCTGGGAGGCGAGGGTCATATCGTGATACGCATGCCCCAGGTCGTGCGCGATATGCCTCATGGCGGTGAACGAAGGGGAATAGTTGTACAGGATGCGGGATTGATCATCGCGCACGCGGAGAGAGAAACCTCCCCCTTGCTTGCCAGGGCGCGGCCCCGCGTCGATCCAGCGTTCCCGGAATGCGCGATTGGCCAAGGCTCCCAGCCGCGGCGAGTAGCGCGCGAATTGCTCGCCAATGAAGGCGCGCGCGTCCTCGAACGACCACTGCCGCGCCTCCGTGCCGAGCGGAGCGTTTAGATCGTAGCGGGCCAGCGTCGGCAGGCTCAGCGCGCGTGCCTTGGCGCGCCAGAAGCGTCGCATCGCGGGGAACGTTGCGCGAACCGCGTCGAGCATGGCGTCGAGCAGCGCGCGGTCGATCCCATTATCGAGCAGCGCCTGGTCGAGCGGCGAGTCCCATGTGCGTCGCCGGGCGAGACTCACCTGAGTTCCCTTGACGCCGTTGAGGGCCGCCGCGAGCGGCGCCGCAACGCCCTCCCAGGCGGCCAGACTTGCGTCCTGCGCGCGACGCCGTAGCGCGCGGTCGCCGTCATAGGCCAGGGCTGTCACCGCGCTCATCGGCAGATTGTCCATCCGGCCATCACGCTCCAGCGCGACCACAAGCCCCGCGGTCACGGTCCCGTGCAGCTTGCTCCACGCCACCGCGCCCGACGCGTTCAGGGCCGCGCTCACCTCTTCCGCTTCCTGAGACATGAGATGAGCCGCTTGCACCCTTGCTTTGCGAAGGACGTAGGAGTGGTCGCGCGCCACGAGCGAGCCTGCAATCAGACCATCAACGTCGAGCGAACCAATCCAGGCGACGAAGCGCGCATGCAGCCCCTCGATCCGCACGGGGTACGACGGGACGCTGACACCGCGCTGCTGCAACAGGCTCAGATGGCGTTGAGCCACGAGGTCGCGCGCGTCGGCGGCGGTGACGCAGTGGAGATAGACGCCGACGGTCGCGGCATGTGCGAGGAGCACATTATAACGGCCGATCACCTCCTCGAAGGTGGCAATCGTCGCCTCGTCGAGCGGTCGCGCCGTTTGCCGACCGATGTTGCAGCGGTCGAAGAACACCGTCAGATCCGCAATCTCCTCGACCACGGCCGCGACATCCCGCGCGCACTCCTCCGAGTCCGGCGAGGGATAGAAGGGGGTCAGGTCCCAGCGGGGCAACGGCGAAGGCGAGGCGGATGTGAGTATAGCGCAACTCCTCGGGCATTCCTACTCAAGAGTATAGGCTATTTTTGCCATGCGAGGGGTTGTCGATAAATCAATTCTATGGCTGACGACGGCTCGACCCATAGGCTGGAATCCTTAACCTGGCTGGCTGTTCCACTGCTACTCGACATCCGCTACTCTCGCATCCAGGCGCGGTAACATGCAAACCGTCGGTTGGAGGTGGATGCGCTCTGGTTGACAAATCGTCTCTACTCATCCATAATTTAGATGGGACTAAATATAAGATGATGGATGATAGGGGAACAGGCATGGTGCGTGCGCCGTCCGCAGCCGAGCAGGACTATCTCAAGCAGATTTATCGGCTATGGGAGGAGACAGGGCGCGCCACGACGCAGGAGTTGGCCGCGCGCCTGGGCGTCAAACCCTCCTCGGTGACAGCCATGCTCAAGCACCTCGCCGCGGACCCGGCCGGTCCCTATGTACGGCACACGCCCTACCACGGGGTGGAGTTGACCGACAAAGGGCTGGCCGTTGCCCTGGAGATGCTGCGCCACCACCGCCTGATCGAGACCTTCCTGGCCGAGTTGCTCGACATGCCGTGGGACCAGGTCCACGCCGAGGCGGAACGCCTGGAGCATGCGCTCTCCGAAGATCTCGAGGAGCGCATCGCCGCCAAGCTGGGCCAGCCCACCTACGACCCGCACGGCGACCCCATCCCCACGCGCGAGGGCGTCGTCCCCGCCCGCGACGCCGTCCCCCTCGCCAGACTGGAGCCCGGAGCGACGGGGACGGTCACGCGCATTGCGCGCCAGGAGCAGCCAGTGCTGCAGTACCTGCGCACCCTGGGTCTCGTCCCGGGCGCGGTCGTCGCGGTCGTCGCCGTGGCGCCGTTCGGGGGCGTTATCACCGTGCGTGTCACGCCCGACCGTCGACCCGCGGCCAGGGTCGAGAGGCCAGTCATCATGGGCGCGGTGGCTGACGCAGAGGCCACCGGGGACGGCGCCGTCCACGCGCTTGGCGCGGATCTCGCCGACCGCATCTTCGTGACGCGGGAAAGCACACCCGAGGACGCAACCGGAGATGGAGATGGAGATGGAGATGAGGCAGGGCCTGTGAAAAGTCGCCGCCGCGGTGATGGGAGGGGTGTCTCTGGGGCCGACAATTCACAGACCCTGGGAGACGAGGTGTCGCGGTGAGGCCGTACGAGCGACCCATCGACGGCGTGCCGCTGGGCGATGAGCCGGCGGAGAGCGGGCTGGCGCGGGCGGCGCGCGCCTCCCTGGATGGTCGGAGCCGCGGCCCCCTGGCGTTGCTGCCCTTTATCGGGCCGACCTTCATCGCCAGCGTGGCCTACATCGACCCGGGCAACTTTGTCACCAACATCCAGGGCGGCAGCCAGTTTGGCTACAACCTGCTCTGGGCGATCGTGATGGCCAACCTGATGGCCATGCTGGTGCAGGGCCTCTCGGCCAAGCTCGGCATCGCCACGGGACGCAACCTGGCCGAGCTCTGCGGCCGGCACTTCCCCAAGGCGCTCGTCTATCCCATCTGGATCATCTCGGAGATCGGGGCTATGGCCACCGATCTCGCCGAGTTTCTGGGCGCGACGCTGGGCCTCAATCTGCTGTTCCATCTGGACCTACGCGTCGCCGTCGTGCTCGCGGCGGTCGCCACCTACGCTATCCTCGCGCTACAGCGCTACGGTGTGCGGCCGCTGGAGGCGATCATCACGGCGCTGGTCGGCGTGATCGCGGTCAGCTACCTGATCGAGACCGTCCTGGCCCGCCCCAACTGGGGCGACATCGCCGTGCATAGCGTTGTCCCTTACATTGGCGGGGGCAGCGCTCTCACCATCGTCGGCATCGTCGGCGCCACGGTGATGCCGCACGTGATCTACCTGCACTCGGCGCTGATGCAGGATCGCATCGTGCCGCGCAGCGAGGCCGAGGCCAGGCGCATTTTCCACTTCAGCATCCCCGAGCTCGTGCTCGCGCTCAGCGCGGCCGGCCTGATCAACATGGCGATGCTTTTCATGGCCGCGGCCACCTTCTACCGGCATGGCCTGCACGCGGTGGCGGACATTCCCACAGCGTACCACACGCTCACGCCGCTGCTGGGCGCGGCCGCGGGCCTCGTCTTCGCCATCTCGCTGCTGGCCTCGGGCCTCTCTTCCTCGACGGTGGGGACGATGGCCGGGCAGGTCATCATGCAGGGCTTCGTCGGCTTCGGCATCCCGCTGTGGCTGCGGCGCCTGCTCACCATGCTGCCGACGATCGTCGTCGTCTTCGTGGGGGTCGATCCCACTCGCAGTATTTTCTACAGCCAGGTGGTCCTGAGTTTAGTGCTGCCAATCCCGGTCCTGGCGCTGATCTACTTTACGCGCAGGCGCGATATCATGGGAACATTGGTCAACCGACGCGGTACGACGATGCTGGTGACGCTCGTCGCCGCGGTGATCCTGCTGCTCAACGGCGTGCTACTCTACGAGCAGGTGGCGCGATCGCTCTTTGTGGGGCTGCCAGGGCTGCCGGGCATCGGTTGAGTCATTCTGTGAGGGAGGGAAATATGGACGCCCAGGATGGCAATGCCGGCGCAGGTCACACCACGGAGCGGCATATCGACCTAACCGTGACCCGTCTGCTGGCGCCGCTCGACGGATCGCGCCTGGCCGAGGCTGTCCTCCCGGTGGTGGAAACCCTGGCTGCCGCGGGGGCCACGCCGGTGCTGCTGCATGTGCGTGAGCGCGGCGCTCCGGCCACCATCCACGGCGAGCGCCACCTGCGCGCGGCCGATGAGGCGTCGGCGTATCTTGCCGGAGTGGCCGCCCGACTACAGGCCGTGGGATACACGGTCGAGACGCATACACACGATGTGCCGGAAGGCGATGTGGCGCGCAGTATCGCCGCCCATGCGGAGGAAGAACACGTCGACGTGATCGTGTTGTGCACGCATGGAGGCGGGGGCGTGCGCGACCTGCTCGTCGGCAGCATCGCCCAACAGGTGCTGCGGCGGGGGACCGTGCCCGTCCTGCTGGTACGGCCGGACGCCACCGGCGAATCCGTGCCCTTCGCGCCGCGCACCGTGCTCGTCCCGCTCGACGGAACCGCCGCCGCCGAGGCCGCCCTGACCCCAGCGGCGGATCTGGCCCGCGCGCTCGGCGCGCGGCTGCACCTGGTGATGGTCGTGGCCACGCTGCAGACCGTGCGGGCTGATCGGCAGCCGGGGGCGCACCTGCTCCCGGCGACGGCGCGGGCCTTGCTTGACCAACAACAAGGCGACGCGCAAGCGTATCTCGACGGGCTGGCGGCGCCCCTGCGAACGACGAGCGTCGCGGTGACGACCGAGGTGCGGCGCGGGGACGCGGCGGCGGCGCTGAGCGACGAGGCGGCCGAGCCGGGGGTCGGCCTGGTGGTCGCGGCGACGCACGGCCGCGCCGGCCTGCAGGCCATCTGGGCCGGCAGCGTGACGGCCCGCCTGCTTGCCCGCACGCGCGCCCCGGTCCTGCTGCTGCGCACCATCGATCGCTGACCTCTCACGGCTGGCCCACCGTCAGCCCGTGGCAGTTCGCGAGTGCACCATCGAGCGCACCATTGACAGCTCGACCATCCGCGTGGCGCCCGCTGACTTGTCATCCAACCGTCCTTTCTTTACCAAATTGTCATGATAGAGCGTTACCTTGTTCATATTATCGCGGCCCGACGCGCGTATCCTGCGATGAGATAGCCAATCCATGACGCGATGCCGCACAGTGTGGGTAGGCCTTCTAAGCGGCGCTATCTTATCGTCGATACAATCTATAGTGGAGTGAGAGGAATAGAGCACCATGACAAAGAAGTCTGCGCGTCGCGGGGTTGGCCTGCGACGATCCCTCCTGGCAGGCGCCGTCACCGCCGGGTGTGTGCTGGCCACGGGCCTGCCCGCGGCGCATGCCGCGCCCGTGGCGCAGCGATCCGCTGCTGCGACCACGCTCACCTTCTGGAACGGCTTCAGCGGCCCGGACGGCGCCGCTATGAAGCAGATCGTCAACAGCTTCAACAAGTCGCAATCGACGTACCAGATCAATATGACGATCATCCCGCAGACAAACTATGGCGGGGCGCTGACCACGGCCATCGGGGCGCACAAGGCGCCCAATATCCTGGTGGTCGACGACGTGGCGATGGCGACCTACGCCAACGCCAATATCCTGACGCCGATCAGCCAGGACGCGACCACGGTTGGTCTGACCTCCGACAAGTTCTTCCCCTCCCTCTGGCAGGGCGGTAACTACAACGGCACGCAGTACGCCATCCCCATGGACGCGCTGCCGCTCACGTTCTACTGGAACAAGAAGGTCTTCCGCGCCAACGGGCTCAACCCCAACACACCGCCGACCAACGAGGCCACGTTCCTTGCCGACGCCCAGAAGATGACCCACGGCGGGACCTACGGCTTCGTGGTGCCGCCCGACTGGCCGGAGCCGTTCCTCTTCCCCACCCTGCTAGCGCAGTTCGGCGGCCAGGAGATGGATGTGGCCAACAAGAAGTTGCTCTGGAACTCGCCGGCCGGTCTCTCCGCGCTCAACCTGCTGCACGACTGGATCTACAAATACAAGATCTCGCCCGAGAAGACGGCGGTCGACTACGACATCTCCGCCATCTCCAGCGGAAAGACCGGTATGATCATCGACGGCCCGTGGCAGTATACGGCCCTCTCCAAAGCGCTCGGCTCCGACCTCGGCGTGACGGCCGTGCCGCAGTGGGGCCCCAAGCCCGGCGTCTTCCTGGGCCAGCACTATTTCGCGCTCTACAAGTCGACGGGCGCGGACCCGAATATGACCAAGGGCGCGCTGACCTTCATGAAGTACTTCGAGGACAACAGCATCCTGTGGGCCAAGGCGGGCGACCTGCCAGCCTACCGGCCCACGCTGTCCTCGTCGGCGTTCATGTCGTTGCCGTACGAGGTGGCTATCGCCAAGTCGCTGCCCTACGGCTACCTGAACCCCAAGTTCCCCAACTACGGCGCCGTCACCACGGCGCTCTACCCCCAGATCATCAAGGCGTTGCTCGGGCAGCAGGCTCCCAAGGCGGCGCTCGACTACGCGACGACGCAGGGGACCAAGGCGATCCAGCAGGCCGCCAACAACTCCTAGCCCGATTGGCGTGTGACGATCTCGGCATGTAAGGACGACATGCGCATCGGAGGGCGGGCCGCTCGGTCGTACGAGCGGCCCGCCCCATTCCTATTGAGGGAGGTTCGCCATGGCCAGGGCATCAATACCCGACAGTCCGACCATCGGGGCGCGGCGAGGCGAGGCGGTGCATCGACGGTCGTTCGGCAACAAACTCCGCGACTATGGGGGGTCGTTCCTTTTCCTGATCCCCTTTATCCTCTTTTGGCTGGCCTTCGTCTTCTATCCGCTGGCCTACTCGTTCAACACCAGCCTGCATCGCTGGAGCGCGTTATCTGGAGATGAGGGATTCGTCGGCTTCAGGAACTACCATAATATCCTGTTCAATCCCGATAGCGCGCTCTACAGCAATTTTTGGTCGGGCATGGCGCACACTGCCCTCTTCGTGGTCATCACCGTGCCGTCGCTGGTGGTGCTGGCCCTGGTGCTGGCGATCCTGGTGGCCGATTCGCCGTGGCGCAACTTCTTCCGCCCCGTCTTCTATATCCCCGCTGTCCTCTCCGTGACCGTGGCCTGCGCGGTGTGGCGCTGGATCTTCCAGGACCCCGGCCTCATCAACACCTACCTCGGCCTGCACATCAACTGGCTTGAGACCGAGCCCTGGGCCTGGCTGACCATCATCATCACCACCCTGTGGTGGACAGTCGGGCTCAACATGGTGATCCTGCTTGCCGGCGTGCTGGAGATCCCCCGAGACTACCACGAGGCGGCCATGATCGACGGAGCGACCTGGTTCCAGCGCGTGCGCAGCATCACGCTGCCGATCCTGAGCCCCGTGCTCGGCTTCGTGGTCATCACCCAGACGCTGGCCTCGTTTGGTCTGTTCGGGCAGCCCCAGCTGATCACCCGTGGCGGGCCCGGCGACGACACGACGTCCATCGTGTACCGCATCTTCAACGAGGTCTACTCGGGCAACAACTACGCCACGGCCTCCGCCATGACCTTTTTGTTAGGGCTGGTGCTGGTCGTGATCTCAATCGTGCAGCTACGCTTCCTGCGGCGGCAGGCATAGGGAAAGGGAGGGCGAAACAATGGCAGTACGCGCACAACCGGCCGCGCCGACCCCGCCCCGCGCGCGGGCCAGGGCGCGGGGCGGCGAGGGGGCTGAGACCATGCTGCGCCAATCGGCGACGGCGCGCGGCATCCAGGTGGTGGTCCTGCTCATCCTGGCCATCGTGTTCCTGATCCCGCTGGCCTGGACGATCGTGACCTCGTTCCGCTCACCCGACGCGATCACACGGGGCAGCATCGGCTGGATCCCGCAGCCGTTCACCACGGACAACTACAGCACCATCCTGAGCGACCCGCAGAACCCCGTTGGCCGCTGGTTCATCAATTCCCTCGGCGTATCGGTCGTGGCCACGGCGCTGACGCTGGTCGTGGCCTCGCTCGCCGCCTATGCCCTCTCGCGGCTGACCTTCCCCGGTCGCGACGCGATCTTCCTGATCCTGCTCAGTTCGATGCTGATCCCGCCGGTGTTGCTGACCATTCCGCTGTACAACGAGTTTGCAAACGCCATTCCCAACTACTCGATGATCGACACCTACTGGCCGCTGATCCTGCCCTACGCCTCGGGCGTGTTCGGCGTGTTCCTGCTGCGCCAATTCTACATCCAGATTCCCAAGGACCTGGACGAGGCGGCCATGATCGACGGCGCGGGCAAGTTCGGGCGCTGGTTCCGCGTCATCTTGCCGCTCTCGCAGTCGGCCCTCCTGACCCTCGGCATCCTCACCTTCATGGGCGTCTACAACGACTACCTGGGGCCGCTGCTCTTCACGCAAAGCCCGGAGATGCGCACCGTGACCGTGGGCATCGCGGTAGTGACGCAGGGATCGTACACCAACAACTACGGGGCGCTGATGGCCTTCTCCGCCGTTGCCGCGCTGCCGGTGATCATCGTGTTCCTGGCGCTCCAGCGCCACTTCGTCGGCTCGTCAGCGCTCAGCGGGGTCAAAGGCTAATGATGATGATGACTGTGACGGAGCGCCGACGCCGCGACAAGCAGGCAGTCCGGCCCTCAGCTGGCCTTGTGGTCCTGGCCGTCTGCGCTTTGACCGGCCTTACCTTTGCTGCTCCACGGCAAGGCGGCGCTGCAAGCGCGAGGCCAGTCGTGGCGCAAGCGGCCATGCATACCCGTGTCGCCGCGACCTACACCAACCCGGTCTTCGCGCAAGACTTTCCCGATCCCGCCGCCATCCGCGTGGGGCGCGACTACTACGCCTACAGCACCTCGACGGGTTGGGAACCACAGGGCCACATCTTCCCTATCCTGCACTCGACCGACCTGGTCCATTGGCGTTACATCGGCGACGCCATGGCCGCGACCCCGGCGTGGGCGCTGACCGACTTCTGGGCGCCCAGCGTCATCGCGGCAAAGGGCCAGTACTACATGTACTACGTGGGCAAGGGCTTGACCCAGAACGCGCACTGCATCGGCGTGGCCGTGGCGCGGAGCCCGGCCGGCCCGTTCGCCGACCACGGCGTGGTGGCCTGCGGCGACGCCAAGGGCGCGGGCTATATCGACCCCGCTCCGCTGATCGACGACAACGGACGCGCCTACCTCTACGTCTCGGTCGATAACCCGCTGGACAGCATCTATCCCGACATCTCGGTGCTGCCCCTGTCGGCCGACCTGCTGCGCGAGTCTGGCCCGCGCCGCGAACTGTTCACGGTCAGCCAGGCCTGGGAGCATGGCATCGGCTACACCACCAACGAGGGGCCGTTTGCCGTCAAGCACGGTCACACCTACGACCTGTTCTACTCGGGTAACAACTGGCAGCAAGACTACGGCATGGGCGTCGCCTATGCCACGTCGCCGCTGGGGCCGTTCACCAAAGACGCCCGCGATCCAATCCTGCAAGGCAACGTGCATGTGACTGGCCCAGGCGGCGGCTCGCTCGTGCAGGCGGCCAACGGGCAGTGGTGGCTGCTGTATCACGGCTGGACGGGCGGGCCAGGCTACGGCGCCGGCGGCGTGCGCAACCTGCGCATCGACCCAGTGACGTGGGTCGGCAACGCAGTGCGCGTACGGGGCCCGTCGACCACGCCCCAACCGACGCCACACGAGTGACGCGTACATGCGTTTCCCGAGCGATTTTGCCGCACGGCCCCGCCGGGAGATCGCGCCCGGAGCGACGCATGTTCCGGGCTGGTTGACCCTTGAGCAGCAGCGCTGGATCGTTACCCGATTCCACGACTGGGGCGACGGTCCGGTGCCTCTTCGTGCCGCGAAAGTGCGCGGCCATGAGATGTCCGTGCGCACAGTGTGTCTTGGGTGGCATTGGCAGCCCTACAGGTATACGCGTGACGCTACCGACGTGAACGGGAATCGTGTGCTCGATTTCCCGGACTGGATGGTGCGCCTCGGCCGGAAAGCGCTCGTCGAGGTAACCGGCGACCCGCACGCCGGCGATGACTACACGCCCGACACCGCCCTCGTGAACTATTACGATGCCGCCGCGCGCATGGGCATGCACCAGGACAAGGACGAACGATCCCTCGCGCCGGTCATCTCGTTGTCGATCGGTGACACCTGCCTCTTCCGGTTCGGGAACACGGACAATCGCAAACGGCCCTACGACGACATCGACCTCGCCTCCGGCGATCTCTTCGTCTTCGGTGGTCCCTCCCGGCTCGCGTACCACGGGATCACCAAGGTCTATCCAGGTACCTCACCCGAGGGATGCGGGCTGACCGACGGGCGCATCAACATCACCATGCGCGTCACGGGCATGAGGTGACGCGACGCCATCCCCACCCAAGTCGAGGCGAATGGACCGATCGACCGAGTGCGCCTCGTGGAAACCGTCGGCGGCCATGACGGCGACGACTTCCGCGAGCAGGCACGGTTATCGGCGATAATGGGGTGGCGCGCCGCGGGCGGTTCCCATTTTTCGGGCTCCCGAACGGGAGACGGCGCGCCCGTGCCCGGCGTTCGGCGCCCGATGCGCCCCAATTCTGGAGGTAGACAGTGTCCTTAGCAGGCGGACAGAGCGGTCGTCGAGGCGCGGACGGGCGCGATCTGCGCGACGAGAGGGATGTGCGGTCAGGCCTGGCCGCGCGCGCGGGCGCGTCCGGTAGAAGCGGATTGTGGGTTCTGGTAGCTACTATCCTGGGGTCCAGCCTGTCGTTCATCGACGGGACGGTGGTCAACGTAGCGCTGCCAACCCTGCAGCGCGACCTCGGAGCGACGGGGGCCGACGCCCAATGGGTCATCGAGGCCTACTCGCTCTTCCTCGCCGCGCTGATCCTCGTCGGCGGCTCGCTCGGCGACCGTCTGGGACGCCGCCGCATCTACGCCGTTGGCATTGCCATCTTCGCGGCTTCGTCGGTGCTGTGCGGCCTGGCCCCCAACATCGATCTGCTCATCGCTGGCCGCGCCATCCAGGGAGTCGGGGGTGCCCTACTCGTCCCCGGCAGCCTGGCCATTATCAGCGCCTACTTCGATGGGTCGGAGCGCGGTAAGGCGATCGGCACGTGGTCGGGCTTCACCACGGTGACCTCGGCTCTGGGGCCGCTGCTCGGCGGGTGGCTGGTGCAGAACGCCTCGTGGCGCTGGGTCTTCTTCATTAACGTCCCGCTGGCCGTGCTGACGCTGGCCATCCTGTTCTGGCGCGTCCCCGAGAGCCGGGACGAGCGGCCCGAGGGACACATCGACTACCTCGGCGCGGCTCTGGCAACGGTCGGGCTCGGCGGAGTCGTCTACGGGCTGATCGTGGCCGGGGTGGCTGGCTTCGGGCAGCTGGTCGTGCTCATCACCCTCGGCGGAGGCGTCCTGGCCCTGGCCCTGTTCCTGCTGGCGGAAGCGCGCGAGCGCGTGCCCATGATGCCGCTGGACCTCTTCCGCTCACGCACCTTCAGTGGGGCGAATCTGCTGACCCTGCTGCTCTACGGCGCCCTGGGCGGCGCCCTGTACTTCCTGCCCTTCGATCTTCAACAAGTGCAGGGCTACTCCCCGCTGCAGGCCGGCGCGGCCCTGTTGCCCTTCACCATCGTGGTGTTCGCGCTCTCGCGCTGGACCGGCGGCCTGGTGCAGCGCGTC
>JAABUX010006216.1_pt1 | contig 14314 bp, 12 predicted proteins | sample 5561851 | NCBI WGS metagenome assembly JAABUX01 (sample SAMN10711883, study PRJNA513361) | rock metagenome | isolation source: Antarctica rocks | place: Antarctica: Victoria Land, Richard Nunatak red sandstone | collected 2016-01-03 | reverse complement strand
TTCAACGTAGCCGTGCCGGGTGATGGGATAAAGCTGGTCTTCGAAGGTCAGGGTTTCGCCCGCAAGAACGCGGGCATAGATGGGCTCGTTGATCTTCCAAACCTCCGGCCAGCAATCCTGGGTAGGCTGACCCAGGCCAGCCGGGTGCTTGTTTCCCATCAGTTCGCGGTAAGCATCGTTGTAGATCTGAACCAGATCGTTTCCCCAGAGAACGATCATGGGATATCGGCACCCTAAAGCGAGGTCCACGGCTGACCGCAAGCTCTGCGGCCAGTCCTCGGTAGCTCCGAGAGAAGTGGCCAACCAGCTGTGTGCCCGCATCAAGACTGCAATATGGCTATCACCCGCTGGCCAGAACACTGCCCGGAGGGATGAGCCACTGCTCGCTTTGGATGAAGCGCCTGATTCACTCATTCGTGCTCTTGATTCTAAGGTGGTGTGATACCTGCTGTAAGACAGGCGAAATACCCCCTTCGTACACCCTGGGGTGTGTCTCATTCGGGTAATGGGATGGTCCGTCGTCTTCAAGTCAGATGTGGCAGGATGAAGGCAAGCACAGGAGGATTCTCCCATGAAGGTACACGTTTGCGGCATTGATATCGGCAAGACAGTGTTTCATCTGGTTGGCCTGAGCAAGGAAGGTCACATCGTCACCAAGAAGCGCTTCAGTCGTAAGCAGCTGGTCACTTATACCGTGAACCTGCCGATGTGCCTGATTGGTATCGAAGCTTGTCCAGGTGCACACTTCCTCGCTCGTATTCTCCTGAAGCAAGGTCACGATGTGAAGCTCATGCCGGCGGAGTATGTCAGGCCGTTCGTGAAATCCAACAAGAACGACTACGTCGATGCCGAAGCAATTGCTGAGGCTGTGCAGAGACCAACCATGCGGTTTGTGCCCGTGAAGAACGAGGCCCAGCTGGATCTGCAGGCGTTGCACCGCGTCCGTGACCGTTGGATGGGTCGGAAGACGGCCGTGATCAACCAGCTCCGCGGCTTCCTTCTTGAGCACGGGATCACGGTTGCTGCAGGGCCGGCGCACCTGAAACGACAGATTCCTTCTATTCTCGAAGATGCAGACAACCTGCTCTCGCCACGGATGAGGATGCTGCTGCTGGAGCTTCGCGAAGAATGGAACAAGCTTGAGGAACAGATCGATGCCAGCAATCAGGAACTGGCTCAGTTTGCCAAGAAAGAGGATGACTGCCGGCGATTGTTGACGATTCCAGGCATCGGTCCACTGACCGCGACGGCACTCACGGCTGCGATTGGTAACGGCACCGCGTTTCGTAAAGGCCGAGATCTGGCTGCGTGGCTGGGACTCGTCCCGAGGCAACACTCCACCGGTGGCAAGGCCAGGCTACTCGGTATCAGTAAGCGAGGTGATCCATACCTTCGGCGACTCTTTGTTCACGGCGGCAGAGCGGTGCTCGCGCAGGTGAAGCGGGAACGACACCAGTTCGGCAGATGGCTGGACCGGCTCGAAGCCCGAACACCCCGCAATGTGGCCATCGTCGCCATGGCGAACAAGATTGCACGGATGGCGTGGGCGATCTTGACCAGCGGCCAAACGTATAACGCCGCGTTCAGCACGTAAGGAAAAGCTGGAAAATCAAAGAGCGATTTCCCCACTTTCCCTTACGACGGCGACGAAGGTTTATAGAGTTCCCACCAGGTTTGCAAGTAGATTGTTGATGGCTGAACAGGTCAAACCGACCCACTCTGATCCTGCTGGGGTATATGGTCTGAATTTGAGACCGCTAGGGTAATGAGGAGAGAGAGGGTGCGGATTCCATCATGGCTCGGAGCAGCAGGACCGCTCCACTCAGAAGCCGTATACATAGGAGCAGACCGCTTCCGCTATCGACAGTTTCCGCTTGCAATCAGGCGACGGACCATACATATACCCCAGAACGACATCAAACGATTAACTGAACTCAGCCATACCCCTGAGTCGGCGCAAGACAAGAGGAACTCTCTGCTGACTGATCGCATCTCCCGGCAGGTATCCAGGAAGCGCGTCTCGGAATCGAAGTTCCGTGAGCAGTTCTTTCGCTGCTTGCCCGAGGTAGACGCGCAGATCACGGGATGCTGACGCAATCTCTTCGAGGAGCGCGTCGCGCCCTTCGATGACGGCGATAAAGTCCTCCAGATCGTGGCTGCCAAAGAAATCTCTGCCACCTCGTCCGCGAAAGGCATCCATCTTGGTGCCGAGGAAGTATGGCGCAGTAATCAAGCGTATTACGGCTCCACTCGGCAGACGCGCCGGTTGCGCAGCCTTTAGCGCTCCTCGATACCAGACATTGCTGAACCCGAGAACACTTCCATCGAGAGGCATGACATCGAGCGTGAGATCTCCGTTCACCCAGCGGCAAAGAGGGGCGGCCTCGCGAGTGTCTTCAGAAAAGCCAATCGCCTGGAGGCGCTCCGAGAAGACAATGTAATCCGCGTAGGTTGTGATTTCCACGATGACATCCACATCGACCGTCCCTCGTATGGGAGCAGCGCCTTCATCCGTGACCAGGAGATCCAGCGTCGAGCCCCCGACGAAGACAACCTCATCCAAAAGCGTTTTCAGCTTGTTTGCCGCATCTTCAAGCAGAGCCAGATTGCTAGCCATAATTTGCAATCTTATCCTTCAGCATGTCCATCGCAAGGTTCCTTTCCCGGACTCGGCCGTCGCGCAACGCATCGGCCAGGCTCAGCAGCTCATACAGCTTCGGATCGCCGAGAGCGGCGGATGGAGCATGTTTGTACAGCGGAGCGAAAGAGTACCCCCGCAGCTTCCCTTCTACATGCGGCCATACGGGAGGAGGGTCAGTTCCCTGCTGGAGAGCGCTTTTGAGTGGCTCGGCAGCATATGCCGTTGGAATGCCGCGCGAGAGATCGCCGCGTTCCGCTGGAAAGGCGTAGCGCAACCCATGCTCCAGAAATTCGAGGAGCGCCGTCCGATTGACGCTCTTTGGGGCGTCGTGTGCAAAGAAACCCGAAATGCGCGCTCGCTTAAGAGACCCATGAACTTCCGAGGACGAGAGGTGCAAATCCGAAGCCAACCTCTGGAACGACATCTCTGATGCGCCCGGAAGGGTGAGTTTCAGGAGCACAGGGATATCGACGGGTCGAAGCATGAGAGAAGCTTACGCCTCGACTATTCAGTATTCAAGAATAATGAATGGAGCCGTTTATAACCATCTTCGCAGATCGGGAAATAACGAAAGCACGAAATCCTTACTAGAGTATCAAACTGGATACACAAAGAACGTAATCGTTATTTACAGAATAGACGAAGAAACTCTTTCGTCTTATCGTCTAAGCATGGCAGTGATCGTTGGCATGGTCTCGCAGAAGGGCGGCGTCGGCAAAAGCACCCTCTCCCGGCTTGTAGCGCGGGAGTACGCGCTCGCAGGTTGGACCGTCAAGATCGCCGACCTCGACGTATCCCAGGGAACAAGCTTCAACTGGCAGTCCCGCCGCCTTCAATCCGGTATAGAACCCGCGATCCCCGTTGAGCGTTTCGGAACAGTAGAGCAAGCTCTTAAGGTCGGCAGTCACTACGACCTGCTCATTTTGGACGGGCCGCCCCACTCCACAGCAGGCACTCTGAAGATCGCCGGGGTTTCCCTTCTGACCATTCTCCCAACTGGCCTTTCGCTTGACGACCTGGAGCCCTCCGTCCTGCTCGCGCACGAGCTGCGCAAGCGCGAAATTGAAGCGGCAAAGATCGCTTTTGCCCTCTCTCGTGTCGGCGACAGCGAATCAGAGATCGAGGAGGCTCGCGACTACATCACCCAGGCTGGCTATCGCGTTCTGGCCGGAAGTCTGCCCGAGAAGACCGCATACCGTCGCGCATCGGATGAAGGGCGTTCGCTTACAGAGACCCGCTTTCCGTCCCTGAACAAGCGCAGCGACGAGCTCGCGCAGGGAATCGTTGACCTCATCACGCAAATACAGAAGGGAAAGGCAGCCTAGAGCCATGGCAAACGTACCTCCGCCCGCCAAGAAGTCACGCAAAGGTCCGCCACCCGCCGTCGAGTTGACGGTAGGCAATCTGGAGAAGTCCGAACCCGGCTCGCTCAAACCCCTCAACTTCAAAGTTCCAGCCGACTTTCACCGCGAGTTCAAGGTCTATGCCTCGCAGCAGGGAATCAGCATGTTGGACCTTTTGCAGGAAGGCTTCAAGGTTGTGCGGGAACGTCGTGGATGAGAGAAAGAAAGAACGAAAGACGTAAAACATCTTTCGTTATTCAGCAATACCGAGCACCTAACTCATTCACTGCGTTCAGAGTGGGGCAGCACCGCAGAGGAGGCGGGATGGAATGGAAAGCAGACAGCAAGAGGAAGCGTCTCCAGATCAGAAACCAGCGCCACACGGCAACCTCAAAAAGGTGCGTCCGCCGGACACCCCCGAGCTGAAAGAGCAGAGGGCAGCCAGGAAGTCCAAAGCCAAGTACGCTCAGTCGTTCGACATCATGACCAATCCCCCGGACAAGACCTCGAACGGGAAGGTCATTGCTTACACGCCGTATTTCACGACACAGTTCGGCTTGCCCCACAGCCCGGTGAAGGGCGAGAAGTGGGTTAGGAAAGACGGAAACCGCACGCTCCGCATCACCGCCGACAGCCGCTACGGAGTGCCCTATGGCAGCATCCCGCGCCTCCTAATCGCATGGGTGGCAACGTGGCAGGTGCGTCATCCGAGCGCGACGGTCATCGAGCTGGGCAAGAATCTGTCCTCGTTTCTTGAGGACGAGCTACATCTTCCGAGAACCGGCAAGTACATCCGCAATGTAAAGGAACAGCTCATCGCCCTATTTACATCGAAGATCTCGGTTACGGTCGAAGACGACGTGCCGGACCACTTCGGGTACAAGAGTGCCCAGCTTGCCGACGAAATCGAGCTTTGGGGTCACACTGACACGCAGGACGCGCTTTGGAACTCCTATATCGTCCTAACCCCCAAGTTCCGGGAGTACCTGCTGGCCAATCCCGTGCCGATCGACACGCGCGCGTTCCCGATCCTGAGCGGCTCCCCGTTGGCGATCGACTACTACCTTTGGTTTGCTCGGACCATGTTCAGCCTCAAGAAGTCGCGGCTAGTCACCTGGGCCGAGCTGCACGGTCAGTTCGGTTCCGCCTATGACTTCACCGACAAGCGAGGCCGGCACAACTTTCGTGCCGAGTCGAAGAAGCAGATCGAGACCCGCGTCACTGTGGCGTATCCAACTTTACGAATCAGCTTCGATCCAAAAGGGAAGGGAATCGTTCTCCATCCGTCGCCGACGCCCGTGTCAGCCACGTCGAAGAAGATCACCCTTCCCTCCTAATTCTGCGTACATTTACCGGACCTTGGCCACGTCTGTAGAGCAGCCCATAGCTGTCTGTCCAGATCGTCATTCTGCGTACTTTTACCGGACCGAACTTCGCGATAACCTCAAGATTCTCCAGCCCCATTCTGCATATTCTTTAGGCCTGAATGCCGTGCCGCGCTTATCCACAGAAGGGGCTGTGAGGAACCCCAGTTTCTGCATACTTTTACCGGACCGAAAGCAACCTCTTCTGCGTACTTTTCCCGGACTTGCTGCGTACTTTTCCCGGACTTCCACAGCCAGATCGCGTACTTCTACCGGACCCAAAAGATGTCAAACCGTCTGGAATCAATACTTTCAAAGAGCACGTAGTACATACTTCCTGTATTTCTTTCTGTAGACAAATCAAAGTCACCTGTAGTTCTCACGGTGCAAATCTGCAAATCAACTCAGCCCAAAACCTCAGGGAAACCGCAATCCGCAGAAGCAAAAGCAAAACTTTCCTGTTGAGAGTTGGGGTTGGTTTGGCGGTTGCAGCTAACGATTGAGACCCCTGGCAATCGAGCGAAAAGCCACCGCCAAGGCTACGACAGAGGTTGGGGCAAGGAAACCATCGTCCAAATGTTCACAAAGTCCTCCAGCACCCCTAAAACACACCCGTCAGACCCTCCATCCCGGATTCGGTCAGGATCGTTTCGGCCAGCTGCGCGGCCCTGACCCGAAGCTCTCAGGCCGAAACGAAGCGCCTGTCATTCCAGGTATGTAGGGGTAGACCCAACATTGCTGTCACCAGGGGCAATCTGGCTTTGCTGAGGTTGGCGCTGAGGAGTCAAGCGGCGGGCGTGAGAATGCGGTAGAGGGTAGCGGGGTGAACGCTGAAGGTTCTGGCCACTTCGCGCACGGATTTGCCTTCCTTGAGCAGCCTCTGAGCGAGATTTTGTTGTTCCTCGTTCAATTTCTTAGGTCGTCCGAATCGAACGCCGCGTTTCTGAGCATCGGTCCTGCCGGCTCCGGTACGCTCGCGGATCAGGTCGCGCTCGAATTCGGCAATGCCGGCGAAGATGGTCATGATCATCTTGCCCGCGTGGGTGGTGGTATCGGCCCAGGGTTCGGAGATGGATTGGAAACGGGCACCGGCGAGGCTGATCGTTTCGACGATCTCGAGCAGGTTGCGAGTGGACCGTGCCAGCCGGTCGAGCTTCCAGACGGTGACGACGTCACCGGCACGGAGTTGATCGAGCATCCGGTTCAGCTCCGGCCGGTCTCGGGAGCCTCCCGAGACCTTTTCGCGGAAGATCCGGGTACAGCCTGCCTTTTTGAGCACGTCGAGTTGAAGAGTCAGCCCCTGATCTTCGGTTGAGACGCGGGCGTAGCCAACTTTCATCGAATCCGCTCCCTTCCTCTCTCGCAAAATATATCGCACGGCGTCTTGCTTGTGCGAGATACTTCTGCAACACGCGATTGGCGGATTTTGAGCGGTTGCCGGTTTGTCGCGGAACTTAGGAGTTCTGCGACACCGTGAAGCCGACTCAACACCAGGACGAACTGATCGAACGCTGGACGCTTGCGTCGAACGAGCTGTTGCTGCTCATGAACAAGAGCGGCCCCGGTCGTCTCGGCTTTGCCGCCTTGCTGAAGTTCTTCCAGGCGGAGGGGAGGTTTCCGAGCGACAGAAGTGATTTGCCGGAGCAGGCGGTCGAGTATCTCGCCCAGCAAACGAAGGTTCCTGCGTCGGCGCTGGGTGCCTACGACTGGAACGGACGGACGATCAAGTACCATCGCTCCGACATCCGGGCGCTCTTCGGTTATCAGGAGGTGACGGTTGAAAGCACCGAAGCGGTGATGGGTTGGCTAGGCGAGCATGTGCTGCCGCAGGAGCGTCATCCCGAACGAATCCTCGAAGCGGCTATGCAGCGTTTTCGACTGCTCAAGCTGGAGCCGCCTACGCCGGAACGCCTGACGCGGATGATTCGTTCCGCTCTCCGGGCGTTTGAAGAGAACTTCGGTCAAGGCCTGTTTGCACAGCTCTCCCCGGAGACGAGGAGGCGGCTCGATGGACTGCTGGAGCTACCTTCGCCCGAAGCCGCCGGAGTTCCGTTGCACGCTCTCCGCGCCGATCCCGGGAGCGCCAGCGTCAAGACTTTGGAAGAAGAACTGGATAAGCTCGCTCTGCTAAAGAGCCTTGAGCTTCCGCCGGGGCTATTCGACAAGCTCTCGCTCCGCATCGTGGAAGGGCTTCGCCGCCGCGCGCTCGTCGAGGAGGTCCATGAGTTGCGGCGGCATCCCGCACCGTGGAGGATGACGGTTGTCGCCGCGTTCTGTCATGTACGAACGGGCGAACTGACCGACACCCTCTCCGATCTACTGGTCGACATGGTGCATCGTGTCGCCCACCGCGCCGAGGTTCGAGTCGAGCGTGAGGTGATCGCCGACTTCAAGCGCGTCGCCGGCAAGGACGGCCTGCTCTTCCAGATCGCTGAGGCATCGCTCGAACATCCCGACAAGGCGGTTAAGGAGGTGGTCTATCCGGTCGCGAGCGAAGCCACGTTGCGGGACCTCGTGCGGGAGTTCAAGGCCACCGGTCCAGCGTACCGTCAGCAACTGCAGACCGTGATGCGCAGCGCCTACCGCTCGCACTACCGGGCGATGCTGATCCGATTGCTCCACACCCTGCAGTTCCACTCCACGAATCTGCGGCACCGTCCGGTTCTGGATGCGGTTGGAATTGTCAAGAAGTACGCGGGCAGCCGTCTCCGCTTCTATCCGGGCGAGGAGGAGGTCCCCATAGCGGGCGTGGTTCGCGGTCCATGGCTGGCGACGGTGCTGGAGAAGGGCGAAGCGGGCGTAGAAAGGGTCAATCGCATTGCTTATGAGGTCTGCGCCCTGCTCGCGTTGCGCGAAAGGCTACGCTCCAAGGAGTCTGGGTGGAGGGTGCGATCCGGTATCGCAATCCCGATCAGGACCTGCCGGAAGACTTCGAAACGGAGCGTTCGACCTACTATTCGGCCCTCAAGCTGCCGTCCACGGCGAAAACCTTCGTCGAGGACATCAAGCGGCAGATGCACGAGGCGCTGACCTCATTCCATGACGGGCTTGAGACCAATGAATACGTGGGCATCAGCGACAGCAATCGCGGGCGGATCAAACTCTCTCCGCTCCCTGTTCAGCAGGAAGCTCCGAATCTCATCGCCCTCAAGGCGCGTCTTCTCGAACGCTGGCCCATGACCAGTTTGCTCGACGTCTTCAAGGAGGCCGATCTCCGCATCCGGTTCACCGATGTCTTCAAGAGCGCGACGGCGTGGGAGAACCTAGACCGCGACGTGATCCAGGAACGCCTCCTGCTCGCGCTCTATGGACTCGGCTCGAACGCCGGGATCAAGCGGATGAGCGCCGGTCAACAGCGCACGAACTACAAGGACCTTCTCTACATCCGCCGCCGCTACATCAATAAAGACCAGCTCCGCGCGGCGATTCGGGAGGTGGTCAATGCCACTCTGCGCGTCCGCTCTCCGACGATTTGGGGCCACGGTACGACCGCCTGCGCCTCTGACTCGAAGAAGTTCGGTGCGTGGGACCAGAACCTGATGACGGAGTGGCACGCTCGCTACGGGGGCCGAGGCGTCATGATCTACTGGCACGTCGACCGGAAATCCACCTGCATCTACTCGCAACTGAAGCGCTGCTCGTCCTCCGAGGTGGCCAGCATGATCGAGGGCGTGCTCCGCCACTGCACGGACATAGAGGTTGAGAAGCAATATACAGACAGCCACGGACAGAGCGAAGTGGCCTTCGCCTTCTGCAAACTGCTGGGCTTCGAGCTCCTGCCTCGTCTCAAGGCCATCCACTCTCAGCGGCTCTACCGGCCCGACAAGGACGCCTCTTACCCGGAGTTGGCCCCGGTGCTCTCTCGTGCCATCAACTGGGAGTTGATCGCTCAGCAGTACGATGAGCTGGTCAGATACACGACAGCCCTGAGGCTCGGGACCGCCGCCGCGGAGGACATCCTGCGCCGTTTCCGGCGCTCCAATGGGCAACATCCCGTCTACCGCGCCCTCGCGGAGCTCGGCAAGGCGCAGAAAACCATCTTCCTCTGCCGCTATCTGAACTCGCTGGAGCTGAGGCAAGAGATCCACGAAGGCTTGAACGTCATCGAGAACTGGAATCAGACCAACGACTTCATCTTCTTTGGGAAGGCCGGCGAGATGGCCTCAAACCGCATCGATGACCAGGAGATCGGGATGCTCTCCCTGCATCTGCTCCAGATCTCGCTCGTCTACGTCAACACGCTCATGATCCAGCAGGTTCTTGAGGAAGATGCCTGGAAGCACCGACTCGGTGCTTTCGACTTGATCTCAGCTCTCGGCTACCCATCGATCCACCTCGCTTCGGCCCGCAATCCGTCGGAACCCAGCTCCTGCTCGCCTACGAGCAGATGACCGGATGAAAGATTGCCCCTGGTGACAGCAATGTTGGGTCTGCCCCTTTTTAGACAGATTCTTAGCCCGCGTAGGGGATAAGTGGACAATCATGATTGTGGGGTCCCTTTCCGATGGACCGATGCGCTACGGCGAACTTCAGCGGGGTATCGGCGACATCTCACAACGCATGCTCACGCTGACCTTGAGGGGGCTTACCGAACTCGGACTCGTGAGTCGTACCGTGTACCCGACGATCCCGCCGCGTGTCGATTACGAATTGACCACACTCGGCCTTAGTCTTCGGGCTGCGCTCACGCCATTGCGCGACTGGACGACGGAGAACATGCCAGCAATAGAAGCTTCAAAAGAAGCTCGTCTAAAAAAAAGCGCTCCGAAAAAGCAGACTCCACGCTGACGAACAGCTCGAATGAAGAAATGCGAAAGTGCAAGGCGGCTCAAAGAGGGCTTTTGTAACCACCTCATTGGGGCTACCGCGTTAGGAAAATACCACCCATAACTTCTTTATGGGTGGTATTCGGCTTCTAGCCTTTATGCATGGCACAGGACATTGTTCTGAGAATAGGACGGTTCACTCCCGGGCCAAGGTCGGGTATCTGAGCTTCGTTAGACTGCGCAAGTTTAGTGAGCACATTCCTCTGCTCGGATCAGCGCAGCCCAATGAGCATTCGGTCGAGATGCTCCAGTTTTTGCCTTGAGCCGCTCTAAGCAGGGCCAAAGCCAGCCTTGACGCGGAGCTAGCCGGAACGATTCTGGCTGATCCGGGATGGAGGCGAGGACAGGCGTTTTAGGGTGTTGGGCTTGGCCCTTCTAAGGGGAGGAAGTGATTTAACTCGACCCCTAATGGAATCGACTGCGGCAACGGGCGGCCGTTCAGCGCTTGTCGAAGGGAATGCGGTCAAAGACGAACGTCGCGGCGGTACTGCTCTCGCCGCCGAGCGCCAGGGCGATGGTGAGGGTGTTGCCATTGGCAGACAACGTATATGTGTTCGTCGCTTCGAAAAGAGCATCTTGAAACCGAAGCTTCTGCATGACTATGAGGGAAGCGGGCTGCCAGCGGGCAGAAACGCTCAGGATGGTGACGGAACCCATCCGGGTTTCCGGAGGCAGCGTCGTCTGGGTGCCGTCCGTGGCGAAGATGAGGGTGTAGTGCTGCTTGCGATGACGACCTTCAGCGGTTACGCTCTCGCTGATCCGGCCATCGTGCTGCTCGATAACATCGGTGCGAGCCTCCGGACCCTGCAGGTCCCCGTAGTCGCTCTCCGCGAGGTTGAGCCTCCACGTTCCAGTGAAGTCAGGGCGCACCTGGGCGCGAGCAGTGGACGCAGCAGCGAGCATGAGAGCGATGGGAAGCAGGAGTCTTCCAAACATTTGAACTTCCTCTTTCGGCGGACGGAGCGCGATGCATAGGGGTTCACGGCAAGGGGGACGGCATCCAGGAAGACGCCCAGGCCGATGGTCTAGCGCCCATGACAAAGCGCAACGTGCCTCCCTGGAGTATGTCGCGATACGGGAGGACTGGAGATGTCAGCGGCTTGCCGTTGAGGGTGGCCGACTGAATGTACAGATTGGTTTCGGAATTGTTCTCCGCAAGGACGGTGAACTGGCGGCGGTTGCCGAGCCGCAGCGTGGCGCGGGCGAACAGCGGGCTGCCGATCATGTAGTCGCCGGATGCTGGATTGACGGGATAGAAGCCGAGCGCGGTGAAGATGTACCATGCGGACATCTGACCGCAATCGTCATCGCCATCCAGGCCGGACGGGTGGTTTGCGTACTCATCGGTGGCGATCTCGCGGACCTTCTGCTGGGTCTTCCAGGGCTGGCCGCCGAAGTCATACAAGTAGCCGACGTGGTGGCTGGGCTCGTTGCTGTGCCAGTTGTAATCGCCATCGAAGTAGGCATCCAGACGCGCATCAAATTTTTCTTTCCCGCCCATCAACTGGATGAGGCCGGGAATATCGTGTAGTACGTCCCAGGTGTAGACCCAGGGACCACCTTCGGTCCAGCCGGCTGCCGGACTCGCCCACGATCCATCGGCGTTGCGGGCCTGCATGAAGCCAGTCCGTGGATTGAAGAGATGTTTGTAATCGAGCGAGCGCTCAAGGAAATAGCGATAGTCGGCAGTGCGTCCCAGTGACTTCGCAACCTGGGCTACGCACCAGTCGTCGTAGGAGTCTTCAAGCGTGCTGGAGGCTGCCTCCGATGTTTTATCAGTGGGAATGTAGCCGAGTTGTTTGAGATAAGTGAGTCCTGCCCGGGCCTCATACGGTGTGTTGGGCTCGCGATCGCGCCATGAGCGCGTGGTGTCGCCTTCCGGTGGCGTCATGGCATCTTTGTAGACGGCATCCCAGGCCAGATGTGGCGTGAAGCCGGTGAAGCCCTTGTTGACTGCCTCGGCGACGAGTGAGTCGGCGTGAGTGGCGATCATGATGTTGGTGTAGGAGGGATTGGGCCACTTGGGCATCCAGCCGCCCTCCTGATAGTCCTGCAGCAGGGCCTGGACCATGCCTCCGACGCGCTCGGGCGCAACCAGGGTCAGCAGGCTGAACTCGGCGCGGAAGATATCCCACATGGAGTAGTCGGTATAGGATTCGCCGCTGTGGATGCGGTCGTCGAACGCGCTGTAGTAGCGGCCATGCTCGGAGAAGGTTCGCGGATAGAGCATGGAGTGATAGAGCGCGGTGTAGAAGATGCGGCGTTGATCTTCTGTTGCTCCCGCGATCGAGACTTCGCCGAGCTTCGTATTCCATTGCCTGCGAAGAGATTGCTGCACGGAAGCGAAGTTCCATGTGGGAATCTCCTCCTGAAGGTTCTTCCGCGCCTGGTCGAGACTGATGAAGGACGTGCCTACGCGGGCTTCGATGACCTCCCCGGCGGTTGTCTGGAACCTGGCGAAGGCGCCGGTCGCAAGCTTCGATTGGGGCTCGCTGGGATAGACGCCCGCGTCTGCGAAAGGCTTCCGAAATTGAACGACGAAGTAGCCTTTAAAGTTGGGAAGCCGCATCGGGCCGAGTCCGGAGTCGATCCGATCGGGGTTGTAGCCGGTGATCTCGCGGGCAGTTGCATCCACCTGAGCAGAGCCGGCGATACCGGGCCGGGAGGCCTCCACGAGAACCAGGGAAGAGCTGTTTGCCGGAAAGGTAAAACGCAGATACGCACAGCGAGACGTAGCCGTAAGTTCGGTGCGGATGGTGCGGGAGTGACCGGCATCCATGGAGACGGAGTAGTAGTCGGGCCGGACGGTCTCGGCAGTGTGGGTGAAGGGCAATTTGCGATCTGCGGGCGAGACCTTTAGCGTGTCAACCTCGGGCATCAGCGTGACGTATCCATAGTCGCCCATCCAGAGCGCCGGCTGATGGGTTCCGATGAAACCCGAGATGGTGTTGTCCTGATATTTATATGACAGGCCGGGCTGATGATTCTGCCGAGTCTGCGGGGTCCAACTGGTCATGCCGAAAGGAGGCGTAACGAAGGGCTGGGTACGGCCATAGCCAACCGGGCCACTGCCGGTACCGATGTAGAGATTGACCCAGGCGACGGGATCGGCAGATGCGGGCTGGGCCAGAGTGGCAAATAAGGTGATGATGGCGGCGAGGATGGCGCGTGACCTGTGCGAAATGTCGTTCATTTGGGGAGCACCTGAACGAAGCGGGTGTCGATGGCGGAATCAACAACCCGGGCGAACCCCTGCGCGGAGCACGCAAAGTAGGGAGCAGGGCCGCTGCAGCCCGGGACAAACACGGGCGCGATGGAGGGCTGCTCAACACCCTTCAATGAACGAAGGTCTCGAATCTGGTCGAGGGTCTGGCTGATAAAGAGAACCTGCACAATAGCGTCGCCACCCGCGCGGCCGCGGCGAACCTCGAAGACGAGTGCGCTGCCGGGAGGAGTCGCGTTGAAGGTCTGGTCCGGAAGCAGCCAGTCGAGACGTAGCAGTCCGCCAAGCCAGGTAAGGTTCGAATCGTGCCCATCGAGAAGAATGAAGCGGTCGGCTACCGTGCCAAGCTGCAACGGCTTGGGCTTGCCTGAGGCAGCGCGGAGAATGGTGTCGCGAATGTGTGCGGCCAGATCGGAGGCAGCCACCTGGGCTTCGTATGGGGTCCGGAGCATGAAGTCGTGGTACTGCGTGTTCATCTGCATCAGGTCGTTGAGGTCTGCTCGGGAGACGCGGCCCCAGCCGACCTGCGACATGGGCATGCCCTCGGTGTACTGGAGCAGGAAGTTCTCGGCGAAGTCGGCTCCGAGCGTCACCGGGCTCTCGGCGCGGGGATCACGGGGAGCTGCAGCGCCATGCTGCACCCGGACGCTGCGAAAGTCCGGCACGGAGTTGTTGCAACCAGAGCCGCTACAGTCTGCGAGTACGTGGCGCATTTGTTCAAGGGGGCGAGCAAACGTGCCGGTGAACCAATCGGGCTGGTCCGCCATTCTCCCCAGGGTGGCGTCCATGATGCGCGGGTGGTCGACAGCGCTGCTTGTAGAAGGCGAGAAGAGTGGATTGAGATGGTTCATGACGGAGTGCACCTCAATGGGGCATCGCTGCGAAAGCCCGGTTCGGAGCGCTTCCGCAGAGGCAAT
>JAABUX010006215.1_pt1 | contig 14315 bp, 12 predicted proteins | sample 5561851 | NCBI WGS metagenome assembly JAABUX01 (sample SAMN10711883, study PRJNA513361) | rock metagenome | isolation source: Antarctica rocks | place: Antarctica: Victoria Land, Richard Nunatak red sandstone | collected 2016-01-03 | reverse complement strand
ACGGCCAAAAGTCCGCCCCCCGCTTCTGCTACGGCTTCCGCCATGTCACCGGAATCCAGACCTTCACCCCTCCCCTCAAAGCGGCCAGCGGCTTCAACGAGTCCAAAGTCACCTACACCTACGCCCTCGAGGACGTTCCCGTCTGGGCCAAGGATGCCGACGTCCAGAAGCTCTACCCCGAGATGGCCCGGAACGTCACCTCCCCCGCGCCCGCCACTATCACCCTCGCCCAGACCGGCGTAGGCTGGCAGGTTCCGGACTAGCTGCCTTTTTCCGTTTTCGCCGCCGATCTCGGGGGCGCCCGCACTTTCAGCCCCAAGCCGAGCAACTTAACCCGCCCTCCAGGTGTTCCTACTGGGGAGAGAGGATCCGCATCTCCTCCGGAGGAACCATCATGAAAGCACGTTCCCTAACCCTGGCATCACTCGCTCTCACCGGCGTTCTCTCAGCAACCCAACCCCTTCTGGCTCAGGGACCTCCGCCTCCGGGCTACGGCGAGCATCAGGACAATCGTGACCGCGACCGGGATCAGGACCGCGATCGTGATCGCAATCGCGACTGGAACGCCCCACGCGGATATAACGACTACTACCAGGAAAACGGCAGCGCCAACATGGTCGCCCGTCAGGGATATGCCGCCGGCTTCAACCAGGGCGAATCAGACTTCCGTGAGCACCACAGCTTCCGCCCCACCAAGGTCGACGCCTACAAGCACGTCCCCGAGTCGCCCAAAGGCTTCAACCGGGACGAATTCAAGCGCACCTACCGGGAGTCCTTTGAACGCGGCTACTCCAAAGGCTACGGCCGCTGAGGAACCCTCCCGACAAACCGGCCGCGCGAGAGGGGAGGGCGAGAGTCCCGCCCTCACCCTCCGCACCTCCCTGGAAGCCGAGCAGATAAAAGGGCTGTAAGCTCACCTATTCCCTGCCGATCCAACCTAAGGATCCATCCCAACTGTCAACCCACCAATCCCCTGATCTCGAACAATCCAGGCAGGATGCAGTTGGCGCAAAACACCCCCACCACCATCTATCCTTGAAGTACACGACCGTCGGCCCTTGTCCCCAACCTTGCCAACGAACAGTAAACCATTTCGATGCAAGACTTTACCTGCAAGCCCCATCAATGCAATACCTTACCTTCAAGGCAAACCACAAACCATTCCAAACAGAGACTTTAGCAAGAAGTACCCCCCGGGGGGGAGGGTACTTACTCCTGCGGCAGCGTCAGGATCATCGCCTTGGCGCTCTTCTCGCCCGAACAGATGTACTGCCGCTTCGTCCGCCCATCGATCCACCCCACATCCCCGCCGTCCATCTGCTCCCGCCCACTCGTCGACGAGAGGCACAGGCTCCCCTCAAGGACGTACACAAACTCCGTCCCGGCAAAGATCTTCGGCGTAAACTCACATGGCTGTTCCCCAGGGAAGAACTCCGCCAGGCATGGAACCATCCGCCGGTCCGGAATCAGCGCACTCAGACTCTCCGATACGAACTTTGATCCGTCCTTCGAGTTCCGCGTCAGCCGGACTCGATCGTTCTTCCGCATCGACCGGAACGTCACCTGCCGCTCCTGCCGGAAGAAGTAGGAAAGATCCTTCTGGAAGACCAGCGCCAGCTTTGCCAGGTTACGGATCGTCGGAATCACCCGCCCCGTCTCCAGCTGCGACAGGAAGCTGGCCGACAGGCCGGTACGCGTCCCCAGCTCCACCAGGCCCATGGATCGCTTCAAACGCAACCGCCGGATGCGTTCCCCGATGAACCTGTCATCGATGTACTGCTCGACCTTCTCCGCTTCCACCGACTCAATCTCGTGCTCAACTGGGAGTGTGCTTGGCATGCTCGTGGGTCCTTATCCGATCACTTGTCCGGTCAACGAAGCTACGCTGACTGGTCTTGATTACTGAGATGACCATTCCGCCCTCCATGACGCCCGGCATCCCGACGATCTAGCCCGGTATTGTTCGCCTGCCAAAGATTGCGGTCCCAATCCGCACACACGTCGAACCCTCTTCGATCGCGACCACGAAGTCGTTCGACATTCCCATGGAAAGCTCTCGCAGCGCCGGGAATCTCGGCTGAAGCCCGTCCCTCAACTCGCGCAGGTGGCGAAAGTACGGTCGCGCCAGCTCCGCATCCTCCGTCCACGGCGGAACTGTCATCAGTCCTCGCACCTCGATCCGTCCCATCCCCGGCGCCGGATCCACCGCCGCGATCTCCCCCAGCAGCCCCGGCAGATCCCCCGGCGCCACCCCATGCTTCGACGCCTCATGCGACAACTTAACCTCGATCAGCACCGGAAGCAGCTTCCCAAGCTCCCCTGCCCTGGTCGCCAGCCGCTCCGCCGTCTTCAACGAATCAACCGTGTCAATGGCGTCGAACAGCTCCGCCGCCTTCGAGGTCTTGTTGCTCTGCAACGGCCCGATCAGGTGAAAGCTGGCCCGGTCAGCCCCCTCGAATGCACCGCCCAGGCTCGTCGACTTTGCCTGAAACTCCTGCACCCGGTTCTCCCCAAACAGCCTCTGACCCGCCTCATAGGCCTCCAGAAGAAACTCGACCGGATGCACCTTGCTCACCGCCATCAAGGCAACCTCGTCCATCGGACGCCTCGCCCCGTGACATGCCGCCGCAACCCTGTCCCGTGCAGCCGCCAGATTCTCTGCTATTCCCATCCTCTAACGCTAGCAGTCATCCGCACCATCAGCCTGTCCCACCCACGCCAGCCGGACCAGGCCGCACAGCGTCGGGCGAAACGGTGATCGAGTCAAAGACCACGGCATCCAACTATCATTCTTACCGCCCGTGCTCCTCGAGGTATCTCTCCACCTCGAGCGCCGCCATGCAGCCAGAGCCCGCTGCCGTGATCGCCTGCCTGTACCGCCGATCCTGAATATCGCCACAAGCAAACACGCCGAAAAGAACCTCACCGCGCAACGTCGTCTCCACGTGGTTCTTCGTCAGGATGTACCCGTCCTCGTCAAGATCAAGCAGACCCGTGAACGCGCGAGCGTTCGGATCATGCCCGATGCCCAGAAACATAGCGGATACCGGCAGCGTACATTCCTCGTTCGACTTCCGGTTCTTCAGGCGGAGCGCCTTGACCTCCTTCTCCTCGACCCCGATCACCTCTTCCACCAGCGTGTTCGACAGGAACTTGATCTTCGGATGAGCCACGGCGCGCTCCAGCATGATCTTCGAGGCACGGAAGCTCTCCGACCGGTTGATCAACGTGACCTTGCTCGCGAAGCGCGTCAGAAACAGTGCCTCCTCCATCGCGCTGTCCCCGCCCCCAATTACCGCGATCTCCTTGCCAGAGAAGAAGAAGCCGTCGCAGGTCGCGCACGAGCTCACACCATGGCCGATCAGCGCCTGCTCGCTCGGCAGGTTCAGCCAGCGAGCGCTCGCTCCCGAAGCGATGATCAGCGTCCGCGTCCGGATCGTCTCTTTGCCCACTTGCAGCTTGAACGGGCGCTCCGAAAGATCGATGCCGTCAAGATGCCCCATCCGCAGCTCCGCGCCAAACCGCGTAGCCTGCTTCTTCATATTCTCAATCAGTTCGGGGCCCTGAATGCCCTCCGGCCACCCGGGAAAGTTCTCCACCAGCGTTGTAATCGAAAGCTGCCCCCCGGGCTCATGCCCCTCCAGAACCAGCGGCTTCAAGTTCGATCGGGCAGCATAGATCGCTGCGGTAAGGCCGGAGCAGCCGGAGCCAAGGATGACGGTGTCGCGAACAATGTTTTCGAGCATATAGACCCAACCAGTGTAAATGCGCGCCGAGCCAAAAGGATTCAGGGCCACCTCCCCCGCCATCCGCCCCTGACAGCCGTCGCCATCCCCCAACCAACCGCCGACCGCGGCGAGGCACGCAGGTGGGAGAATATGGCATGGCAAACCTAACATTGGTCTATGGCATGCGATTGCTCCCAGCTGAAGAGGTCGCAGAGGTCCGAGAGGCTCGGATCACGCTCAAGAACGGCAACGAAGCGCACGTCACCATGCACGTGCTTGAGGGCAGCCGCGAGGCGATCGAAACGCAGCTGAAGTTGAGTCTCGACGCCTTCTTCGACTTCTACCCCGAAATCTAACCGCGCAGCTTCCCCACCCAGCTCTGCGCTCATCCTTCCCGAAGGCCCGTAACGGCAATTCGCCCGGCGCTGCCCGCCATGAACTGTCTCGTTTCGAGTCAGTCATGTTACCTCCTCCTCTCCCGCCGAAAAGAGAGGTGACGGTCTTGGAGGAGCAGCATGAACTGGCGTCGGCTTTACCTCGGAATCTACACCCTGTGGGCGGTTGTCGCGCCCCTTGTGGCAAACGCGCAGGCAGCCCGCGCCACACTTCCTGGTCTTGACGGGTCCGGTAACCCCCTGACCGTGGAAGCCGCCTTGCACCAGATGTCCGACCGCGCGGCCGTCATCTTCGTCGGAACCGTGGCGGAGGTTCGACGGCCTGAGGCAAATGGCCTCGCTTCCGGCGTCGTCGAGATCCAGTTCAATGTCGAGCAGGCCATTCGCGGCTGCTCCGGCAGCGCCTACACCCTGCGCGAGTGGGGCGGCCTCTGGAACGCCAGCGATGCGCGCTTCCACGTGGGCCAGCAGCTCCTGCTCCTCCTGCACGCACCCGGCGCCACCGGCCTTAGCTCGCCCGTCGGAGGGATGGACGGCGCCATTCCCCTAAGGGCAAGCGGCGTTGGTGTCCGCTCCTCGAACGCGGGGTCGGCGGTGGCCGCCGAGCAGGTCGCCGATCTCCGCTGGATCGGTGCCCGACTCGCGCGAACCGTAACCTACCGGCCCTCGATCGCAGCGCCGAAAGCAGTGTTTCACTCCCCAGTCTCGCCCCGATCCGCAGTCTCCGCGGCCGAACCGCTCCCCGCAGCCCCTGACGCCGCCTCAAAACCCGCTCAGGAGGCCAGTGTCGCCACCGTTGTCGGCATGCTTCGTTCCTGGGAGGTGAGCCATGACGCCACTCGCTAAACGCTCCCTCCCCCTCCCCGCATCCGCGCAGTCCAGCCGCGGCAAAGCATCCGCCCTCCGCCTCCTTGCAGCTCTGGCCCTGCTCCTCGGCGGAGTGACCTCAGCCTCCGCCGGCGGACCTCGCTGGGTCTCCGGACCACCTTACTTCAGTAGCTGGTGGGCGACCATCAACTGGTACACCGACCACCCGGCCTACTTCACCGATCCCGGAGATCTCAGCCCCAGCGTCACTCACGCCCAGGCCGATGCCTTGGTCGCCCAGGCAGCCGCCGTCTGGAATATCCCCACAGCCTCGCTCGTCCTCTCCCAGGGCGGATCCCTCGCCCAGCACGTCAGCGGCGCCAACGTCTACGCCGGATCCAACGGCCTGGTCTTCCCCGGCGACGTGCAAAGCTCCAACTACGCCGCCAAGCAGATCGCCGTCCTCTACGACACCGACGGTTCCATCACCGACCTGCTCCTCGGCAGCGGCGCCAGTGATCCCAGCGGTTGCCTCCAGGCCGGCGTCACCGAGAGCGTCGATTCCATCACCCCCGGCGCGAAGATCCAGCACGCTCTGATCATCCTGAACGGCCGATGCACCGGCCCCGCTCCCGAACAGCAGCTTCAGCTGCAATACCAGCTCATGCGCGCCTTCGGTCGCATCCTCGGTCTGGGCTGGTCGCAGACCAACGACAACGTCTTCACCGGGTACCCTGCTCCCACGCACAACCAGGCATTGCACTGGCCCATCATGCATCCCATCGACATCGTCTGCGGCTCCTACAGCTACCAGTGCCTTCCGGAGCCGTTTACCCTGCGCCCGGACGACATCTCCTCGCTCGAGCAGCTCTACTTCATCAACCAGGGACAGGCGCCAGCAGGCAAACAGGCGTCCTGGAGCAACGCGGCCGGGACCTACGGCCGGGTCTCCTTCCCCAACGGTCAGGGCATGGAAGGCGTCAACGTCGTCGTCCAGCGCCGCGTCGCCTACTTCAACACCCCCGAAGACTGGCAGACGGCCTCCTCCGTCACCGGTTGGATGTTCCGTGGCCAGAGCGCCACCTCCATCACCACCCAGGGCTCGTCCCCCGCCGCCAGCATGGGCGTCGCCAGCGGCGACCGCGAAGGGTACTGGCGTATCCAGTCCGTCCCCATCCCCCCCTCCGAAGACTTCGTCGATCTCATCGTCTCGACCGAGCCGATCAACCCCCTCTACACCGGCCCCTATGCCATCGGCGCACAGTCCGGAAACACCATGAGCCCGTCCGGTGCGCCGCAGGTGCAGGTCGCGCCGTACCTGGCCATCGGCCGGGACAACCTCGCCGACTTCACTCCGCCGGACGCCGCGGCCACCTGCTCCACCCAGGCGGACGGAAGCGAGGGTGCGCCCGCTCCGGTCGCCCAGACCGGCTGGTGGACGGGAACTCTCTGTGGCTACGGACACCAGGCCTGGAGCGTCCTCGCCATCAAAGCGAACCGGACCTTTACCCTCGAAACCACCGCGCTCGACGAACATGGAAACATCAGCATGACCAAGGCCATGCCCATCCTCGGTGTTTGGAACTCCACCGATCCCACGGGGACGCTTCCCACCGTCGGCTCCGCCGCCACCGCCTTCAACAGCACGTCTCTCGGCCTCACGACGCTCCCCATCCAAAGCTCCGCGGCGAAGTCCTTCCGTATCGCCGTCGCCGACCAGAGAGGCGCCGGCAGACCCGACTTCTCCTACCAGGCACGAGCGCTCTACGCCGACATCGTCACGCCCGCAAACGTCCCCGCCAACGGCGGTGTGGTCACCATCTCCGGCATGGGGTTCCGGCAGGGAAATGCCGTTCTCGTCAACGGCGTCCCGGCAGACGTCACCAGCTGGTCCCCCACCTCCATCACCGCGACCGTTCCCTCACTCCAGTTGCTCGGTCTCAGCCGGGCCACGATCGCGACCATCACCGTGCAGGATCTCTCCACCGGCGGCAGCTCCATCATGTCAAGCGTCCTCACCTACACCGCCCCGGTCGAGGCCCTGCAGCTCGTCAGCGCTCCCTCCGGCTCCGTTCCATCCGGTTCGGTCGCCGCAACCACCTTCTCCGTCAAGGCCATCGCCCCGGACGGCTTCACCCCCGTCGTTGGCGAGTCGGTCTCCTTCGCCGCCACCGGAGCCCGCGTCGCCCTCGGCCCGTGCGTTAGCTCACCCTGCACCGTCCTTACCAACGCGAACGGCATCGCCTCCGCGTCCGTCACTCCCATGGCCCAGGGAGGTGTCACGCTCACCGCCACCGGTCGCAGCGGGACCGCCTCCGCCTCGTTCACGGCCACCCCCAACACCGATGTCCTGCACCTCGTCTCCGCGCCCGCATCTGTCGTCACCGTCGCCACACCCGCGGCCACACCCCTCCGTGTCCAACTCCTGGCCGCGGACAACGCCACGCCCCGCGTCTCTTCCGCCATCACGCTAACGGTGACCTCGGGCACCGCGCAACTCAGCGCCTGCAGCATGCTTCCTTGCACCCTGGCCACCGACGCCTCGGGATCGGTCACCACCACCATCACACCCACCTCGAGCGGGTCCATCTCCGTCCAGTTCGCCTCCGCGTCCAGCTCGGTCAAAGCCACCTTCTCCGCCGCGGCGAAAACCATGCAGCTCAAGAGCGCACCCGCGGCATCGCAGACCACTGGTATCGCTTCGGCAACTCCGTTCGCCATCAAAATCCTTGCCGGCGATGGCTTCACCCCGCTCGCAGGCGAATCGGTCGTCGTCACCGCAGCGGGCAGCAGCACCGTCATCTTCAGCGCGTGCGGCGGAGGCGTCTGCACCCTGACCACCGACGCCGGAGGCGTCGCACAGACCTTCGTGACCCCCACAGCCTCCGGAGCCGTTACGCTCAGTGCCGTCGGCAGCGCCGGCGCGGTCACCAATCACCTTCACCTCGGTCGCGCCTCCGGAAGTGCTCCAGCCCGTCACCGCGCCGACTGGCGTCGTCGTCGTCCGCGGACCTTCCCTGACCTCCGTCAGACCCGTTCAGTTCGTCGCCGAAAACGCCGCCCTCACCTGGACCCCACAGGTCATCCTCACGGACGATTCTGCCCCCACAGCCCACATTCCGGTCACCTGGACAGGGTCGTCCAATCTCAGCTTCGCCTCCGCAACCACACTCGCGAACGCCGACGGCTTGGCTCTCGGCAACGCCTCCGCCCCGCCTCTCGCAGCCGGCGCAGTCGCTCATGGGACCGCCTGCGCCTGGACTAACGTCTGCTCTCCCATCACCCTTCAGGCAGTCAGCTCCGGGGAGTGGCGCATCGTGGTCGTCAGCGGATCCGCGCAGTCCGTCGGGAGCGGGGACACCCTCGGAAGCGTCGTCCTTCGCATCGTCAACCTGCACGGTGACCCCATCGCCGCCGCCCCCGTCGAGATCGAGCAGACCGTCAGCAGCTGGGAAGCAGCTTGCCCCGCCGCGGGCCGATGCCCCGTCGCCGCGGTCCTCGCGTCGTCCCGTCTCTCCCTCACCTCGGACATCGACGGCCTCCTCACCGTCACGCCCGCGCAGCTCGCCAACACCCCGTCCCTCACGCAACTGGCAGCGATCGCCGGGGCACAGGGCTTCGCCTCCATATCCCTGGAAAAGCATCCATAAAGGGCTGTCCCACGATCGCAGGACGAACTCCTGGCCTTTGCTCGCCCCCGGCAGGGTAAGTCGATCGCAAAGGCTTTGCATCTGATCTTTGAGACAGAAAGAGGATTAAGGATGGAGGCAGCAAACACGAAGAGTGGTGTGGTCCGGAAGCGGGTCGTGGTCATCGGTGGTGGCTTCGGTGGCATACACGCAGCACAGGGCCTGGCCAGTCTCCCCATCGACGTGACCCTAGTCGACCGCCGAAACCATCACACCTTTCAGCCGTTGCTCTACCAGGTAGCCCTTGCCGTTCTCTCGCCGGCCGATATCGCGCAGCCGATCCGTTCCATTCTCCGGCAGGAGCAGAACGTCGAAGTCCTCATGGAAGAGGTGGTCGGCTTCAATGTGCCCGAACATCGCGTCAACCTGAAATCCGGCGCCGTTCTCGAGTACGACTACCTGATCGTCGCCACCGGCTCCACCCACTCCTACTTCGGTCACGATGAGTGGGCAAAGCTCGCCCCAGGCCTCAAAACCGTGGAAGACGCCACCGAGATTCGCCGGCGCGTCCTCCTCGCCTTCGAACTCGCCGAACGCCAGATGCTCGAGACCGGCTCCCATCCCACCTTGAACTTCGTCATCATCGGTGGCGGACCAACCGGCGTCGAGCTCGCCGGAGCCATCTCCGACATCGCCAAGCTCTACATGGCCAAAGACTTCCGCCACATCGACCCCAGCATGGCGCAGGTCCTCATCCTGGAAGGCTCGCCCAACATCCTCGGCGCCTACCCCAAAGACCTGCAGGAGAGCGCCCGCAAGCAGCTCGAGGCGCTCGGCGTAAAGCTCCGCACCGGGGCGCACGTCACTGACATCCAACCCGGCTATGTCATGGTGGGTGACGAGCGCATCGACTCCGTCGTCACGCTCTGGGGCGCCGGTGTACAGGCCTCCCCGCTTGGCAAAATGCTGGGCGTCGAAGTCGACAAAAAAGGCTGTGTGCTCGTCGATGGGCACCTCAACCCGAAAGATCACCCCGAGATCTTCGTCTGCGGGGACCTCGCCCACTTCGAGCAGGACGGCAAGCAGGTCCCCGGCGTCGCCCAGCCCGCCATGCAGATGGGCTCTTACGCCGCCAAGCGCATCGCCGGTCTCCTCGCAGCCGAGCGAGGCGGCGCCCGGCCCGTGAAAGACATCGCCTTCCGCTACTTCGACAAGGGCGACATGGCTACCATCGGTCGAAAGGCCGCCGTCGCCAAAATCGAGTGGCCCTTCAAAGCGCACTGGAGCGGTTTCCCTGCATGGGTCACCTGGCTCGTCGTTCACATCTTCTTCCTCATCGGCTTTCGCAACCGGTTCGCTGTCTTCCGGCAGTGGGCCTGGACCTACCTCACCTTCAGCGACGGCGCCAGGCTCATCACAGGAAGCCAGGAGCTGCCCGGCTGGGACCAGCATGAGGCCTGCGTCGACGGCCTCGCTCCCAAGGCTCTGGACCTCGGTTCACCCAAGGGCAACTGAACAGTCGTCGCAACGTCCACGCGACACCGGCCTTAAAACCACCACGCCATCTTATCCATAGCCAAGACAAACAGAAGAGGCAGCCGGAAAGGCTGCCTCTTCTCCTGCGTGAAAACAAACCCTAGACTCCGACCGGCTCCCGCGCCTTGACCTTCACCGTCGTCAGCCAGTTGTGCCGATCCGCCTTCCGCCCATTCACCAAAGCGAAAAATTCATCATGAATCGCCGTCGTAACCGGCCCCATGGAGCCATCGCCGATCGTGATGCGGTCCACCGACCGCAGGTGCGTCACCTCAGCCGCTGTTCCCGTAAAGAACGCCTCGTCCGCGATGTACAGCAGCTCCCGCGGCAGCGCCTGCTCCACCACGGCCACCCCAAGCTCCCGCGCGATCGTCAGCACCGACGATCGCGTGATGCCGTTAAGCACCGAGTTCGCCAGCGGGCTCGTGTACAGCACACCGCCGCGCACCAGAAACAAGTTCTCGCCCGAGCCCTCCGACAGGTAGCCGTTCGTGTCGAGCGCGACACCCTCGGCATACCCGTTGATCTCCGCTTCCATGCGGATCAACTGCGAATTCATGTAGTTCGCCCCCGCCTTCGCCAGCGACGGCATCGTATTCGGCGCCAGGCGGCTCCAGCTCGACACGCACACATCCGCCCCCGCCGTCCCCGGAACGTACTTGCCCCACGGAAAATTCGCGATATAAATCTCGACCGGCGATCGCAGGGGATTCACCCCGATCTCTCCGTACCCGCGGAACGCCACCGGCCGTATGTAGCAGGGCGTCACGCCATTCGCCTCCACCACGTCCACCACCGCCGCGCTCAACTGCTCAGCCGTATACGGCAGCGGCATCCGGTAAATCTTGGCCGAGTCGATCAGCCGGGCCATGTGCTCCGGCAACCGGAAGATGCCTGCCCCATCCGGCTGCTGGTAGCAGCGAATGCCCTCAAATACGGAAGAGCCGTAGTGCACTACATGGCTCATCACATGAATCTGCGCGTTCTCCCACGGAATAAGTTCGCCATTGTGCCAGATATGCTGCGTCGTTTCTAAGGGCATTGTGCGGAGCTCCTGAGCGTCTGATTCTAACAAGCGGACAGCCCTCGCCGTGGGAGAATATCGATATGGCTTTCGACCCACACTCCGTGAGCCTCGCAGGCCTCAGCAGCTCCGTCTACGTCCGCTTCTCGCTCCTGGCCCTCAGCTCCATCTTCTTTCTCGTCGACCCGTTCGCCGCCCTTCCCACCTTTCTCGCCGTCACCGCCGGCGCCAGTCCCAAGCGCAGGCGCGACATGGCCCGCAAGGCCAGCCTCACCGCTTGGGTCGTCCTCAGTGCCTTCTCGCTCGCCGGCCAGTACCTCTTCCACATCTTCGGCATCACCCTTCCCGCCTTTGAGATCGCCGGCGGCATCATCCTCTTGCTCATCGGCCTCGACATGCTCCAGGCCAAGCGGTCCCCCACCCAGGAGTCGTCCGAAGAGGCCGCCGAGGCCGCGTCCAAACAGGACGCCGGCATCGTTCCCCTCGGCGTTCCCATGCTCGCAGGCCCCGGCTCCATCACCAGCGTCATGGTGCTCGTCGGCCAGGTCCGCATCTGGTGGCAGATGGCCGCCATCCTCGGCGCCATCTTCATCACCGCCGTCATCTGCTTCCTCGTCCTCGGTAACTCGGACAAGGTCGCCAGGGCGCTCGGCGAAACCGGCATCCGCATCCTCGTCCGTGTCATGGGCCTGCTGCTCGTCGCCCTCGCCGTCCAGTACTTCGTCAATGGTCTGGTCGATCTCGACGTCATCCCAAAGCCCGTCGGCTAGCTTCGGACGTCCGCCCCACGGTCAACCCCACGCACGGCAGTGCCCAAATCGGGAAGTGGATGCCTCTCGGAAGTACCTCGTCAAAAGCCCTTACGCCTTCTCCTGACCCGCATACCGCATCTAGAATGTTGGCGTCACACTTGGGGAGGTCCCATGAAACATCTTCGTTGCAACCTCGTCGTCTCAGCCCTGCTGGCAGTCGCCTCTCTGCCGGCATGGGCAAGCTTCGAGCCGGTCACCTGCAAGAACTCCTTCTCCGTCCAGCAGGAGACCGCCGAAGGCAGCAAAGTCGCCGCGCAGGTCTACCAGCAGATGCCCGTCCTTCCCGAAAACAGCCCCATCACCCGCTACGTCCAGCAACTCGGAGCCAAGCTCGTCGCGAACGCTCCACCCTCGCCGGGAACCAACCAGCGCTGGCCCTACAACTTCCACGTCGTCGCGAGCGAGGACATCAACGCCTTCGCGCTTCCCGGCGGATCCATCTTCGTCAATCTTGGTACTGTCCAGGCCGCCGAAACCGAAGCGCAGCTCGCCGGTGTCATGGCCCACGAGATCTCCCACGTCGTCATGCGGCACTCCACCTGCAACCTCAGCAAACAGCGCAACAAAAGCCTCCTCTACGGCATCGGCGCCATTGGCTCCGCCATCCTGCTCGGCAACGGCGCCGCCGGCCAACTCGCGCAGACCGGTCTCGGCCTCGGCCAAAGCCTCGACTTTCTTCACATGTCGCGGGACGACGAGAAACAGGCCGATCTCCTGGGAACCAACATCCTCTACAACTCCGGGTACGACCCGCGCGGCCTGCCCCAGTTCTTCGAGACCATCCAGGCCAAGTACGGCGCCGGCGGAGCCCAACTGCTCAGCGATCATCCCAACCCCGGCAACCGCACCCAGTACGTCAACGCCGAGATCCAGACCCTGTCCCCACGCTCCGGCGCCACCGTCACCACGGCTCAGTTCAAACAGGTCCACGCCCAGGCCCTGACCGAGCACGCGCTCACCGCGAAAGACGTTCAGGCGGGCGCCTGGAAGGGAAGTGGACGCTACGCCTCGGGCCCGGGAAGCAACGGGGCCGTTCTGCCCGTCTCGGCAGGGGGCGCCTCCGCTCCGCAGCAGGGGACCAACCCCGCCACCGTCAGCCGCGCCTCGCTCGGACTCAACGATCCCCTCCAGCCGCTCCAGACCAGCCTCTTCAGCCTTCGCTACCCCTCCAGTTGGGAGAAGCGCGAAAGCTCCGGGGCGGTCACGCTGTTTCCCCAGGGCGGCGCCGGAGACGGAGGTATCGTCTACGGAGCACTCATCGATACCGCAAAGAACGTCGGCTCGGTCTCCGATGCGGCCTCTCTTTCGCAGGCTACTGCCCAGATCGCGCAGGGGCTCCTGCAGCAGAATCAGGGTCTCTCCCAGGCCAGTGATCTCACCACCCTCAACGTTGGCGGACGTCTCGCAAACGCTGTAGAGTTTCGCGGTCGCTCTCCCCTTACCCAGAACGGCTCGCCCCTGATCGAGCGCGACTGGCTCGTCACCGTCCCCCGGCCAGACGGAACCGTCAACTACCTCGTCTTTGTCGCGCCGGACCGAGACTTCAACACTCTCAAGCCGACCTTCTCGTCGATCCTCGCGAACTTCCGCCCCCGCTGATCTTAATAACGTTGCAGTTCAGCTCCTGCCGGGATGATCGTCCTCTACGCGGTCATCCCCGTTCCCATCTACGGAGACCTCCGAACATCACGGTTGGGTCGCTTTCCACACGCTCTCCACAGGGAAAGCTTGCATAGCCGGAGGATCGCTGCTACTCTCAGGAAGTCGAGAGTGTGGCCGGTTGCAAACAGCAGCAGGCTTCCCTGAGCTTGAGAAGCACGGAAGTAAGCTTTCTTGCCAGCCGGTTTACTGGGCGGATAACAAGAAACGCAGTCGAAGCGTTTGATCCAGGCTGTGAGCCGAGTGGCCAGCCAGAGTCCAAGCCCAAGTCACTGCAGTTGAATAGAAACGCCGGAGCTAAGTGCTCCACGACCCAACCACTGGTCGTTTCGTTATTTTCATATTTGCGTTGTGCAGTACGGCGGCCTTACTCAAGTGTCATTTAGAGGTCCTAATACGTACCAGGACACCAAGGACGTCAGGTTGGGAGAAAGAAGTTGACAGAATCAGTCAATATGGATATTCTCAGAAAGTTCGCCAAATGCTGGTAAGCATCGCTAAGCGATGAAAGAGGCAAGTATCACGCCCCCGGTAGCACCACACAGCGCACACAAGTTCGAGGACACCGGATTGAGGCTCAGGCCTGATCCTGTCCTTGATCCACAAGCTACCCACTTAGGTGATCGTAGTGACGGATCTTTGACAACATAGTTGAACGTGTCAGTCGTGAGATGAAGCGGACTTTGGTTTAGTCATTCTCACTAGTTATAAACCTGCAGCTCCTT
>JAABUX010006214.1_pt1 | contig 14319 bp, 13 predicted proteins | sample 5561851 | NCBI WGS metagenome assembly JAABUX01 (sample SAMN10711883, study PRJNA513361) | rock metagenome | isolation source: Antarctica rocks | place: Antarctica: Victoria Land, Richard Nunatak red sandstone | collected 2016-01-03 | reverse complement strand
CGCAGATCATAGATGCAGCCTAGCCCCATGCATAGACCCACCTTAGCCCCGCCTTAGCCCCACTTCCGTCCCACCCTAGCCGCATTAGGGAAACGTAATAGTCTCTTACAGATTAAGTGACCGCTCACGCGGTGCTTGTCGCACCATTCTGGCGCGGTATGGTGGCCCATACTGGTTGCCGGAGGGCACGATGGCGGAGGCTGACCTACACCTGAAACTGGACCGCATCCTTGCGGGCCAGGAGGACCAGGCGAAGGCGACGGCGGAGCTTGAGCTGGTAGTGTCCATGCTGGCGCAAGGGTTGCAGAACCTTGTGCCGCTGCTGGGGACGCAGCGGGAAATGCTGCAACGGCTGTTGGAGGCGGCCGGCGACGAGACGGCCGACGACGGCGAGATGGCCAAGCTGATCCAGCGCATCGAGGCCGCCCTGACCCAGCAGACGGCCGACATGTCGGCCATACGGGTGACGCTGCAGCGCCTTCCCGGCCAGGTGGAGGCCGCTGCCATTGACGGCGTCCGCATGGCCGTGGGCGAGGGGGCGGACCTGCCGGACGAGCCGCCCGGCAACGGCCAGGTGGGCGCCTCATAGTGCCGGGCTGAACTCACCTCGTAAAAGGGGCAGGAAACCATGCCGATCCGCTTGATCCAGGTGCCTTACGACTCTGGCCATCGCGCAGCGCGCATGGGACGTGGGCCGGTCCACCTTGTCGAGCGTGGCATCCTGGACCGCTTGCGCCGGATCGAGCCGGGGGTGCGCCTTGTGCCCGTTGAAACGGCGGCGGCGTTTGCAACCGAGATTGGCACGGCGTTCGAGTTGCACCGGAGCGTGTCGGAGGCAGTCGCAGCAGCAGCACGCGAAGGAGCGCTGCCGTTGGTGCTTTCGGGCAACTGCAACAGCGCGGTGGGCACGGTGTCCGGCCTGCAAGCCGCAGACCCGGGAGCGCCTATAGGCGTGATATGGTTCGACGGCCATGGCGATTGCAACACGCCCGAGACGTTCAGGGGCGACTTCCTGGATGCCATGGGCCTGAGCACCCTTACGGGACGCTGCTGGCAGGCGTTGTGCGCCACCGTGCCAGGTTTCCGTGCTCTCCCTGACAACCAGGTGGCTCTGGTAGGCGCGCACGGGGCGGACCCGGGGGCGCTTGGCGTGCTTGCCGCGTCGGGGATGGCGCATGTGCGGGCAGCCGATATCGCTGCCCAGGGTCCACCTGCCGCGCTGGGATCCGTGCTTGATGCAATGGGCCGGCGTGGGGTGGGGCGCGTTTACGTCCACCTCGACGTGGACGTGCTCGACGCTGCGTGGGCGCCCGCCAACCAGTTCGCGCCCAAGGGCGGATTGCTGCCTGACCAGCTCGCCGCCTGCATCGGAGAGATTACTTCGCGCTTTACGGTGGCTGCGGCGGCAGTCGCGTCCTATGACCCGAGATACGACTGCGAGAACCGGGTGCTCGAAGCCGCAAGCGGCTTCTTGGAACTCGCCGCATCGTCACACGGCTCCAGCGTCCCCGGTACATCCCAGGGAACGCGTGGTCCCGCCCACTCTACGGTGTGACCCCGTGCTGACCTACCGCACCGGCGCCGCGGGGGCGCCATCGGCTGCGCTGGCGATGGCCAAGCACCTGCTGGAACACACCCTGCCGGCCGAGCAGATGAAGGTCGCTGAGTACTACGCCCAGGGGCACGGCGTGGAGGAGGCGCTGGCCCAGGGCATGGGGTGCGTGCCGACGCCGCGGGCCGACATGCACCCGGCCGTGGCCGACGCCTTGGGCATCAAGCCGGGAAAGCTGCTGAACGAGGAGGAGCTGGCCAACCTGCTCAGCGGGCGCCGGGCGGACGGCGCGGAGCTGCCGGGCCATCAGCGGAGCGTGAGGACCTACGAGGCCGGGACGGAGGGCGGCCAGGACCGGGCGCGCATCTCCTACATGGACCTGACCTTTTCGGCGCCGAAGTCGGTCAGCCTGGCATGGGCGTTCGCGGAGACGGACGCCGAGCGCAACTCCATCCTACAGGCGCACCGCGACGCGCGGGACGCCACCTTGCGCTATATCGAGGGGGAGGTTGGCAAGGCCGGGTTCGGCCACGGCGGGCGCGAGGGCGAGGAGCGCGGGCACCTAGCGTGGGTCACTGCCGATCACTTCACGAGCCGGCCCACGGTGGCAGTGACCCGGCCGGACCCGGTGACGGGGGTGACGGACACCGAGCTGCACAGCTTGAAGGTTGCCGGCGACCCGCAGCTCCATACCCACTGCATCATGCCCAACCTGATGGTGACAGAAAGCGGGCGCACCGTGTCCATCAACCGCGACCTGTTCGACGGGCGCATCCACGAGTTTGGGGCGGTGTACCAGGCGCTGCTGGCCAAGGAGCTGCGCGCCATCGGCGCCGAGGTCGAGCTGTGCGAGCGCACGCAGATGGCGAAGCTGCCGGCGATCCCGGAGGCGGCGGTCGAGGAGTTCAGCAAGCGCACCCGCGACGCGGAGGGCGCGGCCCGCGCCGAGGCCGAGCGGCGGGGGCTGGACTGGGATGCCTTGTCCCCCCAGGGCCGGGTGGACTTCCTGAAAGGCGGCGCGCACGCATCGCGGCAGGGCAAGGGCGACGACCTGTCCGACATGGCGGCATGGCGGGCGCAGGCGGCGCGGCTGGGGTGGGAACACCGGAGCGTCGTCACCCAGGGGCAGCCGGCCCCGGAGCGGAGCCGGGCGGAGCGCATGGCGCACGCCGACCAGGTGGCGGCGCCGCTGCTGGCCGACGCGCTGGCCAAGCGCGCCGTGATCGGGGGCGGGGACGTGCGCCTTGCCGCGGCACGGGGCTTCATCGCCGCAGGGATCGAGGGCACGGACGACATTGGCGCGCTGACGAAGGCATGGGCGCGCGACGGCGTGCAGCAGGACGGGCAGCGCACGGCGCTGCTGTGGCGCCCGGTGGACAAGCACCGGGTCCGGATCACGACCGAGCTGCACCGCGACCAGGAAGCCGAGCTTGTCAGCTTGGCGCGGGGCGCAGCGGCCGACCGCACCCTGTCCCTGGTGCCGGAGGAGATCGCCGCGGCGGTGAAGCGGAGCGGGCTGTCCTACGACGGCCCGCACGGCGACGCGCAGCGCCGGGCGGTCGAGGCGCTTGGAAAAGACGGGTCGCTTGGCGTGGTGATCGGTGTGGCCGGCACGGGCAAGACCACGCGCGTGCTGCCGCCCTTGGTTTCGGCCTGGCAGGCGCGGGGCTACGAAGTGTGGGGCACGGCCCTGGCCTGGCGGCAGGCGAACGCCTTGGGAGACGCGGGCATCACGGCGTCCAACACCCGCGCCCTGCAACCCTTCCTGGACGGGGTGGAGGCGGGCACCACGAAGCTGGGCGCGCGCAGCGTGGTGGTACTGGACGAGCTGGGCCAGGTGGGCACGCGCCAGTTCCTGCACCTGCTGCGGCTGCGCGAGCGGCACGGGTTCAAGGTGGTGGCGACCGGCGACGACAAGCAGTGCCAGAGCATTGAGGCCGGGCCGGTGGTGGAGCTGCTGCGCCAGGCGCTTGGACCGGAGCGCATCCCGGAGATCCTCAGCACCATCCGGCAGAACACGGAGGAGGAGCGCCACATCGCCGGGCTGTTCCGGGCCGGCGAGGCGGGCAAGGCCATCCAGCTCAAGGTTGCCAACGGATCGGCCGAGCTGGTTGAGGGCGGCTATCGCGAGGCGGTGCGGCGCGTGGCGGCGCTGTACCGGGAGCGGCGCGAAGCGAACCGCGGTGATCCCGCCTACACCGTGACCATCAGCGCGCCGACCAATGCCGACGCCCGCGAGATCAGCCGGGCGGTGCGCGACGAGCGCCGGGCGATGGGGGAGCTGGGCCAGGACCGCGTGACCGTGCGGGCGACGGACGGGCGGGGCGGGGCTTTTGCCCTTCCCCTGGCCGAAGGTGACAGCGTGCGCTTATTCGCACGCACCCGTGGGGTATTCACCGACGGGCAGGGCCGGCGCAAGAGCGCCAGCATCGGGGATAATGGGACGGTGCTGCGCGTGGTCAAGGTTCTGCCCGCGGAAGGACTGGAGCTGCGGGGCGAAAGCGGCAAGGTCGGCTTCGTGTCGTGGGACGCGCTGCGCGACCGCGAGGGCACCGGCCGCATCCGGCTGACCTATGGCGACTGCGGCACGATAGACAGCTCGCAGGGCATCACGTCGGACGAGCACATCAACGCGCTGCCGGCCGGATCGAAGGCGGCGCAAGGCTTCAAGGCGTACGTGGCGGAGAGCCGGCACCGAGTGCGGTCCTGGATGGTGGGCAGCATGGGCGCCGAGCTGCGCGAGGCGCTGACACGCCGGCCGATGGGCCTGCCGGCGCCGGCCACGGCCGAGGACGCGCGGCGGGAAGCGTGGGCCAACGTGGTCCGCAACTTGGAACGGCAGACGCCCAAGGAAAGCGCGCTGGCCTTCCTGGAGGGCGGCGCGGCCGAGCACAGGCAGGGTGCCAGGGCGTTGCAGGCGGGGCTACGCAAGTCGGAGGCCCGTGCGGCTGCCGGGGAGCGGGCGACCACGCTGCGGCGCACGTTCGGGGAGCGCAAGGCCAGGCGGGCGCTGCCGCGGGTGGTGGACCAACTGGACGAGGCCGCCCGGCAGCGGGCGCCCGTCATGGCGCGGATCGCCGCTCTCAGCCCCGTGGAGGTTGCACCAAAGGCGCCCCGCCGTGCCGCAGCGGCGGCGGCGGGCACGCCCCAGCCGCGGCCGGAGCTGCCGCGGCAGAAGCGGGCGCAGGTCGTGCAGCAGGCAACGCCGGCAGCACAGGTGCCGCCGGCAGGGCAGGGAGCGCCAGCGCCGCGGGTCAAGCCGCCGGCACCCCGGCCAGCCCTAGCGCGGCGGGTCAAGATCGGGGAATGGGAAGCACAGCAGCAGTTCGCGGACGCGATGCGCGCCCACGGCCTGAAACCCCAGGGCCTGCCGGTGCTGGACGGCAAGCTCCGCTACGTCGCCGTGGAGGGCAACAAGGGGCGCGAGAAGTCCGGCGCCTACCGGGGCTTCTACGACGAGGGCCGGCCGGCTGGCGCCATCTATAACTGGAAGCAGGGCGGGTTCGTCGGCACCTGGAAGGCGGAAGGCGAGCTGGCGCCGATGTCCGCCGTGGACCAGGCTGCGCTGGCAGCAAAGGCGGAGGCGCAGGCGGCCGAGCGTGAGCGCGAGCGTGTGGCGCGCGAGGAGGCAGGGGCGCGGCTGGCGGCGCAGCTCCTGGCCGGCGCCAAGCCGGCCGATGCGTCGCACCCTTACCTTGCTGCCAAGGGGATCGAGGCAAATGGGCTACAGGTGGCGGTTCTAGGGCAGACCGTGCCGGTGCAGACCGCCAAGGGGATGACGAGGAAGGTCAGCATCGCCGGGCGCCTGCTGGTGCCGCTGCGCGACGTGGACGGCGAGGTCCGCAACGTGCAGACCATCGCCGCGGACGGGACCAAGCTCTACCTGGGCGGCGCGCAGAAGATGGGCACGTTCCACTTGCTGGGCGAGCTGCGGGCCGGGGAGCCGGTGACAGTTGCGGAGGGGTATGCCACGGGCGCGACCGTTCACCGCGCCACGGGCATGGCGGTTGCGATGGCGCTGGACACGAGCAACCTTATGGCGGTGGCGACGGCGCTGCGCGACCAAGACCCGGCGCGACCGATCTACATGGCGGCCGACAACGACCACCACCTGCCGGTGCGGGCGAGGCCGCTGCCGAATGCCGGCCGCGAGAAGGCGGAGGCTGCCGCGGCAGCAGTTGGCGGCACGGTGCTGCTGCCCGAGCCGGTTCCCGACCAGGTGGCGAAGAGCAAGGGCACGGACTGGAACGACTACGAGGCCAGCCACGGCCGGGCCGCGACACGGGCGGCGTTGCGGACGGCCGGGTTGCAGGAGCTGGCGGCGCAGGACGCACGGATGATGGCGAGGGCGCGTGCTGCCGAGAGCCAGGGAGCAGGGCTAAGCGCGTGACGTTCTTGGCAGCAACGAAGGCGTCTTGACGGTGCTCTTCATGTAGCGGATCGTCTCAACCAGCCGGGGTGCCCACCAACATGGGCTGAGATCATACCCGTTGAACCTGTCTGGGTCATGCCAGCGAAGGGAGCCGCCGATGGTGTTCGTCGTTCAGTTCGAGGATATATACGAGGACCAGCCGGAGCGGCTGCCCAAACGTCAGCAGCACATGCCCGCGCATCTCGCTTTCCTGGCGCAACATCCTGACAAGGTAGTTGCCTCTGGTGCCCTCCGTGACAGCCAGGAGGGCACCCCTTTGGGGGGCATCTGGATAGTCAACGCTCCCGACCAAGCAATAGTGGAAGCCTTCTATCAATCGGACCCCTTCTGGATGGCTGGCCTACGCCGCTCTGTCCGCGTCTACCATTGGGGAAAGGCCTTCTGGTCGCCCGGTTTCACCGACTGCATGAGTTCCTTTGGCGTCACCTGACCAAGCCATCGAAGAAAGGGCGGCGCTGCCGTTAGCCGCTTCATAGGTTACAAAGGAACATCACAATGCCCGATCTGTTGCCGAGCGCCAAAGCTGGCGCCCGGCGATCAGATCAAAATCGTGCATATCATCGAAGGAGGCTAGACCATGGACGGATATCAAGCCGCGGACACCTGGACCGTTGCCGGCCGCAGCTTCCGCTCGCGCCTGGTGGTCGGCACCGGCAAGTACAAGGACCTGGAGGAAACCGCCGCCGCCATCGAGGCGTCGGGCGCGGAGATGGTGACGGTCGCCGTCCGCCGGGTGAACATGTCCGACCCAGCTGCCCCCATGCTGCAGGACCACGTGGACCCCAAGCGCTACACCTACCTGCCCAACACCGCCGGCTGCCACACCGCGAACGAGGCCGTCCGCACCCTGCGCCTGGCGCGGGAGGCCGGGGGCTGGAACCTGGTGAAGCTGGAGGTGCTCGGCCCGCCGCCGCATTTGTACCCCGACATGCGCGCGACGCACGAGGCGCTGGACGTGCTGGTGGCGGACGGCTTCGACGTGATGGTCTATTGCGCCGACGACCCGGTGGCCGCCAAGCGGCTGGAGGAGGCCGGGGCAGTCGCGATCATGCCGCTGGGCGCCCCCATCGGCTCGGGCCTCGGCATCCAGAACCCGGCCATGCTGTCCATGCTGATCGAGCAGGCCAAGGTGCCCGTCCTGGTGGACGCAGGCGTCGGCACGGCGTCCGACGCCGCCATCGGCATGGAGCTGGGCTGCGACGCCGTGCTGCTGAACTCCGCCATCGCCCACGCCGGCGACCCCGTGCTGATGGCTCGCGCGATGCGGGCCGCGGTGGAGGCCGGGCGCCTGGCGCGGCTGGCCGGACGGATGCCGCGGCGTATGGGCGCCGATCCTTCCAGCCCGCTCACCGGCCTGATCCGGTAACGGCCGGAAACCCGGCGCGCGGAACAAACGATGTACCCTGGGGGCACCGTTTGCGTTTGGGCACTACTGGTTGGCAACTTGGCACGACTTGACAATGCAAGTGGGCTTCCAGGGTGGTGGGTTCGAGCCTGGGTAGCGTGTCCGCAGGACCTTTGATCTAATGGTGGGGGGTATCAAGCAAACTGCCACGCGCAAGGAGGCTCTGCTGTCATAAACCGCACCGGACCTGGCCAATCTTTCGGACTTGTTAGACGGCGCCAAGTGCTTCGCCTCTGTGCGCCAACACCGATGGCTGGAGGGTGTACGCTGCTCCAGTTTGCGTCCAGTCCGGCTCCAAATGTCACTGGGCAAGTAGCCACTGGGCGGGTCCATGTAGTAAGATTACTACCGTGTGGTTAACTGTGAACAGAAGGTACACTGTGTCGAAACCAGAAATTCTGACGGTCAAGCTATTTCGAACGGAACCGGGTGATGTGGGAATTCTTGACGTCTTCTACTCTGGTGAGAGTATTATAGAAGCTCAGCGGCTTACAGCTGAACGGTCAGAAGGAATTTTCAACGATCCTCAACGCAAAAGTCAGGATAAACCCACGAAGGCATATCTGATCGGAGAAGATAAGCGGCTGATTGCCGAGTATCACATCACACCCCAAGGAGCTGAAATAGTGATTCGGAAAGGTGTGTAGGAAATCCAGAAGCAGTGATTATTAGCTATCGCATGCTGGGTTAAAAGCCCGTCTTGGAAGTCATGGGGCGGGCAGTCGCTTGCGGTTTGGGTGGACGGCGCGGTGGAGCATGAGGCGGATCATGGCGAGCGTGACCATGGCCTCGGACACCTCTGGCAGGTGCTCGTAGTCCCGGGACAGCCGGCGCCAGGCGGACGATGCTGATGCGGTCAGGGATGGCGTCCGGCGTGCGGACCTCGACCGAGAGGCCGAAGCGGTCCAGCAACTGCGGCCGCAGCTCGCCCTCCTCGGGGTTGCCGCTGCCGACCAGGACGAAGCGGGCGGGGTGGCGCACGCTCAGGCCCTCGCGCTCGACCACGTTCTCGCCCGAGGCCGCCACGTCGATCAGCAGGTCCACCAGGTGGTCCTCCAGCAGGTTCACCTCGTCGATGTACAGGAAGCCGCGGTTGGCGCGGGCCAGCAGCCCCGGCTCGAACGCCTTCTCGCCACGGGTCAGCGCGCGCTCCAGGTCCAGGGCGCCCACGACGCGGTCCTCGGTGGCACCCAGCGGCAGGTCCACCACGGGGACGGGAACTGCGCGGGTGGGATGGTCGGGGCGAACCTGGCAGTCCTCGCACCAGGTGGCGGGGCGGGCGGGGTCGCAGTGGTAGCGGCAGCCCTCGACGGCCTGCATGGGGGGCAGCAGGGCGGCGAGGGCGCGGACGGCGGTGCTTTTGCCGGTGCCGCGGTCGCCGAACACCAGCACGCCGCCGATGGTGGGGTCGGTGGCGGCGACCAGCAAGGCCTGCTTCATCTCGTCCTGGCCGACGATGGCGGAGAAAGGGAAGGGGCCGCGCATCAGCGACTTGCGTGGGGGATCATCATGGCTGGGCCATACCAGGCTGGGGGGCGAACGCTACCTCTGCACCCCTAGGAAGATCACCGTTCCGCGATGGCAAGAAACCGGGCCGGCGCCTGGGCGTGATCGCTGGATACGCAATCGAGGACGCATGTCATGGACCATAATTGGCCGATGCCCATCATCCTGTCCCTTGTGACGTTCTTCATCATCATTGGGTTGGCGATCTATCAGCTCAAGCGGGTGAAGCGCAGCCAGGAGAAGCGCGGCGAGCATCCGGGCGGCATTGCCGGGCCGGACTAGGGAGAGGGTTGCCAAGCCGGGCGCCTCAGGGAGTCTGATGCTGCCAGGTTTGGGATATGTGCCGGCAGGGCATCCAGGCCGGCCAAGCTCCAATGCCGGGAGGCCGGCTAAAAGCCCGTTTTGGAAGTCATGGAGCGGACAGTCGCTTGCGGTTTGGGTGGACGGCGCGGTGGAGCATGAGGCGGATCATGGCGAGTGACCATGGCCTCTGACACCTCTGGCAGGTGCTCGTAGTTCCTGGACAGCCGGTGCCAGCGCCCGAGCCAGCCGGGTGTGCGCTCCGCCACCCCCCGGCGCGGCAAAAGAACAAAGCCCTTCGCTCCCCGTGGACGGCTGACGATCAGCAGCGCAAGGCCGAGCAGGAAGCAGGCTAGGATTGCTGGCACGCGGTTGTAGGCGCTGTCGGCGAACACGGCGCGCAGCCAGCAGTAGAGCGGCTTGATGCGCCCGAGCAGCCCGCCTGCGCCATCCGCGTCCTGGATGCAGGCGGCATGGACGACGACGCCCAGCAGCAGCCCCTGTGTGTCCGCCGCGATGTGCCGCTTGCGCCCCGTCACCTTCTTGGCAGCGTCGTAGCCGCGCGGACCGCCGGCTTCCGTGGTCTTCACGCTCTGGCTGTCGATCACCGCGGCCGTGGGGCTTGGCTGCCGGCCCATACCCTCGCGCAGCATAACCACGAGGTGGTGGCGCATGGACTCCCACACACCCGCGTCCAGAAAGGCGCGGAAGTAGCCATAAACGGTCGGCCACGGCAGGAACGCCGGCGGCGGCAGGTGCCGCCACTGGCAGCCGGTGCGCAGCACGTAGAACAGGCTGTCCAGCATGCGCCGCATGTCCGTCGTGCGCGGGCGTCCTCCGGGCTTGGCAGGCGGGATCAAAGGCTGCAACAGCCGCCACTGGTCGTTCGTCAGCGCCTGGCCAGCCCCGTAGTCCCCAACCAGCGCGCGATCCTCAGGCGTCCACATGGCATGCTCCATGACGGGCAAACCCCCTGGAACGCACCAACAGCCGTCCCGGTCACACCGTCAGACTTGGCCCACAACCCCTTTCAAAACGGGCTTTAACACTACTCTGCCAGGTTCAGACCAGCATGTGCCATGGCGTGCGGTGGCCGCAGTTGGGGCAGTGGGCGAGGTGATCCAGCAAGGCCGCGACGACATGGCGGCGCGCTTCGGGCAGCGTCGGGCGCGGTGGCGGGCCGGGCAGTGCTGGACTGTCGGCCTGGTCGGGCGCGTCCTGCCTTTTTCCCCCCGGCCCGCAAGGATTGCAGGAAGGCATGCGCGATTTGGCACAGCAGGGCATGGTGGTGCAGCCCGCGCCAGGACCGGCCTTCGTAGTGGTCAAGGCCCAGCTCTTCCTTGAGCTGCTGATGGGCCTGCTCGCAAGACCAGCGGGCCTTGATGGCGGCGGCAAGCTGCTCAAGGGTGGCGTTTGCCGGATGGCTGGTGAGGTGGAACTTGCGCTCGCCAGTGGTGCGGTGCTCGCACACCAGCCAGCGCTCCTCGCCGGGCAGGTGCTGCGCGCCGGCGGCCTCCGGCCCGTCGGCTATGCGCATGCGCCGGGCTGCGAACGCGGCACGCAACGGCCCCTTGGTGCCCGTGCGCCAGGACAGCGTGCGGAACGCCGCGTCAGGCGGGTCGGCGAACAAGGACGACACCGGCACGCTCGGCACCGAGGGCACGGGGTGCTTGGGCGGCCGGCCATACCGCTTGCGCCCGGGCATGGCTGTGGTGACGCCGGGCGGGAACACCTTCTGGTTGGGCAGGATGCCCAGTGCCCACAACAGGCCCGCCTCGTCCAGCGCATGGCGGAACAGGGCGACCTTGCCATACTCGGCATCGCCCAGCACGCAGCCAAACCGCACGCCCTGACCCCGCAGGCGGCCGATCTCGTCCAGCGCAATCCGCCACTTGGGGCGGCCCTTGACGTCGTCAGGCACCCCTGCCGCCCGGCGGCGGTCGGCGTCCTTGACCCAGGCGTCGGGCAAGAACAGGCGCAAGCCCACGGGCACGGGCACCTCGCCACGGGCCAGGGTCAGCGACACCACCGACTGGCAGTTCGCCCGCTTGCCGAGCTGGCCGCAGTATTGCCGCTGCACACCCACCGAGTGCCGCCCCTGCTTGACCAGCGCCGTGTCGTCCACGACCAGCACCGCATCAGGCCCGCCCACAAGAAGGTCGGCCTGCTCGGCCAAGACCCGCTCCAAGCGGTCGTGCGGCCACGGCGAGGCGGACACGAAGTGGTGCAGCCCCTGCACCTGGCCCGGGCACACCCGCCCTGCCATGGGCTCCACGCTCTTGCGCTCGCCCGGCAGCAACAGCCCGCACACATACAGCGGTGCCCAGCGCCGCTGCTCCGCCCGCGGCAGCGCCGCCAGGAACGGCTGCAACCACGCATCCAGGCGCCCCAGCCACGCCTGCGGTCCAGGCTCGGTCATCACCCCGCTCCACCATGCGTCAGGCTAGGACAACGCCCGGCCGCGATGAAAATGGCAGAGTAGTGTTAAGCTCGACTTTGGCCATTTCCGGTCACGCGTTGGTCCAGAAGTGCGGCTCTGAGGCGATGTGGTCGAGGGCTGCGTCGAGGGGCATGGTCACGATGCCGAACGGCCCTGAGGCGCCCCAGCGCTGGCCGTTCCACCAGAGCACCTGCACCGTGTCGGCGTCCCCGGTCGGCTTGAGCCTGGCCAGCGGCGCGCCGGTGCGCTGGCTTGTGAGCGTGTAGCCGTGCCCTGCCTTGTGCACGGCGACGCCGCCACCGCGCGTTTGGTTGAACGCCTCGATGCGCGCCCGCATGGGATCGCTGGCCGGCACGGTTGATCCTTCTGGCGCGTGCGGAGTTGTCGGAGGGCAACGACACCACTGCGAGCCCGCCATGGCAAGGCAAGCCGACCCCGAGACCCACCCTGGCCTCCTCGCCGCCTGGATGGCGCCGTTCGCCGGGTGCTTCACCCGCCCGACCTGGGCCAACCTGCTGGTGCTTGCCGCGGGCGCCGTGCTGTCCCCGGGCCGGCGCACCGTCGCCGCGGCGCTGAGCAGCGTGGGCCTGCGCGGGGCGGCGGGCTTCACCAACCCCCACCGCGTGCTCAACCGCAGCCGCTGGTCGGGCCAGGCCGCGGCGCGCTGCCTGCTCGGGCTGCTGGTTGCCGCCTTCGTGCCAAGCGGGCCGGTCGTGGTTGGGATCGACGAGACCATCGAGCGCCGCTGGGGCGCAAAGATCAAAGCGCGCGGCATCTACCGTGACCCCGTGCGCTCCAGCCGCGGCCACTTCGTCAAGGCGTCCGGCCTGCGCTGGATCAGCCTGATGCTGCTCGCGCCCGTGCCGTTTGCCGGGCGGGTTTGGGCGCTGCCGTTCCTGACCGCGCTGGCCCCGTCCGAGCGCTACGCCCAGGCGCAGGAGCGCCGGCACAAGCTGCTGACCGACCGGGCGCGTCAGCTCCTGTTGCTGCTCGCGCGCTGGCTGCCGGGCAGACAGGTCATCGCCGTCGCCGACAGCAGCTACGCCGCCATCGACCTGCTCGCCGCCGTGCGCCGGCACCTGACCGTGATCACCCGGCTGCGGCTCGACGCGCGCCTGTTCGACCCGCCGCCGCCGCGCCAGCCCGGGACCAAAGGACGCCCGCGCGTCTCCGGCGCGCGCCAGCCGACGCTGCTCCAGCGCCTGGCCGACCCGAAGACAGCCTGGCAGCGCGTCACGGTCACCGGCTGGCACGGGCAGACCGAACGCCGGCTCGACGTCGTCTCGGGCACGGCGCTTTGGTACCACCCCGGCAAGCAGGTGCCGGTTTGGTGGCTGCTCGTCCAAGATGTGGCCGGCGAGTTCGAGCCGCAGGCGTTCCTCTGCACGGACCAGGCCGTCGGTCCCCTCGACGTGCTGCGCTTCTTTGTCCGCCGTTGGTCCGTCGAGGTGACGTTCGCAGAAGTTCGCCGCCACCTCGGCGTCGAGACGCCGCGCCAATGGTCGGACCTGGCCATCGCCCGCACCACCCCATGCCTGCCCGCCCTGTTCTCGCTTGTCACGCTCTGGGCCAGCGACCTGGCCGCACGCGGCCTCGTCCTGCCCAGACGCGCCGCCTGGTATGCCAAGCCCGCCATCACCTTCTCCGACGCCCTCGCCACCGTCCGGCGCCAGCTCTGGATCGCGCAGGCTTTCTCAACGTCCCCGCACGCCCAGAATATGGCAACAATCCCGCGCGCGCTCCTCGACAGCCTCACCGAAGCCGCATGCTACCCAGCCTGAAATGGCCAAAGTCAAGTTAAGTGCCTGATGAAAAAGATGAACTCAGGCTGCCGCAGACTGTAACCGTGGTCAGACCTCCTCATCTGTAAGGTGCTGTGCGATGGCATCGAGAGGGGACAAGCCAGCATCATAATACCTGTGCCACTCGTCCGTCTCGATCACGAAGGTGATAATGCTCTGGACTTCAGTAATCCACGTCTCGAAATCCATTGTTTTACATCCCGTGGAAGGGTGAAAGTGCTTCTAGGCCCAGTGATAGGCTGTTTGGCTCATTTGCCCGCTACTCATTGGCGAGCCAGTGGGGGAGCAGCGCTGTCGTGCCCGCCGCCTCGCCCGCATCTCTGAGGTGGTGTAACCTGTATCGACAGAACTCGGTCGCTGCCTCCGCGGCGCTCATTTCATCTGGGATGCGTTCGCCTGCAGCAACCGCTTCGGCCATCAAGTCCAGCACTCCTACAGCCGAGTATTCGTCACGGTAAGTCTCGGCCAGTTCCGGCTGCGACGCCAAGCTCACCCCATTGGCGAGTACGGCTGTTTGGACGATCAGCAGGAATTGTCCTCGTTTGGGCATAGAAATCACCTTGTGCTGGAAATGCTCTTGTCAGTGTGAACGGGTGCGCATCCGCAAGGTTGCGGCTCAGCCGCATCAGCTTTCCAACTCAGGGCTCCGACGTCCTTTAACGAACCAAGCGGCCAGTTCTGAACGATCATGGAGCGCTGTGGCCTCAGTCGGCGTCAGCACCGGTCTATGATCGTCTAGGTTTGTCACGAGCCGGAGCTAGCCCATCTTATTCAGCGTGCTGAGGTTCATTCCGTAAGCTGAGCGGCGGACACGGTTCGCCGATACGCTTGTTTCATCGTGATTTCGGTCCAGAGGTGCTGGGCGTTGGGGTTGGCGAGACG